>FTKD01053178.1_pt1 | contig 19446 bp, 17 predicted proteins | sample 1658191 | NCBI WGS metagenome assembly FTKD01 (sample SAMEA3914808, study PRJEB12502) | metagenome | biome: forest; material: soil | place: Canada | collected 2011-08-03 | depth 0.3 m
GTCGAGTTCTTCGCCAGCATGCCGTCCATCGCGCATCCGCTGCAGCTGCTGCAGGACGTGGGCCTGGGCTACCTCACGCTGGGCCAGCCGTCGCCGACGTTGTCGGGCGGCGAGGCGCAACGCATCAAGCTCGTCACCGAACTGAGCAAGGTGCGCGACGAGGTGGGTCGCCGCGGGCAGAAGGCGCCGCACACGCTCTACGTGCTCGACGAGCCGACGGTGGGCCTGCACATGGCCGACGTCGCCAAGCTGGTCAAGGTGCTGCACCGGCTCACCGACGGCGGCCACAGCGTGGTCGTCATCGAGCACGACCTCGACGTCATCGCCGAGGCCGACTGGGTGATCGACATGGGGCCGGAAGGCGGCTCCGAAGGCGGCAGGCTGGTGGCCGAAGGGACGCCGGAACATCTGGTGGCAAAGCGCACGCACACGGGGTTCGCACTGGGTCCGGTGCTGGCGAGAAAGTGAGCTGGTACCAGCCATCTTGTCGTGAACGCATCCTCCGGAAGCCGACCCTGAAGACCACGCTCGTCCCCGTCCGCCTCGAACGCACCCGCGAAGTCCTGCACGAACTGCTGCGTTCGTTGAAGGAGGCGCTGCCCATCGTGGCCGGCGTTGCCGGGCCGATCTTCGTCGCCAGCTTCGCGTTGCTCGCCTGGGCCGGCGTGCCGCCGATGAGGGCGGTGACGCTGCCGTGGCGCAGCGGGCTGGCGGTGTGGACCACGCAAGCGGTGCTGGCCGCGTGGCCGTTGTGGGCGCTGCGCCGGCGGTTGTTGCCCGAGGCGTGGTGCGTGCAGCTGCGTTGCCTGCCGCTGACGGCGCATGCGCTGTGGTGGTCCGACGTGGCCGTCAGCGCCGCGGTGCTCGCGCCACTGGCCGGGCTCTATGCGTTCTCGGTGGGGGTGTTCGCGTTCCACCGGCCCGCGTGGTGGATCCAGGCGATGCCGCGGGCCCTGGTGTCGCTGCTGGCCTCGTGGATCGCGTCGTGCCTGCTGGGCGCCGCGGCGCTCGCTTGGCAGCGGCGGGGCGCGAGCGTGCGTGCGCATCGCGCGCTGCGCGCTCAGGCGCCCGAGGCCTTGCTGGCGCGCCGGCCGGGCCAGTTCCCGGCGCTGCTGTGGTGGCCCTCGTGGCGCGGCGCGCTGATGCCCGGGGCGCACTCGGTGATCGCCGGCGTGGCGATGGCCGTCGCGTTGGCGGTCGTATGGACGCGCGGCCTGTGGCCCGGAGTGCCGGGCGCGGCCTGGGCCTTGATGTTCAGCGCGTTGGCGATCGCGTTGACCGAGCGCGTGCAGCGCGCGATGGAGCCGCACCTGGCCGCGCTGGCGCCCTGGCTGCGGTCGTTGCCGGCGCCGCCCGCGTGGCGCTGGCGCGCACGCGCGCTGATCTGCGCGCCGATGATCGTCGCGGGCGCGGCGGCCGTGTTGCTGGTGCTGGCATCGCGTCCGTGGCGCGGGCTGCCGCTGGCCGCGTTCGCGCTCGGCCTCGTGGCGACTCCGGTCACGCTGACGTCCGTGCCCTCCGCCAACCGCGAGGCCCATGTCGTGCTGTGGGCGATCTGCACCGGGCTGCTGACGGCCCTGGGGAGCGAACTGTGGAACTGAATGCCGACGCCGCTGCGCTGACGCTGCGCATCGACCAACTGGTCTTCGCCTATGGCCAGCGCTGGCTGTTCGAGGGCTACACCGCGCAGGCCGGCGCCGGCGTGACGTGGGTGCAGGGCGCCAACGGCAGCGGCAAGTCGACGCTGCTGCGCCTGCTGGCAGGGGCGCTGGCGCCCCGCCACGGTTCGTTCGAGCTCGCGGGCTGTCGCTACGCGGCCGGCGATCGCACGGCACCGCTCGGGTGGCGGCAGCAGACGTTCTGGTGCCTCAGCGATCCGCCGCCGACGCCGTGGCTGACCGTCGCCGAATGCCTGGGCTTCGTCAGCGCCACGTATGCGAACGTCGACGCCGACCGCGTGCGCGAGCAGGTGCACGCGCTGGGCCTGGACAAGGCGCTGGCGACGCCGCTGCGCGACGCGTCGCTGGGCCAGCAACGCAAGACGCTGCTGGCGCTCGCGCTGGCGCTGCCGGTGAAGCTGCTGCTGCTCGACGAGCCGTTCAACGCGCTCGACGCGGCGTCGGCGGCGCACCTGGCCGAGACGATCACGGCGCGCGCGGCGCTGGGCGAGCAGGTGATCCTGCTGACCAGCCACGTCGAGCCGCACGTGCCGGTGCACGAGCGCTGGGTGCTCGGGAACGACCAGTCGGCGCGGCCGGCCTGACGCCTCCCCGGACGCGTTGCAGGGACGACGCGAGAACCCGGGGCGTCGATGCTTCGTCGGCGTATGCGCGCCTGCGCGAGCTGGATCGACAACGTCGCATCCCGATGTCGATCCGTCACGGATTGACAGCCTTTTGACAGTTTTTCTTTGCGAAGTCCCGGAATGACATGGAAGCGTCATGGTCGCTTCCTACAGTGCGTCCGGAGCAGATCGTTGTGCCGATACCTCGGCCGAACGGTTCGCGCCTGCGCCTGATCGAGGCGCCGCCATTCGGTCAATCCAACCAGATAACCATGCAGACCACACACAAGACCGTCCTTGCTTCGTCGTTGACCCTTCTCGCCGCCTCGCTCCTTGCCGCCTGCGGCAGCGACAGCAGCACGCCGACACCGCCGGCCACCGTGACGCTCAAGGGCGTCGTGACCGCCACCAGGTTCACCCCGGGCAGCGCCACCGATCCGACGATCGCCGCTTCCTACTACGTCGGCGCGAAGGTCTGCGTCGACGCCAACAGCAACGGCAAGTGCGACGCGACCGAGAACCCGGTCGTCACCGACAGCACCGGCAAGTTCACGCTCGTGACCGCCGCGAACGCCCAGCTCATCGCCGACATCGGCACCGACGCCACCGTCGGCGGAACCGCCGTCGCCAGCCGCGACGTCCTGCGCGTCGCGCTCGGCCAGGTGACCGAACAGGCCGCCGGCACGATCGTGATCAGCCCGCTGTCGTCCGAGATCGCCCGCCAGATCGAGGCCAACACCTCGACCTACGCCACCGAGAAGGCCAACCTGGCGACGCGCCTGGGCGTGGCCGCCACCAACGTGACGGCCGACGTCAATACCGTCACCGGTACCGACCAGACCGCGATGCTGGCCGAATCCAAGGCCCTGGACAACCGCTTCACGTACGCGATCACCAAGCTGGACCGCGGCGACAAGTACCCCGACGACCTCGCCGTCCCGGGCGGCGACCCGCGCCTCGTCGGCGCCGCCAACGTCACGCAAGCCACGGTGACCGCCGTCGCCGACTCGCGCACGGCCATCACCTACGCGCAGTCGCAGCAGGCCGCGTTCAACGTCGAAGGCGTGCCGCGCTACGACAACGTCTTCGTGATCATGCTCGAGAACAAGGCGACGTCGTCGATCCTGAACTCGCCGTACGCGCCGAAGATCAACGGCTACCTGAAGGCCGGCAACCAGCTGACCAACTACTACGCGACGGGCAACCCGAGCGAGCCGAACTACACCGCGCTCGGCGGCGCCGACGACTTCGGCATCAACGACGACAGCCAGTGGAACTGCGACGCCACCGGCGCCAACGCCCCCACCGACCTGCCGCTGCCCACCAACGACCAGCCGGGCCTGGCCAAGTCGCCGTTCGCCGCCACCTGCACGCAGGCGCCGCTGAACATCAACCACAACATCGTCGGCAAGCCCAACCTGTTCAACGCGTTGACGTCCGCCGGCCTGACCTGGCGCACGTATAACGAGTCGACCAACCCGGGCCAGGACCTGCGCACCGACAGCGTCGCCGACGCCGCCGTGACCGCCGCCGACCACACGTACGCACCGGGCACCGTCAACGACAACACCGCGACGATCGGCAACGCGTCGCTGACGATCCCGCTGCCCGCGCAGCTCTATCGCACCAAGCACCATCCGGGCATGGCGTACCAGAACGTGCGTTCGGCGCCCGAGTTCAAGTACAGCAACCGCACGATGGGCGGCGGTCAATGGGATGCGACGCTCAAGAACAGCACCGACTACACGATTCCCGCGGGCTACGACCAGGATCAGTTCGGCACCGACCTGGCCGCCGGCAAGGTGGGCACGCTGAACTTCGTGATCCCCGACCAGTGCGACGACATGCACGGCATCACCGTCAAGGGCACGCTGCCGGACGGCACGACGGCCACCGCCAGCGATTGCAGCAGCGTCGCCAACAACGTGGCCGTCGCCACGGGCGGCAACATCATCGCGCGCGGTGACATCTACGTCGATGCGATCGTCAAGAAGATCCAGGCCTCGCCGCTGTGGAACAACCCGCAGAAGCGTGTCGCGATCATCCTGATGTTCGACGAAGGCAATGCGACGGCCGGCTTCAACTCGTGCTGCGGCTGGAACCCCAGCAACAGCACGGTGGCCAACCCGATCATCGTCAACAGCGACGGCACGACCTCGGTCGACAACACGGTGCACAACTACACCGCCGGCAACCGCGGCCACGGCCAGAGCGTGTTCGGCATCGTGACGAACCAGGCCACCGCGCCCAAGGGCGTTGCCGACAACGATGCGTACAGCCACTTCGCGCTGGTGCGCACGTTCCAGGACATGTTCGGCCTCGCCGACCCGAAGGTGGATGCCTCGTACATGAACCGCTCGAAGTACACCGAGTCGTTCATCGCGAAGAACATCCTGAACCTGCCGGAGTTCGCTGCCAGCGCCGACACGCACTTCGACTCGGTGCGCCCGATCAACCATGCGTTCGTCGCGCCGGCCACCTACACGCAGAAGCAGACGGCCGATGCGGCGCTCGCGGCGCAGGTCGGCCCCGACTCCAACCAGACCAACGTCTGGGCGGTGAAGTGATGGCCTGAGGAGAGGCCGGGCGGTGCCCGGCTTTTCCTCGATCCCTGATCCGGTTCGAACCAGGATGGCCCGCGAGCCATCCGTTTGCATTTCCGAGAAGCCAAACGCATGATTTCCGTTTCGTCGAGCGCGCTGCGTCTTGCGCCGCTTGCACTGACCTGGGTTCTGGGTGTCGCATTGAGCGCCTGCGGCGGCTCGACGACCAAGGCGTCGGCCAACACGCAGACACTGAGCCTGGCGGCCCAGGTCGGCCAGAAGATGTTCTTCGACACGACGCTGTCGGGCTCGGGCAAGATGTCGTGCGCGACATGCCACGATCCGAAGTCCGCCTACGGGCCGCCCAACGCGCTGGCCGTCCAGCTCGGCGGCCCCCATCTCGACCAGCTCGGCACGCGCGCCGCGCCGTCGCTGCGCTACAAGGAATACACCCCGCCGTATGCGGACCTGCTCGACAACCCGGACGGCATCAGCGCCCCCGGCCCGGGCGGCGGCTTCACCTGGGACGGGCGCGCCGCGACGCTGGCCGACCAGGCGCAGATCCCGTTGCTCGATCCGCACGAGATGGCCAACGCCGGCCCGGCCGACGTGGTGGCCAAGCTGCAGGCGGCCGACTATGCCGACCTGTTCCGCCAGGCCTTCGGCGCGACCGCGTTCGCCGACACCACCGCCGCCTTCGCCAGCGCCCGCGCGGCGCTGCAGGCGTTCCAGATGGAGGACGTGAGCTTCCATCCGTTCTCGAGCAAGTACGACCTCTACGCGGGCAACAAGATCGGCGGCAACCTGACGCCGGCGGAGACGCGCGGCCTGAAGGTGATGGTCGATCCGACCACCGGCAACTGCGCGTCCTGCCACTACCAGGGCGCGGGCCTGAACGGCAGCTCGGCGCTGTTCACCGACTTCTCCTACGAGGCGATCAGCGTGCCGCGCAACGTGGCGATCCCGGCCAACGCCGATCCGTCGTACAACGACACCGGCCTGTGCGGGCCGCTGCGCACCGACCATCCGCCGGTGGCCGGCAACACGTTCTGCGGCATGTTCAAGGCGCCCACGCTGCGCAACGTCGCCACGCGCCAGGCCTTCTTCCACAACGGCGTGTTCCACAGCCTGGAGCAGGTGATCCGCTTCTACAACACGCGCGACACGATGCCGGAGATCTGGTACCCGACCGTCGGCGGCACGCCCAAGGCGACGCCGGATCCGGACTTTCCGACCTACGGCCTGATCACCACCCAGTACGTCGGCGGCACGGTGCAGAAGTACGACGACCTGCCGGCGATGTTCGTCTCCAACATCGACACGCAGATGCCGCTGGACGGCCGCCCCGCGCACAGCAAGCCGCCGATGACGGAGCAGAACATCTCCGACCTGATCTGCTTCCTGAACACCCTCACCGACGGCTACAAGCCGCCCGCCACGGCGCCGACCTCCGGCCCGTGCGTCAACTGAAAACGCTTCCTTCCAGACCATGACGAGACTGCAGACCCGTTCCATGAAATCCGTTCTGTCCGCGGCCGCCGCATTCGCGCTGGCGGCCACCGTGTCCGGCTGCGGCCGCTCGGCCGAGCCGACCGCCGCCGACATCGACGCGGCGATGACCACCTACCTCGCGCAGCGCGGCGACCTGTGCCTGGCGAAGGCGCAGTGGCCGATCGACGTCACCGAGCGCGAGATCCGCGCCGGCGCGCGCAACGCGGTGCAGATGCCCGTGCTGGAGAAGCTCGGGCTGGTGACGATGGGCGTGGCGGAGGTCGATGCGCTGGACGACGACGGCGTCTCGCACCACATGAAGGTGCGCCGCTACGCGCTCACGGACGCGGGCAAGAAGTTCTACGTCGTGCGCACCGTGCACGGCGCGAACGGCAAGACGCTGTCGCAGGGCGATTTCTGCGCCGCCAAGCTGAGCCTGGACAAGGTGGTGGGCTGGAGCAAGGACACCTCGGCCGCGATCGTCGCGCGCGAGGCCGCCGCCTCCGCCCCGGCGGACGTGCAGCAGATGGTCGTGACCTATACCTACCACGTCACCCCGGCGCCCTGGGCCACCGATGCCGATGCGCAGAAGGTGTTCCCGGTCGTCGCCGGCGTGATCCGCGGCGACGGCGTCGCGCAGCTCAACGAGACGGTGCGCCTGACCGACCACGGGTGGGTCGCCGTCGAACTGCTGTGAGCGACAGCACCCTGTCGAGATGAGTTCCGTCGTCCGCTTTGCGCCCGAGCTGGGCCACTGGATCCAGGGCAACTTCGATCGCGGCGCTGGTGCCGACGCGCTCGTCGCGGAGATGCAGCGCCAGCGCATGCCCGAGGCCGCCGCGCGCGCGATCGTGGCCGCGTTCGTGCGGGCGCGCGCCAGCGGCGCGGCGCCGCCGGTCGATCATGTCGAGATGGACGACGCGTCGCCCGCAGCCGCGGACTACGTCTACGAGACACCGATCCTGGCCCCCGGCACGCGCATCGCGACGTCCGACCGCGTGGTGCGCGTGGCCGCGCGCGCGGCGCGCCCGCTGTTGGCGGTGTTCAACGACGTGCTGGCGCCGGACGAATGCGCGCAACTGATTGCACTGGCGCGGCCGCGGCTCCAGCCGTCGACCATCGTCGATCCGATGACGGGCCGCGACGTCGTCGCCGGCACCCGCGCCAGCCTCGGCATGTTCTTTCGCCTGCAGGAGAACCCGTTCATCGCGAAGCTGGATCGCCGCATCTCGGAGCTGATGAACCTGCCGCTGGCCAACGGCGAGGGGCTGCAGATCCTGCACTACCCGGAAGGTGCCGGCAGCGACCCGCACTTCGATTTCCTCGTGCCGTCCAACCCGGCCAACCAGGCCTCGATCGCGCGCAGCGGCCAGCGCGTCAGCACGCTGGTCACGTATTTGAACGATGTGCCTGCGGGCGGCCAGACGGTGTTTCCGGAGGCGGGCTGGGCCGTGTCGCCGCAGCGCGGCAACGCCGTCTATTTCGAGTACTGCAACAGCCGCGGCCAGGTCGATCATGCGTCGCTGCATGCCAGCGCGGCGGTCGAGCGCGGCGAGAAGTGGGTGGCCACCAAGTGGATGCGCCAGCGGCGCTTCGTGTCGGCCTGAAGCGCCGCGCCCCTGCACCGGGCGTGCCGGAACCCGGCGAGCGATACTGGCGCGTCCCTTCGCCAGAGCAGCCGCCCGTCATGACCTTGCCCACGCTTTCGCTCCTCGAGACCCGCATCCTCGGCGTGCTCGTCGAGAAGCAGCACACCGTGCCCGACAGCTATCCGCTGAGCCTCAACGCGCTGACGCTGGGCTGCAACCAGAAGACGGCGCGCGACCCGGTGATCAACGCGAGCGAGGGCGACGTGCTGGCCGCGCTCGACACGCTCAAGTCGCTGCACGTGGTGCTGGAGGGCTCGGGCAGCCGCGTGCCGCGCTTCGAGCACAACGTCGCGCGCGTGCTGAAGCTGCCGGGCCAGAGCGTCGCGCTGCTGGCGCTGCTGATGCTGCGCGGCCCGCAGACCGCGGCCGAACTGCGCCTGAACAGCGAGCGCCTGCACCGCTTCGCCGACATCTCGTCGGTGGAAGGCTTTCTCGACGAGATGGCCACGCACGAGCCGCCGTTTGTCGTGAAGCTCGCGCGGGCGCCGGGCGCGCGCGAGTCGCGCTGGGCGCACCTGCTGGCGGGGCCGGTGGCCGATGCCGCGCCGGCGGCCGCGCAGGCCGGCCCGGGCACGCCGCTGGGCGATTCGGCGCTCGGATTGTCGGAGGTGGCGGCGCTGCGCGCCGAGCAACTGCGCATGAAGGCCGAGCTGGAGCGGCTGCGGGCACAGGTGGCGCGGCTGGCGTCGGAGCTGGGCGTCGACCTGGACGCCGGCAACTCCGAAGAAGGCTAGCTGGCGCGCCTGGCCAGCCGTCCCGCCCTCACTTGCCGGCGTTCAAGCCTTCGACGTAGTCGGACACTGCGGCGATCTCGGCGTCGCTCAGGCGGGCGGCGATCGTCGTCATCTGCGGGCTGTTGTTGCGCTTGCCGGCGCGAAACAGGCCCAGTTCGGCGCTGACGTATTCGGCGTGCTGGCCACCCAGGCGGGCATATTGCGACGGGATGCCGGCGCCGGTGGGGCCGTGGCAGCCGGCGCAGGCCGGGACGTTCTTCTCGGAGATGCCGCCGCGCCAGATCTTCATGCCGAGAGCGACCGTGGCCGGGTTCTTCGACAGGCCCGGCTTGGCCGTCTTCGACGCGTAGAACGCGGCGACGTTGCGCATGTCGTCGTCCGACAGCGTGGACGCCATCGGCTTCATGATGGCGTTGTCGCGCTTGCCGGACTTGAATTCGGTCAGTTGCTTGACGAGGTAGTCGGCGTGCTGGCCTTGCAGGATCGGGTTGGTCGGGATGCCCCGCGAGCCGTCGGAGGTGTGGCACGCCGCGCAGACGGTGGCCGAGGTAGTGGCGCCCTTGGCGAGGTCCGGCTTGGCCGGCCCCTTCGCTTCGTCGGCCATCACAGGGGTGGCGAACAGGGCCGCCAGGGCAACAACGTACAAGGACTTCATCTCGACGAACCCTTCAGGAGAGGCTTTTGGATGGAGCAAACCCAACGATTTTACAATGCACCATGACCGAAGCTAAGCGTACGCGCAAACCCTCCCCCCCTCGCGCCGTGCCGGCCCCCGTCTACAAGAAGCCGGTGGTGGTCTCGGACGAGGCCAAGGAAGGCCTCGGTTGGCTGCATACCGCCAAGTTCCTGACGTCGGCCAGCAAGATCGCGCAGCTCCCCCAGGGCGACATGCCCGAGATCGCGTTCGTGGGCCGCAGCAACGCCGGCAAGTCGTCCGCGATCAACACGCTGGCCCAGCAGCGCCAGCTCGCGTTCGCGTCGAAGACGCCGGGCCGCACGCAGCTGATCAACCTGTTCACCCTCGGCTCGCGCGAGGCGCCCGACGCCTTCTTCGCCGACCTGCCCGGCTACGGCTACGCCGCCGTCGCGCGCGGCAAGAAGCTGGTGTGGCAGAAGGTGATGGCCGACTACCTCGAGGTGCGGCGCGCGCTGATGGGCGTGGTGCTGATGATCGACAGCCGCCACGGTTTCACGCCGCTGGACAAGCAGCTGCTGGACTTCATCGCCCAGCGCGTGAAGACCGGCGAGATCAAGCTGCTGGTGCTGCTCACCAAGTGCGACAAGCTCGGCCAGCGCGACCAGGGCCTGGCCGTCGCCGGCGCCCAGGAGGTGCTGGGCGAGTTCGTCACGGAGGCGTCGGACATCGCCGTGGTGCTGTTCTCGTCGCTGCGCCGCGTGGGCATCGAGGACGTCGCCGAGCAGATGATGGGTTGGAAGAAGGCCATGCCCGAGCGCGTGCATTTCGACGTGGCGCCGATGCCGGAAGGCGAGGGCGGCGAGGACATCGACGACGAAGTCGACGAGGACTGAACGCTCCAGAAGACCGCGAGGCCCATCGAATGACGACGACTCCCGTTCCGACGCTCTACGACTGGCTCGGCGGCATCGAGGCGCTGAATCGCCTCACCACCCGCTTCTACGAGCACGTCGCGCAGGACGCGCTGCTGGCGCCGGTGTTCGCGCACATGGGCGCCGACCATCCGGCGCACGTCGCGGCCTTTCTCGCGGAAGTGCTGGGCGGCCCGGCGACGTACACCGCCGAACACGGCGGCCATCCGCACATGATCCGCCAGCACCTCGATCGCCATCTCACGCAGGACAAGCGCCGGCGCTGGGTCGAATTGCTGCTGGCCACGGCCGACGAGCTGGCCATGCCCGACGATCCCGAGTTCCGCTCGGCGCTGGTCGGCTATCTCGAATGGGGTTCGCGCCTGGCGGTCATCAACTCGCAGCCGGGTGCCGTCGTCGATGAGCATGCGGCGATGCCCCGGTGGGGCTGGGGCGAGGTCAAGGGGCCGTACGCCGGCTGAGGACGTTCAGGCGGCACCGGCCGCCGCGCGACGGCTCACGGGCGCCCGATGAACAGCGCGATCCCCAGCTCGCCCTGGCGCGCGTAGGTGATGCCCAGGTACATCGGCCCGATGCCGGTGTCGGCACCCAGGTAGACGCTGCCGCCGCCGCGCAGGTGGGCCAGGCTGATCTCCGAGCGGTCCTGCCACGCGTTGCCGGCCTCCAGCGACGCGCCGAAGAAGAAGCCGCGCGCGAAGACGGGCGTGTCGGTGAGCCGCGTGTACCAGTTCAGGCGGCCGAACAGCACCGCGTTGCCCGACAGCTGGTCGGGCCGATAGCCCGAGAGCTGCTGGAAGCCGCCGAGCGTGAACTGGTCGACCGCCAGTTGCGCGTTCTCGTCGGACATCTTGAGCGCGCCGTGCACCTCGAAGGTGTTGCGTCCGACCGTGTCGACGAGCGTGCCTTCGACCGAGCCGCGCGCCATGTGCTCGCTTTGCTGCAGGCGGCGCGTGCCGACCACGCCTTCGCCCTCGAGCCGGTAGCCGCTGGTGGGGAAGTTGACGAAGTCGAGCTGGTCGACGACGCCGCGCACGCGCAGCCCGTCTTCCTGCCACACCTGGGTCTGCTGGGAGCCCGTCCAGGCGGCCGACAGCAGCGTCGGCGTGGTGGAGGTGCTCACGTGCACGAAGCCGGCGCGCAGCTCGCCCAGGCGGCCGAACGGCAGCCCGAAGTCGAGGCCGATCTGGGCCGAGGAGCGCAGGAACTGCGCGATCTCGATGCCGTCGCTGGCGTACGCGGAACGATGCTGGCGGTCGCCCGAGATGTAGGCGGCGGTGAACCAGTCCGACGAATCGTCGATGTTGCGCCACAGCGGGTGGTAGATCTCGGAGAAGATCGCCGGGCGCTCGCCGACCTGGATGAAGTTGCGCCACTCGGTGCCGTTCTTCGTGAGCCAGTGCAGGTTGTGGCTCAGCTTGACGTCGAAGCCGCTGTGGCCGCTGAAGTCGGCATGCAGGTCCAGGCCCACGCGCAGGTAGTTGGGGCCCCAGGGCTTGTCCTGCAGGTCGAACATCAGCGTCTCGCCGTTCGGGCCGGTGACGAGCCGGTAGTCGGCGCTGGTGTAGTCGCCGCTGGCCGCCAGCCGGCGCGCGTCGGCCTCGGCCTTCCTGGTGTCGAACAGGTCGCCGGCCTGCGACTGCAGCTTGGCCTCGAAGCGGTCCGGGTTGGTGTGCTGCGAGCCCTCGAACTGCACCGCCACCAGCGGCGTCGGCTCCATCGCCGGCTGCACGTGCTGCGCGAGCCACTGCGCGTACTCCGGCGCCGGCGCCGCATAGGCCGCGATCCGATCCGCCTGCGCCTGCGCGAAGTCCTCGCCCACCTTGATCAGCTCGGTGCCGCGGCCGAAGTCGCCGGAGGTCAGCTTGCCGAGATCGGGGTTGAGCAGCAGGTCGTGCGACTTCAGCGTGGCAATGCTGCGCTCGACGTTCTGCTCGGTCAGGATCGCGATCATCTGCTCGGTGATGCCCACCGCCGACGACAGCGACTCGCGCCCCGCCAACGGCGTGCCGACGTTGACGACGATCACCACGTCGACGCCCATCGCGCGCGCGACGTCCACCGGCAGGTTGTCCACCAGGCCGCCGTCGCCCAGGATGTGGCCGTCGACCTCGGTGGGCGCGAACACGCCCGGCACGCTCATGCTGGAGCGCAGCGCCACCGCGAGATCGCCGTGCGAGAGCACGACAGGCTTGCCGGTTTCCATGTCGGTGGCCACGGCGCGGAACGGGATCGGCAGGTGGTCGAAATCGTCGATGTGGCGCACCGGCAGCGTGAAGCGACGCAGCAGCAGCTCGAGGCCGCGGCTGGAGAACGCACCCTGCGGCGCGCTCAGCTGGCCGGCGTGCAGGCCGAATTCGAGGCCGGTGGAGATCTCGAAGTCCTCTTCCTTGCGCCGTTGCGACAGGTAGGGGCGTGGCACCCGGGTCGCGAACAGCGCGTCCCAGTCGATGTGGCGCAGCTCGCTCTCGAGTCGGTCGGCGCTCATGCCGCTGGCGTAGAGTCCGCCGACGATCGCGCCCATCGACGTGCCGGCGATCGCATCGATGCGGATGTGCTCGCGCTCCAGCACCTTCAACACGCCGACATGCGCGAGCCCGCGCGCGCCGCCGCCCGAGAGCACGAGGCCGATGCGCGGGCGGCCGCCGTCGGCGTGCCGCGCCAGCGCGGCGGGCGCGCTGGCGGCGGTCTCGTCCTGGCCGAACGCCGGCGTCGACAGCAGTGCGGCCGACAGCACGGCGAGGAGGGCGAGGCGTGATGTCATTGCCCGCATTCTGCGGGAGAACGGAACCAGGGTGCGCCTCTCGCGGGCGCATACCCGCGCGCGTATCGCGCCGGCAAGAAAAAAGGGACTGCCGAAGCAGTCCCTTTCGTATGTCGCAGTGGACAGGCACCGGGTCGCCTCGCGGCGTCCCGGGCGCGGACATCACATGTCCATGCCGCCCATGCCGCCCATGCCACCCATTCCGCCGCCACCCATGGCCGGCGCGTCGTCCTTGGCGGACTCGGCGACCATGCACTCGGTCGTCAGCATCAGCGACGAGACCGAAGCCGCGTTCTGCAGAGCCGTGCGGGTGACCTTGGTCGGGTCCAGGATGCCCATGTCGATCATGTCGCCATAGGTGCCGTTGGCGGCGTTGTAGCCGTAGTTGCCCTTGCCGGCCAGAACGGCCGCGACGACGACGCTGGCTTCTTCGCCGGCGTTGTAGACGATCTCGCGCAGCGGCGATTCGACGGCCTTGAGCACCAGCTTGATGCCGGCGTCCTGATCCGGGTTGTCACCCTTGAGGGCGCCAACGGCCTGGCGTGCGCGCAGCAGCGCGACGCCGCCACCGGCGACGATGCCTTCTTCGACGGCGGCACGGGTGGCGTGCAGCGCATCTTCGACGCGGGCCTTCTTTTCCTTCATCTCGACTTCGGTCGCGGCGCCGACCTTGATCAGTGCAACACCGCCGGCCAGCTTGGCCACGCGCTCTTGCAGCTTTTCACGGTCGTAGTCGCTCGTGGCTTCCTCGATCTGGATGCGGATCTGCTTGACGCGCGCTTCGATGTCACCGGCGGCGCCGTTGCCGTCGATGATCGTCGTGTTTTCCTTGCCCACTTCGATGCGCTTGGCTTGGCCGAGGTCGGCCAGCGTGACCTTGTCCAGCGCCAGGCCGACTTCTTCGGCGATGACCTTGCCGCCCGTCAGGATGGCGATGTCTTCCAGCATGGCCTTGCGACGATCGCCGAAGCCCGGCGCCTTGACGGCAACGACCTTCAGGATGCCGCGGATCGTGTTGACCACGAGGGTCGCCAGCGCTTCGCCGTCGACTTCTTCGGCGATGATCAGCAGCGGACGGCCGGCCTTGGCGACTTGCTCCAGCGTCGGCAGCAGGTCGCGGATGTTCGAGATCTTCTTGTCGAACAGCAGCACGAACGGGTTGTCCAGCAGCGCGACTTGCTTCTCGGGGTTGTTGATGAAGTACGGCGACAGGTAGCCGCGGTCGAACTGCATGCCCTCGACGACGTCGAGTTCGTTGGCCAGGCTCTTGCCGTCTTCGACGGTGATGACGCCTTCCTTGCCGACCTTGTCCATCGCCTCGGCGATGATCTGGCCGATCGAGTCGTCGGAGTTCGCCGAGATCGTGCCGACCTGTGCGATTTCCTTGGACGTCGTCGTCGGCTTCGAGGCCTTCTTCAGCTCGGCGACCAGGGCGGTGACCGCCTTGTCGATGCCGCGCTTCAGGTCCATCGGGTTCATGCCGGCGGCCACGTACTTCATGCCTTCGCGCACGATGGCTTGCGCCAGCACGGTGGCGGTGGTGGTGCCGTCACCGGCGTTGTCGCTGGTCTTGGAAGCCACTTCCTTGACCATCTGCGCGCCCATGTTCTGGAGCTTGTCCTTCAGCTCGATTTCCTTGGCCACGGACACGCCGTCCTTGGTGACCGTGGGGGCGCCGAACGAGCGCTCGAGAACGACGTTGCGACCCTTGGGGCCCAGCGTGACCTTGACCGCGTTGGCCAGGATGTTCACGCCTTCGACCATGCGGGCACGGGCGTCCGAGCCGAAAATGACGTCTTTTGCTGCCATGAGATGTTTCTCCGGAATTCGTTGATTGGGGGTTCAGGACGGCGGCGGATCCAGAGGGTCCGCGGCCGGGGCGTCTCGCCACCTGGCCGACGACGGGCCGGCCAGCCTGGGTGCGCGAAGCGGGCCGCTTCGCGCGAGGGGCTTACTTCTCGACGACGGCGAAGAGGTCTTCTTCGCGCATCACGAGCAGTTCGTCGCCATCGACCTTGACGGTCTGGCCGCTGTACTTGCCGAACAGCACGCGATCGCCGACCTTGACGTTCAGGACGATGAACTCGCCCTTGTCGCTACGCTTGCCCGGGCCGACGGCCAGGACTTCGCCCTGATCCGGCTTTTCGGCGGCGGCGTCGGGGATGACGATGCCAGAGGCGGTCTTGGTTTCTTGTTCCAGGCGCTTGACGACAACACGGTCGTGCAACGGACGAAGCTTCATTTCATCTCCTTCAATGCAATCGCAGTAAGACTCGCGGCGGGTCAACTCATCAGTGAGTGCTCGCTCGCAGAGATTTGGGCAAGTGCTCCGGCGGCCCACGCCACCATCGCTAGCACTCGCGTCTGTTGAGTGCTAGCAAGCATTATAGGGACCGTGTGTGACGTTTCAAGGGTGGTGTCTTGCTGTCGATAACCGTTGAGCTTGGAATTTTGTTCACTGAGTTTGGAACTCGACAAGAACGCTACCGCCGTTCCGAGGTTCGGCAACCGTTCGCCGCCTGCAGCGACGCGACAACCCGTCGCGGGATCCGATTGGGAGCACCGGCCGTAGACCATCCTTTGCGAGCTTGCAACGCGAATCCACAGCTTTGCGCCCCGCAAGCCCATTCCGTCAATGAGTCATGCTCGGTTGACCGGCTCCTGCCGGCAAGCGCTTTGATTGACCTTCGTAGGATGAACTTCACCGCAGGGCCCGTGCAGACTCGACCGTCGATGTCGTATTCCGGCCGATAAATCCGTTATAGCTAGTGATGATCGCGACGGCCGGTCGGCGCGCGTGCCGCGCCGACGCCTGATCTGGCGCCAGAGCAGCTCGGCTAAGATCGTTCGGCCTACTACGAAGCGGCGGACGAAAAGCTTGCCGCGAGACAACGAGACAACGAGACAACGAGACAGGCTAAAGGGAGACGCAAGTTGGCTACAGCATCGGGCGAGGAGCCGAGGCGACTGGTACCGTTCCTGAAATGGGCTGGCGGCAAGCGCTGGTTCGTATTCGGGTATGAGCATCTTCTTCCATCGTCCTTCGGCACTTATATCGAGCCGTTCCTGGGCGCGGGGTCCGTATATTTCCACTTGCGCCCTGAGAAGGCGATCCTGGGCGATGCCAACGAGGATCTCATCGCCGCGTACCAGGCCATCAAGAGTGACTGGCAGGGCCTGGAAAGCAGCCTGCGCTATCGGCAGCGACGCCACAATGATGACGCCGAGGGCTACTACTACTGGCTCAGAGACCGTCGGCCCGAGAACCTCAGGCAACGCGCCTCGCGCCTGATCTACCTGAATCGCACTTGCTTCAACGGCATCTACCGGGTCAACCGGCAGGGGGAGTTCAACGTGCCTCGCGGTACGAAGGACAAGGTGTTGATCGAGACCGATGCTTTTGAAGCAATGTCTTGCCTGCTGCAAGGGGCAAAGTTAATCGCTGGCGATTTCGAACTTCTGGTTGATCGCGCGAAGCCGGGCGATTTTGTCTTCGCGGACCCACCGTATACGGTACTGCACAACTACAACGGGTTCTTGAAGTACAACGAAGTGCTGTTCTCGTGGGCGGACCAGCAACGCTTGGCAAACGCGCTTTTGCGCGCCGCTCGTCGTGGGGTCAAGGTGCTGTGCACCAATCCACCCACTGAGCGCACTTCCCGTCGGCAAGTGCATCTTTCGGAAGCAGCAGACGTCGGCCAGACGATCTGCCACATCGGCAGCACAGCGCAGCTCATGAAGGAACATGCGAAACACCATTTCCCGCGTCGTACTCGGATAGAACTTGTGGATGTCTGCCTTCACCAGTGGAACCAAACCGAGGTGCTGCGCCGCGTTGTCCGCGTAGGAACGCCCTCGCTTTGAAAAGACGTAATCCGGCAGTTCGAGCCGAGACAAAAGCTTTCCTATTCGATCGTGGATTCGCCCCAACTCACCGATAGGCTGCTGGATCTCGCGACCTTGCGCGTTTAGGAATACGCGATAGTTGTCGCCCGAGGCTAGCGCACCGAGTCGATTCCAACGCGCACCTAGAACAAGCTCCAACTGTCGCTTGCCACGGAGTCCATAGAGCGCACATTGGTCGACAGGATACGGAGCGCGCTTAGGACTTGATTGCATCCTGCTCCTCCAACCATTCCAAGATTTTCAACACCTTGTCGGCGGCGACAACCCTCACCTTTGAAGCAGCACTGCGATCACTCTCCAACCGCTCGGAGAACAGCAAAATTGTGGACACCGGCATCTTGAAGATTTCGGCGTACTTCTCAAGGAGTGCAACGCTGGGGGACTTATCCGAAGCATCGCTTTCGATCTCGCTCAGGTACGAGTTTGAAATGCCCAGCCGCTTCGCCAACTCCGTTTGAGAAAGATGGTGATAGGTACGAAGCAATCGGAGCGCCCTATGAAGCATGCCAGTTCCTTGTTGGAAAAAGAGGGGCGTCTGAACGCCTAGAACATGTTGAACAACTTGATGACCAGCTCCACCAAGCGCATGAGGGCAAAGCCCGTCTTGAGCGTGGCGGGGCGCACCAAGCGTCCCATGAACCGACGTACCGACCCCCGCTGCATCAGGGCTTTCAAAATATCAATCACGATATCTCCTTGGCTACACCGACGACATGCACCCCATGTGCATGCCGCGGCTGTCGTCCGTAACCAAGCAGAGCAACGCAGCAGGTCACCCCATCACACTTCCAAGGCATGTTCGGAGTCGTCCGAACATGCCTCGCGCCACCGCCAGTACCGGCACGGCCAAGGCCGTACGAGGCACCGCCAGCGCGCGAATAGCAGGGTCTTGCGACCCCACAGGACGATCGCTCGTCCCACCTTCACGACAGTTGTCTCTGGCCCGCGTGAAGTGTAGTGGACTCGGAGATGCATGGCAAATACTTTTCGCTTGCAGCGAATATGGTTCGCCAATCAGGGTGCGGAGCCATTGAATCCGGTGTAGTCCGATATGACCCAGCCGCAACGAGTAAGTCAGTGGCTGAAGCACTTCACTGCGAGACTGCTTTGCAGCGACTGCAGCCACCGCCACCTGAATCACAGAGGGCGGCTGTTGCAAGCTAAGCTGTCATTCGGTGCTTGCACCGACTGCGTCGCACGCCGTTCAGCCTCGTACGACGAGAGGAACAGCTATTGCAATCAGCGGCCTTCTCACAGTGGCACCCTGGGCGGCAGCCATGTAGTCAAGCTAGCGTCAGTAGAGGCACGCGGCAGATCGCGTTTTCAAACGCCACCGCGCGCTCTGGCGTTGGACGCGGCAATGCCCTGAACATTAGGCCGTCGCGGCTTTGATCCACGGCGACAGCATCATCGAGAAAAGTACTCGCTTGAAGCGATTGACCGGGTCCGGGCTACGTTCGACCTTCGCGACCAGGAAGGCGCCCTGCAGCGAAGACACGATGAAGCCTGCGAGATCGTCGATGTCGATCCGGTCGGATAGTTCGCCATGCGCTACGGCGGCCTTCAGGCATGCGGTGACCGCATGTCGGTCCACGCCGAAGACGTCGACGATCTTGCGTCGAACCTCTTCCGTATGCGAGTTGATTTCGGCGCCGATGTTTCCGCACAGGCAGCCGTTCTCCATGTTGTCCTGGTCGAGGATGTCTCGCGAAGCATCGATGAAGTCCCTGAGCCTTTGCAGCGGAGGCAGCGCCTCGTTGCGCAGCGTCGCGTCGAGCATGGCTTCGCTGACTTCGCGGTACCTGTCGATGATTTCGAGCCCGAACGCCGTCTTGGACGAGAAGTAGTTCGTGAATGAGCCCAGAGGCACACCGGCCGCTGCGGCGATATCTCGGACGCTTGCGCCCGCGAGGCCTTGTTCGTGGATGACACGAAGGCCGTTCGCCAATAGCTTGTCCTTGTTCCGGATCTTCGACATGCAGTCAAGGTAGACGTACACCTTTTTCTTGTCAAGCAACTGGTTGCACCCCTGTTTTTAAGATGGCCGTACGTCTTTATCCAAACATAAGACGGACGTACACCTTAATCTTCGCTGCGCGGACTTCCCCGCTCCCACCGAAAGATTGAAATGGCACACCAAGTTGTTCTCATCACCGGCGCCCTCACCGGCATCGGCCGCGCTACCGCCCTCGCGTTCGCCAAGAAGGGCGCCAAGCTTGTCGTCTCCGGTCGCCATGACGACAAGGGTCAAGCCCTCGTCAGCGAGTTGCGTGCCCTCGGCACCGAAGCGGAGTTCGTCCGCGCCGACGTCCGCAAGGAAGACGATCTCCGCGCGTTGACCGACAAGGCCGTCGCGCGCTTCGGCCGCCTCGACGTCGCCGTCAACAACGCGGCCGTCGAAGGCCAGTTGGGGCCGATCCAGGAAGCGACCGAGGAAAACTTCCGGAACGTCCACGACGCGAACGTCGTCGGCGTGTTCCTCAGCATGAAGCACGAACTGCGCGTGATG
>FTKD01353279.1_pt1 | contig 19347 bp, 14 predicted proteins | sample 1658191 | NCBI WGS metagenome assembly FTKD01 (sample SAMEA3914808, study PRJEB12502) | metagenome | biome: forest; material: soil | place: Canada | collected 2011-08-03 | depth 0.3 m
TGCTCGATCAGGTGCTGGCGGAAGCCGACCCAGGCGAACAGGCCCTTGTTGTAGCGGGTGCGTTCGGGCAAGGCCAGGAAGGCCTCGATCACCACCCGGTCGAGCAGGCGGAAGTCGCCGGCGTTGGGCACGAAGCGCATCTCGGAAACGGCGTTGAGCAGGAAGTAGAAGGCGCGCGACAAGCCGCGGCGCAGGAGCGTGTCGGTGTTGCGGTCGGCATGCACCGCCACTACGGTTTCAAAGCCCTCGCGCCACTTGGCCAGCATCTGCGGGATCAGCTCGGGCGGGTCCTGCAGGTCCGCATCCAGGGTGATGGCGCAGGCGCCCCGGCAATGCCACAGCCCGGCGGTCAGCGCCGCCTCCTTGCCGAAGTTGCGCGACAGGTCGACGACGCGCAACTGCGGAATCGACTGCTGCAAGCGCAGCAGGCGGGGCAGGGTATCGTCGCCGCTGCCGTCGTTCACCACCACGATCTCGAAGCTGGCGCTGGCGGCGCTCACGATCGGCAGCAGCGTGCCGAACAGGAAATCCAGCCCGCCGCTTTCGTTGTGCACCGGGATGACGATGCTGACTTCGGGCGGGCGGGAGTCCGCGGCCTGCCGAAGCGCCTGGGGATCGTCGCCGCTCACGACAAGCCGGAGCCGGATGCCCGGAGAGCCGGGGCGGACCGCTGCATGTTCACTGCACTGCTCCTCGTAAGGGTTCGGATATCGGCCGCCATCGACGCCACCGCCTTGCCGCGATTATAGGTGCCCGGCGCGGCGCGGTGGCCACCATGGCCGCCCCCGCGCTGCGCTATATTGGCACGGCACCCTGGGTCGGGGCGGGCACGGCCATGGTCAATCCGGAGTCTCATGAGTTCTGCAGGGGTTTCAAAAACGGGCGGCTCCTTGCTCGCCAACCTCAAAATCCAGACGAAGCTGGTGCTCGCCTATGGGCTGGTGCTGGTCATGTTCACCTTCACCTGCCTGATGGTGTTCGTGAACAACCAGGAGTTGAGCGACTCCCGCGGCTGGGTCCGGCACACCTACACGGTGATCGCGCGCCTGGGCGAGTTGAAGGGCTACATGCTGCAGCAGCGCATCGATCTGGCCACGGCCACCCGCGATCCGGCCTATCTGACCAACTATGAAGCCGCGCGCCAGGGTTTCGGCCGCGGCCTTGAGGATCTGAAGCAGCTCACCATCGACAACCCGTCGCAACAGCGACGCCTCGACAGCGTCGGGGTGACGATGAACGGCTGGTACGGCTCGGTCGCGCAGCCCCTGGTCGTCCGTGCCCACGCCCAGGCGGCCGGCGAGTCCGTCCCGCCGGTGACGCCCGGTTCGTCCCAGTACGGCTATTCCCAGCTGGAGAAGGTCGGCGCCTTGATCCAGGACGCGGTGCAGGAAGAACTGTTGCTGCTGAAGGATCGCACCGGCGCCGCCGATAGCGATGCCAGCCGCCTGAAGTATTCGGTGCTGCTGATGCTGGCGCTGGGCCTGTTCATCGGCGCCATGACGATCCTCTACACCCGCCGTCAGGTGACCGAGCCGATTGTCCATCTGACCCGGCTGATGGATCGTCTCGCCGCCGGCGATGCCGCCATCGACGTGCCGAATACCGCCCAGCTTGACGAAATCGGCGCCCTGGCGCGCGGGCTGGAGAGCTTCCGCGACATCAAGCGGACCGCGGATCGCGAAAACTGGGTGCGGCAGCAGCTGCTGGAGATCAATGCCAGGCTGTTGCCGGCCGCGACTGTCGACGCGTTCGCCGACATCCTGCTCACCAGCCTGTGCCAGCTGCTGCGCGCCGGATACGGCGCCTTCTTCGCCTGGGACGATGCGCAGCAGCAGTTGTTCCTGCGTGCCGGCTTCGGCTATTCCGGCAACGCCAACCTGCCGCAGCGCTTCAAGCTGGGGCAGGGCCTGGTGGGGCAGTGCGCGCGCGACGGCAAGCCGATCCTGCTGAGCCCGGTGCCGGCGAACTACCTGCGCATCGGCTCGGCACTGGGCGAGGCTTCGCCGCGCTGCCTGATGATCTACCCGCTGAAGGGACGCGGCATCCTCGGCGTGATCGAGATGGCGGGTTTCGAGCCGCCGGGGCCGGACCAGGAGCAGTTGCTGACGGAACTGCTGCGCAGCGCCGGCCTGCAGCTCGACGCCATCGTCAACGCCGAAAAAACCCGCGTGCTGCTGACGCAGGCGCAGGCGCAGACCGAGGAGCTGCAGGCCTCGGACGAGGAGCTGCGCGCCACCAACGACGCGCTGCAGGACAAGAACCGGCTGCTGGAACAGCAGCGCACCCAGTTGCAGGAGTCGGAGGCGGCGCTGACCGCGCAGGCCGAGGAGTTGCGCGCCACCAACGAGGAACTGGAGGAAACCGGCCGCATCCTCAACGAATCCAACACCCAGCTCGAGCAGACACGGCAGGCGCTGGAGCAGAAGGCGACCGAGCTGGCGCGGGCCAGCCAGTACAAGTCCGAATTCCTCGCCAACATGTCGCACGAATTGCGCACGCCGCTGAACAGCGTGCTGATCCTGGCGAAGAACCTGGCCGACAACGAGGAAGGCCACCTCAACGCCGACGAGACCGAGTCGGCGCGCGTCATCCACGACAGCGGCACCCACCTGCTGCAACTGATCACCGACATTCTCGACCTGTCCAAGGTCGAGGCCGGCAAGATGGACGTGCTGGCCGAGGACGTCGCCGTCGCCGACATCCTCGGCACCAGCGAGCGCCGCTTCCGGCCGGTGGCGAAACAGCGCGGCCTGGCGCTGCGGGTGGAGCAGGCCGAAGGGCTGCCGCAGAGCCTGCGGACGGACAGCGCCAAGCTGCAGCAGATCCTCACCAACCTGCTGTCGAACGCCTTCAAGTTCACCGAGCGCGGCCGCGTCACCCTGCGTCTGCGCCGACCGGACAGCGCACCGTCGGGCGTCCCGGAGCTGCTGCCGCAGCAGGCGCTGCTGTTCGAGGTGATCGACACCGGCATCGGCATTCCGCAGGAAAAGCTGGACAAGATCTTCGCCCCGTTCGAGCAGGTCGATGCTTCCACTTCGCGCAAATACGGCGGCACCGGCCTGGGCCTGGCGATCAGCCAGCGCATGGCGCGTCTGCTCGGCGGCGACCTCCAGGTAAGCAGCTCGGCGGGGGAGGGCTCGGTGTTCCAGCTGTATCTGCCCGAGCGCTTCGTCGGCGTCGCCGCCGAGCCGTCCGCGGAGCCAGTCTCCGCGCCAACTCCGGCGCAGCAGTCGGCGATCGAAATTCTGGGTTCGCTGCCGATCCCGGCGGCGGGGTCGGGCGCCGCCATCCTGGTGATCGAAGACGATACGGTGTTCGCCAAGGTGCTGGCGGGCATGGTGCAGAAGCGCGGCTTCCGCGCCCTGCTGGCGCACGACGCGGCCAGCGGCCTGCTGCTGGCGCGGCAACTGCCGATGGCGATCCTGCTCGACATCCACCTGCCGGACATGGATGGCTGGTCGGTGTTGCAGAAACTCAAGGCCGATATCGCCACCCGGCATATCCCGGTCCACATTGTTTCCGGCGTGGACGAAACGGCGCGCGGCCTGCAGCTCGGCGCGGTGGGTTATCTGGTCAAGCCGGTCAGCAAGGAGTCGATCAACCATGCGCTGGATCAGGTGCAGCGCGCGGCGGCGCGGCCGGCCCGGCGCCTGCTGGCGGTGGGCGGCGACCAGGCACTGAGCGCCTCGATCCTGGAGCAGCTCGGTTCCAGGGACGCCACCCTGGAGACGGCGGCCAGCGGCGCCGAGGCGCTGGCCTGGCTGGCGCGGCAGAGCTGCGATTGCCTGGTGCTGGGCTTCCAGCTGGCGGACATGAGCGCCTTCGATTTCCTCGACGCGGCGGCGCAGCGCGGCCCCCTGCCGCCGGTGGTGGTCTACGCCGAGCGCGAACTGAGCCAGGACGAGGTGATGCGGCTGCGCGCCCATACCGACAGCATCGTGGTGCGCGGCGCCCGTTCGGAGGAGCGCCTGCTCGACGAGGTCAGCCTGTTCCTGCACAGCCTGCGCACTTCGGCCGGGCGCGCCGAGGCGCTGCATACGCAGACCGAGGCCGCCGACCTGGCCGGGCGCACCGTACTGGTGGTCGACGACGACATGCGCAACATCTTCGCCCTGTCCAAGGTGCTGCGCGCGCGTGGCCTCAATGTGCTGATGGCGCAGGACGGCCCCAAGGCCCTGGCCCACCTGGAGCAGCGCGAGGGCCGCATCGACGCGGTGCTGATGGATGTGATGATGCCGGGCATGGATGGCTATGAAACCACCCGCCGCATCCGCGCCCGCGCCGAGTGGGCGGGCCTGCCGATCATCGCGGTCACCGCCAAGGCCATGCCGGGCGACCGCGAGAAATGCCTGGAAGCCGGCGCCAACGATTACCTGACCAAGCCGATCGACATGGACAAGCTGCTGTCGCTGCTGCGCACCTGGATTCGCAAGACCTAGTCCTGGCATGAAGTCGATACAGGAAACGGACTCCGAAGAGCTGGAAATCAGGGACTTCGTCCGCACCCTCAAGGCGCGGCACGGCTACGACTTCGGCCAGTACGCGCCGGCTTCCTTCAAGCGGCGCCTGCGCGCCCTGCGCGTGCGTACCGGCGCGGCATCGATCGCCGCGCTGAGCCGGCGCGTGGTCGACGAGCCGGCTTTCCTGCGCCAGGTGCTGGCGGGGCTGTCGGTGCCGGTGTCGGAGATGTTCCGCGATCCCTGGGTGTTCGAGGCGCTGCGCCGCGAGGTGCTGCCGATCCTGGCCTCGTATCCGCGCATCCACATCTGGCAGGCCGGCTGCGCCCATGGCGAGGAGGTCTATTCGCTGGCCATCATGCTCGAGGAGGAAGGCCTCTACGACAAGACCCAGATCTTCGCCACCGATCTCAACGACGTGGCGCTGGAAGAGGCCGCCGAGGGCATCTATGCCTCCGCCAATGCCCGGCTGTTTTCCGAGAACTACCTGCGCGCGGGAGGCAGGGGTTCGCTGTCGCACTATTTCCACGCGCGCTACGAGCGCATCAAGTTCGACGAATCGCTCAAGCGCAACGTCACCTTCGCCAGCCACAACCTGTCCACCGACGGCGTCTTCGCCGAAGTGCAGCTGATCCTGTGCCGCAACGTGCTGATCTACTTCAACGACGCCCTGCAGGACCGCGTGCTGCAACTGTTCCGCGACAGCCTGGTACACAAGGGCTTCCTCTGCCTGGGCAGCAAGGAAACGCTGTCGCACACTGCGGTGGACCGCGATTTCGACAGCTTCGATGCTCCGGCCCGGCTGTATCGCCGCCATGCGCCCAAGTAGCTTCCCAGGCGGCCCCTCAGGCGGCATCTTGCAACGGGTGGTCGCCATCGGCGCCTCGGTGGGTGGCCTGGAAGCCCTGAAACAGGTCCTGGGCAGCCTGCCGGCGCACTATCCCTGGCCGGTGATCGCCTTGCTGCACACCAGCGCCGGCTATCGCGGCACCCGGCTCGACGCCCTGCTGGCGCAGCGCTGCGCCCTGCCGGTGCGGGAGGCCGAGTCGCGCATGCCGCTCGAAGCGGGGGTCGTCCACCTGGCCCCTGCTGGTTATCATCTGCTGGTGGAGAAAGACCTGCGCTTCGCGCTTTCCGTCGATGAAAAGGTGTCCTACGTGCGGCCTTCCGCCGATGTCCTGTTCGAGAGTCTGGCCGAAGCCTGCGGCGACCGCGCCATCGGCGTAATCCTTACCGGCGCCAATGACGATGGCGCCGCCGGCCTGGCCGCGATCCGCGCCTGCGGCGGCCTTGCCATCGTGCAGGACCCCGGAGAAGCGCAGGCGCCGCAGATGCCGCAGGCGGCGTTGCGCATCGCCGGCGCCGATCAGGTGCTGCGCCTGCGCGCGATCGGCGCCCTGCTGGCGGCGTTGCCAAAGGAGAGCGCATGAGCGCCGTGCTGCCGCGGCCGAAGATCCTGGTGGTGGACGACACGCCAGCCAACCTGCTGGTGATGCGCCGGCTGCTGGCCAAGATCGATGCCGAGCTGATCGAGGCGAATGGCGGCAACGGCGCGCTGGCGGCCAGTCTCGATCACGAGTTCGCGCTGATCCTGCTCGACGTGCAGATGCCGGACATGGACGGCTTCGAGGTGGCGGACTTCCTGTCGCAGGAGGAGCGCACGCGCGATACCCCGATCATCTTCGTCACCGCCAACACTGACGACATGAACCGCATCAAGGGCTATGGCAGCGGCGCGGTGGACTACATCGTCAAGCCGATCAACGATGTCATCCTGCTGTCCAAGGTGCGGGTGTTCCTCGAACTGTACCGCGGCAAGCAGGAGCTGCGCCGCCTGCTGGCCGAGCTGGATCAGCGCAATCGCGAGTTGCAGACCGAGATTGCCGAGCGCCAGCGGCTGGAGGAACTGGCGCGCCACCAGGCGACGCACGATCCGCTCACCGCCCTGCCCAATCGCATGCTGTTCCTCGACCGCCTGGCCAATTCGATCGCGCGCGCCGAGCGCCGCGGCACCCCCTGCGCGCTGTTTTACATCGACCTCGACGATTTCAAGCCGGTCAACGACCGCTATGGCCATTCGGCCGGCGACCAACTGCTCAAGGCGGTGTCGCAGCGCATGCTCGAGACGATGCGCAAGGTCGATACCGTCGCGCGCCTGGGCGGCGACGAGTTCGCCGCCATCATGGAGGAGCCGGCCGACGCGGCCGATGCCCTGCTGGCGGCGCAACGCATGGCGGACAGCGTGCGCAAACCCTATCTGCTGGAGTTGCGCGATCACCCCGCGCCGGTGGAGGTGCGGATCGGCGCCAGCATCGGCATCGCCCTGTTTCCGCAGCACGCCGCCGACCTCGACGCCCTGGTGTGCGCCGCCGACGCCGTCATGTACCGCGCCAAGAAAGCCGGCAAAAATCAGTGTGTGGTAGCCGGTTCGTAGGGCGGGCCGTGCCCGCCGCCGCGCCGCGACCGCGACAACGATGGTTTTGTCATCAACTGGCGCGCCCATGGTCCGCGTCTACCCCATGAAGTCCGCAAGGGCGCGGCAAACGCGGACCAGCGGTCATGGTGTCGAAGCTGCTCCGCTCCGCGCTTCGCGCCATTTCGACCATCGACCGAAAAAAGTTGCGGTGATGTCGAATTGCGGGGACGTCCAACGACAAGCCGTATTCACAGCGCAACAAAAAGGAGCTTTACCATGCGTTACGCCTGCCTGATCTATTTCGACCCGAAGAATGTTTTCAACCAGAGCCAGGAGGCCGAGGCCGTCCTGGGCGCGACCGGCGCCTACAACGCGGAACTCAAGTCCAGCGGCCACATGGTCATGGCCGAGGCCCTGCAGCTGCCCGATCAGGCCATGACCGTGCGGGTCCGCGACGGCAAGATGTCGGCGACCGACGGGCCATTCATGGAGACCAAGGAAGTGCTGGGCGGCTTCGTCGTGATCGAGGCGCGCGACCTCAACGAGGCGATGCGCATCGGGGCGGGGATTCCGCTGGCCCGGCTGGGCTCGGTCGAAGTGCGGCCGCTGGTGGATTACAGCAAGCCGCGTCCGAAATTGTGAGCGTGGTTGCCGCGCGCGACGCGCTGGAGGCGGTCTACCGCACCGAGGCGCGGCACGTGCTGGCGACGCTGATCCGCCTGCTGGGCGGCTTCGACGCGGCGGAGGAGGCCCTGCACGAGGCTTTCGCCGTCGCGGCCGAGCAATGGCCGCGCGAGGGCGTTCCGGCCAATCCCTATTCCTGGCTGGTCTCTACCGGCCGCTTCAGGATCATCGACCGCTGGCGCCGGGACGCGCGGCTGGCGGGTGCCTTGCCCGGGCTGGCGGCGCTGGCGGAAATGGAAGCGGAGCCGGCCATGCCCGAGCACATCCAGGACGACGAGTTGCGCCTGATCTTCACCTGCTGCCACCCGGCGCTCGCCGCGGATGCGCATATCGCCCTGACCCTGCGTGAAGTGGGCGGGCTGAGCACCGAGGAGATCGCGCGGGCCTATCTGGCGCCCGCGCCGACCATCGCCCAGCGCATCGTCCGGGCCAAGGCGAAGATCCGCGATGCCGCCATCCCCTACGAGGTCCCGCCTCCGGCCGAACTGCCGGCGCGGCTCGAAAGCGCCTTGCAGGTGATCTATCTGATCTTCAACGAGGGCTACGCCGCGACCCAGGGGCCGAGCCTGATGCGGGCCGATCTTTGCGAGGAGGCGATCCGGCTGGGCCGGCTGCTGGTCGCGCTGCTGGACGAGCCCGAGGCCCTGGGGCTGCTCGCCCTGATGCTGCTGCACGAGGCGCGGCGCGCCACGCGCATCGACGCCGCCGGTGACCTGGTCCTGCTGGAGCATCAGGACCGCTCGCGATGGGACCGCGGCCGCATCGCCGAAGCGCAGGGTCTGATCGAGCGGGCCATGGGCATGCGGCGCGTCGGACCCTATCTGCTGCAGGCGGCCATCGCCGCGGTTCACGCCGAGGCGCCGAGTGCCGCGACAACCGATTGGCCCCAGATCGTCGCGCTCTACGAGGTGTTGCGCCGCGTCGATGCCTCGCCGGTGGTGGCGCTGAACCGCGCGGTCTCCCTTGGCATGCGCGACGGGCCCGAGGCCGGGCTGGCGGCCATCGAAGCAGTGCTGGGGCAAGGCGCTCTCGACGGCTATTACCTGGCCCACGCCGCGCGCGCCGATATGCAGCGCAGGCTCGGCCTGGTCGAGGCGGCGCGGACCTCCTACCAGCGCGCCCTGGAGTTGACGCGCCAGCCCGCCGAACAGCGGTTCCTGCAAACGCGCCTGACGCAACTCGCCGCAGAGCGCACTGGCGCCGGCGACTAGGGACGGCCGACCAATCGGCCGGCGCACGCCGCGCCAGGGGCCTGAGCCCGACCTGCGCGCCGTGGCCGCGGCGGCAACCACTTTGCAGTTACCGGTGCGCCAGCGGCCGCCCCGGTTTTCGGCCAATGGCAGAAACCCCGCTTTTGCCGGAGAATCGCCGCAGTCTTCCCATTCGGCTGCAAACCCCCATGCCCGCCTACAAAGCTCCGTTGCGCGATATGCGCTTCCTGATGAACGAAGTGTTCGACTATCCCGGCCATTTCGCCGCCATGTCGAACGGCAAGGACGCCGATCCCGATACGGTCAGCGCCATCCTCGAGGAATGCGCCAGGTTCTGCCAGGAAGTGCTGTCGCCGCTGAATCTGCCGGGCGACGAGGAAGGCTGCCACTTCAGCAATAGTGAAGTGAAGACGCCGAAGGGCTTCAAACAGGCCTATGACCAATACGTCGCCGGCGGCTGGCAGGGCCTGTCGCACCCCGCCGAATACGGCGGCCAGGGCCTGCCCGCGTCGATGGGCCTGATCAAGTCCGAGATGATGGGCACGGCCAACTGGTCCTTCACCATGTACCCGGGCCTGTCGCTGGGCGCCATGAACACCATCATGCAGCATGCCTCGCCCGAGCTGAAAGCGCTGTACATGCCGCCGCTGACCGAGGGCCGCTGGACCGGCACCATGTGCCTGACCGAGCCGCAATGCGGCACCGACCTGGGCCAGGTCAAGACCAGGGCCGAGCCGCAGGCCGACGGCAGCTACAAGATCACCGGCACCAAGATCTTCATCTCTGCCGGCGAGCACGACTTCACCGACAACATCGTTCATATCGTGCTGGCGCGTCTGCCCGATGCGCCCCCCGGCACCAAGGGTATCTCGCTGTTCATCGTGCCCAAGGTCCAGGTCAAGGCCGACGGCAGCCTGGGCGAGCGCAACAAGGTGGTGTGCAGCGCCATCGAGCACAAGATGGGCATCAAGGCCTCCGCCACCGCGGTGATCAACTTCGAGGACTCGGTCGGCTATATGATCGCCGAGCCGAACCACGGCCTGGAGGCGATGTTCACCTTCATGAACACCGCCCGCATCGGCACCGCGTTGCAGGGCATCGCCCACGCCGAACTGTCCTACCAGGGCGCGCTGGCCTATGCCAAGGAGCGCCGCTCGATGCGCGCCCTCTCCGGCAAGAAGGAGCCTGACCAGGTGGCCGACGCCATCATCCACCACGCCGACGTGCGCCGCATGCTGCTGACGCAGAAAGCCATCGCCGAAGGCGGCCGCGCCATGATCTATTTCTCGGCGCAGTATGCGGATCACATGACCAACGCCGTCCTTGCGGGCGACGACAAGCAGTACAAATACTGGGACGACAAGCTCGGCTTCTTCACCCCGATCCTCAAGGGCTTCCTCACCGAAATGGGCCTGGAAGCGGCCAACCTCGGCATGCAGGTGTTCGGCGGCCACGGCTACATCAAGGAACACGGCATGGAGCAGATCGCGCGCGACGCGCGCATCTCCACCCTGTACGAAGGCACCACCGGCATCCAGGCGCTGGATCTGCTCGGCCGCAAGGTGCTGGTGATGACCCGCGGCAAGGCGGTGCGCGAGTTCACCGGCCACATCGCCAAGTTCGCGCTCGAACACGTCGGCGACTCCAAGATCCGCACCTATGCCATCAAGCTGGGGCGGCTGGCGGCGGAGTGGAACGTGCTGACCACCCGCATCATGCTCGGCGCGCGCAAGGACCGCGACGTGGTCGGCGCCGCCAGCTACCACTTCCTGATGTATTCGGGTTACGTCACCATGGCCTACTTCTGGGCCGTGCAGGCGGCGGTGGCGAGCAAGAAGCTGGCGGCGGGCGGGACGGAGAAGCCGGAGTTCTACAAGGCCAAGCTGTACACCGCGCGCTTCTACTTCGACCACCTGCTGCCGCGCGCCGAGGGCCATGCCACGGCCATGACCAAGCCGTCCAAGTCGCTGATGAAGATGCCGGTGGACAGTTTCGTTTTCGAATAAGACGGCTGCATCCTTAGCGCTATCGTGATCGTGCGCCCCGGCTTGGCTTAGCCGGGGCGCACTTTTTTGGTGCGCGCACTGGCCGGGAATGACGTTCCCGGATCAGGCGTATTTCCCGGCCCTGCCCAATTCAGCGGCGCCGCCAGTCGGTTCATGCTGCAACAGAACTGAGCTTGGCTTGTAACAAAACTGTCATTTATGCTCCGTAAGCTCCAAGTCTGGGAGATCAACGCCCATTCGCTCCCTTCCCGATTGCCAAACCCTGGACCTACACAGGAGATTTACGTGAGCCTCATGAAAAAAACCATACTGCGCAGCCTGGTGCTGGGAGTCGCCTCGGCCCTCGTCGCTCCGGCCGCGTTTGCCGCCGACATTTCCGGCGCGGGGTCGACCTTCTTCTATCCGATCGCCGCGAAGTGGGCTGACGCCTACAAGACCTCCACCGGCTCCGGTCTCAACTACCAGTCGATCGGTTCCGGCGGCGGCATCAAGCAGGTCAAGGCCAAGACCGTGACCTTCGGCGCCACCGACAAGCCGCTGGAACAGAAAGAGCTGGATGACGCCGGTCTGATGCAGTTCCCGGCCGTGATGGGCGGCGTGGTGCCGGTGATCAACCTCAAGGGCATCACCCCGGGCGAGTTGACCCTCGACGGCACCACCCTGGCCGACCTGTTCCTGGGCAAGATCAAGTCCTGGAACGATGCGGCGATCCAGAAGCTGAATCCGAAGGCCAAGCTGCCGGCGACCCTGGTGGCCGTGGTGCACCGTTCCGACGGTTCCGGCACCAGCTTCCTGTTCACCAACTACCTGTCGCAGAACAGCGCCGAGTGGAAGGACAAGGTCGGCGCCGCCACCGCGGTGGAATGGCCGGCCGGCATCGGCGCCAAGGGCAACGAAGGCGTTGCCGGCATCGCCCTGCAGACGGATGGCGCCATCGGCTACGTCGAGTACGCTTACGCCAAGCAGAACAAGATGACGTACACCAAGATGATCAACAAGGACGGCAAGACGGTCGAGCCCAAGAGCGAAACCTTCTCCGCCGCCGCCGCCAATGCCGACTGGGCTCACGCCCCCGGCTTCTACCAGGTGCTGACCAATCAGCCCGGCGCGGACAGCTGGCCCATCACCGGCGCCCCCTTCATCCTGGTCTACAAGAGCCCGTCGGACCCCGCCGCGACGCTGGAGGCGCTCAAGTATTTCGACTGGTGCTACAAGAACGGCCAGAAGCTGGCCGACAGTCTTGACTACGTGCCGATGCCGGCCAAGGTGGTGGAACTGATCCAGGCCTCGTGGAAGGCCAACATCAAGGACGCCAGCGGCCAGCCGCTCTGGAAGTAAGAGGCCCAGGGGCTTGCCCCGGGGTCTGATGCTACGGAGAGGCTGGCTCTATGCCAGCCTCTCCCCTTAATGTCACACTCAGGCTGCTCCGTGAACACAAGCGCTCAAGTGGCCAGCTATACCGCACCAACGGCTATATCGTCGTCAATCCTGCGCCGTCATGGCATCTGGGATGCCGTGCTGCGCAACGCCACGCGCACCGCGGCGATCACCGTGCTGGTGCTGCTGGGCGGCGTCATCCTGTCGCTGGTGCAGGGCTCGATCCCCGCGTTCAAGGCTTTTGGCTTCGGCTTCCTCACCACCGAGACCTGGAACCCCGTCACCGAAAAATTCGGCGCCCTGGCGCCGATCTACGGCACCCTGGTCACCTCCTTCATCGCCATGCTGATCGGCATTCCGGTCAGCCTGGGCGTCGCCATCTTCATTACCGAACTCTGCCCGCGCTGGCTGAAGCGCCCGATCAGCACCGCGATCGAGCTGCTCGCCGGCATCCCCAGCATCATCTACGGCATCTGGGGCCTGTTCGTGCTGGCTCCGTTCCTGCAGGCGCATGTGCAGCCCCTGATCATCGGCACCTTTGCCGGCGTGCCGGTGCTGTCGTCCCTGTTCGCCGGACCGCCCTACGGCATCGGCATTCTCACCGCCGGCATCATTCTCAGCATCATGGTGCTGCCCTACATCACCTCGGTCACCCGCGATGTGTTCGAGACCGTGCCGGCGGTGCTGAAGGAATCCGCCTACGGCCTCGGCTGCACCACCTGGGAAGTGGTCAGCAAGGTGGTGCTGCCGTATACCCGCAGCGGCGTCATCGGCGGCATCATGCTGGGCCTGGGCCGCGCCCTCGGCGAAACCATGGCGGTCACTTTCGTCATCGGCAACTCCCACCGCATCGCCACTTCGATCCTGGCGCCCGGCACCACCATTTCCGCCAATATCGCCAATGAATTCACCGAAGCCGAAGGCGACCTCTACACCTCCTCGCTGATCGCGCAGGGCCTGATCCTGTTCGGCATCACCTTCATGGTGCTGGCCGCCGCGCGGCTGATGCTGCTGCGCCTCGAGATGCGCAGCGGCAGCAAGGTATGAACGCCGCCATCTACAACCGCCGGCGCGCCACCAACAGCATCATCATGGTGCTGGCCTGGTTCGCCGCCCTGTCCGGCATCTTCGTGCTGTCGCTGATCCTGGGCACCCTGCTGTACAAGGGTTTCGGCGGCATTTCCTGGGCGGTGTTCTCGCAGAACACGCCGCCGCCGGGCAGCGCCGGCGGCCTGCTCAACGCCATCTACGGCAGCGTGATGATGACCCTGATCGGCACCGCGCTGGGCACGCCGATCGGCATCCTGGCCGGCACCTACATGGCCGAGTACGGGCGCAGCACCCGGCTGACCATGGTGGTGCGCTTCATCAACGACATCCTGCTGTCGGCGCCGTCCATCGTCATCGGCCTGTTCGTCTACGAAATGCTGGTGGTGACCATGGGCCACTTCTCGGCCTGGGCCGGCGGCGTGGCGCTGGGCCTGCTGGTATTGCCGGTGGTGGTGCGCACCACCGAGGACATGCTGCTGCTGGTGCCGAACGGCCTGCGCGAAGCCGCTTCCGCCATCGGTTCGCCGCGCTGGCTGGTGATCACCAAGGTGGCCTACCGCGCCGCCCGCGCCGGCATGCTCACCGGCGTGCTGCTGGCGGTGGCGCGCATCACCGGCGAGACCGCGCCGCTGCTGTTCACCGCGCTCAACAACCAGTTCATGAGCACCAACATGAACGCGCCGATGGCCAATCTGCCGGTGGTGATCTTCCAGTTCGCCCTCAGTCCCTATCCGGACTGGCAGAAACTGGCCTGGACCGGCGCCCTGCTGATCACCGTCACCGTACTCGTCCTCAACGTCGGCGCACGCGCGTTGTCGACCCGCACCTCCAAAGACTCATGAACGATCAAAGCCCAACCGGCGGCAGCATCTTGATGAACAAGCCGCATCTTGCGCCGCGCGACCACGAAGCCGCCAAGCAGGCGCTGAGCGAGAAAGTGTCGGTGCGCGATGTGTGCTTCTTCTACGGCGAGAACAAGGCGCTGAAGAACATCACCCTGCCGATCTACGAGCGCAAGGTCACCGCCCTGATCGGCCCCTCCGGCTGCGGCAAGTCGACCCTGCTGCGCATCTTCAACCGCATGTACGACCTCTATCCGAAGCAGCGCGCGGAAGGGGAGATCCTGTTCGACGGCGGCAACGTGCTCGATCCCAAGCAGGATCTCAACCTGCTGCGCGCGCGCATCGGCATGGTGTTCCAGAAGCCGACGCCGTTCCCGATGTCGATCTACGACAATATCGCTTTCGGCATCCGCCTGTACGAGCGCCTGCCCAAGTCGGAAATGGACGACCGCGTCGAATCCGCGCTGAAGCGCGCCGCCCTGTGGGACGAGGTCAAGGCCAAGCTCAACCAGAGCGGCCTGGGCCTGTCCGGCGGCCAGCAGCAGCGTCTGTGCATCGCCCGCACCATCGCCGTGCGGCCGGAAGTGGTGCTGCTGGACGAGCCCACCTCGGCGCTGGATCCGATCGCCACCGCCAAGGTGGAGGAGCTGATCTACCAGCTCAAGAACGACTACACCATCGTCATCGTCACCCACAACATGCAGCAGGCGGCGCGCGTCGCCGACTACACCGCCTTCATGTACCTGGGCGAGCTGGTGGAGTTCGGCGAGACGCGGCAGGTCTTCACCAAGCCGACCAAGTCCAAGACCGAGGACTACATCACCGGCCGCTTCGGCTGAGGATTCCCGCCCGGCGGCAGTGCCGCCGGATGTTGTAGCCATGGTCCTTGTGCCGCGAGGTTCCGACCGACCGGCATCGGGCGCCGCAATCATCAGGATCGGGGTTCGATGACATGACCGAGCACACCCTCAGGGCCTACGACCAGGAATTGCAGGATCTGGCGCAGCTTGTCGCCGAAATGGGCGGCCTGGCCGAACGGCACGTGCGCAGTGCCATCGATGCCCTGATCCGGCGCGATGCCAGCCTGGCCAACAGCGTGATCGCCGCCGACGAGACCGTCGACGCGCTGGGGCGCCGCATCGAGGAACTGGCGGTGCAGCTCATCGCCAAGCGCGCGCCGCTGGCGGGCGACCTGCGCGAAATCGTCGCCGCCCTGCGCATTTCCATCGATCTCGAGCGGGTCGGCGATTTCGCCAAGAACATCAGCCGGCGCCTGCCCTCGCTGGCCGGCGAGGCGGACCCGCATCTGCTGATGCGGCGCGTCGAGCAGATGGCCAACCTGGCCCTGATCCAGATCCGCAATGTACTCGACAGCTACGTCCGGCGCGATGCCGGCGAGGCCCTGGCGGTGTGGAAGGGCGATCAGGAAATCGACGCGATGTACACCTCGCTGTTCCGCGAACTGCTCACCTACATGATGGAAAATCCGCGCAACATCACTTTTTCCACCCATCTGCTGTTCTGTGCCAAGTACGTCGAGCGCATCGGTGACCACGCCACCAATATCGCCGAAACGGTCAGCTACATGATCAGCGGCGAACTGCCGCATGGAAAGCGTCCCAAGGCCGATCTGTCGATCAGCGAGGCGATCTGAAAGGGCCGCGGTCGGCACCGCAGGCTGAGTAAAGCCCGAAGTGCCAGGCTGGGCTTGCGCGGCGCCGCCCCGGAACCCCGCCTTCCGCCGCCAAAACCGGCCAAACAGCGGTCTTTTCACGCCAGACCGCACCCAAAAGCGGCAACTCCGTTAAAATACGCGGGCCCCGCCCTTGGCCACCCGTATGAGCAGTACCCAGCGCCTTTACCGTGTGACCTTCCTCAACCAGGGCCAGGTCTACGAGATCTACGCCCGCAAGGTCAGCCATGGCGGCATGCTCGGCTTCGTCGAGATCGAACAGCTGGTATTCGGTGAAAAGACCACCCTGCTGGTCGATCCTTCCGAGGAAAAGCTCAAAACCGAATTCGCCAACGTCGAGCGCACCTATGTACCGGTGCAGGCCATCGTGCGCATCGACGAGGTCAGCAAGCAGGGCCAGGCGCGGATTCACGCAGGCAGCGGTGAGTCGGCCAAGGTGATGCCGTTCCCGGTATTTACCGGTGGTGGAGGCGAGCATAAGAAGTAAGTTTCCAAGGCCGCTCGTGGCCCGGCTCGCCGGGAAGCCCCAGCCGCGCGTACCGTCCGGCGGCCCTCACCCCACCAATCGCTCCGCGATCGGTCCCCTTAGCGCACGCGACACGGTGTCCGGAACGGTGGGTGCGGGAGCGTGCGCAGGCGACCCCTCCCGCACCCACGCTTCGCGGCACCGTGTCGGGGTCGCCCCCCGCTGCGCGGTAGAGGGACATAGGTCGGCGGCGAAGCCGCCGGTTCAAGTGGTTGGCCCGCGATGATGCGCTTCGCCTACCTCGGCAGCGGCAGCAAGGGCAATGCGGCGCTGATCTCGACTGGCAATACCACCATCCTACTCGACTGCGGCCTCGGCCTGCGCGAGGCGGAGCAGCGCTTGCAGCGCCTCGGCCTGGGCGCGGCGGACCTCGCCGCCATCGTGGTGACGCACGAGCATGCCGACCACATCAGCGGCGTCGGTCCGCTGGCCTTGCGTTACCAGTTGCCGGTGTGGCTGACGGCAGGCTCGCTGGCCGGATGGAAGGACCCGCCGCGGCAGCTGGTGCATCGCATGAATCCGCATGACCCGTTCCAGATCGGCGACTTGCAGATCCGGCCCTACCCGGTGCCGCACGATGCGCGGGAGCCCTGTCAGCACGTGTTCAGCGATGGCGTGTTCCGCGTCGGCGTGCTGACCGATGCCGGCTCGGTGACCAACCACATGCGCCGCGCCTTGTCCGGCTGCGATGCGCTGCTGCTCGAATTCAACCATGACGTCGGGATGTTGACGCATGGCCCCTATCCGGCGCCGCTGAAGCGCCGGGTGCTGGGGGACCGCGGCCACCTGAGCAACGCGCAGGCGGCGGAGCTGCTCGGCTCGCTCGATTGCAGCCGCTTGAAACACCTGGTGCTGACCCACATTTCCGAAACCAACAACACGCCGGAGCACGCCCTGCGTGCCGCCGCCGAAGCGCTGCACTGCGAGCCGGACTGGATCGTCTGCGCGCATCAGCGGGACGGGCTGGCCTGGCGTGAACTGCGATAGCGAACCCATGAGCATGTACCTGTTTGTCGGCGGCGAAAATCTCTCCAGGTTCCGCATCGAGCGCCTGCTCAAGCAGCTGGCGCCGCAGGCGCCGCAACTGTCCGCGGTGCGGGTGCTGGACTTCTTCCTGGTCGAGGGCGAGCAGGCCGACAGCGCCGCGCTGGCCCGATTGCTGGATGCGCAGGCCCGGCCGTTTCCCGCGGCCGACTGCATCGCCTACGTGGTGCCGCGCCTGGGCACGCTGTCGCCCTGGTCGAGCAAGGCCACCGACATCGCCAAGGTCTGCGGCCTGGCCGGGGTGGAGCGCATTGAGCGCGGCCGCGCCTACTTCTTCTCCGGTCTGAACAGCCTGCCGCAGGCGCTGTGGGGCGAGCTGCACGATCCGATGACCGAGAGCGTGATGCTGCACGCCGAAGACCTGTCCGGCGTGTTCGCCCACCAGCCGGCGCGCCAGCTGCGCACGGTGGATTTGCAGGCCGGCGGCAAGGCCGCGCTGGAAGCCGCCAACCGCGAATGGGGCCTGGCCCTGTCGGCGCAGGAGATCGACTACCTGGTCGAGCATTTCGGCCAGGCCGGGCGCAACCCGACCGACGCCGAGCTGATGATGTTCGCCCAGATCAACTCCGAGCACTGCCGCCACAAGATCTTCAACGGCGACTTCACCATCGACGGCGAGGCGCAGGCGCGCACCCTGTTCGAGATGATCAAGGTCACGCATGCGGCGACGCCGGAAGGCGTGCTCTCCGCCTACAAGGACAATGCCGCCGTCATCGCCGGCAACGTGGCGGCGCGAATGTTCGCCGACAGCGAGCACCGCTACGCGCTGCACACCGAGCCGGTGCACATCCTGATGAAGGTGGAGACGCACAACCACCCCACCGGCATCTCGCCGCACCCGGGCGCCGCTACCGGCGCCGGCGGCGAAATCCGCGACGAGGCCGCCACCGGCCGCGGCGCGCGGCCCAAGGCCGGCCTGTGCGGCTTCACCGTCTCCAACCTGCGCATTCCCGGCTTCGAGCAGCCCTGGGAGGCGGACCTGGGCAAGCCGGCCAACATGGCCTCGGCCCTCACCATCATGCTCGACGGCCCGATCGGCGCCGCCGCCTACAACAACGAATTCGGCCGTCCCAATCTCAACGGCTACTTCCGCACCTACGAGGCGCGCCTGCCCGACGGCAGCCTGCGCGGCTACCACAAGCCGGTGATGATCGCCGGCGGCTACGGCAACATCCGCGACGGCCACGTGCAGAAGCTGGCGGTGCCGATCGGCGCCAAGCTGATCGTGCTCGGCGGCCCCGCCATGCTGATCGGCCTGGGTGGCGGCGCGGCCTCGAGCATGGCCACCGGCAGCAGCTCCGCCGATCTGGACTTCGCCTCGGTGCAGCGCGCCAACCCGGAGCTGGAGCGGCGCTGCCAGGAAGTGGTCGATGCCTGCTGGGCTCTGGGCGAGGCCAACCCGATCCTGTCGATCCACGACGTCGGCGCCGGCGGCATCTCCAACGCCCTGCCCGAACTGATCCACGCCGACGACCGCGGCGGCACCATCCACCTGCGCGACATCCATTGCGCCGATCCCTCGCTGTCGCCGATGGAGATCTGGTGCAACGAGGCGCAGGAGCGCTACGTGCTGGCCGTGAGCTCCGACCAGCTCGCCGTCATCGAAAAAATCTGCGCGCGCGAGCGCTGCCCCTATGCCGTGGTCGGCGAGGCCAAAACCGAGCAGCGCCTGCTGGTCGACGAGAGCGGCAAGACCGCGCCGGTCGACATGCCGATGCAGGTGCTGCTGGGCAAGTCGCCGCGCCTGCAGCGCACCACCACGCGCGCGCCGGCGAGCTTCGAAGCCTTCGATCATCGCGGTATCGACCTGGCCGAAGCGGCGCAGCGCGTGCTGCGCCTGCCCGCCGTCGCCGCCAAGACCTTCCTCATCAGCATCGGCGACCGCACCGTCGGCGGCCTCACCGTGCGCGACCAGATGGTCGGCCCCTGGCAGGTGCCGGTGGCCGACTGCGCCGTCACCGCCACCGGCTTCGAAGCGATCACCGGCGAAGCCATGGCGATGGGCGAGCGGCCGTTGCTGGCCCTGCTCGACGCCGCCGCC
>FTKD01000947.1_pt3 | contig 19248 bp, 11 predicted proteins | sample 1658191 | NCBI WGS metagenome assembly FTKD01 (sample SAMEA3914808, study PRJEB12502) | metagenome | biome: forest; material: soil | place: Canada | collected 2011-08-03 | depth 0.3 m
GCGCCCGCTGCCAGCGTTGGCCGGCGATCGCAACCGAGGTTGTTTCCCGACTCAAGTCGCGCCGACCGGTGCCGATATAGGTGAACGAAGGTGCGTCTGCCGCAGGGGCTTTTTTTCCCGCCGCGCGCCGCCTTCTTCATCACGCGAGAGCGAAGCGACCCCCATGCACCGCATCGGCGAAGCAGTCCCTCTCCGTTCGCAAATCTCGTCATGAATCTCAAACTCAAGTTGCCGTTGACCTTCACCGGCGTCCTGGCCGCGCTCATGGGCGCCGCGCTGATAGGCATCTACAGCCTGAACCGGTCGATCGATGTCTACGAGGTCGACGTCACGGCCCAGCACGCCCACGAACGTGCCATCGGCGAGCTGCTGGTCACATTCAAGACCCAGGTCCAGGAATGGAAGGACACGCTGCTGCGCGGCAAGGATCCGGCCAAGCTGGACAAGCACTGGGGCGCGTTCGCCACGCAGCAATCGGCCGTCGACGACAAGGCCAGGGCCCTGCTGGCGGTGCTGCCGCCCGGCGACAGCCGCCGGCTCGTCGAGCAGTTCGCCGCGGAGCATGTGAAGATGGGCGAGGGCTACCGCAAGGGCTTCGACGCGTTCAAGGCCGCCGGGTTCGACTCGGCCGCCGGCGACGCGGCCGTCGCGGGCGTCGATCGCGAGCCGGCCCGCCTGCTGGCCGAGGCCGGCAAGACGATCGCGGCCGACAGCGCCGCGACGTCCGTGCGGGCCGCGGACCAGGCGCACCGCGCCTCCGTGACGAGCATCGTCCTGATGCTTCTCGTCGGCGCGGCGGGCGTCGTCGTGGGCATCTGGTTCAGCCGCCGGATCACGCGGCCCGTCGACGACGCGCTGGCCGTGGCCAACGCCATCGCGGGCGGCGACCTGCGCACGCCGGTGAAGGTGGTCGGCCGGGACGAGATCGCGCAGTTGCTCAAGGCGCTCGCCGCCATGCAGCGCAGCCTGGTCAGCGTCGTCGGCAACGTTCGCGAGAACTCCGAGAGCGTCGCCGTCGCGGCGGCGCAGATCTCGCAGGGCAGCAACGACCTCAGCATGCGCACCGAGGAGCAGGCATCGGCCCTGCAGGAAGCCGCGGCGTCGATGGAGGAACTCGGTTCGACGGTGCGCCAGAACGCCGAGAACGCGTTGTCGGCCAACCAGCTCGCGCTCGGCGCCAGCACCGTCGCGCGCAAGGGCGGCGACGTGGTGGGCGAGGTCGTCACGACGATGAAGGGCATCAACGAGAGCTCCCGGCGCATCGTCGACATCATCGCCGTGATCGACGGCATCGCGTTCCAGACCAACATCCTCGCCTTGAACGCCGCGGTGGAAGCCGCGCGGGCCGGCGAGCAGGGCCGCGGCTTCGCCGTGGTGGCCGGCGAGGTGCGCAGCCTGGCGCAGCGCAGCGCGGACGCGGCCAAGGAGATCAAGTCGCTGATCTCGGCCAGCGTCGAACGCGTCGAGCACGGCACGACGCTGGTGGACCGCGCCGGCGCGACGATGACCGAGATCGTGACGTCGATCGCGCGGGTGACCGACATCATGGGCGAGATCAGCGCCGCGAGCACCGAGCAGAGCACCGGCGTGGGCCAGATCGGCGAGGCGATCGCGCAGATGGACGAGGCCACGCAGCAGAACGCCGCGCTGGTGGAGGAAAGCGCCGCGGCCGCCGAGAGCCTGCGCGATCAGGCGCAGCAACTGGTGCAGATCGTCGCGGTGTTCAAGCTCGACCACGAAAAGGATGTCGCGGATGTGCGCACGGCCAAGCCGACCAGGACCCTCAAGGCCCGGCCCGTCGCGGTGCGCAAGCCAGCCGCGGCCGCGCGTCGGCCCGTGGCGGCACCGGTCGCCGCACGCCAGGCCGCGCCTGCGCCTGCGCTGGCCGTGGCAGCAGGCGCCGACGACTGGGAATCGTTCTGAGCCCGCGCTGCGCTGATGCAGGAAAGCAGGCGCGCGATTTCAGCGCGCGGCGCGCTCCGCTTCGGCCAGGCGGCTCAGCAGGCCGGAGTGGCGCGCGGTCGAGGTCTCGATCGCCTGCTCCAGCACCGGCGCGCCGGCCACCAGCGTCACGCGACGGCGCGCGCGCGTGATCGCCGTGTAGAGCAGCTCGCGCGTCAGCACCCGGCTGCGCTGCTCCGGCAGCATCACCAGCACGCCGTCGAACTCCGAGCCCTGGGACTTGTGGACGGTCATCGCGAAGGCGGTCTCGTGCCGCGGCAGGCGCACCGGCGCGATGGCGCGGAAGCCCCCGGGTGCCGCGGCGTCGGGGAAGTGCACCAGCAGTTCGCCGTCGGCGGCGGGCAGCGCGATGCCGATGTCGCCGTTGAACAGGCGCAGCACGTAGTCGTTGTGCAGCACCAGCACCGGCCGGCCGCGGAACCACGGCGAGGCGCCGGGGCCCTCGTCGAGGCCGGGCAGCTGCAGCGCCGTGCGGAAGCGCCGTGTCATCGCCGCATTGAGGGCGGCGACGCCGCGCGGGCCGTCACGCAGCGCGCACAGCACGCGGAAGTGGCCGAAGGCCTCGGTGATCGCATTCGCGTCGGCAGGCTCGCTCGCGACGGCTTCCAGGTAACGCGCGTAGCCGGCGTCCATCGCCTGCAACGCCAGGTCGGCCGTGGCCCGCGGCTCGTCGTCCAGCCACGCCACGTCGGCGTCGCTGGCGCCGCGCAGCCAGGCGACGGCCTCGCGCGCCTGGCCGGTATTGACGTAGCCGGCGAGGCGGCCGATGCCCGAGTCGCGCGCGAAGCGGTAGTTCTGCGTGAACCAGACGGCACAATCCTGCAGCGCGCTGGGCGTCTCGGCCGGCGGCGGCACGATGGCCGCGGCGGGCGTGCCGGTCATCGCGGCGAGGTCTTCGACGCACGGGGCGGTGAGGGTCGGGTCGATGCTCAGCTCCGCGAACACCGCCCCCGATTCGACCGCGGCGAGCTGGTCCTTGTCGCCCAGCAGGATGATGCGCGCCGTCGCCGGCACCGCCTCCAGCAACCGCGTGGCGAGCGCCAGGTCCAGCATCGAGGCCTCGTCGACCACCAGCGCGTCGATGGCCAGCGGGTGGGCCGCGTCGTGCGCGAAGCCGGTGGGCGTGACGCCCAGCAGCCGGTGCACCGTCGACGAGTCCGTCGGCATCTTGTCGCGCAAGGACTCGGGCAGGTGTTGCGCGCGCTGGCGAATCGCGTCCGTCATGCGCGCGGCGGCCTTGCCGGTGGGCGCGGCCAGCGCGATGCGGCAGTCGGGGGCCAGCGCGATCAGGCAGGCGAGCAGGTTGACGACGGTGGTCGTCTTGCCGGTGCCGGGGCCGCCGCTGATGACGGTGAGCCGGCCGCGCAGCGCCAGCGCCGCGGCGAGCTGCTGCCAGTCGGCCGCGCCGTCCAGGCGCGCGGCGTTGGCGGAGAACAGCTCGGCCAGGCGGGCGTGCAGTTCCGGTGACGAGCTGGCTGCGTCCGCGCCCGCGTGACGCGCCTGCACGAGGCGCGTGGCGAGGCGGCGTTCGTAGTCGAAGTAGCGATGCAGGTAGAGCCGGTCCTGGTCGTCCAGGATCAGCGGCCTGGCGCCGGGCGCCTGCGGCGTGCCGACGATGCCCGAGGAGTGCAGCGCGGCGCGCCAGCCGGCGACGTCCAGGCGGCTCGTCGAAGCGTCGTCGTGCGATGCGGCGAGCGTCGCCAGCATCAGGCACACGTGGCCTTCGCTGACGGCCAGGCTCAGCGCGGCCGCCGCGCGGCCCACGGCTGCGACGGTGGCGGCACTCGCGCCTTCGGCGACCGCCCATTGCGCGGCATGGCGCGCGAAGCCATCGGCGAGCAGTTGATCGGCGCGTTCCGTCATGCGACGGTCTCCGCTTCGTCGAACAGCGCGGACAGGCGCGCGATCGTGGCCACCGATGGGCGATGGAAGAACACACCGGTCGGGTTGCCGGCGACGTCGCGCCAGTCGGGCCGCACGCCGCGCACGAACAGGTACACGGCGCCGCCCAGGTGCTGTTCGGGTCGATAGTCGGCGAGGCGGTGGCGCAGGTAGCGATCGAGCGCGACGAGGTACAGCAGGTATTGCAGGTGGTAGCCCTGGTCGCGCATCGCGGCGGCCATCGCGTCCTGGCCGTAGTGGGCCGGCGTGTCGCCGAGATGGTTGGATTTCCAGTCGAGGACGAAGTAGCGGCCCTCGTGCTCGAAGACCAGGTCGATGAAGCCCTTGAGGAAGCCGCGCAGCGCGGTGAACGCGAGGCGCGGCATCGCGTAGCCGTGGGCCGCCAGCATCTCGTTGAGCGCCGCGGCGTCGAAGCGGTGCGAGGGCAGGTGGAATTCCAGTTCGACCAGTCGGCGCGCGTTCGGCAGATCCGCCAGCCGCAGCGGCTGCGCCGTGCCTAGCGGCAGCGGCGTGTCCAGCGTGCCCTCGAGCAGGCGCGCGAGCATGCGCGTGCGCAGCGCGTGGCCGTCGGCGCCGGGCGCCTCGGCCACGCCCATCGTGCGCAGCAGGCCCAAGGCGCCGGCTATCGCCGCGGGCCAGCCGGCCGGATCGGTGAAGGCGATGTTCTCGAAGGCCTGGTGGATCGCCTCGCCGGCCGCCGGGCCGCGCGGGAAGTGCAGCGGATCGTCGTCGGTGGCGCGAAAGGCGGGCGGCGCGTCGGCGGCGTCCTCCGCAGGCGTCTCGACGACACGCAGGTCGTGGTCGACGCCCGAGCGGTCGTGCGCGGCGCCGTGCGCGATCGCGCTGAAGCTGCCGATCCACCAGCCGCCGGGCAGCGAGGCCGGCGCGGGCAGCGCGGCCAACGTGTCGGGCGAGGGCCGCGGCGAACGCAGCGTCGCTGCGTCGCCGACGGGCAAGGGAGCGACGACTATCGCGCCGCCGGAGCGCTCTGCCAGCGCCTGCCAGGCGGCGGCGATGGGCGCCGTGCCGTTCTTGTGCTGGAACCAGTCGCCGGCCGTCATGCCGGCACCGGCGACCAGCCAGTTCAGCAGGCTGCGCGTGCTGGCGGTGGCGCTCGGATAGCGCCCGGCGGTGCGGTAGCAGCCGGCCACGATCACGCAGCGATGCACCGCGCGCGTCAGGGCCACGTAGACCAGGCGCAGCGTCTCGGCCGAGTCCTCCAGCTTCAGGCGCTGCGCGATGTCGTCCTGGCGCTCCTTGGCGTGGAACTCGTGGCCGTAGTCGATCACCGTGCCGCCGTCGTCGTCGTGGTATGCGACGCCGGTGAGCCCGTCGCCGCGGCCGCCGCGCGCGGCGCCCCACAGGAACGGGCAGAACACGACCGGATATTCCAGGCCCTTGGACTTGTGGATCGTGACGATCTGCACCAGGTTCTGGTCGGACTCGAGCCGCAACTGCGTCGCGTCGTCGGCGTCGGGCGAGACGCGCTGCGACTGGAACCAGCGCAGCAAGGTGTCGGGCGCGGCGTGGCGCTCGCCGGCCTCGTGCAGGCACTCGGTCAGGTGCAGCAGGTTGGTCAGCCGGCGTTCGCCGTCCGGGCGCGCCAGCAGGCGGCCGGCCACCTGTTCGGCGGCCAGCCATTGGCGCAGCATGAAGCCGACGCCGCGCTGCAGCCACAGCTCGCGCCAGCCGGCGAAGCGCTGCACCGCGTCCAGCAGCGCGGATTCGTCGTTGGCCAGGCGCGCGATCGCGGCGGCGTCCTGGCCCATCAGTTCGGTGGACAGCGCGGCCTTCAGCGTGCGCTCGCGTGCCGGCTCGAGGACGGCCGTGAGCACGCGATCGAGCTCCTCGGCGTCGCCGCTGCGGAACACGCTGGCCTGCGACAGCTCGACGCTGCCGACGCCGCGTGCCGTCAGCGCCTGGCGGATCAGCGTGCCTTGCGCGTTGCTGCGCACCAGCACCGCGATGTCGCCGGCCGCCAGCGGGCGATCGGACGGCGCGTTGCCCAGGCTGACCTGGCCCTGCTGTGCCGCATTCAGCAGGCGGGCGATCTCGGCGGCCGTCGCGGCGACGACCGCGGCCTGCGCGTCGCGCTGGAACAGGGGTTCGCCGTCGTCGGCCGCCGGCAATGTCCACACCTGCAGCGGCGCGCGCGGCTCGCTCGTGTCGACCAGCGGCTGGCGCGGCTTCTGGCCGAACTTCACCTCCTGGTAGCCGAGGCCCTCGAGCATGAAGGCGCGCGGGTTGGCCGTGAACAACTGGTTCAAGGCCTGGATCAACGGCTCGGTGGAGCGCTGGTTCTCGGCCAGCGAGTAGTGCGCCACGGCGTGGTCGCCGGCCGCGAGATAGGTGTGCAGGTCGGCGTTGCGGAAGCTGTAGATGGCCTGCTTCGGATCGCCGACGAAGAACAGCGGCGCGTCGCCCAGCGCATCGGGCGTGATGCTGGTGTAGATGGTCTTGAAGATCGCGAACTGCAGCGGGTCGGTGTCCTGGAACTCGTCGATCAGCGCGGCCGGGAAGCGCGTCTTCAGCGCGGCGGCGAGCCAGGGCGAGTCGCCGCGCACGAGCCGGTCGTGCAGGTTGAACAGCATGTCGTCGAACGCGATCACGCGCTGGCGCCGCTTGGCCTCGCGCTGCGCCAGTGCGCCTTCCTCCAGCATTTGCCGCAGCAGCGCGAGGCGGGCGTAGGCAAGCGCCCGCGTGGCCTGCGCGCGCAGATCGAGCAGTCGTTGGGCGACGTCGAAGAACTCGTGCAGCGGCGTCACTTGCTTCTGCTTGGTGCTCTTGGCGAGCTTGGCCGCACCCAGCAGGTCCAGCTTGGGGCCCTCGACGTCCAGCGCCGCCAGGCCGTCATCGCCCTGCAGCAAGTCGTCCCAGCTGGCGATCGCGGTGCGCACGCTGTCTTCCTTGTAGCTCACGGCGCTCAGCGCGCCGAGCGAGCGCAGCATCAGGTCCTCGATGGCGTCGCGTTGTGCGCGCCAGATTTGGTGCGCGACGGCATGGGTGGCGATCAGTTCGTCGGCCGGAATGTGTTGCGCGCCGTCCAGGTCCTCGGGCCATGCCGCGCGGGCCAGCGGTTTGGCCAGGTGGCGCTTGAGCAGCGCCGCGAAGCCGGCGGGCGAATCCTTGCTCGTGACGAGGTGGCCGGCGAGGCTCGCGTCGAGGTCGTCGGCCGCGATGCGGCGGCGCCAGAAATCGTTGGCGGCCTCGGCCACCCAGCTCGAGTCGTCGCGCACCAGCTCGAGCGCCAGCGGCATCTGCGCGGTGAACGGCGTGTCGGCCAGCGCGCGCTGGCAAAAGCCGTGGATCGTGAAGATGGCGGCCTCGTCGAACGTGGCCAGCGCCAGCGCGAGGCGCGCGATCATGTCGTCGGTCTGCAGGCCGTGCACGGCGCGCGCGCTGCGCACCAGGCGCTCGACGAAGGCGTCGCCGCTCGCGACGACGCCTTCGCCTTGTTCGGCCCGCAGCCACGCCAGCGTGTCGACGACGCGCTGGCGGATGCGCTCGCGCAGTTCGGCCGTGGCGGCGTTGGTGAACGTGACGACCAGGATGCGCTGCACCTCCAGCCGCTGTTCCAGCAGCAGGCGCAGGTACAGGCCGCAGATGTTCCAGGTCTTGCCGGTGCCGGCCGAGGCCTCGATCTGGCGGATGCCGGCGAGCGGGCAGTCGAAGACGTCGAGCTGCGTGAACACGTGGCGGGTGGTCATTCGCGTTCCAGGCAGGCGAGCAGGGGTTCGAAGACCGCCGCGGCGTTCGCGGTGAACTCGCCGACCACCGCCGCAGAGAACGGATCGGGCCGCCCGCGCAGCGCCAGCCGGTAGCCGGCGTCGTTGCCTTCGGCGAACTCGTTGTAGCCGCCCGGGCGGAACGCCGCGATCGCCTGCGACAGGTTGCGGTCGCTGGTGATCCAGGCCCATGCGGACCGGGGGAAGAAGGCCAGCGGCTCGCGCAGGCCGCGGGCGTAGAGGCGAACCAGCGTCTCCAGCGCCTCTTCCGGCCGCTCGCATTCGTTGAAGAAGAAGCGGCCGTCGCGGGCGATGCCGGTGGTCACGGGCAGCACGCCGGCCGGCGCGCTGGCGCACAGCAGCAGATGCGGCAGCCAGGCGTCCAGGTAGTCGTTCGCGGTCTGCTTCGCATAGCGATAGCGCAGCAGGCCGCGCGGGCGCAGGTCGGCGAAGGCGGCGTGCAGGCGCCATGGCTGGCCGTCGATGGCGACGCTCAGCTGCGCGGCGTGCGGTGCCAGGACGGGCTGGGTCGTGTGCTCGCGCACCTGCTCGGCGAAGTCCTGCAGGCCGTTGAGTTCGCGCTCCAGGAAGCGCTTGCCGAAGCCGCCCATCGGCACCGCGGTGCCGGCCAGCGCCAGCGTGCGCGCGGCCTCCAGCGGCAGGCCGTCAAGCAGCGCCGGCAACAGCAGGCGCGTGAGCGGCGCGCGGCCGCTGTTGTCGGGCACGAAGGGTTCGTCGTCCTGCAACTCGTCGTCGTCGCGCCGCAAGGCCAGGCCCAGGCGCTTCTCGAGCAGGAAGCGGCACGGGTTGCGCAGGAAGGCGGCGAGGCGGTCCAGCGGCACGTCGTGCCACGTGTCGTCGACCGGCGGGAGGCGGCCGGCTATGAAGGGCGCCGCGGACGGGGCGGAGGCGTCGTCGTCGCGGGCCTCCCAGTCGTCGTCGGTCGACGGGTCCGCCGCGACGCCGGCGGCCGGCGCGGCGGCGCTGCCCTGGCGCAGCGCCTCGGCGTAATCGGCCTGGAAGCTGCGCAGGCGCGGGTCGCCCGCGACATCGAACGCGCTGGCCGCGAACGCCTGCAACGGGTGTTCGACGACCAGCGCGGTGCGTGCCCGCGCGCGGGACGCGGCGCTCGCGGGCGCCTGCGCCAGCGCCGGCAGCAGCGTTTCCAGCAACTCCGCGACCAGCACCGAGGCCGGGCGCACCGAGTTGTCGCGCACGCTGCGACCGGCGTAGCTCAGGTGCAGGCGCTCGCGCGTGGCGAGCAGCAGGTCCAGGAACACGTTGCGCTCGTCGAAACGGCGCTGGCGATCGCCGCGGCGCGGCGCGAACGCCATCAGGTCGAATTCCGCCGGCCGGGCCGACGTGGGGAAGGCGCCATCATCCAGCCCGATCGCGCAGACGACGCGGAACGGCACGTTGCGCAGGCTGTTCATTGCGGCGAACGTGATCATGCCGGTGGGCACGCCGCCGCGCGCGGGGTCGTCGAGCGCCTGTTCCAGCGCGGCGCGCACGACGTCGAGGGCGAGCGGCTGGTCGAGCGCGCTCGCGCGCCACTGGCCCGCGAGCTTGGCGATGGCCTCGTCGACCTCGCGCAGATCCTCCAGGTCGGCGTCGGCCGGCGCGACGAAGGTCCGCAGCGCATCGGCCAGGATCGCGGGCCAGTCGGCCGGCGGGCACGGCGCGGCGACGCGGTCGCGCAGCGACTTCAGCGCATCGACGAAGCGCCAGAACGCGCCCAGCGTCAGCGCGCCCGAGCCCTCGGCATCGCCCGCCGGCAGCCGGCCCTGGAACGGCGACTGCAGGTGCGCCGGCAACGCGTAGCCGAGGAACAGGCGATCCAGGCCGTCGGCGAAGCTGTGGCGCGGCTGCGCGGGCACGTCGAAGCCGCCGCGGTGCTCGGCGTCGAGCGCCCAGTGGACGCCGGACTGCACCAGCCACTCGCGGATCTGGTCGAGCTCGTCCTCGGCGAGGCCGAAGCGGCGCGCGACGGCCGGCTGTTGCAGCAGGCCGAACACGCTGCTGACCGCGAAGCGCGATGCGGCGAGCGCCAGCACGTCCAGCAGCGCGCGCGCCGGCGCGTTGACCTGCGCGCGCGCGCGTCCGCTGATCGCGTAGGGCAGGTGGCGCTCGCGCGGCGCGGTGCCGAAGACGGCGTCGATCAGCGGCGCGGCGGCGTCCAGGTCGGGCGTGACGACGAGGATGTCGCCCGGCTGCGGCGGATTCGGGCCGGCCATCAGCGCCAGCAGGCGGTCGTGCAGCACCTCCAGTTCGCGCGTGAGCGAGTGGCAGACGTGCACCTCGACGCTGCGGTCGTCCGCCACCGCGGCGAGGGAGCCCGGCGCCAGTTCGGTCATCTCGAGCACGGCGTTCTGCAGGGCGCCCAGCACGCTGCCGGAGTCGGCGGGCGTGAAGCGGGCATCGTCGACGACACCGTCGGCCGCCGCGTCCACCAGCAGGCTCAGCGCCGACCGGGTCTGCTGGCCCCAGGCCGCCAGCAGCCGGTTGCCTTCCTCGTGGTACTGCTGCTCGCCGCGCGCGCCCAGGGCCGCGAGCCGGCGCCGGTCGACGACGTCGAACCAGAACTCGCTGCACGGGTTCAGCACATACACGTGCAAGGCCATGTGCGCGCCGAGCCGCTGCAGCAGCTCCAGGTGCACGGGCGGCATCGTCGGCAGGCAGAACACGTGCGCGCTGGCGGGCAGCCGGCCGCTGCCGACCAGACCGATGCCGCGCGTGTCCAGCGCCTCCAGCAGCGCGAGGGCGGGATGGCGGCCGTCGCTGGCCGTTTCCGCGGCGAGCCGGCGCCACAGCGCGGCCTGCCATTGCTGGTCGAGCGCGGCACCGTCGTCCGCGCCGGGCAGCGTGACGGTCTCGTTGCGGAACCACGCCTCCAGCCACTCGGGCCGATAGGTGAGGTACTGGTCGAACAGGCCTGCCACGCGCACGGCCAGCTCGTGGCGCATCACGGCGTCGGCGTGGTCCAGCCAGGCGGACAGGCGCGGTTGCGCGCGGGTCCAGGCCTGGTCGTCGAACGCGGCCAGGATGCGCCAGGCGAACACGTCGGCGTCGAACGAGGCCGCCCGTGGCAGCTCGGGCATCAGGCGCTCGGTCTGCTGCCACAGCCAGCGCGCGAGGTAGGAGAAGTTGACGTTGGCGCAGATGCCCTGGCGCCGCGCGAGCTCGATGATCAGGCGGCGCGTGATGGCCGCGCTCGGCACGATGACCTCGTCGGCCTCGAACGCCGAGCGGCCCGGCGCCCGCTCGCCCAGGCGCTGGACGAGCTGGTCGGCGAGGGTCTCGAGGCGATTCGCGAAGTGGAGGTTCAGCATGCAGGGCAGGGCGGACGTTCTCGCCGATTGTGACGGCACCGCGGAGAGTGCCCGCGGAATTCGGTCCGGTTGATCCTGCCCTCGTACAGGCTCAGCGAATGAGCCAGTCGGCCGTCAATTGGCCGATTCGATCGAGCCGGAGCCCGACACGCGGCGCGACACGTCGTGCGGGTGGCCCGAATAGGTGACGTCGCCGGAGCCGGCGACCTTCGCTTCGATGGCCTCGGTGGCGTTCACGTGCGCGTCGCCCGAGCCGCTGATGCTCACGCTGACCTTCTTGGCCGCGAAGTTGCGGGCATCGATGTCGCCCGAGCCGGCGACGCCGAAGCGCGCCTCGTTGGCCGAGCCAGCGATGGAGACGTCGCCCGAGCCGGCGACGCTCAGCGCGAACGAGCCCAGCTGCGCGTTGTCGATCTGCAGGTCGCCGGAGCCGGCGATCATCGATTCGAACTTCGGGCCGGACAGCCTGTCGATGTGCAGGTCGCCGCTGCCGTGCTGCTGCGAGGCGGTGAGCGTCGTGAAGACGACGTCGACCACGATCTTGTGGTTGGTACGGAAGCTGACGTTCTTGCGCATGCGCACCACCAGTGCGTCGCCTTCGACCACCGTCTCGATCATCGGCTCGATGTTGTCGTCGGCGCGCACCGTGACGCTGGGCGCCGCGCCCTGGTGGGCAACGACGTCCACCGAGCTGTCCAGTCGCAGGGCGGAGAACGCGCCGACGTGGCGGACGACGCTGGCCTCCTTGCCGGAGCCGGTGGTGAAGTTGGCGGCGTCGCCGTTGACCGTGATGGTCATGGCATGCGCCGGGAGCGGCATCGCGAACGCGGTGAGGACGGCGGCGGCGGTGACCGCCAGCGTGGCGACGAGGTGGGTGGCGTTGGCGGTGATGCGGCGCATGTCGGGCTCCTGGCGTTCGTTGTTGAAGCGTGTGGCGCGACTGTAGGGAGCGGGACGCGGCGTGTCGCCGGCCGGGCGACGTGTTGTGGGCCGGAGGCGACCAAATGCCGTCCGGCGCGACGAACTGCGGGGGCAGTGCCTGTCAGGCTGCGTCGGATGCGTCCGGGCCGGGCACCCAGCGGCCTTCGACGAGCGTCTCGTAGGGCTTGAACTGCACCTTGTAGGCCATCTTGGGGCTCTCGGCGATCCAGTAGCCCAGGTACAGGTAGGGCAGCTTCAGCGAGCGCGCCTGCTCGATCTGCCACATCACCGCGTAGGTGCCGAAGCTGCCGCGGACATCCGGGTCGTAGAACGTGTAGACCGCGGACAGGCCGTCGCTGAGGATGTCGGCGATCGCCACCATGCGCAGCACGCCGGGGGCGCTGCCGTCGTCGGCGTCGCGGAACTCGATCAGCCGGGTGTTGACGCGGCTCTGCAGCAGGAACTGGGTGTACTGGTCGACGCTGTCGTGATCCATGCCGCCGCCGGCGTGGCGTCCGGCCTGGTAGCGCAGGTACAGCTCGTAGTGCTCCGGCACGAAGGCCAGCCGCATCACGCGCACCTTCAGGTCGCCGTGCGTCGTCCAGGCGCGGCGCTGGCTGCGCGTCGGCTCGAAGCCGTCCACGGGCACGCGCATCGGCACGCAGGCGCGGCAGCGGTCGCAATAGGGCCGGTAGGTGAACACGCCGCTGCGGCGGAAACCGGTGGCCACCAGCGCCGAATAGGCCTCGGCATGGATCAGGTGCCCCGGCGTGGCGACCTGCGAGCGCGCCATGCGCCCGGGCAGGTAGCTGCACGGGTAGGGCGCGGTTGCATAGAACTGCAGCGACGCGAAAGGCGCTTCCTTCGGGTGGGTCACGGCGAGGGGGCGGGGGATGGGAGGAAAGTCTGCGGATGCTCGGGAACACCGAGTTCCAGCGTGCTCCACATGCGGAAATCATAGGCCCAGACGGGGGCGGGCGCGCGCGCGACCAGCGCGTGCACCTCGCGCTCGAAGGCTTCGCGCGGGATCGGCGTGGCGCCCAGGCTGGCCAGGTGGCCGGTGGCCTGCTGGCAATCGATGGCCGGCATCGCGTTCCAGCGGCAGAAGGCTACCAGGCCGGCGAGGGCGATCTTGGACGCGTCGGTGCGATGCGAGAACATCGACTCGCCGAACATCATCCGGCCCAGGTTGACGCCGTACAGGCCGCCGACGAGCTGGCCGTCCATCCAGGTCTCGACGCTGTGGACGTCGCCGGCGCGCGCCCAGTCGCCATAGGCCGCCTGCATCTCGGGCACGATCCAGGTGCCGTCCTGGCCGTCGCGCGGGGTCTGCGCGCAATGCGCCATCACCTGCGCCGTGTCGTGGTCGAAGCGCAGTTCGCAGCCGGGCGAGCGCAGGAAGCGGCGCAGCGTCTTGCGCAGGGAATGCGACAGCCTGAAGTCGTCGGTGCGCAGCAGCATGCGCGGGTCGGGCGACCACCACAGCACCGGCTGGCCGGGGCTGTACCAGGGGAACACGCCGTGCGAGTAGGCGTTGCGCAGGCGCGCGATCGAGAGACCGCCGCCGGCCGCGAGCAGGCCCGGCGCTTCGGAACGGTCGTCGAGCGCGCAGGAGGTGGGTGGCAGCGGGGAATCAGCTTGCAGCCAGGGGATCGCCATGGCTGCAAGGATACTTCGCGAAGCGCCCCGCCATGTCGCGTGCGCTGGCGGTCAGAACTGGATGCCGCTCTGGCTTGGCGGCGGCAGCAGCGAGGCCGGTGCAGACGGCGCCGCGGTGGCGGCAACGGGGGCAGGCGCCGGGGCGCTGCGCGGCGCGAGCGGCATCGCGGCCGGCCAGCTGTAGCCGACCAGGCGTCCTTGCTTGGGGTAGCCGGCGGCGTCGATGTAGGACTGCAGGTCGTTGGACGAGAAGCCCTTGACCGCCTGGTTGCCGATCGTCGTGACGGGCACCGTGTTGTCGCCGAAACGCTGTTGCGCCGCCAGGAAATCGGCGCTGGTACTGAGCGAATACTCGTTGAACGGGATGGCGTGCTGGCGCAGCCAGTTGCGCGTGCTGTCGCACGGGGCGCAGCTCTTGCTGGCGTACAGCGTGACGGGGTAGCGTGCCATGGCCTGGCGGGTCTCGTAGGGCAGGCCGCCGGTGGTGGACGCGGCGGGCGCGTCCTTGGCGAGGCGGACGTCCGCCTGGCTGGGCGGCTTGTCGGTGTAGGTGACCTGGCCGTCCGGGCCGACGATCTTGTACTGCGCCAGCGCGCCGACCGCCGCACTGCCGAGCAGCGCCGCCACCGCGGCAAGGCGCGCGAAGCGGGTCGGACGGAATGCTGCGGAAGAGGTGGTTTTCAGGTTGTTCATCGTGGGCATCGTACGAAAGGAGGGGGGAACGTCGCAAGAGGCGGCTGACCGTGCCGGTACAACGCGCGAGGCAGTGGATTGGCCGACCTGCAGCACGCCCGACGAAGGCCACGATGACCGTGCCTTGCCGTCAGGCCACCATCATGCCGCGATACCGAGATGGCGCAGCATCGCATCGATGCTGGGTGCCCGGCCGCGGAAGGCCTTGAAGCTGTCGAGCGCATCGCGGCTGCCGCCCACCTCGAGGATCTCGCGGCGATAGCGGCGGCCCGTCTCGAGATCCAGCACGCCGGCCTCCTCGAACGCGCTGAACGCATCCGCCGACAATACCTCGGCCCAGGTGTAGCTGTAGTAGCCGGCGGCGTAACCACCGCCAAAAATGTGTGAAAAGCTGTGCTGGAAGCGATTGAAGGCCGGCGGCACCAGCACGGCGATCTCGGCCCGCACGGCGTCCAGCGTGGCCTGGACGCGCCCGGCCGCCTCCGGCTCGGAGTGGATGCGCATGTCGAACAGCCCGAACTCCACCTGGCGCAGCGTCTGCATGCCGCTCTGGAAATTCTTGGCCGCCAGCATCTTGTCGAACAGCGCGCGCGCCAGCGGGGCGCCGGTGTCCACGTGTTCGGTGAGCTGCTGCAGCACGTCCCACTCCCAGCAGAAGTTCTCCATGAACTGGCTGGGCAGCTCGACCGCGTCCCATTCGACGCCCGAGATGCCCGAGACGCCCAGCTCCTCCACCTGCGTCAGCATGTGGTGCAGCCCGTGGCCGAACTCGTGGAACAGGGTGATGACGTTGTCGTGCGTGAGCAGCGCCGGCCGGCCGTTGATGGGCGACGCGAAGTTGCACACGAGGTGGGCGACCGGGGTCTGCAGCACCTGGCTGTCGGCGCGCAGCCAGCGCTGGCGGGCGTCGTCCATCCAGGCGCCGGGGCGCTTGCCGGGCCGCGCGTAGAGGTCGAGGAAGAACTCGCCCACCAGCGCGCCGTTGCGCTCGATGCGATAGAAGCCGACGCTCTCGTGCCAGGCATGGGCGGTGGACGAGACGATCTTCACCTCGAACAGCGTCTCGATGATGCGGAACAGGCCCTCGAGCACCTTGGGCAGCGTGAAGTACTGGCGCACCTCTTCGTCGCTGAACGCGTAGCGGGCCTCCTTCAGGCGCTCGCTGGCGAAGGGCACGTCCCAGCCCTGCAACTGGTCGATGCCCAGCTCCTGCGCCGCGAACTCGCGCAGCTCGGCCAGGTCGGCGGCGGCGCTGGGCCGGGCGCGATGGCCCAGGTCGCGCAGGAAGCCGATGACCTCGGCCGGCGAGCCGGCCATCTTGGGCACCAGCGAGAGTTCGGCGAAGTTGCGGTAGCCCAGCAGCTCGGCCTCTTCCTGGCGCAGCTCGAGCAGCTCGCGGATCACCGGGGTGTTGTCGCGCTCGGCGAGGCCGAACTCGCTCGCGCGGGTGACGTAGGCCGTGTAGAGCTTCTCGCGCAGCGCGCGGTTGCGCCCCATCTGCATCACCGGCAGGTAGCTGGGGAAGTGCAGCGTGAGCTTGCAGCCTTCGCGCCCGTCTGCCTGCGCCGCCGCGCGCGCGACCGCGATCGCGTCGGCGGGCACGCCCGCGAGGTCGGTTTCGGACACGTACAGCGCGTAGCCGTCGGTGGCGTCGAGCACGTGTTCCGAGAACTGGCGCGCCAGCTCGGCGATGCGTTCCTGGATCGCCGAGTAGCGCGCCTTGCCGGCGCCGCGCAGGTCGGCGCCGCCCAGCTTGAAGTCGCGCAGCCAGTTCGACAGCGCCTTGCGCCGCACCGGGCTCAGGCGGGCGGCGTCGGCACCGGCCGCCACCGCGCGGTATTTGGCGTACAGGCGCTCGTCCGCGCCCTGGCGGGTGAAGAACTCGGTGATGCGCGGCAGGTTCTCGGCGTGCACGGCGCGCAGCTCCGGCGTGTCGGCGACGCCGGTGAGGTGCTCGACGGCGCGCCAGGCGCGCGACAGCCGCTCGGTGGCGACGGCGAACACCGCCGACATCGCATCGAAATCGGGCGCCACGTCCGGCCCCACCACCCGCTCCAGCGCCGCGTTGGCCTCGGCCAGCAGCACGTCCATCGCCGGCGTGACGAACTCGGGCCGGATGTCGTCGAAGGCGGGCAGGCCGCCGATCTGCAGCAAGGGATTCTTCATGGCGGTGGGCGGCGGTTCGTGAAAGGTCAACGGGGTCGAGTCGGGATCAGCCGGCTGCGCGTTCCTCAGCGGTTTGTGTTGCCGACTGCGTCGGCCACGCGTTCCGCAGACTCGATCGTGTTCATCAGGAGCATTGTGATGGTCATCGGGCCGACACCGCCCGGCACAGGGGTGATAAACGAGGCGATCGGCGCGACGCTGGCGAAAGCCACGTCGCCGCACAGCTTGCCCTCGTCGTTGCGGTTGATGCCCACGTCGATGACGATGGCGCCGGGCTTGACCATGTCGCCGCGCAAGGTGTCGCGGCGGCCGGTGGCCACGACGACGATGTCGGCCAGGCGCGTGTGCGCGCCGATGTCGGGCGTCGCGCTGTGGGTGATCGTGACGGTGGCGTTGGCCTGCAGCAGCAGCAGTGCCATCGGCTTGCCGACGGTGTTGCTGCGGCCGATCACGACGGCATGCTTGCCCTTGATGGGCACGCCGGTGCTCTCGATCAGCTTCATGCAGCCGTAGGGCGTGCACGGCCGGAAGCCCGGCAGCCCGGCCATCAGGTCGCCCGCGCTCTGCACCGAATAGCCGTCGACGTCCTTGGCGGTGGAGATGCGCTCGATCACCTTGTGCGGATCGATGTGCTTCGGAAGCGGCATCTGCACGAGGATGCCGTGGATGGCCGGGTCGGCGTTGAGCGCGTCCAGGCGCGCCAGCAACTCGGCCTCGGTCAGCGACGCGTCGTACTTCTCGAGCACCGAGTGCACGCCGGCCTCCGCGCAGGCCTTCACCTTGTTGCGGACGTAGGTGGCCGACGCGGGATCCTCGCCGACCAGGACCACGGCCAGGCCGGGCTGGTGGCCGCGGGCGGTGAGGGCGGCGGCGCGTTGCGCGACTTCGGCGCGGATCTGCCTGGACAGCGCGACGCCGTCGATCAGTTGTGCGGTCATGGGCGGTTCCTGTTCGGTAGTTTCTGAAGTGGGGACGCGGCGTCGAAACGAAAAGAGGCCGCTGAAAACTCAGCGGCCTCTCTCTGATTCGATGCGATCAGGCGGTCTTGTTCGAAGGTGCCCCCAGCGCGATCTTCAGCAGGTCGGCTACCGTGTTGGCGTTGAGCTTCTCCATGATGTTGGCGCGGTGCGCCTCCACCGTCTTGATGCTGATGCCCAGGTCGTCGGCGATCTGCTTGTTCAGGCGGCCGGCGACGATGCGCTCGAGCACCTGCGCCTCGCGCGTGGTCAGGCGCTGCAGCAGCGCGTCGCGGCTGGCCTGTTCCTGGTGTTGCGAGAACGCGGAGCGGGCCTGGTCGAGCATGCGTTCGACCAGCGACACGAGGTCGTCTTCCTTGAACGGCTTCTCGATGAAGTCCATCGCGCCCTTCTTCATCGTCGAGACCGCCATCGGCACGTCGCCGTGGCCGGTGACGAACACGATGGGCAGCGGGCTCTTGCGTTCGAGCAGTCGATCCTGAAGTTCGAGGCCGTTCATGCCATCCATGCGGATGTCGCAGATGACGCACGCGACTTCGCGCGGATCGAAGCGCGACAGGAAGGACTCGGCCGAGTCGAAGCACTTGACGCGGTAGTCCTTGCCCTCGAGCAACCATTGCAGCGAATCGCGAACCGCCTCGTCGTCGTCGACGACGTAGACAGTACCTTTCTTGGGGATCAGGCTCATTCAGTCAAGCTCCGTGCTTCCACTATGCTGATTTTCGGCCTCGGGTCGCCCGGGCAGGCTCACGAGTCGTTGCCGTCCGCATCGGGTTCGGTCCCGGTTTCGAACGTGCTGAGCGCGTTCACGGAATCGACCCTTTGCGTTGTCTCGACTGGCAGGGTAAAGGAGAAGCTGCACCCCACCACCGTAGTCCCATTGTAGAGGTTCTGCGCGCGGATCCGGCCCCGGTGCGACTCGATGATGGAGCGGCACAACGACAGTCCGATGCCCATTCCTTCCACTTTTGTCGAGAAGAATGCTTCGTAGAGGCGATTGAGCACGTCGTCCTTGAGGCCCGGGCCCTTGTCGTTGACGCTGAATTCGATGACGCCGCCTTCGTCGGGCGTGTAGCGCGGCACCACGCGCAGCTCGATGTGGCGGCGCAGCAAGGGCAGTTGCGCGCCGTCGATCGCCTCGGCGGCGTTCTTCAGCAGGTTCAGCAGCACCTGCTCGATCAGGATCGGGTCGACCAGCAGCGGCGGCAGGCGCTGCGCCACGTAGACCTGGATGCCCACGTTGCGCCGGCGCAGCTCGATGCTGGCGAGCTCCACGGCGTCGTCCACCATCTCGCGCGCCTGCGCCACCTGGCGTTGCGGCTCGCGCCGTTTCACGAAGTTGCGGATGCGGTGGATGATGTGGCCGGCGCGCTCGGCCTGCTTGGCCGTCTTCTGCAGCGCGGCGATCAGATCTTCCTGGTTGATCGACTCGTTGCGCACGCGCGAGACCATGCCGCTGCAGTAGTTGGAGATGGCCGTGAGCGGCTGGTTCAGCTCGTGCGCCACCGACGACGCCATCTCGCCCACGGCGATCAGCCGGCTCGTGAAGTGCGCGCGGTCGGCCTGCTGCTGCGCCAGTTGCTCGGCGCGCAGGCGGGCGGTGATGTCGGTGGCGATCAGCATCTGGGCGAGGCGGCCGTCGGTCCATTGCAGGTAGCGCGCGCGGACGTCGAACCACTTGTCGAGCGACTCCACGAACACCTCGCGCGGCGACGTGCCGGCCTCGGTGAGCTCGTTCTGCGGCAGGCCGCTGTAGCCGTCGACGCCGTCCTCGGTGTCCAGGTCGGTGGGCGGCACTTCGGCGTCGAGGCCGCCGGCCAGCACCGCGTGGATGTGGGCGTCGGAGCCGAACCACAGGCGGTACGAGCGGTTGGCGAACAGCAGCTGGCCCTGCTGCACCGACAGCACCGACAC
>FTKD01001018.1_pt3 | contig 19225 bp, 15 predicted proteins | sample 1658191 | NCBI WGS metagenome assembly FTKD01 (sample SAMEA3914808, study PRJEB12502) | metagenome | biome: forest; material: soil | place: Canada | collected 2011-08-03 | depth 0.3 m
GACGGCTGGCTGCACATCGCCGTCGTCAACCCGGTGGCCACGGACGAGGTGCCCGCCAGCGGCCACGGCGTCGGCCTGAAGAACATCCGCGAGCGCCTGGCCGTGCTGTACGGCGCCCGCGCCCGCATCGCCTGGCAACGCAGCGAGACGCAGTTCGCCATCGAGATCAACCTGCCCGTCGACAAGGAGGCCGCCCCATGAGCTCCACCCCACCCCTGCGCGCCCTGATCGTCGACGACGAGGAACTGGCGCGCCACCTCATCCGCGAATACCTGCAGGGGCATGCGGACATCGCGATCGTCGGCGAGTGCGAGAACGGCCTCGACGCCGTCAAGCAGATCGGCGCGCTGGCGCCCGACCTGGTCTTTCTCGACATCCAGATGCCGCGCCTGACCGGCCTCGAGGTGCTCGAGCTCACCGGCCGGCGCGCCGGCGTCATCTTCACCACCGCCTATGACGAGCACGCGATCAAGGCCTTCGAGCTGCACGCGGTGGACTACCTGCTCAAGCCGTTCTCCAAGGCGCGCTTCGACGACGCCCTCGCGCGCGCCCGCACGCTGCACGCGCCCGCGTCCGCCGCAGACAGCGCGCTCGACGCGCTGGTCGCCCGCAAGACGGCGCCGCTGGAACGTATCCTGATCCGCGACCGCGAGCAGGTGCACGTGATCGCCATCGACCAGGTGGAGTGCATCGAGGCGCAGGGCGACTATCTCGCGATCCACGCCGCCGGCAAGTGCCACCTGAAGCCGCAACGCATCTCGGAGATCGAGGAGCAGCTCGACGCCACCCGCTTCCTGCGCGTGCACCGCTCGTTCATCATCAGCCTGGCACACCTGCAGGCCATCGAGCGCCCGGGCCCCGACCGCCACGCCGCGCGCCTGCGCAGCGGCAAGCGCGTGCCGATCAGCCGCAGCGGCTACGAGCGGCTGCGCACGCTGGTCTGAGCGGCGCGGGAATGCCCATTGCCGGACCGCAGCTCCGCTGCCCGGCAGCCCGCTCGCCTGGAGTCACGATGTCCCGTTCGCTGCACGCCCCGGCCGCCATCGCCCTCGCCGCCGCGCTGGCCGCACTCGCCGCTCACGCGATGCCCGGCGAGACACGTGTCGGACCGGTGGCCTCGCCGCCCGAGACGGTGGGGCCGAATCCCGTCATCAAGCCGGTGGACAGGCACCTGATCCCCACCGTGCAGGTGGCCGTCGCCAAGGGCTGGGCGCCCGGCGCCAAGCCCGTCGGGGCGAAGAACATCGTCGTGACGCCGTTCGCAACAGGCCTGCACCACCCGCGCTGGCTCTACGTGCTGCCCAACGGCGACGTGCTGGTGGCCGAGACCAACGCGCCGCCCAAGCCCGACGACGCCAAGGGGCTGACGGGCGCGGTCATGAAGGCCGTGATGAACAAGGCCGGCGCCGGGGCGGCGACGGCCAACCGCATCGTGCTGCTGCGCGACGCCGACGGCGACGGCATCGCCGAGACGAAAACGGTGTTCATCGACGCGCTGAATTCGCCGTTCGGCATGGTGCTGGTGGGCGAGGATCTCTACGTGGCCGACAGCGACGCCATCCTGAAGTTCCAGTACCGGAGCGGCGAGACCAGCATCGGGTCGCCCGGCGTGAAGGTCACCGACCTGCCGGCCGGCGCCATCAACCACCACTGGACCAAGAACATCATCGCCACGCCGGACGGCAGCAAGCTGTACGCGACGGCGGGATCGAACAGCAACGCAGGCGAGAACGGCATCGCGGCCGAGGACGGCCGCGCGGCGATCTACGAGATCGACCGGGCCACCGGCGCCAAGCGCCTTTTCGCCACCGGCATGCGCAACCCCAACGGCATGGCCTGGGCGCCCGGCACCGACGTGCTGTGGACGGTGGCCAACGAGCGCGACGAACTCGGCGACGACCTGGTGCCCGACTACCTCACGTCGGTCAAGGACGGCGCCTTCTACGGCTGGCCCTGGAGCTACTTCGGCCAGCACGTGGACGACCGAGTGAAACCGCCGCGCCCCGACATGGTGGCCAGGGCGATCGCGCCCGACTACGCGCTGGGCGCGCACGTGGCCCCGCTGGGGCTGGTGGCCGCCGGCCGGACGGCGTTGCCGGCGCCGTTTTCAAACGGCATGTTCATCGGCGAACACGGCTCGTGGAACCGCAAGCCGCCGGTGGGCTACAAGGTCGTGTTCGTGCCGTTCGCCGCGGGCAAGCCGTCGGGCATGCCGGTGGACGTGCTGACCGGCTTCGTCAACGACCGCGGCGAGGCCTACGGGCGGCCGGTGGGCGTGGCGATCGACGCCAAGGGCGCGTTGCTGGTGGCCGACGACGTCGGCAATGCCGTGTGGCGGGCGACCGGGGCGGGGCGCTGACGCCTCACCATTTGCAGCCCTTGCCGGTGACGGCGTCCTTGGCGAGCGGGATCACGGCCAGCAAGCCGGCACCCGAATAGGCCTCCGAACATTTGGCCCGGTTGGCCTTCTCGAGGTCGGTCTCGAGCTGCGTCTTCTTCTCGGCCGGTGCGGGCAGCGCCGGCACCAGGCCGCTGCGCGTGCGCCCGAGGCTGGGCCCGGAGCCGCCGCCGTGCAGGTCGAGGTTCAGCGGCGCGCTCGCACCGGTGCCCGGCGGCTGCACCGAGCCGTTGCCGGGGCCGCTGCCGCTCGACCCGTCCAGGTTCAGCTTGCCGCTGTTGTTGGCGGATGGCGCCGCCGTGCCGCCGGCACCGCCGTGCTCGACCGGGGTGAGCACGGGGCGCACGGACTGCGTCTGCGCGGCGGTCGAGGGTGAAGTGGGGGACGCGCCGGTGGCCTGCGGGCGCGGTTCGACGAGCGTCGGCGTCGGCGTCGGCGTCGGCGTCGGCATCGATGTCGGTGCCGGTGCTGACACGGGAGCCGGAACGGGTGCAGGCGCTGGAGCGGGCACAGGCGCGGGCGCCGGCCGGGCAACCGGCACCGCCAGCGGCTCGAACGACGGCTTCGGCAAGGCCGTCGCGGCAGGCTGCGGTGCCGTCAACGGAGCGGGCAACGGCGTCGGTGCGGGGACGGGCAGCGGCGCAGGCGCAGGCGCAGGCGCGGGTGCGGGAGCTGGTGCCGGCCGCACGACCGGCACCGACAGCGGCATGAACGACGGCTTGGGCAACGCCACCGTCGCAGGCAGCGGCGCGCTCAGCGGTGCCGGCAACGGGGTCGGCGCGGGTGCCGGAAGGGGCGCGGGTGGTGCGGGTGGCGGTGGCGTCACCGGGACGGCGAGCGGCGCAAACGACGGCTTGGGCAACGCGATCGGCGCCGGCAGCGTGGTGGTGATCGGCGCCGGTATCGGCGCAGGCAGCGGCACCGGGATCGGCGCGGGCGGCGGTGGTTCGGAGGCGGCCGGCGCAGGCGTCGGCGCGGCCGCGGGAACGGGCGCCGGCGCCGGCGCGGGCAGCGGTGCCAGCGCGGACGCCGGAAGCGCCGCCGGCAACGGGCGCGGCGTCGGCGGCGAAGGCAGCGACGACGACGCCTGCCCGGCCGACACCGGCGCCTTGCGCGCGAGCAGCAGCGGCAAGGTGGCCGCAGGGGCTTCGGTGGGGGCCGGCGTCGGTGGCGTGGCGGCATCGCGGATGACGATGGACGGCTCGACGATGGCGTTCGCCTCGGCCGCGGCGGTGAGGGTCCCGGCCGCCGCGGACGGCGGCCGATCGGCGGCCTTGGCCTCGGCGAGCGGCGTCGCGGCGGAGGCCGCTTCGGCCGGCGTCGGCGACGCCTGCGCGGGCAGGGGCGGCGCGACCTTGGCCAGCAGCGCACGCGACTCGTCGGCCTCGGGCAGGTACACCACCAGTTCGCCGGCCTTGCGGCTGCCGGGCGGCGAATCGCCGCCCGGCGCGGTGCCGACGACGAGAAACAACAGGATGTGCAGCAGCAGCGCCAGGATCAGGCAGCGCTCCAGGCTCGGCTGGCTCACGCCCGGCTGCGGCCACGGCATGCCCGCGGCGCGGCCGAACGCCGAGCCACGGAGCGCGAGCCCGACGGGCGGCAGCGACGGGCGTTTCAGCGGGAGGGCCCTCGAGAGGACGCGGGCAACGGTGCGACGAAGCAAGCTGGGGAATCCGGGCGAAGGTCTGACCTGGGAGCGCGCGTGCACTCGCAGCCGCCCATCGTAGTCGCAACCAGCGGCCGGGCAGCGGGCGCGTGGCTTGCCGGCCACCGCCTGCTGCCGAGATCGTCACGATTGCCTGGGAGACCGCGCCATGTCCTTCAATTCCACCGCCGCACGCTACGCGCCTCACGCCCAGGCGCTGCTGCGCATCGTGTCCGGCTATCTGTTCATGATGCACGGCTCGGCCAAGCTGTTCCATGTGCCGCACGTGCCGATGTACGACGGCGTGCAGCTGATGTCGCTGATCGGGCTGGCCGGCGTGCTGGAGATGGTCGGCGGCGCGCTGCTGATCGTCGGCCTGTTCACGCGCGTCGTCGCCTTCGTGCTGGCGGGCGAGATGGCCGTGGCCTACTTCATGGCCCATGCCAGCAAGGGCGACCCGCTGATGCCCCTGCTCAACCAGGGCGAGCCGGCGGTGCTGTTCTGCTTCGTCTTCCTGTTCCTCGCGGCGGCCGGTGCCGGCGCGTGGAGCATCGACGCGACGCGCAGTCGCTGGTGGAGGCGCTGAGAAACGACGACGGCGCGCGAGTCCGGAGACCCGCGCGCCGTCCTGATGGGGCTGCGACCGCTTACTTCGCCGCGCTCAGCGCCGTGGCCGGGCCCGTCAATTCCTTGACGAGGCGACCCGCGCCGTAGACCTTGTCCATCGCCTCCAGCAGCGCGGCGGAATCGACCGCGACCGAGCGGTTCAGCGCCGGGTCGTAGCCATAGTCGCCGCCCAGCGAATGGATGTTGCCGTCGAAGATCAGGCCGGCGACTTCGCCCTTGCGATTGACCAGCGGCGAGCCGGAGTTGCCGCCGATGATGTCGTTGGTCGTGACGAAGTTCATCGGCGTGGCCAGGTTCAGCCTGCCCTTGGAACGGATCCACGAATCCGGCAGCGCGAACGGGTCGGCCCCGGTCGCACGATCGAACGCGCCGGCGATGTCGGTGAACGGCGACACCGTGTTGTCCCCCTCGACCCAGCCCTTGACGGTGCCGTACGACAGCCGCAGCGTGAACGTGGCGTCCGGATAGGTGCTGTCGCCATAGACGGCGAAGCGGGCCTTCGCGAGCAGCTCCTGCTGGCGCTTCATCGGGCCGTCGACCTCGGCCTCCACCTTCTTGCGGATCGCGCGGGCGTCCGGGTCGAGCGCGCGCGCAAGCTCGATCATCGGGTCGTGCGAGGCGTCGACCGCCGCCTTGCCGCCGTCCCACAGTTCCTTGCGGTAGCCGCCGGTGACGTTGCCGTGCGCATCCACGCGCAGATCCTTCAGGCGCGTGTGCTTGACCACGTCCGTCGCGATCTGGGCCGGGCTGCGCTTGCCGAACACGCGCTTGATGATCGGGCTGTCGGCGCCCAGGTCGGCGCGCATGCGCGTCAGCGACCAGGTCAGCATCGAGATCTCGAGCTCGTCGTAGATCGGCTCGTTGACCAGCGTGGCCGCCTTCATCTGCGGCAGGCGCGACTCGCCGAATTCGCGCAAGCGGTCGCCGTTGGGCTTGCCGATCTCGTCGCCATGGCGCACGAGGTTGCGTGCGATCGAGAACAGCGCCGACGTGCGCACGCCGCGCTCGAGCGCGGTGTAGTCGTTGCGCCAGGCCTGGTCCTTGCGCACCAGCTCGGCCATCGCGTCCCACACCCCGCCGTACTGGCTGGCCAGCGCCGGATCCTGCATGACGCGGGCGCGCAAGGCATTCTCGTTGGCGACCAGCTGGCCGTAGAAGGCCTTGTCGGCGAGCGCCTCGTGCCGGCCCTTGTAGACCTTGAGGCTGTTCTCCACGCCGAACAGGATGTCGTTGCTCTGGCGCCGTTCCTCGGCGCCGCGCTCCTGGTATTGCGTGGTGTAGCCGCGCAGCTCGGCCAGGTACAGCAGGTTGCGTGGCAGCTTGTCGTCGCGTTCGTCCTCGAACTGGGCCACCGTCAGGCCACGCGAGGTGCCGCCCGGATTGCCCGACACGAAGGTCAGGTCGCCGTCCTTCAACTTGCCGTCCGACCAGGCCAGGTGCTCGGCATTCTTCAGCGGCTTGCCGTCGCCGCCGTAGATGCGCACCATCGACACGTCGAGGTCGTAGCGCGGGAAGTTGAAGTTGTCCGGATCGCCGCCGAAGAACGCGGCGCGATCCTCGGGCGCGAACACGAGACGGATGTCCTGGTAGCGGCGGTACTTGTAGAGATCGTAGCGACCGCCCTGGTACAGCGTGATGACCTCGCAGCGCACGTCGTCGGAGGTGCCGCACTCCTTCTCGATCGCGGCGATCGCGGCCCGCTGGACGTCGTTGAACGCCTCCGGCTTCGTGTCCTTCGTGGCGTCCTGCACCCGTTTCGTGACATCGGTGATGTCGGTCAGTTGGTTCATCTCCATGCCGGGGCAACGCGCCTCGTCGGCCGGGGCTTTCGCGAAGAAGCCGTCGCGGTTGTAGTCCTTGTGCGTGAGTCCGGAGATGTTCTCGATGCAGCTGCGGGCACAGTGGTGGTTGGTCATCACCAGGCCTTCGGCCGACACCAGCGAGGCCGAGCAGCCGCCCGCGATGCGCACCGACGCCATGCGCAGGTGGTCGAGCCAGGCCTGGTCCGGCGCGAAGCCGTAGGCCGCGCCGACCTTGGCCGACGGAAAGTTGTTGAAGGTCCACATGCCTTCGTCCGCGAACGCGGAGGACAGGCACAACGTGAGCGCCGCGATCAGCGGCAGACGGGTCTTCATGGGTTCGGTGCTCCGGCAGGGCGGTCGATGGACCCCGGAACGGCGACCTCCCGCGCTCGTGGCGCGGCCGGCGTCGGCCAGGGTTGAAAGGCCGCGATGCTATCAGCACCTCTTCAGGCGGCGAACCGGCCGCTGCTCAGCTTGGCACAAGCATGGACCATGCCACCAGCGACGACGAGACGACCAGCACCAGGCCGTCGACCGCGGCCAGCAAGCCGTAGAGGCCGCCCTCGCCTTCGTCCGCGCCGATGCGGATGACGAACGGCTGGCTCGCGTCCGGCGCCGCGATCACCGGCAATGCGACGCCGTGCCGCACGAGCGGCGGCGCGGCGACGAACGCCCCGCCTGCCAGGGCCGCCGATCGCATGTCCCGAAACGGCAACGGATCGCCGCTGCGCAGCACGGCCTGAGCGGCCTCGGTGCGCGCCACCAGCGCCGCGGCCTCCGCCTGCAATGCCAGGGCCTCCGGCGAGGCGGCCACGAAGCGTCCCACGACATGGATGCGGTCCCCGTTGCGCAACAGGCGCTCGCCGGCCTGCAGGTCGTGCGAGCCGGCGATGTCGGGGGTTCTGGCCGGGCCGGTTCGAGTGCGCACGACCGGCACCGGACCGCTGCCCGTCACGTCCGCGCCGGCCGGCAGCACGATGCATTCGCCGCTGTCGTCCACCAGCAGGAACGGGCGCACGCTGTCGCTGGCGCTGTCGCGGTGGGCAACCTGCTCGCCGTGCTCGAACCACAGGCACAGCTCGCCATCCGGCGAGATCAACGGCACGGCATCGGGCAAGGGTCGCGCCCGGCCGTGCATCGCGACGAGCGCGCCTAGCTGGCCCGCCCGCGCCATCGCGCTGGCCTTGGCCACCGGCACGGCGGGGGCGGCGCGGAGCTGGCGGGCGGTCCACCAGGCCACCGCGGTGCCGAGGGCCGCCACGCCGGCAAGGATCGCGCGCGCCGTCGGCGAGCGCGCGACATCGGCGTCGCCCTGCGCGGCCGCCCAGACGAAGAAGGCGACCCCGATGACCGGCGCCGCGCCGACCAGCAGTCGCCACTTCGTATCGTGCGTCATCACCGACATGCGCCGCTCCCCAACGTGGAGAATTCTTGTGCCCTTGATCTTGAGCGGCCCCCAGTTCGGCGGCTATCCCGCGAATCGCAATGGATGGCGCGAACCGGCGATTCAGTGGCGCCGGGGCCGGCCAAGGGGTCAGCGATCGGGCATCACGTCGTCGATCATGGCCGTCGTGTTGAGCGCGTGCTGGGCCACCTGCTCGATGCTCATGCCGATCACCGACAGCGGATAGGTGCCGGAGACGACGCGGTCGTACCAGAGCTCGGCCGCCACCGCCTCGGGCGGCATGCCCTCGACGGCGGCCACCAGGCATTCCACGATGGAGCCCAGGCCGTCGTCGGCGTACATCTCCTCCGATTCGTAGCTGACGCGGTAGCCGAACGAGTCGGCGGTCTTGTCGATGTCGATGCGCACGATCATGAAAACTCCTTCCGGGTGCCGTCCGGCGCGGGCTCGCGCTGGCCGGTCTGCAGGCGCCACAGCGCCGCGTAGAGGCCGCCGCGGGCGACCAGCTCGTCATGGGTGCCCGACTCCGCGATGCGGCCGGCCTCCATCACGTGGATGCGATGCGCCTGCCGCACGGTGGACAGGCGGTGGGCGATCAGGATGCTGGTGCGGCCCTGCACGAGCTTGTCGAGCGAGCGCTGGATCGCGGCCTCGGTCTCGTTGTCGACGGCCGACGTCGCCTCGTCCAGGATCAGGATGGGCGGATTCTTCAGGATGGCGCGCGCCAGCGCGAGCCGCTGGCGCTGGCCGCCCGACAGCTTCATGCCGCGCTCGCCCACCGGCGTGCGGTAGCCCTGCGGCAGGCCGCGGATGAACTCGTGCGCCTCGGCCGCCTGCGCGGCGCGCACGACGTCGGCCTCCGAGACATTGCTCAATCCATACCCGATGTTCTCGGCCACCGTGCCGTCGGTCAGGAAGCTGTCCTGCGACACGTAGCCGATCGCGCGGCGCAGGTCCTGCAGATCGAGCGTCGTGATGTCGATGCCGTCCAGGCGGATGCGGCCCGGGGCGGTGTCGTACAGCCGCAGCAGCAGCTTGATCAGCGTGCTCTTGCCGCTGCCGGTGCTGCCGACGAAGGCCACCGTCTGGCCGGGCGCGATGCGCAGCGAGATGCCGTCGAGCGCCGGCCGCACCAGCCCCGACGCGAGCACGTCTGCAAATGCGCGCGGATCGGCGCCCACGGTGGCGGCCTGGTACGAGAAGCTCAGGTCGTCGAACACCAGTTCCCCGCGCACCTGCGCGCGCGGCAGCGCGCGGCCCGCGTACGGGATGGCCACGGGCGTCTGCAGCAGGTTCATCACGCGCTCGATGGAGGCCATCGAACGCTGGTAGAGGTCGGTCAGGTCGGCCAGCCGCGTCAGCGGCCACAGCAGGCGCTGCGTCAGGTAGACGAGGGCCGAGTAGCTGCCGACGCCCAGCGTGCCGTCCAGCGTCATCAGGCCGCCGTAGAGCAGCGTCACGCTGAAGCCGGCCAGGATCGCGATGCGGATCACCGGCGAGATCGCGGCCGACAGCCGGATCGCCTCGCGGTTGCGCTCGCGGTAGGCGATCGAGGCCTGGGCGATGTGGTGCGCCTCGAAATCCTCGGCCGTGTAGGCCTTGATCGTCGCGATGCCCTGCAGGTTGTTGTTCAGGCGCGTGGCCATCGCGCCGGCGGCCTCGCGCATCGCGGCGTAGCGGATGGCCAGCTTGCGCTGGAACCAGAACGCGCCGTACAGGATCAGCGGCACCGGGATCAGCGACAGCGCCGCGAGCTTGGCGGTCAGCACGAAGAACACGCCGCCCACCATCAGCGAGCCGACGAAGACCTGGATCAGGTCGTTGGCGCCGCCATTGAGGAAGCGCTCCATCTGGTTGACGTCCTCGTTGAGGATGGCCAGCAGGTTGCCGGTGCGGTTGCGCTCGAAGTAGGCCATCTCCAGGCGCTGCACGTGGGTGTACGCCTCCATGCGCATCTCGTGCTGCAGGCTCTGCGCCAGGCTGCGCCACTGGAGCTCGTAGAGGTATTCGAACAACGACTCGCCGAGCCAGATCGCGATCGTCAGGCCGGTGAGCAGCAGCAGTTGCTCCTTCGGATCGGCCACGCCCAGCCGCGCCAGGAAGGACGCCTTGCGATTGACGACGACATCCACCGCGATGCCGATCAGCAGTTCGGGCAGCACGTCGAAGAACTTGTTGAGCACCGAATAGACGGTGGCCAGCGCGATGTCGCGCCGATAGCCGCGGGCGTAGCCGAGCAGGCGGCGCAACGGATGGACGGGCAGGCGGGCTGGCTTGGACGAGTGGGGCATGGACGACGGCGGGGGCGCGACTCGCGCTGTCATTGCCGCGAAGCCAGCGGGGAAGTGTAGCGACCGTTGCCGTCCCGTCCGACAGGGTCATCCCGCCGCTCGGGGAGAATGCGCGCATGAAGCGCCACATCGCCCTGCTCCGCGGCATCAACGTCGGCAAAGCCAAGCGCATCGCCATGGCCGACCTGCGCGCGCTGATGGAATCCCTGGGCTACGCCAATGTGCGTACGCTCCTGAACAGCGGCAACGCCGTGTTCGATGCGAAGGCCGGCACGCCGGCGAACCACGCAAGCAAGCTCAAGGCCGCCATCCTGGAACGCACCGGCGTCGACTGCGAGGTCGTCGTCAAGACCGCGACCGACATCGCCGCGGCCATCGCCGAACACCCTTTGCGCCAACACGCCGACGACGATTCGAAGCTGATCGTGATGTTCACGCAGGACGCGGCGTCGCTCGCCGCGCTGAAGCCGCTCGCGGACGGCGACTGGGCGCCGGAGGCGTTCGCCGTCGGCAAGCACGCGGCATGGCTGTGGTGCGCCAACGGCACCATCGAGAGCCGCATCGTCAAGGCCGTCGGCAAGCTGCTGGGACAGCGCGGTACCGGGCGCAACTGGGCGACGCTGGAGAAGCTGCACGCGATGGCGCAGTCGGACGCCTAGACCGGCCGCTGCATCAGCACCTGGCTCATGCCGTGCGGCGCGAAGCCCGCGCGGCGCAGTGCCTCGCCGCCGAGGTCGTCGCGCAGGATCGGCGGCGCGAACACGTCGGGATGCGCCGCGCGCACCGCATGCGCCAGCACCTCGGCGTCGCGCAGCGCGGGGTCGAGATCGACCAGGCTGTGGATCTGCGTCGGCGTGCCTTCGACCACGCTGAACGCGATCTGCGCGTTGCCGCATTGCCAGAAGGTCAGCGGCCGCGGCTGGGCCGACAGCGAGCGGTCAGTGTTCGGGAACGGCAGCCACGCGATGCGCCGGTTGGCCTCGGCCAGCCAGGCGAACGCGGCGGCACGATCGACCGCGCGCACGTCACCCGCGGACGCCTGTGCGGGTGCGGACGCCTCCACAGGTCTCCATCCATTGAGAGGGCAAACCAGCTCGAAGCTACGCCTGCGATACAGCCGCAACGCGCGTTCGTTCTCGGCGAAGCATTCGAGCTCGACGCGCGGCAGTCCCTCGGCTCGCGCGCGCGCGATGAAGTCGTCGAGCAGCGCCGGCGCGGCGCCGCTGCCGCGCGCGGCCGGCAGGGCACCCATCACGCCGAGTCGCCACCGCCCCACCTCCGGGCGCGGGCAGACGTAGGCGAACGCGCCGATGGCGCCGTCGTGCAGGGCCACGCGGCTGCGTGCGAGATCGACACCCTGGCGCCCGATGAACGACGCGAACTGTTCCAGCGTCATCTGGAACGGCCCGGCCAGGTAGTCGGCGAACGCGACGACGGTCGCCGCGTGCAGGTCGGCGGCCGGCAAGGTGTCGGCCGCGACGAACGTCAGTCCGGTCATTGCCGCACCGCCTTCAGACGCCCAGCGCCGGTTGCGACGCGTGCAGCGCTGGCACCGGTGCCGAGACCTTGCGCCACAGGCCGCCGGTGGGCAGGCCGAAGAGGTGGCGAGCCGCGCGATAGAAGAAGCGCAGCGTCGTCACGAAGGCCAGGAACTCAAGCAACGTCAGCACGAGGCCTCCGACGGCAGTCCAGCGTTCGGAGCGGCGATGGAACTTCTCGGCGCAGCGCACGCTCATCATCTCGATGCTGTCGTAGAAGCACGGGATGACCAGCAAGGTCAGCATCGTCGACGTGATCGTGCCGCCGATGATGGTGACCGCCATCGGGCGATAGAACTCGCCGCCCTCGCCCAGGCCGATGGCCACCGGCAGCATGCCGGCGATCAGCGCGAACGTGGTCATCATGATCGGGCGCAGCCGCTTCTTGCCGGCGTGCATCAGCGCCTCCTCGCGATCCATGCCCTCGCGCTCCTCGACGCGTGCGGCGTCGAGCAGCAGGATGGCGTTCTTCGCCACCAGGCCCATCAGCATGATCACCCCGATGATGCTCATCAGGTTCAGCGTGCCGCCGGTGGAGACGAGCGCGACGACCACGCCGATCAGGCTCAGCGGCAGCGAGATCATCACGGGGATCGGTGCGGTGAACGAGCCGAACTGCATCACCAGCACCAGGAACATCAGCAGCACGCCGGAGATCAGCGCGATGCCCAGGTTGCTGAACACCTCCTGCTGGCTCTGAGACGCGCCGGCCAGCTCGATGCCGAAGCCGGGAGGGAACGCGATCGCGTTGGCGATCTTCATCGCGTCGGCCGTGACCTCGCCCGACGAGCGCCCCTGCGCATTGGCGGTGACCACCATCATGCGCTTGGAGTTCGCGTGCTGGATCTTGGACGGCGCCTTGCCCATCGTGACGGTGGCGATCTGCTCCAGCGGCACCATGCGGTCGCTGCCGGCGATGGCGATCGGCAGGCGCTCGATATTGCTCGCATCGACGCGATCCTCCGGCGCCAGGCGCACCGAGACGTCACGCGCCTCGCCCGTGGGGTCGATCCAGTCGCCCGCCTCGACGCCCGCGAACGCCACGCGCAGCGATTGCGCCGCGTCGTTGACCGACACGCCCATCGAGTTGGCCAGGCCGCGGTCGAGGTCGATGCGCAGTTCCTGCTGCGGATCCTGCTCGGACAGGCCGACGTCGACCGCGCCCTTGACCTGGCGCAGCTTGTCCATGAAGTCGTTGGTGATCGCCAGCAGGCGTCGCGAGTCGCTGCCGTGGAAGCGGATCTGCACCGGCTTCTGCGCGCCGTTACTCAGGTCGTCCAGCACCGTGTACTCGGCGCCGACGAGGCGCGCCATCTGCTTGCGCAGGTCGTTGCCGATCTCGGTGGCGCTGCGCTTGCGCTGCGTGCTCTTGCCGATGTCGATGTAGATGCGGCCCGTGTTCGCATTGATGAAGCCGTTCGTGGCCACCGTCTCGGGCAGCGTCTTCGCCAGAGCCATGCCGGATTCGAATTTCATGCGCGCGTAGTCGAGGCTGCTGCTGGGCGGCATGCGGATATCGACGGCCAGCGTGCCGCTGTCGGACTTTGGCAGGAAATCGGAGCCGCCGAACGCGGCCTGCAGCGCCACCGCCAGCACCAGGCTCAGGAACGCCGCCCACCCCATGCGCCAGCGATGATGCAGGGCCCAGGCGATCACGCGGCCGTAGCGGTCGGCCTGGTGGTCGAACCAGTCGTTGAAACGCTGCAGCACCCGGCCGATGCCCTTGCGCGGCGCGTTGTGCAGGTCCACCGGGTCGCCCCAGTAGGCCGACAGCATCGGATCGAGCGTGAAAGAGATGAACAGGCTGACGATCACCGAGGCGACGACGGTGAGGCCGAACGGCCGGAACCATTCGCCGGTGATGCCGGGGATGAACGCCACCGGCGCGAACACCGCCACGATCGAGAACGTGGTGGAGGCCACGGCCATGCCGATCTCGGCCGTGCCGTTGAGCGCCGCCGTGCGCCGGTCCTCCCCGCGCTGCATGTGGCGCACGATGTTCTCGCGCACCACGATGGCGTCGTCGATCAGCACGCCGATCGCCAGCGACAGCCCCAGCAGGCTCATGAAGTTGAGCGTGAAGCCGCACAGCCACACGGCGATGAACGCAGTGATGACGGACGTGGGCAGGCTCAGGCCGGTGATCAGCGTGGAGCGCCACGAGTTCAGGAACACGAAGACGACCGCGATCGTCAGGCCGGCGCCGAAGAACAGCGAGTGCACGACGTTGTCGAGGCTGTCCTGGGCGTCCACGCCGCCGTCCTGCGTGATCTCGAGCCTGGACTTGCCATCCTGCTCCTTGTTGATCGTCTGCACCAGGTCGCGCACTTCCTTGGCGATGCTCACCGTGCTGCCATCGCGCGTGCGGGTGACGGACAGGCCGACGTTGGGGTGGCCGTTGTGCTCGTTGTAGCCGGCCATCTCGGCGAAGCCGTCCTGTACGGTGGCGACCTGGCCCAGGCGGATCAGGTTGTCGCCGCTGCGCTTGATCAGCATCTGGTTGAACTCGGCCGGCGACTCGAAGCGGCCGACGAGACGGATGCTCTGGTCTTCCAGCGCACCGCGCACCTTGCCCACGGGCGCGGTGGCGTTCTGCGCGCGCAGCGCGTCGACGACCTCGGTCACCGAGACGCCGAACTCGCGCAGCTTCTGGGCGTGCAGCAGCACGCTCAGTTCGCGCGTCAACGAACCACTGACGTTGACCGTGGCGACGCCCGGGAGCGCGCGGAAGCGGTCGGCCAACTGGTCTTCGGCCAGGCGCGATATCTCGGCGTGCGACAGCACCGCCGACGACAGCGCGATCTGCATGATGGGCTGCGCTCCCGGATCGACGCGCGTGAGCACCGGCTCGCGCATCTCGACAGGCAGCTTGTAGCGCACTGTGCCGATCGCGTTGCGCACCTCGTCGGAGGCCTGCGTCATGTTCTTGTGGAAATCGAACACGAGCACGAACTGCGCGTTGCCCTCGCTGGCCGTGGACGACGAGCGCGACTGGTCGACACCCTCGATGCCTTGCAGCGCGCGTTCGATGCGGTTGACGATCTCGCGCTCGACCGTGTCGGGCGACGCCCCGGGATAGGTGATGCTGACCACCATCACCGGCTGCTCGACGTCCGGGATCTGGTTGACGCGCAGCTTGTTCAACGCGATCAGGCCCAGGCCCATCAGCGTGATGATGATGACGATCGCGGCCACCGGCCGCTTGATGCTGAAGTTGGAAAGAAACATCGTGCGCTCCCGCTCAGGCAGCCGGCGCGACCGAGGCGGCCGGTGCCGCCGGCCTGGCCATCTCGAACTTCTGGCCGCTGACGAGCGTGGCGCCCGGCGTGCGCAGCACGCGGTCGCCCGCGGCGACGCCCGACAGGATCACGACGTTGCCCAGGCGCGCGTCGCGCTCGCCAAGCGTGACGGGCGTCTTGGCCAGCGCGCTGCCGCCCAGCCGCCAGACATAGGCCTTGTCGCCTTCCTTGACGATGGCGGCCTCGGGCAGCAGCACGGCCTGCGTCGCGTCGGACGAGATCCGCCCCTCGGCGTAGAGGCCGGCGACGCGCGGTGCGGTGCCCGGCGCGAAATCGACGATCACCGCGACCTGGCGCGTGACCGAGTCGGCCGACGCATCGACATGGCGCACCTTGCCGACGAAATCGCCCTTGTCGAAGCCGTTGATGCGGAACTGCACGGCCTGGCCCACGCCGATGTCGCCCATGCGATCGGCCGACACGAGGCCCTCGAAGCGCATGCTGCCCGGGTCGATCACCTTCAACAGTTCCTTGCCGATGGCCGCGGTGTCGCCGGCCGAGACCTTGCGGTCGCTGACGACGCCGTCGAACGGCGCGCGCACCTCGGTCCGCGTGCGCTGCTGGCGCGCGGCCACCGTGCGCGAGTCCGCGGCCACGCGGTCGCTCTGCGCCGTGTTGCGCCGCACTTCGGCGTCATCGAGCGCCTGCTGCGAGCTCATGCCTTCGGCCTGCAGCGTCTTCACGCGGGTGTACTGGCGCTGGGCCTGGTCGAGCGCCTGGGCGGCGGCGCGGCCGGCCTCCTCGGCGGACTGCAGGCTGTCGCGGATCGAGGTGTCGTCGAGCCGCACCAGCAGGTCGCCCTTGTGCACGGCCTCGCCGTTCTCCTTGAGCACCTGCAGCACCACGGCCGACACCTCGGCGCGCAGGTCGGCGCGACGCTCGGGCTGGATCGAACCGGTGATCACCGGGCCCGAGGCGTGCGTCTGCAGGCCGACCGCGAGCACGTCCTCGGGCGAGATCAGCAACGCCGCGGACGGCGCCGAAGCCGCGTCGGCCGCGCTCGTCGCGCCGGACTTCTGGCAGCCTGCAAGTGGGCCGACGACCATAGCAACAACCACGGCAGCGGCGGCGATCATGGTCGAACGGGATGCGGCGAAACGGCGGGACAGCGTCATCGAGCAGGTTCCTCAGGAATCTTTTATATGCAGACCAGCGAGCCTCCGGCGGGAGACTCGAAAGGCGCAAGCATATCGGCACCGAGGCGCCACCTGGACGCCCAGGCGACCGACCGTCGGTTTTGGGGCGTGAATCGACGCCGCCGCGGCGCGACCGGCCGACGGGCAACGACAGCGACGCTAGAGCTTGAGGAAACGGCGCTGCATCCGGCCGTCGATCTCCAGCTCGCCGAAGAACATCGCGTGCGGACGCGCCCACAGGCCGGTGGCGTTGTACAGCGGGCGATAGATCACCAGCGGCTCCAGCGTCTCGCTGTGCCGCGCCACGCCGACGAGCTCGTACTCGCCGCCCTTGTAGTGGCGGTAGCGGCCCGGCTCGGCGGGCGGCAGCGGGGGCAGGTCGTCGCTCATCGCCGGCGCACTCACTTCGTTTCGGCGAACGTTCCCGCCACCGACCAGTTGATCCTGGCCGGCGCGATCCACTTGCGGATCGCCGCGTTGACCTGGTCGACCGTCAGCGCCGCGAGCTTCGCGTCCTGGTCGGCGCTCCAGGCAAAGGTGCGGTCCTGGTCCAGTTTCGCGACCCAGCCCCCCGCCACGGCGCCGTCGCTGGTGCGCGTGGTCGCGCGCTGGGCGAGGATGGCCTGCTTGGCCTCGCTCAGTTCCGCCGGGGTGATGCCGTCCTTGACGAAGCGGGCGAGTTCCTCGTCGAAGTCGGCCTGCACCTTGGCGCGGTTCTGCGGCGCGTAGATCGCAAAGAACTGCAGCGAGCCCAGGGCCTCGAACGGCGACGCGTCGAGCCCGGCGGCGACGGTGTACGACAGGCCGTCCTTCTGGCGGATGCGGGCCGTCAGCCGCGAGCCGAACTCGCCGCCGCCGAGCACGTGGGTCGCGAGCGTCAGGGCCGGATAGTCCGGATCGGTGTCGCGCATCGGCAGCGGCAGCGTGCCGATCACCGTCGCGTTGGCCTTTTCCTTCATGGTCGTGACGAGGTGCAGTCCGGCGGCGTCCGACAGCACGTCGGGCACGCGCACGAACGGCACAGACGACTTCCAGTCGCCGAACAGGCGCGTCACTTCGGCCTTGACCTGCACCGGATCGAAGTCGCCGACGATGGCCATGTCGGCGTGATCCGCGCCCCAGTAGCTGCGGTAGAACGCGATCGCGTCGTCGAGCTTCGTGGCCTGCGTCTCGGCGACCAGCTCGGGGTACGTGGGCGTGTAGCGCGGATCGTCGGCCGTGTAGTGCTCCATCGCGCGCGCCAGCACGTTGCCGGCGATGGCGCCCGGTTCCTCGCTGGCCTTCTCGAAACCCTGCACCGTCTGGCGCTTGCCCTGGTCGTATTCTTCGGGCGAGAAGGACGGCTTGCGCATGGCCTCGGCCAGCAGGTCGAGTGCCGGCACCAGCGTCTCGCGCCGTGTCGTCAGCGAGGCATGGCCCCAGGACGTCGAGCCGTTGAGCTCCCAGTCGGTCTTGAGCGCATCGAAGGCGTCGCTCAGCTGGGCGCGCGTCTTCGTCTCGGTGCCCGTGCCGATGATGATGCCGGCGGCCGCGGCCGCGCCGCGCTTGCCGCGCAGGCTGTCGAGCGAGCCGAAGTGCAGGTTGAAGCGCATCTCCACCGTGCCGCCCTTGGTCTTCTTGGGCAGCAGCGCGAGCTTCATGCCGTTGGGCAAGGTGAAGACCTGGCTGCGCTTGTCGAGGCCGGCCGGGGTGGAGTCGAACGTTTCGCCGGCAGCGACAGTGGCACGCGGCTTGAAGTCCTTGAGCTGCCCCTCGGGGTCGGTGCGGGTCGCCAGCGGCGCGCGGTCGGGCACGCCGGTCGGGATGAAGCGGCCCAGCGTGCGGTTCGACGCCTTGATCCAGGCCGCGGCCACCGAGTTGACCTGGTCCAGCGTGACGGCATCGACGCGGTCGCGCTGCAGGAACAGCAGGCGCCAGTCGCCGCCGGCGATCGATTCGGACAGCGCCAGGCACAGCTGCTGCGGACTGGCCAGCAACTGGTCGAAGCCCTTGTCGATCTGCAGCTGCGCGCGCTTGAGCTCGTCGGCGGTGATCGGCTCCGCCTTCAGGCCTTCGACGGTGTCGAGCAGGATCTTCTGAGCGGCGGCGAGGTCGTCGTCCTTCTTCAGCATCACGCCGACGTTGAACTGGCCGGGATCGGTATGGTTCGACTCCCACGCGAAGGCCTGCGTCGCCTTGCCCGTCTCGACCAGGCGCTTGTGCAGCCGGCCGTTGGGCGTGTCGCCGAGGGCCGTGGCGATGATCTCGAAGGCCGGCAGGTCGGGGCTGGCGATCGACGGCGTGTGGTAGGTGACGAACAGGTCCTGCTCGCCGCCCACGCGCCGCAACGTCACCTCGCGCTCGCCGTCCTGCACCGGCTCGATGGTGTAGGTCGGCTCGATCACGCGCGTCGGCTTCGGGATCGCGGAGAAATCCTGCGTGATCTCGGCCAGCACCTTGGCCGGGTCGAACGAGCCGGCGACGATCAGCGTCGCGTTGTCGGGCTGGTAGTACTTGCGATAGAACGCCTGCAGGTGCGGGATGTTGACGTTCTCGACATCGGAGCGCGCGCCGATCGTGTCCTTGCCGTACGCGTGCCACTGGAAGGCCGCGGCATTGGTCTTCTCCATCAGGATGCGGAACGGGCTGTTCTCGCCCGACTCCATCTCGTTGCGCACCACCGTCATCTCGGAGTCGAGGTCCTTCTTGATGACGTTGGCGTGCGTCATGCGCTCGGCCTCGGTCTTCAACGCCCAGGCGATCTGCGCCGGGTCGGACGGGAAGGTCTCGAAATAGTTCGTGCGGTCGGCCGTCGTGCTGCCGTTGAACTGCATGCCGCGCTTCGACAGCTCGGTGCTGACGCTCTGCATCGTCTTCGTGCTCTTGAACATCAGGTGTTCGAGCAGGTGCGCCATGCCCGTCTCGCCGTAGCCCTCGAAGCGGCTGCCGACGCGGTAGGTCACGTTGACGGTGACCGTCGGCTTGGACGCATCGGGAATCAGCAGCACCTGCAGGCCGTTGGGCAGCCGGTATTCGTGCACGCCCTCCACCTCGCGCACCTGCGCGGGCAGCCCCGCGGCCTGGGCCTGGAAAGCAGTCGCCGCG
>FTKD01298036.1_pt1 | contig 19017 bp, 15 predicted proteins | sample 1658191 | NCBI WGS metagenome assembly FTKD01 (sample SAMEA3914808, study PRJEB12502) | metagenome | biome: forest; material: soil | place: Canada | collected 2011-08-03 | depth 0.3 m
GGCTACCTGTACTGCATCGGCAACCCGCGCACCGACTGGCTCTACAAGACCGAGCCCGACCCCGGCCTGAACGGCCGCGTGCTGCGCTATCCGCGCGGCAAGGTGCTGGGCGGCTCGTCCAGCATCAACGGCATGATCTACATGCGCGGCCAGGCGCGCGACTACGACGGCTGGGCGCAGCGCACCGGCGATCCGGCGTGGGAATGGGCGCAGTGCCTGCCGTACTTCATGCGCCACGAAGACCACTGGCGCGGCGACGAGAGCGGCGCGGACGCGGTGCATGCCGGGCCGGGCCACGACGCCAGCGGACACCGCAGCGGCGGCGAGTGGCGCGTGGAGAAGCAGCGCCTGTCGTGGCCCATCCTCGACGCGTTCGCCCAGGCGGCGCAGCAGGCCGGAATTCCGGCCAGCGAGGATTTCAACCGGGGCGACAACGAAGGCGTCGGCTACTTCGAGGTCAACCAGCGCCGCGGCGTGCGCTGGAACGCGGCCAAGGGCTTCCTGCGGCCGGCGCTGAAGCGTGCGAACCTGCAGCTGCTCACGGGCGCGCACGTCACGCGACTGCTGCTGGAGGACGCGCCCGCGGGTTCGAAGGACAGGCTCGTCGCCCGGGGCGTGGAGCTGCGCGTCGGCACCGACGCGCCGGTGCAGGTCCGCTGCCGCGGCGAGGTGCTGCTGTCGGCGGGCGCCGTGGGTTCGCCGCAGATCCTGCAGCTGTCGGGCATCGGCGACGGCACGCGCCTGAAGGCGGTGGGCGTCGCGCCGCGCCACGAGCTGCCCGGCGTCGGCGGCAACCTGCAGGACCACTTGCAGGTGCGCGCGGTCTTCGCCGTCGACAACACGCGTACGCTCAACACCTTGTCGGCCACGCTGCTGGGCAAGGCGCGCATCGCCGCCGAATACGCGCTCTCGCGCAGCGGGCCGATGAGCATGGCGCCGTCGCAGCTCGGCGCCTTCACGCGCTCGGATCCGGGCCGCCGCTGGCCCAACCTGCAGTACCACGTGCAGCCGTTGTCGCTCGACGCCTTCGGCGAGCCGCTGCACGCGTTCGAGGCCTTCACGGCCAGCGTCTGCAACCTGAATCCCGAGTCGCGCGGCGAGGTGCACATCACGTCGGCCGACCCGGCGCAGGCGCCGCGCATCGCACCGCGCTACCTGGCCACCGAAGGCGATCGACGGGTGGCCGCGGAGTCGCTGCGCCTGACCCGCCGCATCGTGGCGCAGCCGGCGCTGGCGCCGTTCCATCCGCGCGAGGTCAAGCCGGGACGCGAGTTCCAGACGGACGACGAACTCGCGCGCCTGGCCGGCGACATCGGCACGACGATCTTCCATCCGGTGGGCACCTGCCGCATGGGTCGCGCCGACGACGCCGGCGCGGTGCTGGACCCGCGCCTGCGCGTGCGCGGCGTCGCGGGCCTGCGCGTGGTGGACGCCAGCGCGATGCCCGACATCACCAGCGGCAACACGAATTCGCCGACCTTGATGATTGCCGAACGTGCCGCCGAATGGACCCTCGAATACTTCATGGCCTGAACGCCCCATGAACATCGGCTGAACGATGTTGGTGCATTGTCACAGCGGGAAACCCCGTATGTGCAGCTGAACGGTGCGCTTCTACAGTGCATATACTTTCTTGTCATATGCACCCACGAGGTGCGAGTGACGATGAAGGGGGTACGAGGAGACAATACGCCGGCTCGAACGCTTATCGGGCCAGGCAGGCGGCGCTTGTGTAAGCGACTGCCAGACAAAAAATAGACGAAGGGCGCAGCCTACAGGCCGCGCCCTTTTGTCCTTTCCGGGGCGCGTTTTCGATCATGGGCCGCACCGCGGCGGCCCATTGTTCGCGCCCATCGATAATCCCGCCATGATCGATCTCGTGATAGTGGCGGTGGCGTCCGGCCTGGCCGGTTTCGTCGATGCGGTGGTGGGCGGCGGCGGGCTGGTACTCGTGCCGGCGTTGTTCGCAACCTACCCGACGGCCGTCCCCGCGACGCTGTTCGGCACCAACAAGGGCGGCGCCATCTGGGGCACCGCGTGGGCGGCGGTGCAGTTCGCGCGCCGCGTGACGCTGGCGCGCGCGACGATGGCCTGGGGCATGGCCGGCGCGCTGGTCGGCAGCTTCGGCGGCGCCTGGGTGGTGACGCTGGTCAGCGCCAAGCCGTTGAAGCAGGCCCTGCCGTTCGTGCTGCTGGCGATCCTCGTCTACACGGTAGCCAAGAAGCATCTCGGCCGCGACCACGCACCGCGCATGACGGGCAGCGTCGAGGCCCGCGCCGCCGGCTTGATCGGCCTGGCGATCGGCTTCTACGACGGCTTCTTCGGCCCGGGCACCGGCAGCTTCTTCGTGTTCCTGTTCGTGCGCTTCCTGGGCTACGACTTCCTGCACGCCTCCGCGGCCGCCAAGCGCCTGAACACGGCCACCAACTTCGCGGCGCTGGTGCTGTTCGCGTGGACGGGCCACGTGTGGTGGCACATCGCCGCGGTGCTGGCCGTGGCCAACATCGCCGGCAGCCTGATGGGCACCCGCCTCGCGCTGGCGCGCGGTGCGGGCTTCGTGCGCATCGTCTTCATCGTCGTGGTGTCGGCATTGATCGTGAAGACGGCGTACGACGCGTTCTTTCCGCACTGATCGCGGGGTGGTTACAAAAAAACGGGCCCGCGTCGCGGGCCCGTCTCGTTTCAGCGACGGATCGCCGCGGCGATCCGTCGGGTATCAGCCCTGGCCGTCGATCGGCCGCAACGTATGGCCGTCGACGTTCACGCGCTCGCCGACGTGCGGCACGCTGGCCTGGCGCACGGTGCGGATCGAGCCGTCGCTCATGCGCACGCGCACGTCGTAGACGGTGGTGATGCGCTGGTGCGACTCGATCGCGTTGCCCAGCAGGCCGCCGCCGATGGCGCCGATGACGCCGCCGACGCTGTGGTTGCCGCGGCCGGCGATCTTGCTGCCCACCAGCGCGCCGCCGAGGCCGCCGGCCACGGCGCCGACGCCGTTGTTCTGGCCCTGGACCTGCACCGCGCTGTAGCCGTCGATCACGCCGCAGGTGGCGCACACGGGCACGCTGGCCACGCTTTGCGGCTGGTCGTTCCAGTTGTTGTCGTTGGCCGTCTCGCGCGAGGCCGAGTGGTGGATCGGGCGCGTGGCTTCATGCACCGGCGCGGTCGGGGTGACTTGCGGCGCGACGACCACCGGCGGGTTGGCCACCGACGACTGTTCCGTCGTCGGGGCGCCCGGCGTGGTGGTGGTGGCCACGAGCGGCGCGGCGGTGGCGCTGTCGGGAGTCGCGTCGTTGTTCTTCACGACCAGCGTGGTCGCGAGAGCGATGATCGTCAGGGCCATCAGGCCGCCGCCGATCCAGACGCCGCGATGGATGCCGCTGGCGGTGGAACGGTCGGAGTTCGGAGTGGTGGTGGTGTTCATGTCGTAGTCCTCTTTCGTGTCCCGATCGTTCGGGCTGGCCACTTTTTAACGCAGCAGGGCCGGCCCTGGCTGTCAGCCAACATGCCGATTTGCATCAGAACGTGAGAACCGCGCCCGTAATGGCACTCGGCCGACGCGGCGCCTTCCGCTTGTCCTACAAGCACGCGGGCCAGCCACTGTCGGGTACGCTTCGCGCCATGCTCAAGGATGTCTCGCTCTCGGCCGTCGTCGCCGGTTTCATCGCGGTGCTGGTGGGCTTCTCGAGCTCGGTGGCGATCGTGTTCCAGGCCGCGCAGGGCCTGGGCGCCACGCCGGATCAGATCACGTCGTGGATATGGGCGCTGGGCGTCGGCACCGGGCTGACGAGCATCGGTCTGTCGCTCTGGTATCGCCAGCCGGTGCTCACCGCCTGGTCGACGCCGGGCGCCGCGCTGCTCGTGGCCACGCACGGGCTGTCGTTGCCGGTCGCCACGGGGGCATTCATCGTCTCGGCGGTGCTGATCACGATCGCCGGTGCGTCGGGCCTGTTCGAACGGCTGATGGGACGCGTGCCGGTGGCCATCGCCGCGGCGTTGCTGGCCGGCGTGCTGACGCGGTTCGGCCTCGACGCCGCGCTGTCGGCGCATGGCGATGCCTTGCTGGTGGGCATCATGGCGCTCGTCTTCCTGGTCGGGCGCCGCTTCTGGCCGCGCTTCGCGGTGCCGGGCGTGCTGGCGGCCGGCATCGCGCTGGCGGCCGCCAGCGGGCGCATCTCGCTGGCGCAAGTGCAGTGGGGATGGGCGCGGCCCGTCTTCGTGATGCCGGAGTTCACCCTCGCCGCGGCGATCGGCGTGGGCCTGCCGTTGTTCATCGTGACGATGGCGTCGCAGAACCTGCCGGGCGTGGCCGCGCAACGCGCGGCGGGCGTCACGGCGCCGGTGTCGCCCGTGATCGCGAGTACCGGCATCGCCACGCTGTTGCTGGCGCCGTTCGGCTCGTTCGGGTTGAACCTGGCGGCGATCACGGCGGCGATCTGCATGGGCCCCGAGGCGCATCCGGATCCGAAACGCCGCTACATGGCGTCGGTGGCCGCGGGCGTGTTCTACCTGCTGATCGGGCTGGGCGGCGGCGCGGTCGTCGGCCTGATGGCCGCGTTCCCGCACGCGCTGGTGGTCGCCGTGGCCGGGCTGGCGCTGCTGGGCACGATCGTCGGCGCGCTGGCGTCGGCGCTGGCGGTGGAAAGACACCGCGACGCCGCGGCGCTCACCTTCCTCATCACGCTGTCCGGCGTGACCTTGGGCGGGATCGGCGCGCCTTTCTGGGGGGTCGTGGCAGGCGCAGTCGCGCTGGGTGTGCAACACTTCCGGGCTCCGGCGCGCCCTGCGCCCTGAGAAAACCCTGCCGACCCGACGTCGGCGCGCCGCGCGCGATCATGGCGTGCCGCGCTCGTGCAAGCCGCTTGCCGGCTCGTCCGCCTCCCATTCTTTGCTCGTGCGCCCGCGCGCGGGCGCAACACGACCACCCGACCAGGTGTCCCCATGAAACTGCTTTTCGTCGCCGATCCGCTAGCTACGTTCAAGATCTACAAGGATTCGACCTTCGCGATGATGCGCGAGGCGAGCAGGCGCGGCCACACGCTGTGGGCCACGCAGCCGCTGGATCTGCGCTGGCAACGCGGCGGCCGCGTCGAGGCGCTGGCGTTGCCGATCACGCTGACCGGCGTCGAGGGCCACAGCCACGACGCTTGGTACACGACGACGGGGCCCGAGACGGTGGTCGTCGCCGAGTTCGACGCGGTGCTGATGCGCAAGGATCCGCCGTTCGACAGCGAGTTCTTCTACGCCACGCACCTGCTGAGCCACGCCGAGCGCGACGGCGCCATCGTGCTGAATTCGCCGCAGGCGCTGCGCGAACATCCCGAGAAGCTCGCGATCCTCGAGTTCCCGCAGTTCATCGCGCCCACGCTCGTCACGCGCTCGGCCGCCGACGTGCGCGCGTTCCACGCGGAGCATCGCGACATCATCCTGAAGCCGCTGGACGGCATGGGCGGCATGGGCATCTTCCGCGTGAAGGAGGACGGCCTGAACCTGGGCAGCATCGTCGAGACCCTGAACATGGACGGCGCCCAGACGATCATGGTGCAGAAGTTCGTGCCCCAGATCGTCGACGGCGACAAGCGCGTGCTCGTCATCGACGGCCAGTCCGTGCCGCACACGCTGGCGCGCATCCCGCAAGGCAGCGAGGTGCGCGGCAACCTGGCCGCCGGCGGCCTGGGCGTGGCGCGCGCGATCACGCCGCGCGAGCGCGAGATCGCCGGCGTCATCGGCCCGAAACTGGCCGAGCGCGGCCTGATGCTGATCGGCCTGGACGTGATCGGCGACGTGCTCACCGAGATCAACGTCACCAGCCCCACCTGCTTCCAGGAAATCACCGATCAAACCGGTTTCGACGTGGCGAAGATGTTCGTCGACGCGCTCGAGGCCACCGTCTCCCGAATCCTTTCCAAGAACAACGACTGAACTGAATGGCCCTGCTGACCCTGACCAACGCCCACCTCGCATTCGGGCACGTCGCCCTCCTAGCCGGCGCCGACTTCGCGCTCGAGACCGCCGAGCGCGTCTCCCTGATCGGGCGCAACGGCACCGGCAAGTCGAGCATGCTCAAGATCCTCGCCGGCATCGACAAGCCCGACGACGGCGTGCTGCAGGTGGAGCGCGGCCTGCGCCGCACCTACGTCCCGCAGGAGCCGCAGTTCGAGCCGGGCATCACCGTGTTCGACGCGGTCAGCGAAGGCGTGCGCGAGGCCAAGGAGACGCGCGAGAAGTTCGAGAACCACGACGGCGTCGACCACGACGAGATGGATCGCCTGCAGACGCGCCTGGAGGCGCTCGGCGGCTGGGACTGGGAGCGCCGCGTCGACGAGACGCTGCACCGGCTGGACCTCGAGCCCGGCGTGCTGGTGGAAAAGCTCTCGGGCGGCGTGCGCAAGCGCGTCGCGCTGGCGCAGGCGCTGGTGGCCACGCCCGACGTGCTGCTGCTCGACGAGCCGACCAACCACCTGGACCTGGACGCCATCGACTGGCTCGCGGACCTGCTCAAGAACTACCGCGGCTCGCTGATCCTGATCTCGCACGACCGCGCGTTCATCGACGCCACCGCCACGCGCATCGTCGAACTCGATCGCGGCAAGCTGCGCAGCTACCCGGGCAACTTCACGACCTATGAAGTGACCAAGCAGCGCGAGATGGAGTCCGAGGCGCTGGCCAACGCCCGCCAGGACAAGCTGCTGGCCCAGGAAGAGATCTGGATCCGCAAGGGCGTCGAGGCCCGTCGCACGCGCAGCACGGCCCGCATCGGCCGGCTGGAAGCATTGCGCGCGACGCGCGTGGCTCGACGCGACCAGGTCGGCCAGGTCAAGCTGGAGGTCGCCACCGGCGGCCAGTCCGGCAAGATCGTCGCCGCCCTCGAGGAGGTGACGATGCGCTACGGCGAGCGCACGCTGATCGACAAGTTCACCACCACCGTGCTGCGCGGCGACAAGATCGGCCTGATCGGGCCGAACGGCTGTGGCAAGACGACGCTGCTCAAGCTGATCCTGGGACAGCTCAAGCCGACCGCCGGCACCATCAAGCTCGGCACGCAGATGAACGTGGCGTACTTCGACCAGATGCGCGCCGGGCTCAAGCTCGACTCCACGCTGGCCGACACCATCAGCCCGGGCAGCGAGTGGATCGAGATCGGCAACTCGCGCCGGCACATCATGAGCTACCTGAGCGACTTCCTGTTCGCGCCGGAACGCGCGATGGCCAAGGTGTCGTCGCTGTCCGGCGGCGAGCGCAACCGCCTCCTTCTCGCGCGGCTTTTTGCACTGCCTGCCAACGTGCTCGTGCTCGACGAGCCCACCAACGACCTCGACATCGACACGCTGGAACTGCTGGAAGAACTGCTGGCCAACTACCCCGGCACCGTGTTCCTGGTAAGCCACGACCGCCGCTTCGTCGACAACGTCGTCACCAGCACGCTGGTGTGGGAAGGCGACGTCAGCCCCGGCCTGTGGCGCGAGTACGAAGGCGGCATCGAGGACTGGCAGGCCCAGCGCGCGCGCAGCCGCGGCAAGGAAGGCTTCTCGTCGGCTGCCGCGCCTGCCGCTGCGCCGACGCCCGCGCCGGCTGTCGCGGCCGCACCCGCCGCCGCGCCGGCGAAGAAGGCCAAGCTGAGCTACAAGGAGCAGCGCGAGCTCGACGAACTGCCGGCGAAGATGGCCGCGCTGGAGGCCGAGCAGAAGACGCTGGAGGCCGCGCTCGCCAGCACCGAGCTGTACACGCAGCCCAAGCAGAAGATCGCCGAGACGCAGGCGCGGTTCGCGAAGATCGACGAGGATCTGTTGACGATGCTCGAGCGCTGGGAAGAGCTCGGCAAGCGCTGATCCAGAGCCCGCTTCGGCGGGCTTTTTCGTGCGTGGACGGCGAGTCACGCCACCTGGCAGGGGGTGAGCGAGTTGGCGTGCGGCGTGCTACAACCGCGCTGACTCGACACCTGCGCGCCTCACGCGCGTACGCCTTTGTCCGCACCCGCTCGTCCGCCCGGAGCCACCGCCTTGTCCCGCAGAACCATCGTGCTGGTCGTGCTGCTGCTGTGCGCGCTGTCCGCCGGCGGGTGGTTCATCCTCGACCCTGCCCGGCCGACGCCGATCCGCGCGGAGCCGCCGATCGACATCGAGACGCCGGCCGGGCGCGCGCGCCTCGATGCGACGCTGGCGTTGGCGCGGCTGCCGGACGATCCGTGGACGTTGGCCGAGTCCATTCCCACAACGCCAGCCGTGAGCGATCTCGTCGGCGCCAAGGGCAAGTGTGGAGAGGATCAGGCGCCGGTGGTCGAAGCGACTGCCGACCCCGACGGGGTGGTGCGAAATGCGCCCGTCGAGACCCGGGCGGCTGGCGTCGGCTACACAGGTGCGACCCGCCGCATCGATGCGGCGCTTCGTGCCAGCGCCGATCCCTTTGACCGTAGCGTGGCGGATGCGTTGAACATCGGTGATGTGCTGACGCCAAGCGGTCGTGCCGACGCGCTGGTGCAGGACGCGGTGGCCAGCAGCGATCCGCGCATCTACGCGCTTGCGTTCGAGGTCTGCAATGGATTGGGTGCCCAGCAGTTGTCGGGCGCCGCGCAGATAGCGGGCTTCGGCAGTTGCACGCAATTGAATGTCCAGGAATGGGCGCGCCGTGACCCGGGGAACGCCCTTCCCTGGATCGATGCACTGCAACGGGCGGACACAGCTGGCGACCAGGCTGCGCAACGGGAAGCGATGCAGCAGATGGCGTCGTCGTCAAGGTTCGAGGCGTACTTCGGCGCAGCACCCGCCGCAGTCGCTCGCCTGCCGGTGGAGAGTGACGCGGACCTCTACGCGCAAGCCAATCTCGCGATGCAGGCCACAGTGCTCTATCGAAATCCGCCATACCAGTCGTTGACGGCGCGCTGCCGTGACAAGGCCGGCGGCGATATGGATCGCGCTGCCGCCTGCGAAGCCGTCGGCGACGTCTTGTTCAATCATTCCGACACGATGCTTGCACGCGCCATTGGAGGCTCGATCCACCGGCTGGCGACCGGCGACCCGAGTCGACTGGATCAGGCTCACCGCGAGCAGCGCGCGTTCGCTGAACATTGGCAACCGGCCACCGGCTTCTCGCCCTGCGAGGACGAACGCCATATGCTGAAACTCTTCGTCCGTATCGGCGCGATCGGTGAATTGGCGATGATGAAGGAGGACATGCGCACGCCGATGCCGCCGTGACTCATCCATTGCGATGACCTTGAATCGAGCCGCCAAGGCCCTGCCGCATGGCGATCCAAGGCGAGGTCTTTGCGTTACGCGGCCTGACCCCCTGACCTGCGCGACCTGTCGAGACGTTTCGTCCGCGTCGACGTACGCGTTTGGGTGTGTTGGCGACGGTTCGGGCGTTGCATCACGAGAAATCCGCACAGTTGGAGCCCAAAGCGCGCACACTCGCAGACCGCCCACCCGCAGAGAGCCGCCCCTTGTCCAAACCCAAAGTCGCATTGCCCCTGGTGGCCGCGGCTGCCCTGATCGGACTGCTCTGGTTCTCGTTTCGCGAGCGCCTGCCGGAACCCGGCGTGCCGTTACCCGTGCAGCACGCGACGGGGACGTCGGCGCACTGACCGTCGGCCAGGCGGGCGTTCCGTCAGCGCGCCTTGTCGAACGCCTTCCAGAACCGCGGATCCTGCGTCGTCGCGAAGTTGATGCGCATCAGCGTCGAGGGCCGGCGGCCCGGGTGGAACACCGTGCCGGGCGCCAGCAGCCAGCCGTCGTCGAGCATGTCGGTGGCCAGGCGTTCGGTGTCGACGCCGGTGTCGACCCAGCCGAACAGGCCCGCCGGCGGCGTCACGAAACGGCAGCCCGAGGCCAGCGCGAGCTTGACGCTGCGCGTGCGGGCTGCACCCAGGCGCGCGATCACGCGATCCGCGTGGCGGCGCAGCCAGCCCTGCTCCAGGCACACCGCGACGGCTTGTTCGAGCAGCGCCGGCGTGGTCAGCGTGCCCAGCAGCTTCACGTCGACGAGGCGCTCGACCAGGTCCGGCGGCGCCGCCAGGAAGCCGACGCGCCAGCCGGGCGCCAGGATCTTGGCGAAGCCCGAGACGTAGATCGTGCGGCGCAGGCCGTCCAGCGCGGCCAGGCGCGGCGCGTGCGCGGGCGCGAGGTGGGCGTAGGTGTCGTCCTCGAGGATGCGGAAGTCGTGCTGCTCCGCGAGCCGCAACACCTGGTGGGCCGACGCCAGGCCCAGCGACACGCCCGTCGGGTTGTGCAGCACCGAACAGGTGACGTACAGGCGCGGCTGGTGCGCCCGGGCGAGCGCGGCCATCGCGGCCAGGTCGGGGCCGTCGACGCCGCGCGGCACCGGCAGCAGCCGCATGCCCAGTTGGGTCAGGCGCGCGAATTCCACCGACCATCCGGGCTCGTCCACCAGTACCGCGTCGCCGCGGCTCAGCAGGCCGCGCGAGACGATGTCGAGCGCGTGCGTGGCGCCGTTGGCGGTGACGATCTGCGCCGGCGTGGCGCGCACGCCGAAGTCGGCCAGGCGCTGCGCCAGCGCGTGGCGCAGGCGCGTGTCGCCCGCGGGCTCGCCGTAGCTCAGGTAGCTGGCGGGCAGGGGCGTGGCGTTGGCCGACTTCGCGGGCGCCATCACACGGCGCAGCGCGGTCTGCAGCATCGCGGCGTCCAGCCACTCGGGCGGCAGCGTGCCCAGGCCCGGAGCCGGATGCTGCGCGTCGGCCGCGAACATGCCGCGGATCAGCGCGGTGGCGTCGACCGGCGGCGGGCGCAGCGGGGCGGCCAGCCGCAGCGACGTCTCGGTGGTGATCTCCAGGCGCGTGGCCGAAGGCCGGGGCTCGAGCGGCGCCAGGCCGGCGGGGCGCGGCGCCAGCGTGTCGCCGTCGCGCACGAAGAAGCCGCGCTGGCGCTTCGCCTCGACGAGGCCTTGCGCGAGCAACTGATCGTAGGCCGCGACCACGGTCGACGGGCTCACGCGATGGCGGCGCGCGCTCTCGCGCACCGACGGCAGCCGCGCGCCGGGCAGCAGCAGGCGTTGGCGGATGCGCGCGGCGTAGTGGCCGGCCAACTGCTCGGCGAGCGTCTGCGACGCGCTGCGCGCCAGCACCGCGGCGCCGACCGCGACGGCCGCCGGCGCGGAGGACACGGCGACGGCGCGGCGTGCGAGCGCGGGACGCGCGCGCGGTGCGGCGTCGGCGGAGAGAGGCGTGGCGTCGTCCTGCATCGAAGGCATTCCTGGCAGCGGGCGCCCCGGATCTGTATTGCCGGAATCAACGGTACAGATCACCGGACTGCACCCGGGGACTGTACTGCCCGTGTACTGATTATCGGCCTAGACTGACTGTCTCGCACGCCGTTGATCCGCTTTCTTCCGAAGCGCGGCGCCCGCCGGAGCCTCATGCGCCTCGAGCCCCAACCCGCCCTGTCGATGCCGACCCCCGGTTCTGCCGCGGCGACCGCCGTCGTGGCCGAGCAGGCACGCCGCACGCGCCATGGGCTGTGGCTGGGCCTGCTGGGCATGCTGATCTTCGCCGGCACGATCCCGATGACGCGCCTGGCCGCCGGCAGCAACGAGGCGCCGCAGCTGCCCGCCGTGTTCGTGGCGATCGGCCGCGCCGGCGTCGCCGGGCTGTTGTCGCTGGTCTACCTGCTGGTCACGCGCGCGCCACGGCCGCGCAGGTCGCATTGGCCCATGCTGCTGCTGACGGTGTTCGGCAACGTGCTGGGCTGGCCCTTGCTGCTGGGCCTGGCCGTGCGCCGCGTCGACGCGATGCATGCGTCGGTCATCGCCGGCCTGATGCCGCTGGCCACCGCCGCCGTCGGCGCCGTGCTGCTGCACCAGCGGCCGTCGCGCGGCTTCTGGGGTTTCGCGTTCGGCGGCGCGGCGCTGGTCGTCGCGTTCGCGGCCTGGAGCGGCGCCGGCCGGCCGCAGCTGGGCGACCTGCTGCTGCTGGGGGCGGTGATCGCGTCGTCCATCGGCTATATCAGCGGCGTGCGCGTGTCGTCGGGCCCGGACGGCATGACGCCCGAGCAGACGATCTCGTGGGTGCTCGTGCTGGCGCTGCCGATCACCTTGCCGGTACTGTTCCTGCAGTGGCCCGCCGCGCCGGTGCGGCTCGTGTCCTGGCTCGGCTTCGGCTACGTGGCCCTGTTCTCGATGTGGATGGGCTTCTTCGCCTGGTACCGCGGCCTGGCCTGGGGCGGCACGCTGCGGGTCAGCCAGGTGCAGTTGCTGCAACCCTTCGTCTCGATCCTGCTCAGCGTGCCGCTGCTGGGCGAACAGCTGAGCCCGGCCACGCTCGGCTTCTCCGTCGCCGTGATGGCTTGCGTCTATCTGGGCCGGCGCATGTCGGTCGGCGCCCCCCGACTCCGTATTTGATGTTCGAATCCCGTTGCGTGGCCTGTCTTCGGCTGGCCGCGCGTCTCACCTTGAAGGCTCTCCCATGACCGGTTCCACCACGCCCTCCGACTCGACCAACTCGCCCTGGCACCTGGCCCAGCGTTGCGACCGCATGAATCCGTCGGTCATCCGCGAGATCCTCAAGCTCACCGAGTTGCCGGGCGTGCGTTCGCTCGCCGGCGGCCTGCCGTCTGCCGACACCTTCCCCGTCGAGGCGATGCGCGATGCCAGCGCCCGCGTGCTGAGCGACAACCCGCGCCAGGCGCTGCAATACGCCGCGAGCGAAGGCTTCGGCCCGCTGCGCGACTGGGTCTCGGGCATGCTGAGCGCCAAGGGCCTGGACGCGCCGGCCGATCGCATCCTGATCACCAACGGCTCGCAGCAGGGCCTGGACCTGGTCGGCAAGGTGATGTTGGATGCCGGCGACACGGTGGCCGTCGAGACGCCCACCTACCTCGGCGCGCTGCAGGCCTTCAACCCGAACGAGCCGCTGTTCGCGTCGGTGGCCGGTGACGCCGAGGGTCCCCTGCCCGACGCCGTGGCCGCGCTGCCCCTGGGCACGCGCTTCATGTACGTGCTGCCCAACTTCCAGAACCCGACGGGCCGCGTGATCCCGAACGAGCGCCGCGATGCGATCGTCGCCGCCGCGCAGCGCGCCAACGTCCCGCTGGTGGAAGACAACCCGTACGGCGACCTCTGGTACGACGAGGCGCCGCCGAAGCCGTTCGCCGCGCGCTGGCCGGAAGGCACGCTGTACCTGGGCTCGTTCTCCAAGGTGCTCGCGCCGGGCCTGCGCCTGGGCTTCATGGTGTGCCCGAAGACGTTGTTCCCGAAGCTGCTGCAGTCGAAGCAGGCCGCCGACCTGCACACCGGCTCGTTCAGCCAGCGCGTCGTCTACGAGGTGATCAAGAACGGCTTCCTCGAGACCCACATCCCGACGATCCGCGACCGCTACCGCACGCACCGCGACGCGATGGAAGTGGCGCTGAAGGCCTCGATGCCGGCCGGCTGCGAATGGAAGAAGCCGAGCGGCGGCATGTTCTTCTGGCTGCGCCTGCCCGCCGGCTGCGACGCGATGGCGCTGCTGCCCAAGGCCGTGGAGGCCGGCGTGGCCTATGTGCCGGGTTCGGCCTTCTACGCCGATCACCCGGACATGCGCACGATGCGCCTGTCCTTCGTCACGCTGGCGCCGGCCGAGATCGCCGACGCCGTGCAACGCCTGGGCAACGTCATCAAGGCGCATCTCGCGTCGCAACCGGCGCTCGCCGCCGCCTGACCAGTCCGGAGACGCCGCAACATGAGCCAGAACGCAACACCGCGCCAGCGCGATTTCAGCCAGGTCGATGTCTTCACCGCGACGGCGCTGCTGGGCAACGCGCTGGCCGTCGTCCATGACGGCCGCGGCCTCGACGAGGAACGGATGGCGGCGTTCGCGCGCTGGACCAACCTGTCCGAGACCACGTTCCTGCTGCCGCCCACGCACCCCGAGGCCGACTACCGCGTGCGCATCTTCACGCCGGGCGGCGAGCTGCCGTTTGCCGGCCATCCGACGCTGGGCTCGTGCCATGTGTGGCTCAAGGCCGGTGGCACGCCCAAGCGCGCCGACACCGTGGTGCAGGAATGCGCGATCGGCCTGGTGCCGCTGCGGCGCGGCGACCGCCTCGCGTTCGCCGCGCCGCCCACCACCGTCGAACGCGCCGACGCCGAACTGCTGCATCGCGTCTACGCCGCGCTGGGCCTCGACGCTGCGCACGTGCGCGACGCCGCCTGGCTCACCAACGGGCCGCGCCAACTCACGCTGCTGGTGGACAGCGCCGCCACGGTGCTGGCGCTCAAGCCCGATCATTCGGCGCTGAAGACGCTGACCAAGGTAGGCGTTGTCGGCCCGCATCCCGACGGCAGCGAGTGCCGCTTCGAGGTGCGGTTCTTCGCCGCGCCCATCGGCATCAACGAGGACCCGGTGACGGGCAGCCTGAACGCGAACATCGCGCACTGGCTGATGGACACCGGCCGTGCACCGGCCAGCTACACGGCCGCGCAAGGCACGGCCATGGGCCGCGCCGGGCGCGTCTACGTGCGGCGCGACGCCGAGGCGACGTGGATCGGCGGCGACGTGGCGACATGCGTCGAGGGCACGGTGGCGTTGTGACCGAGGAACTGTTCCGCGCCGACGCCGCGCTGATCGACTGCGACGCCGTCGTCACGCACGTCGACGAACGCGGCGTGCAGCTGGATCGCACGGTGTTCTATCCGCACGGCGGCGGCCAGGCCGGCGACCGGGGCGAGCTGGTGCTGGCCGATGGTCGCGCCGTTGCCGTCGCGGACACGCGCAAGGGCGAGCAACCCGGCGACATCGTGCACGTGCTGGCCAACGCCGACGACCTGGCCGCATTCGCGGTGGGCACCCGGGTGCAGGCGCGCATCGACGTCGCGCGGCGCCGCGCCCACATGCGTTTCCATACCGCGACGCATCTCCTGTGCGCGCTGATCCCGCACCCGGTCGACGGCTGTTCGATCACCGCGGAGTACGCGCGCCTCGATTTCCACATGACGGATGCGCTGGACAAGGCGGTGATCGAGGCCGGCCTCGACCGCCTCGTCGCCGAGGCCCACCCGGTGACCCAGCGCTGGATCACCGACGCCGAACTCGACGCCAACCCGGGCCTCGTCCGCAGCATGAGCGTGCAGCCCCCGCGCGGCAGCGGGCGCGTGCGCCTGCTCGAGATCGGAGGCGTGGATCTGCAGCCGTGCGGCGGCACGCATGTGGCCAACACGGCGGAGATCGGCGCGTTGATCGTGAAGAAGATCGAGAAGAAATCGGCGTCGACGCGGCGCGTCGTTCTGGCCTTCAAGGTCGACTGAAACTTCAGGGCGCTGGCGCGCCGTTGCCTGCGACCCAGATCTCGTACCAGGTCTGCGCGTCGATCTCGACATCGAGCGCCGCCACGGCCTCGCGCATCGCGTCGAGCCGGCGCGAGCCGGTCAGCGGAATCAGGCGCGCGGGGTGGCGCAAGAGCCACGCGTAGACCAGCGTCGTGACGCTGATGCCACGTTCGCCGGCGATGCGCTCGAGCACGCCCCGCACGCGTTGCGCGTCAGCGTCGGTGCCCGTGAACAGGCGGCCGCCGGCCAGCGCGGACCAGATCATCGGGGCGACACCCAGGTCCTGCGCCTGGTCCAGCGTGCCGTCGTGGAACGGCGCGATGCGCAGCGGCGAGGCCTCGATCTGGTTGGTGACCAGCGAGATGCGGCTGTTGAGCAGCGCGAACTGCGACGGCGTGAAATTGGAGACGCCGAAGTGGCGCACCTTGCCGGCCGTGCGCAGGCGCCCGAAGCAGCTGGCGAGCGCGTCGGCGTCCATCAGCGCGTCGGGGCGGTGGATCAGCAGCACGTCGAGGTGATCGGTGCGCAGGTTGGCGAGCGCATTGTCGACCGAGCGCTCCACGTGCGCGGCCGAGGTGTCGTAGTGGCCGAGCCGGTGCTCCGGGCGCGCCGGCGACACCATGCGGATGCCGCACTTGGTGACGATCTGCATGCGCTCGCGCAGGTGCGGCGCGGCGGCCAGCGCCTCGCCGAACAAGGCTTCGACGGCGTAGTCGCCGTAGATGTCGGCATGGTCGAAGGTGGTGATGCCCAGGGCCAGGCAGCCCTCGATCCAGCGCACGCGTTCCGCGACGCTGAACTGCCAGTCGCCCATGCGCCAGGCGCCGGCGACGATGCGCGACAGGATGGGGCCGCCGGCGGCGGTGACGAGGGTGGGAGCGTGATGCATGGGGTCAGGGGCCTGGTCGTCAATGCTTCTTGCGGAAGTCGTCGTGGCACGACTTGCAGGTCTCGCCGGTGGCGCTGAAGGCCGCCTTGAGCGCGTCCGGGTTGCCCGTCTTCGCGGCGGCCGCCAGCTTCGCGGTGGCGTCCTCCAGCTTCTGCGACGCCGCCTTGAACTTGTCGGGCTGCGACCAGACTTCGGGGCGCGCGTTGGTGTCGCCCTTGTCGCTGCCTTCGACGAAGGCGCTCCACGGCAGCCTGGCGAGCGTCGCGACCAGATCGGCGCTGGCCTGGGCTGCCTTGGCGTCGAACGGCACCTTGCCGCTGACCATCGCGCCGATGCGGCCGAAGTGGTTGCCCATCACGGCAAGGGCGCCCTGGCGGTATTCGATGGCGTCGTCGGTGTTCTTGAACTGCGCGGCGGCCTGGCCGCAGGCGAGGAGGGCGGCGACCGCGGAGGCGGCGAGCGACCAGGATTTCATCGTTTTGCTCATTGGTGAATTCGTGTGGAGGCGCGCAGGCGCCCGGGGTTTGCGCCAGTGTACGGAACTCCGGCGAGCCCGGACGCGGCGCTGGCGTATCGTTGCCGGCCTGCTCACATTTCAGACCGGACGCCCTTGACCGAACCCGTCGCCATTCGAATCTGGGACCTGCCGACGCGTGTGTTCCACGTCGCCCTCGCCGTGCTGGTGATCGCCGCCATCGTCACCGCCAAGGTGGGTGGCGACTGGATGGCCTGGCACCTGCGGTGCGGCGAGGCCGTGCTGGCGCTGCTGGCGTTTCGCTGGGCGTGGGGCCTGGTGGGCGGCCACTGGTCGCGCTTCGCCACGTTCGTGCCCACGCCGGCGCGTCTCGCGCGCGCCGTGCGCGGGCGCGCCAGCGCGGACGACGGCATCGGCCACAAGCCGCTGGGCGCGCTGTCGGTCTGGGCCTTCCTGCTGCTGTTGACGGCTCAGGTCGCCACGGGCCTGGTGGCCGACGACGAGATCGCCACCGCCGGGCCGCTCAACGCCCACGTCGGCGCGCACCTCGCGCGGCGCGCGAGCGGCTGGCACGCCGTCTGGGGTGCCGATCTCGTCATGGCGCTGATCGCGCTGCACGTGCTGGCCATCGCCTGGTACACGCTGGGCAGGCGCGAGCCGCTGCTGCGGGCGATGTGGTCGGGCGACAAGCTGGCGCCGCCAGGCACGCGCGCCAGCCGCGACAGTGTCGCAACCCGTGCGCTGGCGGTCGCCATCTGCGGTCTGGCGATCGCCGCAGTCTGCCTGCTGGTGCGCCTGGCGACCTGAAAAAGAGGTGCTCGGCCTTTCGTGGAACTGACGTATCGCGACGCCGTCACGGCACGACGACGCCCGGCACCGCACGTGGATGTGCGTCATGCACCGGGGTGGCATTGGCGCACCCTTTCGGGTTAGAATCGACAGGCTTAGTTCAACTAAAGCAGGTTTTTCCCGAGAAATCGGGGGCAATCCGCTGGGCACCGTGCCGGGAGCCACGTTCAAGAACGACCGAGTGAACGCAACCCTTGTACGACACCCATGAGTCTTCCGAGTTCCGCACCGCAGCAAGAAAAACCTGACCCGCAAGCCGGCCCTGTCGCCGGCCGGCCGGCCGGCAACGCTGCGAACTGGGACGACGAGGATCCGCTGCCGCGCCGCTTGTCGGCAACGGAGGCCGAAGCGTTTCGCGATCAGCGAAGCGCGCCGTCTCCGTGGCGGGTGGTGCTGGTGCAGGCCGAGGCCGGTGCGGTGATATCGCTGCTGGTCGGGCTGGTGTTCGGATGGCCTGCGTTGTGGTCGGCGCTGTATGGCGCCGCCACCGCGATCGTTCCGGGTGCGCTGATGGCGCGCGGCGCGACGCGGATGGCGGACAGCAAGTCGCCGCTGGCCACGGCGCTGAGCCTGTTGGTTTGGGAGTCGGCAAAGATTGTTTGCTCGGTGGCGATGCTTGTCAGCGCCGCACGAGTGCTGCACCCGGTGGTGTGGCCGGCACTGCTGGTCGCGCTGGCCGGGTGTCTGACTGTGTATTGGGTGGCGCTCGCGTGGCGCTCGCGTTGAAGACTTGATCGGGAAGCTACGGACACGACATGGCCGCAGAAGAACACGCACCGACCTCCGGTGAATACATCCAGCATCACCTGACCCACCTCTCCAACATCGAGAGTGCGGCTCCGGTGAATTTCCACGTGGTCCATTGGGACTCCGTGGTGTTCTCGTCGCTGATCGGCCTCGTCTTCCTGTTCTTCGGGTTGCTGGCCGCGCGGCGCGTGACCTCCGGCGTGCCGGGCCGCTTCCAGGCGGCCGTCGAGTTCCTGATCGAGATGGTCGACAGCCAAGCCAAGGCGATCGTGCACAACGCCACCAGCCGCAAGATGGTCGCGCCGCTGGCACTGACGGTGTTCGTCTGGATCTTCCTGCTCAACGCGATGGACCTGTTGCCGGTCGATCTGCTGCCGTTCCTGTTCCAGCATGCATCGGGCAACCCGGAAGCGCACCTGCGCGTCGTGCCGACCGCCGACATCTCGGTGACGATGGGCATGGCCGTGGCCGTGCTGATCATCTGCCTGTACTACAACATCAAGGTCAAGGGCGCCGGCGGTTGGGCGCACGAGCTGGTCGTGGCGCCGTTCGGCACCAGCAAGAACCCGATCGCGGCCGTGCTGCTGGGTGTCGTCAACTTTGCGATGCAGATGATCGAGTTCGTCGCCAAGACCGTCTCGCACGGCATGCGGCTGTACGGCAACATGTACGCCGGCGAGCTGATCTTCCTGCTGATCGCCTTGCTGGGCGGTGCGTTCACCTTCACCGCGGGCGGCTTCGGCCTGGCCCTGCTTCACATCTTTGCCGGCAGCGTGTGGGCGATCTTCCACATCCTGATCATCAC
>FTKD01304716.1_pt1 | contig 18893 bp, 13 predicted proteins | sample 1658191 | NCBI WGS metagenome assembly FTKD01 (sample SAMEA3914808, study PRJEB12502) | metagenome | biome: forest; material: soil | place: Canada | collected 2011-08-03 | depth 0.3 m
GTCAGCTTCGAGCTGGCGCCGGGGCGCGTGGTGGGCCTGCTGGGCGAGAACGGCGCCGGCAAGAGCACGCTGATGAAGATCCTCTCCGGCTACGAGTCGCCCACCGGCGGCGAGGTGCGGATCGACGGCGCGGCCGTGCGCTTCGACGGGCCGCGCGCCGCGGAGGCGCGCGGCATCGTGATGATCCACCAGGAGTTCGCGCTGGCCGAGGACCTCACGATCGCCCAGAACGTCTTCCTGGGCCACGAGCGCACGCGCGGCTGGCGGCTGGACGACGCCGCGATGCGCGTCGAGACGGCCCACGTGCTCCGGCAGGTCGGGCTGGACGCCAGCCCGGACACGCCGGTGCGCCAGCTGATCGTCGCCGAGAAGCAGCTCGTCGAGATCGCCAAGGCGCTGCAGCGCGACGCGCGCGTGCTGGTGATGGACGAGCCCACCGCCACGCTGACGCCGGGCGAGACGGAGCGCCTGTTCGCCCTCATCGCGCAGCTGAAGGCCGATGGCGTCACCGTGGTCTACATCTCGCACAAGCTCGACGAGATCGAACGCATCACCGACGAGGTGGTGGTGATGCGCGACGGCCGCTTCGTCGCGCGCGAGCTCACGCGCGACGTCACGCGCCGCCGCATGGCCAGCCTGATGGTGGGCCGCGAGCTGAGCGACCTCTATCCCGCCAAGGACGCGCCGCCCGTCGCGCCGCCGCTGCTGCGCGTGCGCGGGCTGGGCGTGCCCGGCTGGGCGGACGACGTCGCGTTCGACGTGGCGCCGGGCGAGATCCTCGGCTTCGCCGGCCTGGTGGGCGCCGGGCGCACCGAGATGTTCGAGGGGCTGCTGGGACTGCGCGCGCACAGCGTCGCCACGCTCGAGATCGCCGGTCGCCCGGCACGCATCCGCAGTCCGCGCGAGGCCGCCGCGCTGGGCCTCACCTACCTCAGCGAGGATCGCAAGGGCAAGGGCCTGCACGTGCGCTTCGGCCTGGCCGAGAACCTGACGTTGATGGCGCTGCGACGCTACGCCACGCCCTGGCTGCATCCGTCCGCCGAGCGCGCGGCGCTGAAGACCGCGGTCGATGAGTTCGGCATCCGCACCGGTTCGCTGGACATTCCCGCGTCGTCGCTGTCGGGCGGCAACCAGCAGAAGCTCGCGCTCGCCAAGGTGCTGCATCCGGGGCCGCGCGTGATCGTGCTCGACGAGCCGACGCGCGGCGTCGACGTGGGTGCCAAGCGCGACATCTATTTCCTGATCCAGCGGCTCGCCCGCGAAGGCAAGGCGGTGATCGTCATCTCGTCCGAGCTGATCGAGCTGATCGGCATCTGCCACCGCATCGCCGTGATGCGGGCCGGCACGCTGCAGGCCACGCTGGCCGCGGACCAACTCACCGAAGAGGTATTGATTGCCCACGCCACCGGAACCCACTGAGGCCCCGTCGTCGCACACCCGCGAGCGCGGCGTGACGCGGGCGCGTCATGCGTGGTCGCGCCTGCACGGACTCGGGCCCGTGGTGGGGCTGGTCGTGCTGTGCATCGCCGGCTTCGCGCTGAACCACGACTTCGCCACCGTCGACAACGCGATGAACGTGCTCACGCGCACCGCCTTCATCGGCATCATCGCGGTGGGCATGTGCTTCGTGATCATCAGCGGCGGCATCGACCTGTCGGTCGGATCGATGGCGGCGCTGATCGCCGGCGGCGTCATCCTGCTGATGAATTCGCTCGGCGCGCACCACGTCGCGCCCTGGCTCGCGGTGGTGCTGGGCGCCGGCTTCGCGGTGCTGCTGGGGGCGGTGTTCGGCCTCGCGCACGGGCTGCTGATCACGCGTGGGCGCATCGAGCCCTTCATCGTCACGCTGGGCACGCTGGGCATCTTCCGCGCCACGCTCACGTGGCTGTCCGACGGCGGCGCGATCACGCTGGACAACGACCTGGCCGACGCCTACGCGCCGGTCTACTACGCCGCGTTCCTGGGCGTGCCGGTGCCCGTGTGGGTGTTCGGGGTGGTGGCGTTGGCGGGCGCGGCCATCCTCAACCGCACCGCCTACGGCCGCTACGTGCAGGCCATCGGCTCCAACGAGCAGGTGGCGCGCTACGCCGCGGTGGACGTCGACTTCATCAAGATGTTGACCTACGTGCTGCTGGGCGCCTGCGTGGGCATCGCCACGCTGCTGTACGTGCCGCGGCTGGGCTCGGCCTCGCCCACCACCGGACTGCTGTGGGAGCTGGAGGCGATCGCGGCGGTGATCGTTGGCGGCACGGCGCTCAAGGGCGGGGAGGGCAGCATCACCGGCACCGTCGTCGGCGCGATCCTGCTGTCCGTCATCAGCAACATCCTCAACCTCACCAGCATCATCAGCGTGTACCTGAACGCGGCGGTGCAGGGCGGCGTGATCATCGTCGTCGCCTTCATGCAGCGCCGCAAGAGATAGGTTTTCCCCTCGCGGCCACTGAAGCCGCATTCGTTCGTTCCACAAGACAGGAGACCAGCATGCAGACCATTCAACGCAGAACCGTTCTCGCCCTGGCCGCGGCCGTCGCGATGGCGACCATGAGCTTCGGAGCACTCGCCCAGAACAAGGTGAACCTCGGCGTGGCGATTCCCTCGGCCGACCATGGCTTCACCGGCGGCATCGTCTGGTGGGCGAACGAGGCCAAGAAGGAGCTCGAGAAGAAATACCCGGATCTCAAGGTGACGGTCAAGACCGCGAAGGATCCCGGCGAGCAGGCCAACCAGCTGCAGGACCTGGTGACGGCCAACAAGATCAACGCGCTGGTGGTCTTCCCGCTCGAATCGGCGGCGCTGACCAAGCCGGTGGAGCAGGTGCACAGCAAGGGCGTGTACGTGACGGTGGTCGACCGCGGCCTCACCGACGACAGCGGGCAGGATGCCTACGTGGCCGGCGACAACACGGCCTTCGGCAAGGTGCCGGCCGAGTACATCGCCAAGGCGCTGGGCGGCAAGGGCGACATCGTCGCGCTGCGCGGCATCGCCACCACGCTGGACAACGAGCGCATGGACGCCTTCACCGGCGTGCTGAAGGCCTATCCCGACATCCACCTGCTGGATGCCAAGTACGCCAACTGGAACCGCGACGATGCGTTCAAGACCATGCAGGACTTCCTGACCCGGTTCAAGCACATCGACGCGGTGTGGGCGGCCGACGACGACATGGCCGTGGGCGTGCTGAAGGCGATCGACCAGGCCAAGCGCACCGACATCAAGCTCGTGTTCGGCGGCGCCGGCGCGAAGGGCATGATCAAGATGCTGCGCGACGGCACCGATCCGCGCATCCAGGCCAACGTGTCGTACTCGCCCAAGTTCATCTACGACGCGATCAAGATGACGGCCGAGGCGCGGCTGAAGGGAGCGAAGCTGCCGGCCAAGACGATCATTCCGTCGGTGCTGATCACCAAGGACAACGCGAAGGATTTCTACTTCCCGGATTCTCCGTTCTGATCCTTTGGAGACACTCGCATGGCACGCCCCATCACGCTCTTCACCGGCCAATGGGCCGACCTGCCCCTGGCCGAACTGGCGCCGCTGGCCCGCAAGATGGGCTACGACGGGCTGGAGCTGGCCTGTTGGGGCGATCACTTCGACGTGGCGCAGGCGCTCGCCTCGCCGCAGTACGTGCGCGACAAGCGGGCCCTGCTGGCCGACCACGGCCTGCAGTGTTTCGCGATCGGCAACCACCTGGTGGGCCAGGCCGTGTGTGACCTGATCGATGCGCGCCACGAGGCGATCCTGCCGGCGCGCGTGTGGGGCGACGGCGTGCCCGAAGGCGTGCGCCGGCGCGCGGCGCGCGAGCTGGAGGACACGGCGCGTGCCGCCGCCGCGTTCGGCGTGAAGACGGTGACGGGCTTCACCGGCTCGTCGATCTGGCACGCGATCTACGCGTTCCCGCCCACCTCGCGGGCGTTCTGGGACGCCGGCTTCGCCGACTTCGGCCAGCGCTTCGGGCCCATCCTGGACGTGTTCGACGCGGCCGACGTCAACTTCGCGCTCGAGGTGCATCCCACCGAGATCGCGTTCGACATCGCCACCAGCGAGCGCGCGCTCGCCGCGGTCGGCGCCCACCGTCGCTTCGGCTTCAACTTCGACCCCAGCCACCTGGGCTACCAGGGCGTCGACTACATCGGCTTCATCCGCCGCTTCGGGCCGCGCATCTTCAACGCCCACATGAAGGACGTGTGGTGGGGCAAGGGCGACGGCACGGTCGGCACCTTTGGCGGCCACACGTCGTTCGGCGATCCGCGCCGGAACTGGGACTTCCGCAGCGTCGGCCGCGGCATGATCGATTTCGAATCGCTGATCGTCGCGCTCAACGACGTCGGCTACGCCGGCCCGTTGTCCGTCGAGTGGGAAGACAGCCGCATGGATCGCATCCACGGCGCCACCGAGAGCGCCGCGTTCTGCCGCCGCCTGGACTTCGAGCCGGCCAAGGGCGCGTTCGACGCTGTGTTCGACAAGGCGAAGCAGTCCGGCATGGCCGGAGGCGCGCGATGACGCGGCGGCTGCGCTACGCGATGGTCGGCGGCGGCCGCGACGCCTTCATCGGCGCGGTGCATCGCAACGCGATGGCGCTCGACGGCCAGTACGAGCTGGTGGCGGGCGCGCTGTCGTCCACGCCGGAGAAATCGCGCGCCTCGGGCCGCGACCTGGGCCTTGCCGGCGACCGCAACCACGGCACTTGGCAGGATCTGCTGGGCGACGAGCTGCGGCGCCCGGCCGACGAGCGCATCGACGTCGTCGCCGTGGTGACGCCCAATCACGTGCACTACGAGGTCGCCCGCGCGTTCGTCGACGCGGGCTTCCACGTGGTGTGCGACAAGCCGCTGGTGCACACCGGCGCGCAGGCCGACGACCTCGCCCAGCGCGTCGCCGCGCAGGGCACGCTGTTCGCCGTCACGTACAACTACACCGGCTACCCGATGGTGCGCGAGGCACGCGAGCTGGTGCGCACGGGCGCGATCGGCGCGGTGCGCAAGGTGGTCGTCGAGTACCACCAGGGCTGGCTCGCCGGCGCGCTGGAATCGTCCGACAACAAGCAGTCGACGTGGCGCACGGACCCGGCACGCGGCGGCCCGGGCGGCGCGATGGCGGACATCGGTTCGCACGCCGAGAACCTGATCTGCGCCGTCACCGGGCTCGAGCTGGAAAGCCTTTGCGCCGACCTCACCGCCTTCGGCGCCGGACGCCGGCTGGACGACGACGCCAGCCTGCTGCTGCGCTTCGTCGGCGGCGCGCGCGGCGTGATGATGGCGTCGCAGATCGCCGCCGGCAACGAGAACGACCTGCGCCTGCGGGTGATGGGCGAACGCGGCATGCTCGATTGGCGCCAGGAGGAGCCCAACCTGCTCATCCATGCCCCGATCGACGGTCCGCGGCGCGTGCTGACGCGCAACGCGCCCTGGCTCAGCGAGCCGGCGCGGCGCGCCTGCCGCCTGCCGCCGGGCCATCCCGAGGGCTTCATCGAGGCCTTCGCCAACGTCTACCTGGGCGTGGCGGCGGACCTGCGCCTGCGCGCCTCGCAGGGCCGCGCCGCGACCGCCGACGAGGCCGACTATCCGCGCATCGCCGACGGCGTGCGCGGCGTGCACTTCATCGAGAAGACGGTGGCATCGGCGGCCAGCGACGCGAAGTGGACGCGGCTGCGCTGAACGCGCGTCGCTGCCGGGCCGTCGAAAGAGCGCGGGAACCGGGCTTGCCGAGCAGGGGCTTCGACTTGGCACAATGCGGCGATGCATCCGGCTCCCCGACTCACTGGCACGTCCTCTTCCCCGCAGCGCGGCCATGTGCCGCACGCTGGGCGCTTGCGACGCGGCGCCGCGCTGGCCGTGCTCGCCAGCACGCTGGCCGGAACGGCGGCGGCCGACGACGCGGACGAGGCGTTCTACCAGCGTGCCGCCACCTGCGCCGCCGCGATGCAGATCGATCAGCTGGCGCTGGCCAACAGGGCGCGCGCCGGCGACGCGGAAGCCCGTCCGCAACTGCTGCAGCTGACCAAGCTGGGCTTCGCCTACGTCGGCACCGCCTACCTGCGCGGGCTGCGCGACCCCCGCGGCAGCGACATGCTCAAGGCCGCCACGGCGGAGCAGAAGGACTGGCCGGCCGCGCGCCACACCGCGCTGGCGGCCGAGTGCCACGCCGAGGCGCAGAAGGTCTACGACAACGCCGGCAGCATGGGGCAGTGGCTGGTCGACAAGAAGGCCACCAAGCGGGTGGACCGCTTCCTGTCGGCGCCCGCGCCGGCGTCCGCGGCCAGTCGCTGAACGACTTCAGGGCTTCACGAACTTCAGCACGAACTCGTCCTTGGGTTGCGGCGGGTTCGGCGTGTTCTGGTCGCGCGGGTCGTTCGGGTTGCGCAGGAAATCGCCTTCCGCCAGCAGTTTGAATCCGGCGGCCTCGACCTCGGCGCGCAGGAACGATTCCTCGATGCGATGCAGCGTGCCCGATTCCGAGATGCCGGTGCCGGGCCGGCCCGCGTGGTCGGCGATCACGAAATAGCCGCCGGGCTTGAGTGCGGCGAAGATCGCGCGGTTCGTCGAGGCGCGGTCGACGCCCAGGAAGCCGAAGTCGTGATAGTTGAACATCAGCGTCACGAGGTCGAGCTTGCCGACTGCTTCGGGCGGCACCGGGTTGTCGAAGGGCAACGCAACGTAGGCGATGGGCGCGGCGGCGATGCCGGCGGCCTTCATCTCGGCGCTGCGATCGGCGAGCACGTCGGCGGTCGTGCGCGGAGCGGCCGTCGCCGCGGGCGGCGGGGTCATGGCGCCGCCTTCCGGCGCGGCCGGCTTTGGCGGCGGATTGTTGGGATTGCGCGGTCGGCTCTGGGCGTAGACGAGGCCCGTCGGGCCGATCACGCGCGCCAGCAGTTCGGTGGTGTAGCCGCCGCCGGTGCTCACGTCGAGCGCGGTCGAGCCCGGCCGCGCGGCGACGAACATCAGCATGTCCACGGGATGGCGCCGGATGTCGTTGGTGCGGTCGGCCGCGCTGCGGTCGGGGCTCGCGACGATGGCCGCTATCTGGTCGCGTGACAGCGGGGCCATCGTCGTCGTCGTCGAGGTCGCCGTCGACGAACTGGTCGAGGTGACGGCGACCATGGGCGGCTCGGCCGGCGTCGATGCGCAGCCGAGCAGGGTGGCGATGGCGAGCGCGACCGCGCCGCCGGGGAGCACGAAACGTTGGGGCATGAGCTTGTCTCTGGTTGTGAGGTGCGCAGGATGTTGCCAGAGCAAGCCAGGGACCCTGATGACGCTTCGCCCTGCTGTCGTGTCGGCCGTCACCCGCGCGCCGCATGAGCCTCATTGGCTTGAGAATGCGGGTTCGGACGCCATCTTCGTTCGTCCACCCCATGGCCCTTCAAGACTTCCATCCCGCCGTCGCGCGCTGGTTCGAGCGCCGCTTCGGCACGCCCACTGCCGCGCAGGTCGCGGCGTGGCCGCCCATCCGCGCCGGGCGCGACACGCTGGTGGCCGCGCCCACCGGCTCGGGCAAGACGCTGACCGCCTTCCTGGCCGCGCTCGACGACCTGGTGCGGCGCGGCGTCGAAGGCCAATTGCCGGACGAGACCGCCGTCGTCTACGTGTCGCCGCTGAAGGCGCTGTCCAACGACATCCGCACCAACCTCGAGGAACCGCTGGCCGGCATCCGCGCCGAACTGGCCGGGCTGGGCCTGCCGGACGTCGACATCCGCACCGCCGTGCGCACCGGCGACACGCCGCAACGCGAGCGCCAGCACAACCTGCGCCGGCCGCCGCACATCCTGGTCACCACGCCCGAGTCGCTGTACGTGCTGCTGGGCTCGCTGTCGGGCCGGCGCATGCTGTCGACCGTGCGCACGGTGATCGTCGACGAGATCCACGCGCTGGCCGCCAACAAGCGCGGCAGCCACCTGGCGCTGTCGCTGGAGCGGCTGCAATCGGTGGTCGACCAGCCGCCGTGCGCGCCCGTCGCCGGCGAACCCGACGGCGAAGGCGCGTTGCCCGATCCCAAGGCCGTCCAGCCCCTGGGCGTGCCGCGACGCGTCACGCGCATCGGACTGTCGGCCACGCAGAAGCCGATCGCCGAAGTGGCGCGCTTCCTGGTCGGCAGCGCCGGCCTGGTGGACGGCGTCGCGGCGTGCGAGATCGTCGACATCGGCTATGCCAAGGAGCGCGACCTGGCGCTGGAGGTGCCGCCGACGCCGCTGGCCGCGGTCATGTCCAACGACCAGTGGGAGCAGGTCTACGAGCGCATCGTGCAACTGGTCGCGCAGCACCGCACCACGCTGGTCTTCGTCAACACGCGCCGCATGGCCGAGCGCGCCGCGCGCCACCTGGGCGACCTGCTCGGCAAGGAGGCCGTCGCCGCCCACCACGGCAGCCTCGCGCGCGAGCTCCGGCTGGATGCCGAGCAGCGGCTCAAGCGCGGCGAGCTGAAGGTGCTGGTGGCCACGGCGTCGCTGGAGCTGGGGCTGGACATCGGCGACGTCGACCTCGTGTGCCAGCTCGGCTCGCCGCGCTCGATCGCCGCGTTCCTGCAGCGCGCCGGCCGCGCCGGCCATGCCGTCGGCGGCACGCCCAAGGCACGGCTGTTCCCGCAGTCGCGCGACGAGCTCGTCGAATGCGCCGCGCTGCTGGATGCGATCCGCCGCGGCGAACTCGACGCGCTGCACGTGCCGCCGGCGCCGCTGGACGTGCTCGCGCAGCAGATCGTCGCCGAGACCGCGTGTCGCGACTGGAACGAAGACGCCTTGTTCGCGCTGATGCGCCGCGCCTGGCCCTACGCCGCGCTGCCGCGCGAGCGCTACGACGCGGTGCTGCGCATGCTGGCCGAGGGCTACACCACGCGCCAGGGCCCGCGCGGCGCGTACCTGCATCGCGACGCCGTGCAGCGCCAGCTGCGCGAGCGGCGCGGCGCGCGCATGACGGCGCTCACGTCGGGCGGCACGATTCCCGAGACCGGCGACTACGCCGTGGTGCTCGAGCCGCAGGCCGACCGCATCGGCACCGTCAACGAGGACTTCGCCGTCGAGAGCCTCGCGGGCGACATCTTCCAGCTGGGCAACACCAGCTACCGCATCCTGAAGGTGGAACCCGGCCGCGTGCGCGTGGAGGACGCCAAGGGCGCGCCGCCCACCATCCCGTTCTGGCTCGGCGAGGCGCCGGGGCGCAGCGACGAGCTGTCGTTCGCGGTCGCACGCCTGCGCGAGGAGGTCGGCGCGGCCGTCGCGCACGACGGCGTGGCGGCCGCGATCCGGATGCTGGTCGAGCAGACCGGCGGCGGCATCGACGCCGAGGCCGTGCGTCAGATCGTCGATCACCTGGCGAGCGCACAGGCCGTGCTCGGCGCGCTGCCCACGCAGAAGCGCATCGTGATGGAGCGCTTCTTCGACCAGTCCGGCGGCATGCAGCTGGTCGTCCACTCGCCGTTTGGCAGCCGGCTGAACCGCGCCTGGGGCCTGGCGCTGCGCAAGCGCTTCTGCCGCCAGTTCAACTTCGAGCTGCAGGCCGCCGCCACCGAGGACGCGATCGTGCTGTCGCTGTCCACCAGCCACAGCTTTCCGCTCGATGAAGTGGCGCACTACCTGCGCTCGGCCACCGCGCTGGACGTGCTGGTCCAGGCGCTGCTCGACGCGCCGCTGTTCGCCGTGCGCTGGCGCTGGAACGCCACCACGTCGCTCGCGCTGCCGCGCTTCGTCGGCGGCCGCAAGGTGGCGCCGCAGCTGCAGCGCATGAAGTCGGAAGACCTGCTCGCGGCCGTGTTCCCCGACCAGGTGGCCTGCGCCGAGAACCTGTCCGGCCCGCGCGAGGTGCCCGACCATCCCTTGGTGGCGCAGACGATGTTCGACTGCCTGCACGATGCGATGGACAGCGAAGGCTGGCTGGCGGTGCTGCGCGGCATCGAGTCGGGCGCGATCGAGGTCGTCACGCGCGACCTGCCGGCGCCGTCGCCGCTGGCGGCCGAGGCGCTCAACGCGCGCCCCTATGCCTATCTCGACGACGCACCGATCGAGGAGCGCCGCACGCAGGCCGTGCAGAACCGCCGCTTCGGCAATGACCTTGGAAACAGCGACAACGTCGACGGGATGGGCGCGCTCGACGCCGACGCGATCGCGGGCGTGCGCGAGGAGGCGTGGCCGCGCGCGCGCAACGCGGACGAAGTGCACGAGGCCTTGATGGCGCTGGGAGCGATCACCGAATCCGAGGCGCACGCGAACGAGCACTGGGACGCGGCGCTGGCAATGCTCGCGAAGGCCGGGCGTGCCACGCGGCTCGTGTCGGCGCAGTCGCAACTGTGGGTGCCGGCAGAACGTCTCGCGACCCTGCGGCAGCTGTATCCGCAATCGACGCTGCAACCGACGATCGTGCCGCCGCAGGGCTACGAGATCGGGCTCGAATCGCCGGAGGAGGCCTTGCGTGAATTGCTGCGCGCGCGCCTGGGTGGCCTCGGGCCGGTCACCGTCGACGAGCTGGTCGCGCAACTTGGCCTGCCGCGCACCGACATCGAGTTCGCGCTGGCCGCGCTGCAGACCGAAGGCACAGTCTTCCAGGGCCACGTGACGCCGGGCCTGGCGCAGGTCGAATGGTGCGAGCGCCATCTGCTGGCGCGCATCCACCGCTACACGCTCAAGCGCCTGCGACGCGAGATCGAACCCGTCGAGCCGCGCGACTTCGTGCGCTTCCTGTTCGAGTGGCAGCACGTGGCCGGAGCGTCGCGCGTCAGCGGCCCGGAGGCCTTGCCCGCCGTGCTGGCGCAGCTGGAAGGCTTCGAGGCGCCGGCGTCGCTGTGGGAGGCCGAGGTGCTGCCCGCGCGCGTGAAGGACTACGCGTCGTCGTGGCTCGACGACCTGTGCACGTCCGGCCGCACGCTGTGGACGCGGCTGCGCCCGCTGGCGGCCGGCTCGCAAGGCGGCGGGCGCTCGTCGTTGCGCACGACGCCGATCCTGTTGCTGCCTCGGCGCGCGGCGCCGACGTGGTCGCGCCTGGCCGCGGCGAGCGCCGCGTCCGTTGATGAAGAGGCAGTGGGTGGGCGTGCGCAACGCGTGTTCGATTTCCTCGAAGCCGCCGGCGCCTCGTTCTTCGACGAGATCGCCGAGGGTGCGCACCTGCTGCGCGCGGAACTCGAGGACGCGCTGGCCGAACTCGTCGTGCGCGGTCGCGCGAACTGCGACAGCTACGCCGGCCTGCGCGCGTTGCTGGTGCCGGCGGCCAAGCGGGCGACGGCCGCGTCGCGCTCGCGGCGGCGCGTCGCGCTGTTCGCCGTCGAGGACGCCGGCCGCTGGAGCGTCGTGCGCGCGCCGCAGGCAAACGTCACGAAGATGCCGCCGGCATCGGCCGACGCCAAGCTGTCGGCTGAAAGCCTCGAGCACGTGGCGCGCACGCTGCTGCGCCGCTACGGCGTCGCCTGCTTCCAGTTGCTGGAGCGCGAGGCCGCGTGGCTGCCGCCGTGGCGCGAACTGGTGCGCGTCTACCGCCGGCTGGAGGCGCGCGGCGAGATCCGCGGCGGCCGCTTCATCGCGGGCGTGACGGGCGAGCAGTTCGCGCTGCCGGACGCGATCGCGACGATGCGCGCGGTGCGTCGCCAGCCGCCCGACGACGCTCTGGTCTGCCTGTCGGCATCCGATCCGGCCAACCTGCTGGGCACCGTGCTGAACGGGCCCAAGGTGCCGCGCGTGGCCGGTTCGCGCGTGCTGTACCGCGACGGCCTCGCGATCGGCACCAGCATCGCCGGCCAGATCGAGCTGCTGGTGGAGCTCGACCCCTCACAGGCGCGTGCGGCGACGCGCGCTCTGGCGCTCGATCCGCAGGTGCGCTTCCTGGAACTGCCGGCCGCCGTGGCGCAGTGACCGGCCCGGCCGGCTCAGCGCAGATGCTGGGCGAGGAACGTGAACGTGCGGTCCCAGGCCCGCTGCGCCCACACCGGGTCGTACTGCGTCGACGCGATGCGGCCCGGGCCCACGGCCTGTTCGTTGCCGAAGGCGTGGCGCGCGAGGTAGTGGTGGAAGTCGAACTTCGCGCCGGCTTCCTTCAGCTTGGCGGCCAGGCCGTCGACCTGCACGGTGGGGAAGTGCTCGTCCTGCAACGCCCAGTGGCCCTGCAGCGGGATCGTGATCTTGTCGGCGGCGATGTATTCGAGCGGCGGGCAGCCATACCAGGTGACGGCGGCGTCGAGTTCGGGCACGTTGGCGCTCGCGAGCAGCGTCAGCGCGCCGCCCATGCAGAAACCCACGCAGCCGACCTTGGCGGCGCGGCCCTTGAGGTACTGCACGGCGCCGCGCACGTCCTGTGTGGCGGCGTCGCCGAAGTTCAGCCCGGTCATCAGGTGATGGGCTTCTTCTTCCTCGACCGTGATCTTGCCGCGGTACAGGTCGGGCACCAGCGCGAGGTAGCCGGCGTGGGCCAGCCGGTCGGCCACGCCGCGGATCTGGTCGTTGAGGCCCCACCATTCCTGGATCACGACCACCGCCGGCGCGCCGTTCGGCTGCGCCGGCTCGGCCAGATAGCCCGGCAGTTCCTGGCCGTCGGGGCGCTTGAAGCTGACCATGGTTCCCATCGAAATCTCCTGAGTGTGTCGGTGTGAGCGCGCGCGGCCAGGGGGCCATCGGCGAGGGCCGCAGCTTAGCCGCAATGCCGACACGAGCACGCCGTCAGGGGCTTCTCGCGAACCTGTTGGTACCATGCGCGCCCCGAGTGACCGATGGCGACGAGTGAAGCGAAGCGCGAAGAAGAAATGGGCGGCCGCCGTCGGCCTGCTGGCGGCCGTCGCGGCCGCAGGGTGGATCCTGCTGCGCGAGAAGCCGGTCGACGAGGTGCCGGTGCGCGCGGCTACCACCGAGCCGCCCCTGCTGGACTGGGTGCCGCATGTCGCGCCGCTGGCCGGCGACGGCCACGTCGGCTGGCGAGATGGCGCGGCCGCGCAGGCGCAGTTCGCCGACCCGTACGGACTCGCGCTGGACCCGCATGGCACGCTCTACATCAGCGACGGCGGCGACAACGACCGCATCCGCGTGCTGCGCCCCGACGGCAGTGTCGCCACGCTCGCCGGCGGCGCCGAAGGCTTCCGGGACGGGCAGGGCGCCGCGGCGCGCTTCGACACGCCGTCGGGCCTGGCGCTGGACGCGACGGGCAATCTCTACGTCGCCGACACCGGCAACCACGCGATCCGCAAGGTGACGCCCGACGGCGTCGTGACGACGCTGGCCGGCACCGGCACGCCGGGCTGGCGCGACGGCCCCGGCGCGCAGGCGCAGTTCGACGGGCCGATGGGCGTGGCGGTGGACGGCGCGGGGCGCGTGATCGTCGCGGACGCCTACAACGACCGCATCCGCGCGATCGCGCCGGATGGCCAGGTCACGACGCTGGCCGGCGGTGCGCTGCCCGGCGATGCGGACGGCACGGGGGCGCAGGCGCGCCTGGACACGCCGTGCGCGGTGCTGGTCGACCGCCACGGCCGCATCGTCGTGGCCAACACGCGCAACGACGCGCTGCGCACGATCGACGCCGCCGGCAACGTCACGACGCTGGCGCGCGGCATGCCGGGCGACCGGCGCGCGCTGCTGCATCGCCCGGTGGCGCTGGCGCAGGCGCGCGACGGCAGCCTGGTCGTCGGCACGCTGGCCGGCGTCGTGATCGAGGTGGCGGCCGACGGCACGCCGCACGCGGTCTTCGGCGCCGACGAGCACGGTCTCGTGCGACCCACCGGCCTGGCCGTCGGACCGGGCCGGCGCGTGCTGGTCGCGGACTCGGCCGCGTCGCGGCTGCACGTGCTGACGCCGCGCGCCGATGCGGGCACGACGCCCTTGATCGAGGGCATGCTGGGCCCCGCGGCAGATAGGCCGCTGCCCGACGCGGGCGGCCGCTGGCCGCTGCGCCCGCAACTCGCCTGGCACGAGGTGGTCGGCACGATCGGCGAGGACCGCGGCGACGGCAAGGGCGAGACGCGCGACCACTTCCACGACGGCCTGGACGTGCGCGGCGACGTCGGGCAGGAAGTGGTGGCGATCGCCGACGGCAAGGTGCTGAATCCGCTGAGCACCTATGCCTTCGGCCAGATCAACGAGGGACTGGCGATCGGCTCGCTGGCCTACATCCACATGCACGTGGGACGCAACGCGCGCGGCGCGATCATCGACCCGGCCCGCTTCGTCGCCGTGCACGACCAGGCCGGCAAGCTGGAACGCGTGCGCGTGCGGCGCGGCGCCCGATTCGCGGCGGGCGACGTGCTGGGCAGCATCAACCAGATGGCGCACGTGCACCTGTGGATGGGCGTGTCGGGCTACGGCCTCAATCCGCTGACGCTGGGCCTGCGCGACTTCCGCGACACGGTGGCGCCCAGCATCGTCTCCATCGAGATCCGCGACGGCGCCGGCGTGCGCCTGACCCAGCGCCAGGCCGGCCGGCTGCTGGTGCCGCGCGGCGAACTCGCGCTGGTGGTCGACGCCTGGGACCAGGTCGACGGCAACCTGCCGCGCCGCCGCCTCGGGCTGTACAGCCTGGGGTATCAGTGGCTGCACCCCGATGGCACGCCGCTGGCCGGCTTCGAGCAGCCGCGCGTGGCCATCGAGTTCGCGCGCCTGCCGGGCGACGAGGCGGTCAAGGAGGCCTACGCGGACAAGAGCGGCATCACCGTGCAGGGCAACGCCGAGACCCACTTCCGCTACCGCGTGGGCAGCACGCCGCGCACCGGCCCGGTGGCTGGCGGCGCGTGGTCGACCGCGGATTTGGCGCCCGGCGACTACACGCTGCGCATCGTCGCGAAGGATTTCTCGGGCAACGAGGCGCTGCGCGGGCGCGACGTGGCGATCCGCATCGATTAGAGCGCGGCGGTCTGCTGCGGCGCGTGTCCCCAGTCGTCGTGGCGGCCGTCCTGGTAGACCACGGCCAGGCCGGCCTTCACCTCGTCGGGCATATCGTCCAGGCAGGCGATGCTGACGACGTCGAAATCGTGCGGGAAGTCCGGGCCCTGCGCGCCGTGGCCGCCCAGCTTGACGCCGCAACGCGTGCAGAAGCGGTGCTCGATGCGTTGCCCCGCGAAGCGGTAGGTGGCCATGGCGGCATCGCCTTGCAGCAGGTGGAAGCTGCCGGGCTGCGCCATCGTCTTCCACAGCCGCGTCTTCGTGCACATCGAGCAGTTGCAGCGGCTGGTCGGCTGGGTCAGATCGACGTCGCAGCGAAAGCGGATGGCGCCGCAGTGGCAGGAGCCGTTGAACGTGCGGATCATCGCGCGCCTCCTTGCATGGCCAGCGTGCGCGCGACGTCTTCGGCCAGGCGGTCGAGCACCGCGCCCCAGCCCTGCGTGTGGCCGTCGCGCATGGACTCGGACGTGAACGGCTCCTGGCGGAACGTCAGGCGCGTGCCGGCCTGGCCCTGCGGCTCGAACGTGACGGTGATCAGCGTCTCGTCCGACGGCTGCGGCGCCCATTCCCACTGGAACGTGAACTGCAGGCGCCGATTCGGCACGATCTCGCGGTAGACGCCATGCGCCCAGGTCTCCTGCCCTTCGGGCGAGCGGATGCGGTAGCGGTAGGCGCCGCCCACTCGGAAGTCCATCGTGAAGGCGGTGCAGGCGAAATCCTTGCCGCCCTGGCGCGGGTACCACCAGCGTTGCGCATGCTCGGCCGAGGTCCAGGCCTCGTAGACGAGCCCGGGCGGGGCGTCCAGCGTGCGGACGATGGTCAGCGACAGGTCGGGGAGCGAAGCAGTCATGGGCGGTCTCCAGTGCGGTCAGCGCGAGGGCGTGCGCCTGCGTGCGGGTTTCGCGGGGGCGGCGCGCTCGGCCTTGAGCTCGCGCACGTAGTCGTCGAGATGGTCCAACGTCGATTCCCAGAAGGGCCGGTAGTGGGCCAGCCACTCGGTCGCCTCCGCCAGCGGCTTGGCGACCAGCCGGCGCGGGCGCGACTGCGCGCTGCGGCCGACCTCGACCAGGCCCGCGCGCTCCAGCACCTTGAGATGCTTGGAGATCGCCGGCGAGCTCATGTCGAAGGGTTCGGCCAGCGCGGCGACGCTGGCCTCGCCGGTGGCGGCCAGCCGTGCCAGGATCGCGCGCCGGGTCGGGTCGGCGAGGGCGCCGAAGGCCAGGCTCAGGGAGTCGGTGGACATGTTGATAACCAAATGGTTGTGTAACCATTTGGTTTTTAACAAGGAACCGCGGAAACGTCAACTCCTTCCGGTTGTATAGGGGATCGACCCTGCCCGGCCGGAAACACCCGGCGGCTATGATTTCGCCCATTTTCCGCAGCGAGCAAAGGCGATCCCGTACTCGCCACGCGGCGCGAGTCGATTTCCCACCGAAAGATCTCCGAATGTCCTCCCTGAAAGCCACGCTGTCCCGTATCCCAGAGGGCGCCGGCGTGCTGTTCTTCGTCCAGATGTTCTCGACGCTGGGCTTCGCCGTCCTGTACTCGACGCTGGTGCTCTACGCGACCAAGCACCTGCACTTCAGCGACAAGCTCGCCTTCGCGTTGATGGGCGTGTTCGGTGCGTTCAACTACGGCCTGCACCTGTTCGGCGGCTACCTGGGCGGGCGCTTCCTGAGCAACCGCAACCTGTTCGTCGGCGGGATGGTGCTGCAGGTGCTCGGCTGCGCGTGCATCGCCACCGGCAGCGCCGCGATGATGTACTGGGGCCTGGCGCTGTTCCTGACCGGCAGCGGCCTGAACGTGACCTGTCTGAACATGATGCTGACGCAACGCTTCGCGCCCGACGACAACCGGCGCGAGGCCGCGTTCCTGTGGAACTACGCCGGCATGAACGTCGGCTTCTTCATCGGCTTCACGGTGGCCGGCTACTTCCAGAAGACCGAAAGCTACGCCAGCCTGTTCACGTTCGCGACGCTGGGCAACCTCCTCGCCATCGTGCTGGCCGTGTCCTTCTGGCGCGTGCTCAAGGACCGCAACACGCCGCTGCTGGCCGCCAACCCGGCGCAGTTCCGGCTGCGCTTCGTGGCCGGCCTCGCGATCCTGGTCGGCCTCGTGCCCCTGGTCTGGCTGATGCTGCAGCACCCCGACTCCACCGAGCTGATCGTCTATGCCATCTGCGCCGTCGTCTTCGCCGCGCTGATCTGGCTGACCTTCAACCACCCGGTGCGCCGCGAGCGCCGCAACATGACGGCCTACCTGATGCTGGGCCTGGGCTCGCTCGTCTTCTGGTCGCTGTACCAGATGGCGCCCAGCGGCCTGCAACTGTACTTCGACCGCAACGTCGACCCGATGGTGCTGGGCTTCGCCGTCTCGCCGCAGTGGGTGCAGAACATCAACACCTTCGTGATCGCCGTCGGCGGCCCGCTGATGGCGCTGCTGTTCGCGCACCTGCGCAACATCGGCTGGAAGATCGACGTGCCCAAGCAGTTCGCCGTCTCGCTGCTGCTGATGGGCCTGGGCTTCCTGGCGCTGCCGGCTGGCATCGCGCTGGCCGACCCCGCGACCGGCCGCGCCGCGTTCTTCTGGATCTTCCTCAGCTACGTGCTGCAAAGCTTGGGCGAGCTGCTGATCTCGCCGGTGGGCTACGCGATGATCGGCAAGCTGGCGCCGCGCCAGTACCAGGGCGTGATGATGGGCGCCTGGATGTTGCTCACCGGCCTCGCGTCGCTGTTCGCCAACGACTTCTCCGGCTCGATTCCCGAGGCTCATGGCACCGCGGCGGCCACCACCAACCCGTTCTATTCGCACCTGTTCGGCCTGCTGGGCTGGGGCACGGTGGGCGTGGGCGTCGCGATGACACTGCTGATTCCGTTCCTGCGCAAGCTGATCAGCGACAAGGACACGCCGGAGGTCGACGAGCTGGCGCCGGCGGTGGTGCCGCACTGAGCGCGGTACCGGCACGGCTGGCGCCGCACCAGACCGTGGCGGCGCGCCGGGCCGTCAGTTGCGCGCTTGCATGCCGCCGCTCACGGCGCGGGCAACGCAGCGCCGCAGTTGCTGCAGTAGCGCGCAGCCGCGTCGGCGCGCGTGCCGCAGGCCGTGCAGAAGCGCGGACGATCCGCTGGCGAGGGCGCGGGCGTCGGCGCGGACGTCACGCGCGGCGCGTCGGGCGTGCCCGCGAGCGCCTGCGCGTGCGCGGGGGGAACGCCGCCCAGCATCGCCTCGGTGGCCTGCAGCGCGGCGATGCGGTGCTGGTCTTGCGCCGCACGCGGCGCGACGAACACGCTCTGCCGGCCCGCGAACGCCTCCAGGTCGTCGGCCAGCCGCGCGGCCTCCTGCGAGGTCGCGTACATCGCCGTGACCTGGCGCGCGCCGTCCTTGCCGAACACCACCGACTCGACGCGGGCGCGCCAGATGCGCAGCGTCATCGCCTCCACGCGCACGACGTCGTTCTCGGTCTGCAGCCGGCTGTTGAACTGGTTGCCGGTGCCGATGCGCGACGACTGCCAGGTGCCCTGCAGTTCCACCCACACCAGCTCCGACTCGAAGTTGAAGCGGCCCCAGATCGCGCCAGCCGACTGGAAGCAGAACGCGGCGATCGCCAGGCACACGGCAGCGTAGCCGACGGTGGCGGTGTTGCCCCAGCCGTCGACCAGCACGCGCGACGGGTCGAACCCGCGCACGTAGACCAGCGCGCAGGCCACGCCCACGATGGTCAGCAGCGTGCCGTACAGGTCGAGCATCACGAGCCAGCTGTGGCGCGCCGCAGCCAGCGCGCTCTGCAGCGTGACGGCCGCGGTGCCCGACATCGGCATCGGCTGCGTCTCCTCCAGCAACTCGCCGGCGAAGCGGCCCGAGCCGGCGGCGCCCTCGGTGACCGGCTCGACGCGCGTGTAGCGGCGATTCGGGATCTTCTCCGTCCATTCGTTCTGCAGCGTGCGGTCGAGCTCGGTGAGCAGCGATGCCGGCGGCCCGTTCATGGCCAGCGTGCGCTGCTCGCAGCTGCGCTCCGTCTGCGGCGACGCGTCGAGCTGGGCGTGCAGCGCGCACAGGATCA
>FTKD01000125.1_pt6 | contig 18892 bp, 16 predicted proteins | sample 1658191 | NCBI WGS metagenome assembly FTKD01 (sample SAMEA3914808, study PRJEB12502) | metagenome | biome: forest; material: soil | place: Canada | collected 2011-08-03 | depth 0.3 m
AGACAGAAACCCCGCCGTGAACGATCCGTCCTTCTTTTCCGTCGTCGCCGGTTCTTCCGAGCCGATCTACCGGCAACTGGTGGCGCAGGTGCGTCGCTGCGTCGCCGGCGGCCAGCTGAAGGCCGGCGACGAACTGCCGTCGGTGCGCGAGCTGGCGCAGTCGCTGGCCGTCAATCCGATGACCGTGTCCAAGGCCTACGGGCTGCTCGAAGCTGAAGGCCTGCTGACGCGCCGCCGCGGGCTGGCGATGGTCGTCGCAGAGCAGCACCGGCGCGCGCAGCCGGCCGCCGACCGCATCGACCTGCTGCGCCCGACGCTGGAACGCGCGGCGCAGGAGGTGCGCCAGTTGCAGTTGCCGGCGGCGCAGGCGTTGTCCCTTTTCAAGATCATCCTGAACGAACAAGAAGGTGAGTGAGATGGCTTCTACCTATCCCCTCGCGGCCGGTGCGCCGTGCCTGTCCCTGCAAGACCTGCACGTGGCCTTCGGCGCACAGCGCGTGCTCGCCGGACTCGACTGGGTGTTGCCGTCCGGCCAGGTCGTCGGCCTGCTCGGGCGCAACGGCGCCGGCAAGACGACGTTGATCGAGACGCTGCTGGGCCTGCGCGACCCCGATGCCGGGCGCGCGATGCTGTTCGGCCAGCCGTCCGCCGCGCTCGACGACGAGGCCCGCGCGCGCATCGGCTACGTGCCGCAGCGCTCCGACCTGTTCGAGTGGATGACGGCCGACCAGTTGCTGGCCTACTTCCGCAGCTTCTATCCGCGCTGGAATGCCGCGAAGGTGGACGGCCTGATGGCGCGCTGGGACATTGCCCGCGACAAGCCGATCGGCAAGCTTTCCGGCGGCCAGCAGCAGCGCCTGTCCATCATCCGCGCACTGGCGCACGAGCCCGGACTGCTGGTGCTCGACGAGCCGGTCTCCAGCCTCGATCCGGCCGGGCGCCGCGACTTCCTGCGCGAACTGGTGGAGCAGGTGGTCGATCGCCGCACCACCGTGGTCTTCTCGACGCACATCCTGTCCGACCTGGAGCGCGTGGCGTTCGACGTCGCCTTCCTGTCCGGCGGCAAGATCGCGCTGCACGCGCCGCTGGACGAACTGCTCGAATCGAGCGTGCGCCTCGGCGGCGTGCCGGCCGACGTCCAGCGCTTCGTCGCGGAGCACCGGCTGCAGGCGATCTCGCGTGAGGCGGGCGTGCCCGTGATCGCGCGCGGGCGTGACCCGGGGGCGCTGCCGCCGGCGACGGCGACGGTCAGTGTCGATCCCGCGACGCTCGAGGATCTGTTTCTCGCGTTGACGGCGTGAAGGAGCGGCCATGAGTCACGCCCATTCTTCCTCGCTGGCGCACGTTCTCGCGGCGCCGTGGCAGCAGCGTCGCAACGTCGGCGGCCTCTGGGGGCTGGTCATCGTCGTGGCGCTGTGTTCGGCCGCGCCGATCGGCTTGTGGATCTGGAGCCTGCTGGCCGGCTCGCCGGTGGCCGAACGTTTGCACAACGGCGCCAGGGCCAGTGCGTGGGTCGGCGTCGGCGCGCTGCTGGTGGCCGGCTGGGCGATGCTGGTCGGCAACGTGTTGCAGCAGAACCATCCGACGCTGGCGCGCCTGGTGCCGGGGCACGTCGCCCGACTGCGCGGCGCACTGCTCGTCGCCTGGGCGATGCTGGTGCTGGTTGCCGCCGGTGTACCGGGATTCGCGTTCGATGCGCCGCTGGCGTGGGCCTGCGGCATGGCCGCGGTGCTGGCGCTGTTCGCCGCCGCCCTGCGTTGGCCGCTGCTGTGGCTGCCCGGCTTCGCGGCGCCGTTCGTGACGGCCTGGTTCCTCGATTGGGAGGGGCACGATGCGCTCGTCACGGTGCTGGGCGCGCAATGGCAGTCCGCGGACTGGCTGGTGATGGCCGTCGTGGCGACCGCGAGCGTCCTGGTCTTGACGCTGATGATCCGCACCGGAGGGACGGTCCACGTCGCGTTGTTCGAGGCAAGGCGCCGGCGCGGCCGGGTCCTGCAGGCCGCGTTCGCCGGCGACGCACCGGCCATGTCGGCCGGCTGCTGGAGGCCGTTCGGCAAGATCGTGGCCCGTCCCTATGCCGCGTGGATGCGGCATCTGCTGGCGCGCGGCGACAGCCCGGTGATGTCGCGCCTGCTTCTGGGCCTGGGCCCGGCGACGCATTGGACGTCGCGGGTCTTCGAGAGCGTCTGGTTCCTGCTGTTCAGCGGCGGGTTGTGTTTGCTGGTCGGCGGCATCGTCGGCGGCCGGATGCGCGTCTACATGCTGCCCTGGATCGCCTTCACGGTGCTCACGGGCGTCTGCACGCCCGCGCTGCAAGCCGTGCCCAAGCTGTTCCACACCCGGCGCGAACAGGCGTTGCTGGTGCTGCTGCCCGGCGTGCCGCGCGGCGCCCGATTGAATCGCTGGCTCGCGTGGCAGATGAGCCTGGCCTTCCTCGTCGCGGCGCTGTGCGGTCTGGCGCTGGCCTGGGCGTTGAACGCCGTCACCGATGCGATCGAGCCCGGCCTGGCCCAGCGCGCGACCGGCGGCATGACCAGCGCCATCGCGGCCGCTCTGCTGCCGCAGGTGGCGTGGCAATGGCGCTGCTGGGCCCGACTGCGCGGCGCAGGCGGTACCGGCCAATCCGTGCCGGTGCTCGCGCCGTTCGGCCTGGGCGTGGCGGTACTGGCCTTGCATGCGGCCACCGGCATCGGCTGGTCGACGTTCGGCGTCGGCCTGGCGACTGCGTCGCTGCTTTATTGCGCCTGGCGCTGGTGGCGCATGGGCAGCGAACCGTCGGCGCTGCCGGTGGGCCGGCTCGGCTGACGTGCGCCGATCAGCCCGCCGGCACCGGTGCCCCGCGCGGCAACCGCAGCCGCTCCGGCGCCAGGTACTGCTGGCGATAGATCTCGAACGGCATCGTGTCGGCCGCCTCGATGCGGGCCTGCTCGGCGAGCGACTCGGCGGCGAGCGCGGCCATCTTGCCGGCAACGTCGGCGGGCAGGTCCAGCGCGAGCATGTGCGCGCGCGTGCGCAGCGAGTGCGCGCGCACGAACGCGTCGTGCGAGCCGCCGTACTTTTCCGTCATCTCCGCCAGCACGCGGGCCGACGGCAGCGTCTCGGGCGCGAGCACGGCGGCGCGGGCCGCGGCCAGCGCCTGCGAGTGGGCGTCGGTGCCTTCGTGCGCATCGAGCCATGCGGCGATCGGGGCGCACTCCGTGAGGATCTCGCGCAGCCAGTCGGATAGCAACGTCTCGACGCCGCCGCGTTCCAGCTTCAGGCCGGGTTCGCGGCCGCGCGCCGCGACGCGCTGCTGGTTGCGCGCCAGCTCGGCGATCTCGTTGGGCGAGTCCAGCGGGCTGTCGTCTAGCAGGCAGTGCAGCAGGAAGATGTCGATCATGCGCATCGTGGCCGGCGCGATGCCGGCCGGCACGAACGGATCGAGATCCATGCAGCGCACCTCGATGTACTCGACGCCGCGTTCGCGCAGCGCGTGCAGCGGACGCTCGCCCGAGAAGATCACGCGCTTGGGCCGGATCGTGCCGTAGAACTCGTTCTCGATCTGCAGCAGGCTGTCGTTGAGCTGGCGGTACGTGCCGTCGGGCGCGCGGATGCCCAGCTTCTCGTAGGCCGGGTAAGGGCGCACCAGCGCGTCGGACAGCGACGCGGCGTAGCTGTCCAGGCTGTTGTAGCTGACGGACAGCGAGGTCTGCGCGTCGCTCTGGTAACCGAGCCGGCCCATGCGCAGCGACGTGGCGTGCGGCATGACCATCGTGTCGGCGCCCAGCGGCTGCAGGTCGTTCGCGTTCTCGGCGAAGCCGCGCGGCACCGCCGGCGAGGCGCCGAACAGGTACAGCAGCAGGAACGAATGGCGGCGGAAGTTGCGGATCAGGCCGAAGTACTCGGCCGTCGTCACCTCGGGCAGCGACCAGTTGTAGTGGATGCCCGAGATCGTCTGCATGCGGCGGCCGTAGCGGTGGCCCAGGCCCATGCGGTAGACGGTCTTGGCCTGGCCCACGTTGGACGTGCCGTATCGCCCCAGCGGGATCTGGTCGTCCGGCGGCAGCGTGCAGGGCATGCTGCCCACCCACATCATCTCGTCGCCGAGCGCGCGATAGACGGCCTGGTGCACCTGCGTCAGCTCGGCCTCGGCGGCCTCGGCGCTGGGATGCACGCCGGTGATCAGCTCGAGCTGGGCCTCGCTGAAGTCGGTGGTGATGTGCGGATGTGTCAACGCGGCGCCCAGCGCCGTCGGGTGTGGCGTGGTCGCGAGCGTGCCCTGCGGCGTCACGCGCAGGCTTTCCTTCTCGATGCCGCGCCCGATGCCTTGCAGGCGAGCCGAGCTCAGTGCCTTCAGGCGTTCTTGTAGACCGCGCATGCGGTGTCTCCTGGTGCTTGTCTGGCGCGAAAGGTACTGGAAATCCGTGACTCTTGCTGGCGACGGGATGATGGGGCCTTTTGGCGACTTGTGCTAGACCGAAGACGGCCGTTCGGCGCGGGGCTTTGAACGATCATGCAAACGTCACTCGGCTTCCCGGTCTCCTGGCAACCGGCGTGCGCGCCGGGTCAGGACGACAGCGACGACGCCGCCTGTCGACGCGCGCCCAGCGTGCCGCCACCCTACATTCGAATCGCGCGCAGTATTCGGCGGGCAATTTTCGGCCGATGCTAAGGCTGCGTGACCGGTGGGTACTCCGCCATCAGGTCGGGATGACGTCGCAGGATGTCGCGTGCCCGGGCCTCGCCGTTGTTGGCCGCCCTGCGCATCCAGTACGCCCCGCTCTTGCGATCCAGCGGCACGCCGGCCTCGGGTGTCAGCATGAACGAGCCTGCGCGCATCTGGGCCCACGATTGCCCGCGTTCGGCGTCGACCAGGAATTCGGTCAGTGCCTGAGGCATCTTCTTCTGCAACTCGTAGACATAGCCGAGTTCCTCGTGCGCGTGGCGGTTACCGGGCAGCGTCGCGATGGCGGTCTGCAACTGTGCGGCTGCCTCGTCGAGGCGATTCCAGTGGATCAGGGCCACGGCGGTGTTGATGTGCATCGTGTAGGCGTCCTGCGGAATCGGGTTCAGCGCGAGGCCCTGCGTGAAGAGGTCGACGGCCTGTTGCGTGCTGCCCGCGTCGGTGCCGCGCTCGAACAGGCGGTAGGCGGCCAGCGTGTTGCGCACGCGCTGGGACGGATTGGCCTGCAGCAGTTCGCGCATCGCCGGATCGTCGGGCACCTGACCGTGGCACGGACACAGTGGATGCTGGATGAGGTACTCCCGGCGCATCAGGACGTCGTCCGGATCGATGGCGATCATGCGCTCGAGCCAGCCTGGAAACTGCTTCCAGCGCTGTAGGGTCAAGCGGTACTGCGACATCAGGCTCAAGGCCGGACGCGTGCTCAAGGCGATGGAGGCCTGGACGTGTTCCAGCGCGAACTGCGTGCGCTCCTGCCAGTTGAAGGACGGGCTGTTGCGTTCGTTGAACTCGGACAGCCATTCGATCTGGCGCTCCGTGTGCAGCGCCATCGCCAGGTGGGCGGCGTAGGAGTTCGGGGCGTGCGCCAGCCACGCGGCAAGCGGCGCATCGAGCGCCGGCTCGACGTTGTAGAGCGGGATGAAGGCCTGCTCCACGTCGATTTCGTTGGCCTCGCCTGCCTCGTACTGTTTCTGCAGGCGGTTCAGCGTGGCGTCCACGGTCTGCCAGTCGCCATCGACCAGCGTCCGCGCGAGCGGCGGGCGTTGCGATGCGGGGCGGGCGATGGTGGCCAGCCAATGGTGTGCAGCCTCGGCGGGCGTGGGCTGGGCATCGCCGGCGCAACGATGCAGCTCGGCCCAGGGCACGTCGAACAGGCCGGGATGCTCGCTGAGGCAGGCGACTTGGCCGGTGTGCAGATCGAGGAAATCCCGGCGCGAGACGACGATGCCTTTCCAGTCGATGGCGGTGGGCGCCGGCCCGAGCTGGATCGCCCAGATCGGGCCTTTGCCCGCGCTGTGGCCGGTCACCGCGACAGGCACCGGCTGGGCGACGTGGGGATCCATGCGTACATCGAGCCAGACGATGGCGGCGCCGGCGAAGGTGCCCATGCAGGCCAGGACGCCCAGCGCCGCTGCCACTCGCTTGCGCAGGCCCGCATCCAGGGCCATCGCCAGCAGCGTGCCCAACGCGCCGCAAACGATTGCGGGAAGCACCAGGGGATGCCAGTCGCGCAGGTTGGCCTGTGTCGACAATCGCGCCAGTAGCGCAATGGACGGGAACATGATCATCGGGAGCAACGACGGCCTGGCGTCGTTGGCGGCGTTGCTCAGCGGCGTCAGCGTCACCAGTCCGCGAAACAACGCGGCCGCCAGCAGTGCGGCGAGCGGAATGCACAAAGCGATCGCGACATCCGCCTCGAACTCCCACCAGCTCGGACCGAACTGCAACGCGAGCATGGCGAGCACGGCGATGATGTTGCCAATCCGGGCCAGCACACGCACGCGAGCGAGTCGCTCGGAGACGTCGCCCGGCGTGGCGCCCAGGGTGCGGTCGTCCAGCACGCGAGCAAGCGACGCCGCCTGTTCCGACGCGTCCAGGTCGGGGATGCGTGCGAACCAGGCGTCGAAGGCCTCGTCGCGTTTCAGGTCGCCGGATATCAGCATTCTTTGGCCGCGGCCGGGACGCGGCGCGAGCAGGATGCCGCGTCGGGTGTTGGGGGCTCGACGTCGGCCCAGGACGTCTGCCATCGCCATGCGTCGCGACAGCAGGGCGCCGCGGTAGTCCAGGCTGTCGGCGGACAACACCAGCCGCGTTCGCAGGGCCATGGCGACGAGCCAGATCGCCAGCGCGGCCATGGTGGCGGGCATGACGATGCGCAAGACGACGGTATCCGTACCCTTCACGTTGGCGATCCTCGCCATGAAGATGCCGATACCTGTCACAGCGATCGCCAGTACGATCGCCGTCCAGCGCGAACTGGCGGAAAGGCCGTAGGTTCTGGGGTATTGCCCGCGAACGAACGCTGCGGCCGCAGGCGAACCTGGATCGGTGCTCAATGTCGTCTCCCTTGCTGGCGGCGCGTTGGACGCGCTCTTGCCGTTCGTGTTGTCGGCGGACGGCCAGGTCCGCCGCGCGTCAGTGCGCCACCAGCAGTCCGCGCTGCTCGATGAACGCGATCACCTCGGCCAGCCCCGTCTTCGTCTTCAGGTTGGTCATCACGTGCGGCCGGTTCGGGCGCATGCGGCGCGTGTCGGCCTCCATGACCGAGAGATCCGCGCCGACATGCGGGGCGAGGTCGGTCTTGTTGATCACGAACAGGTCGCTCTTGGTGATGCCGGGGCCGCCCTTGCGCGGGATCTTCTCGCCGGCGGCGACGTCGATCACGTAGATCGTCAGGTCGCTCAGCTCGGGGCTGAAGGTGGCGGCGAGGTTGTCGCCGCCGGACTCGATGAAGACGATGTCGGCCTCGGGAAACTTCTCCAGCATGCGGTCGATCGCCTCGAGGTTGACCGAGGCGTCCTCGCGGATCGCGGTGTGCGGGCAGCCGCCCGTCTCCACGCCCATGATGCGTTCGGGCGCCAGCGCGCCGGCCACGGTCAGCAGGCGCTGGTCTTCCTTGGTGTAGATGTCGTTGGTGACCACCACCAGGTCCCAGCGGTCGCGCATCGCCTTGCAAAGCATCTCCACCAGCGTCGTCTTGCCCGAGCCCACCGGGCCGCCGACGCCCACGCGCAGCGGCGGCAGGCGCTTGCTGCGGTTGGCGATGTGGTGCAGCGGGCTGACGCGGGCGGCGGGGGGCTGGGCAAAGTCGGTCATGGACGGATCCCTCAAGGCTCTCAAGAACGGAACAGGCGCGAGTACTGCGTCTCGTGCTGGGCGCTGGCGATGCCCAGCATCGGCGAAAACGACTGCATGTCGTCGTCGCCCATCGTCAACGCGCCGGCGATCAGCGCGGGCATCTGCTCGACCAGCGCCTGCAGGATGCGCTGGCCGGCGAGCTGGCCCAGCGGCACGGCCTTCAACGCCGCCTGCACCATGTTCTCGGCCCAGCCGAACAGCGACGCATGCAAGGCCTGTGCCGCGCCGGCATTGGCGCGCGCCGTGGCGAGCGCGAACGCGACCGGCCAGGTGGGCGAGGGCGCGAGCGCGGCCAGGTGCTGCAGGCGCGGGTTGTCGTAATCCTTGTGGTGCCCGCGCTGGTTGCGCAGCCACTCCACCAGCGAGCGGCCCATCTGCTCGCTCTGCAGGCGCAACTCGCGCGTCTCGCGCGTGCGGCCGATGAAGTCGTTCAGCTGCGTGACGCGCGCGAGGTCGTGGCGCTGCCAGGCCGCGTGCGCCTGCGCGAGCACGGGCAGGTCCGCGCGCGCGGGCGCCAGCGCCATCTGGCTGGCGAGCCATTCGGCGGCGCTCGCCTCGCCGGTGACGCGGCCGGCATCGACGGCGGCTTCCAGCGCTTCGGAGTAGCTGAAGCCGCCGACCGGCAACGCCGGCGATGCGAGCCACATCAGCTGCAGGAGCACGGCGTCGCCTGCGGGCGCGGCGGCGCTCACGGAGTCAGTGCTTGTGACCGTGGCCGTGGTCATGACCGGGCTCGTGATCGTGTCCGTGATCGCAGTCCGGACCATGCACGTGCGGTGCCGGCTGACCGACGACGGCGATGCCGATGGGCTTGCCGGAGGCCTTGGGCTTGTCGTGCGCGTGATCGTGACCATGGTCGTGCTTCGCATGACCGTGATCGTGATCGTGCCCGGCGTGCTCGTGCTTGTGCTCATGGCCGTGCTCGTGCTTCGCATGCGCATGATCGTGCCCATGCGCGTGACCCGCGTGCGCACCCCCGCCCGCGCCGTACGCGCCGCCTTCCGGCTCGAACGCGCTGGCCGTCTCGGTGACGATCAGGTGCTGCCCGCGCAGCATGTCGGCCAGCACGTGGTCGGGCTCCAGCAGCAGGCGATCCGGCTGCAGCTCCAGCGGCACGTGGCGGTTGCCCAGGTGGTACGCGGCGCGCAGCAGGTCGAACGGCGTGCCGTGGTCGGCGCAGTGCGTGACCACCAGCACCGGCTGCGGCGCCGCCTTCACGCGCACCAGCGAGCCGTCCTCGGCCACCAGCACGTCGCCGCCGCGCAGCACGGTGCCGCGCGGCAGGAACACGTTGAGGGCGCGGCCGAGCGAATCGGTGGCCTCGATGCGGCTCTTCTGGCGCACGTCCCAATCCAGCTCCACCTCGCTCGCGCGGCGCAGCAGCACCGCGCTGAGGCCCTGGCCGCCGGCGATGCGCTTGCCGACCTGGATGGCGGCGTTCTTCTGTTCGGTCATCTTGAAATCCTTGCCTGCAAAAAAGCAACGGGCCGCATCGAGGCGGCCCGCTGTTCGTTCCGTCCGCGGCGAACCGCGAGGCGTTACCTTACATCACCCGCGGCCGCAGCGCTCGGCCGCTCCGGAGCAAGGCCGCCGCCCTCTGGGGGCTGGCAGCGGTACTCCGCTGACTGGGGCTCACCAGATGCTGCAACGGTTGACCGGGGCCATCGGCTGGCCCGGCTTGCAGGAGAACGCCTTCTCGAACTCCTTGAAGTTCGCGACCAGGCCGTTGACGCGGTACTTCGGCGGCGAGTGCGGATCGGTGGCGGCGCGCAGGCGCTGGTCTTCCGGGCGCGTGTTGGCGCAGGCCCATTGCGCCATGCCGATGAAGAAGCGCTGGTCGGGCGTGAAGCCGTCCTTGAGCGCCGGCGGCGGGTTGGCCGCTTCTTCCGCGCGGTAGGCGATCAGCGCCAGCACCAGGCCGCCGAAGTCGGCCAGGTCCTCGCCCAGCGTCAGCTTGCTGTTGATGCGGATGTCGTCGACGACCACGTACTGGCCGTACTGATCCGTCAGGCACTTGGTGCGCTTGTCGAACTCGGCGGCGTCCTTCTTCGTCCACCAGTTGCGCAGGTTGCCGCCGGCATCGAACTGGCGGCCCTCGTCGTCGAAACCGTGCGTCAGCTCATGGCCGATGGTGCCGCCCGTGTTGCCGTAGTTGGGCGCATCGTCGAGCTTGGCGTCGAACAACGGCGGCTGCAGCACGCCTGCCGGGAAGTTGATGTCGTTCATCTGCGGGTCGTAGTAGGCGTTGACCGTCGGCGGCGTCATGCCCCACTCGCCGCGGTCGAGCGGCTTGCCGATCTTGCCGAGTTCGCGGCGCACCTCGAACTCGTTGCCGCGCTCGACGTTGCCCAGCAGGTCGTCGCGCTTGATGACGAGCGCCGAGTAGTCGCGCCACTTGTCCGGATAGCCGATCTTGTTGACGATGCCATGCAGCTTCTCGAGCGCCTTGACCTTGGTCGTGGCGCTCATCCAGTCCAGGCCCTTGATCTCGCTCTCCATCGCGGTCTCGATCTGCGTGGTCATGTGCTGCGTCTTGGCCTTCAGCTCGGGGCCGAAGGTGAGCTTGACGAACTCCTGGCCCAGCGCCTCGCCGATCTGGTTGTCGACCAGCGCCACGCAACGGCGCCACAGCGGCGCGAGCTCGGGCACGCCGCGCAGCGTGTGGCTGAAGTAGTCGAAGTTCTCGTTGACGAAGGCGGACGACAGGAACGGCGCGGAGGCGTGCGCCACGTGCCAGCGCAGATAGGTCTTCAGGTCGGCCAGGCTGCGCATGCGCAGCTGGAAGTCGAGTGCCTGGTAGAACTTCGGCGCGGTGATGTTGTAGCGGTCGTTGTCGGCCACGCCCAGCGTCGCCAGGTACGGCTTCCAGTCGAACGCGGGCGTCAGCGCCTGCAGCGCGCGCTCGTTGGCCTTGTGGTACAGCTTCTGCGGGTCGCGTTGCTCGACGCGGGTCAGCGAGCCCTTGGCGAGCGCGGTCTCGAGCGACATCACGACGGCGGCCTCGTGCTGCGCGTCGTCGGCGCTGTCGCCCATCAACTGGAACATGCGCGCGACGTGCGCCACGTACTTCTCGCGCAGTTCCCTGGACTTGGCGTCCGTCTTGAAGTAGTAGTCGCGGTCGGGCATGCCCAGGCCACCCTGGCTCGCGAACGCGATCACGCGGGTCGAGTCGCCGTAGTCCTGGTTCGAAGAGAAGTTGAACAACAGGCCGTCGTCGGCCGTGGCCAGCTGCAGCGCGGCGAGCACCGCGGGCAGGTCCTTCTTGGACTTCATGCCGGCGATCAGATCCAGCAGCGGCTGCATCGGCCGGGCGCCGAGCGCCTCCACGCGCTGCTGGTCGGTGCAGGCGGCGAATGCGTCGCCGATCTTCTGCTGCGGCACGCTGCGGCCGTCGGTCTGCGTGGCCAGGCGGTCGAGGATGCCCCACAGCACGCGCTTGTTGTCTTGCGCCATCTTGGCGTAGACGTCCCAGCTCGCCTGGTCCGGCGGGATCGGATTGTTCTTCTGCCAGCCGCCGCAGGTGTACTGGTAGAAGTCGACGCACGGGTTCGCGCTCGGGTCCATCGCCGTGGTGTCGAGCACCGGCGTGTACGGGAAGCTGGTGAGCGGCGTCTCGGCCGCGCGCGGCGCGGAGGCCGCCGTCACGACGGCCGCGGGCGCCGATGCGACGCCTTGGGCGATGGCGAGCGGGGCGGCGAGGCTGGCACAACCGGCGGCGACGAGGGCGGCGAGAAGGTGTCTGGTGGGATGCATGGACGAAGAGGTGGGTGACGTGATCTTGTGGAGACGTGCGTGCAGGCGTTCGAAGGCGAGGATCACTCGACCTTCACGCCCTTCCAGAACGAGACGCGGCCCTTGATGTTGGCGGCGGCTTCGGTGGGTTCGGGGTAGTACCAGACGGCCTCGGGATTCATCTCTCCATTGACGAACAGCGTGTAGTAGTACGCCTGGCCCTTCCACGGGCAGCTCGTGCGGTGGTTGCTGAACGTGACGTAGTCGCGGTTCAGGCTGGCCTCAGGAAAGTAGTGGTTGCCCTCGACGGTGACGATGTCGTCGCTTTCGGCCAGGACGGCCCCGTTCCAGGTGGCTTTCATGCGGATCTCCGACGTATGCCGCGGCGAACGCGCGCGCGGACAAAACAGGTAGTTTCGCAGGTGTGGGAGAGATTGGCTCCTCGGGGCATCCCGCGCCGGGGGCATGTTGTATAGGGGAGGGAAGCTCCGCCTTGACGTCGCATGAAACGTCGCTGCGCCGTTGACGCTCCTGGGGGAGCCGGCTTGCCGATCGGGCGATGCCGACCGTGATCTCAGGCGTCGCCAGTGCGCGTCGCCTTGGTGCCTTCGCGAATTACTTCGGAAGCGGCAGGTTGGTGCGTAATTGACCTTGCCTGTTGACTTCGATGCACGGGGCATCGGGCAAGGGCTTCCACTCCGGCGGGGCCGGCGGCCGACGCACGACGCGTTCGCCGAGCGGCTGCCAGGGTCTGGGTTCCGATTCGCCAGCGACTTTCATATGCTCTCCTCGAAGGATGCCATGTGAGCATTCAAGCACTAGCAATCGGCGAGCCAGGATGCGTTGCTTACGGATAAACGATGACGCCGCAATGACAGTGCTCGCTTACTCAACGCGCGACGTGCCGGCTCGGTGGACACGACCCTGGACGATTCGCGCGATGCGCCGCCGATTCGTCCACGCCGGCGTTGCGCGAGGCGTGAGCGAAGGTCATCAGAAGAGAAAGTACCGTTGCGCCATCGGCAATTCGGTGGCCGGCTCGCAGCTGAGCAACTGCCCGTCGGCGCGCACTTCGTAGGTCTGCGCGTCGATCTCCATCTTCGGCAGCCAGTCGTTGTGGATCATGTCGCGCTTGGTGACCGTGCGCGTGTTCTTCACGGCCGCCACCGGCTTGTGCAGGCCGGCGCGCGCGGGCACGCCGGCGGCGATGCCGGCCTGCGACAGGAACGTGAGCGAGCCTTGCGTCAGCGCGCTGCCGTAGCTGCCGAACATGGGCCGGTAGTGCACCGGCTGCGGCGTCGGGATCGAGGCGTTGGCGTCGCCCATCGCGGCCATCGCGATGAAGCCGCCCTTGAGGATCAGCGCCGGCTTGACGCCGAAGAACGCCGGCTGCCACAGCACCAGGTCGGCCCACTTGCCGACCTCGATGGAGCCGACCTCGTGCGCGATGCCGTGCGTGATCGCCGGGTTGATGGCCAGCTTGGCGACGTAGCGCTTGACGCGCACGTTGTCGTTGCGCTCGGAGTCGCCGGCGAGCGTGCCGCGCTGGGCCTTCATCTTGTGCGCCGTCTGCCAGCAGCGCAGGATCACCTCGCCGACGCGGCCCATGGCCTGCGAGTCGGAGCTGAACATGCTGATCGCGCCCAGGTCGTGCAGGATGTCCTCGGCGGCGATCGTCTCGCGCCGGATGCGGCTCTCGGCGAACGCCAGGTCCTCGGCGATGCCGGCGTCCAGGTGGTGGCACACCATCAGCATGTCGAGGTGCTCGTCCAGCGTGTTGACGGTGAACGGACGCGTCGGGTTGGTGGACGACGGCAGCACGTTGGCCTCGCCGACCACCCGCATGATGTCGGGCGCGTGCCCGCCGCCCGCGCCTTCGGTGTGGAAGCTGTGGATGGTGCGGCCCTTGAACGCCGCGATGGTGTCCTCGACGAAGCCGCTCTCGTTGAGCGTGTCGCTGTGGATCGCCACCTGCACGTCCATCTCGTCGGCCACCGTCAGGCAGCAGTCGATCGCCGCGGGGGTCGTGCCCCAGTCCTCGTGCAGCTTCAGGCCGATGGCGCCGGCGTGCACCTGCTGGCGCAGCGCCTCGGGCCGGCTCGCGTTGCCCTTGCCCATGAAGCCCAGGTTCATCGGAAACGCGTCGGCCGCGCGCAGCATCCGCTCGATGTTGGCCGGGCCGGGCGTGCAGGTGGTGGCGAAGGTGCCGGTAGCCGGGCCGGTGCCGCCGCCCATCATCGTGGTGACGCCGCTGGACAGCGCCTCTTCGATCTGCTGCGGGCAGATGAAGTGGATGTGGGTGTCGATGCCGCCCGCGGTGACGATCATGCCTTCGGCCGCGATGATCTCGGTGCCCGGGCCGATGACGATGTCCACGCCCGGCTGCACGTCGGGATTGCCGGCCTTGCCGATCGCCGCGATGCGGCAGCCGCGCAGCCCGATGTCGGCCTTGACGATGCCCCAGTGGTCGACGATCAGCGCGTTGGTGATCACGCAGTCGACCGCATCCGCCGCGCCGGGGCCGTTGATGGCCTGGCTCTGGCCCATGCCGTCGCGGATCGTCTTGCCGCCGCCGAACTTCACCTCTTCGCCGTAGCCGCCGGCCGCGAGCGTGAAGTCCTTCTCGACCTCGATGACCAGGTTGGTGTCGGCCAGCCGCACGCGGTCGCCGGTGGTGGGGCCGAACATCTCGGCGTAGGCGCGACGACCGATGGTAGGCATCAGAGAGGGCCTTGCACGAGGGCGCGGAAGCCGAACACGGTGCGCGCGCCGGCGAGGTCGACCAGCGTCACGGTGCGCTGCTGGCCGGGCTCGAAGCGGACGGCGGTGCCCGACGCGATGTCCAGCCGCATGCCGCGCGCGGCGGCGCGGTCGAAGCGCAGCGCGCCATTGGTCTCGGCGAAGTGGTAGTGCGAGCCGACCTGGATCGGGCGGTCGCCGCCGTTCTCGACGACCAGCGTCAGGCGCCGGCGCCCCGGGTTGAGGTCGATGTCGCCATCGTCGGTGAGCAGTTCGCCGGGAATCATCGCGTCCTTGGGAAGCTGGTGGTCTTCGGGCGTGCGCGCACCTCGGGAGTGCGCGGGCGCCCCGATCATGTGATGGGCTGGTGGACAGTCACCAATTTGGTGCCGTCCGGGAACGTGGCTTCGACCTGGATCTCGGGAATCATCTCGGCGATGCCGTCCATCACGTCGGCCCGGGTGAGCACGTGGCGGCCTTCGCTCATCAGCTCGGCGACGCTGCGCCCGTCGCGCGCGCCTTCCATGATGGCCGCGCTGATCAGGGCGATCGCCTCGGGATAGTTCAGTTTCAGGCCCCGGGCCTTGCGCCGCTCGGCGAGCAGCGAGGCCGTGAACAGCAGGAGCTTGTCCTTTTCGCGCGGAGTCAGGTTCATCTTGCAAAGCGTATTGCACGATTGATGCCCGGCGCAAGCGCCACGGCACGAGTCTTGAGTGCATGACGGCCGCCATGACCGACGCCACCCTCGATTCCCGCCCGAACGCCGCCCCCGCGCCCCAGCGCGTGGTGAAGGTGCGGCGCGACTACAACAGCTGGGTGGCGCAGGAATCGCTGGAAGACTACGCGCTGCGCTACACGCCGCAGTCGTTTCGCAAGTGGTCGGAACTGCGGGTGGCCAACACGGCGTTCGGCGCCGCGTCGTTCCTGGTGCTGGAGGCGGTCGGCGCCACGCTGCTGGTGCGCTACGGCTTCGTCAACGCGTTCTGGGCCATCCTGGCCACCGGGCTGGTCATCGCGCTGGCCGGCTGGCCGATCGCGGTCTACGCGGCGCGCCACGGCCTGGACATGGACCTGCTGACCCGCGGCGCCGGCTTCGGCTACCTGGGCTCGACGATCACCTCGCTGATCTACGCCAGCTTCACGTTCATCTTCTTCGCGCTGGAGGCCGCCGTGATGGCCTACGCGCTGGATCTTGCATTCGACATCCCGCCGGCCTGGGGCTACCTCGTCTGCGCGGTGGTGGTGCTGCCGCTGGTCACGCACGGCGTCACCGCCATCGGCCGGCTGCAGGTCTGGACGCAGCCGCTGTGGATCGCGATGCTGGTGCTGCCCTACGTGTTCGTGTTCCGCGCGCATCCGCACGCGCTGGCCGGCCTGTGGCAGTACGCGGGCGAGGACGGCAAGGGCGGCACGTTCGACGTGCTGAAGTTCGGCAGCGCGATGACCGTGGGCATCGCGTTGATGACGCAGATGGGCGAGCAGGCCGACTACCTGCGCTTCATGCCCGCGCGCACGAACGCGAACCAGCGCCGCTGGTGGCTGGGCGTGGCCATCGGCGGGCCGGGCTGGGTGCTGCCGGGCGTGCTGAAGATGCTGGGCGGCGCGCTGCTGGCGTGGATCGCGATCGGCCAGTCGGTGCCGCTCGATCGCGCCGTCGATCCGAACCAGATGTACCTGGCGGCCTGGGACACGGTCTTCAGCCGGCCCGCGCTGGCGGTGGCGGCGACGGCGGCGTTCGTCGTGCTGTCGCAGTTGAAGATCAATGTCACCAACGCGTACGCGGGCTCGCTGGCGTGGTCGAACTTCTTCGCGCGGCTGACCCACAGCCATCCGGGCCGGGTCGTGTGGGTCGCGTTCAACACCGCCATCGCGCTGATGCTGATGGAGCTGGACGTGTTCACGGTGCTGGGCCAGGTGCTGGGCCTGTACGCGAACCTGGCGATCTCGTGGCTGATGGCGGTGGTGGCCGACCTGGTCGTCAACAAGCCGCTGGGGCTGTCGCCGCCCGGCATCGAGTTCCGCCGCGCCTACCTGTACGACGTCAACCCGGTGGGCGTCGGCGCGATGGGCGCGGCCTCGGTGCTGAGCATCGCGGCCCACCTGGGCGCGTTCGGCGCGCTGGCGCAGGCGTTCTCGGCCTTGATCGCGCTGGTCACGGCCTTCGTGGCGTCGCCGTTGATCGCCTGGGCGACGAAGGGCCGCTACTACGTCGCGCGGCGCGACGACGCGAGCCGCGCGGCGACCGTCCGGTTCTTCGCGGCGGGCCACGCGAAGGACGGCCGCACCCTGACGTTGCGCTGCTGCATCTGCGAGCGCGACTACGAAGGCCCGGACATGGCGCATTGCCCGGCCTACCAGGGCCCGATCTGCTCGCTGTGCTGCTCGCTCGACGCGCGCTGCGGCGACCTGTGCAAGCCCGACGCGCGGCTGGCGACGCAGGCGCGCGACGCCGTCCACGCGCTGCTGCCGCGCCGTTTGTGGCCCGCGGTCGACGGCGGCCTGGGGGCGTGGCTGGCGCTGATGCTGCCCGTCTCGCTGCTGCTGGCCGGCGTCTGCGCGTTGCTGTACCAGCAGGAGTTGCGCGCGCTGGGCGACGCGTCCGCCGCGGCCGCGTTGCGCCAGTCCTGCGTCAGCGTGTTCGCGATGCTGTTGTTGGCCGGCGGCATCGTCGGCTGGTGGGCGGTGCTCACGCGCCAGAGCCGCCGCGTGGCGCAGGAAGAGAGCAACCGCCAGACGCAGGCGCTCGGCGAGCAGACGGTGCGGCTGACGCAGGAGATCGCCTCGCACCGCCGCACCGACGCCGAGCTGCAGCGCGCCAAGGCGGCCGCCGACGCCGCCAACCAGGCCAAGAGCCGCTACATCTCCACGCTGAGCCACGAGCTGCGCACGCCGCTCAACAGCGTGATCGGCTACGCGCAGCTGCTGGCCGACGACCCGGCGCTGCCGGCGCACCGGCGCCAGGCGGTGAGCGTGATCCGCCGCGGCGGCGAGCACCTGCTGTCGCTGATCGAGGGCACGCTGGACCTGGCGCGCATCGAGAGCGGCAAGGTGTCGCTGGCGACGGCGCCGATGCACTTCCGCGACGCCGTCGACCAGCTCGCCGACCTGTTCGAACTGCAGGCCAGCGCCAAGGGCCTGCGCTTCCGGCGCGAGTTCGACGCGGCCCTGCCGCAATGGGTGCGTGCCGACGAGCGCCGGCTGCGCCAGATCCTGATCAACGTGATCGGCAACGCGGTGAAGTTCACCGACCGCGGCGAGGTGCTGCTGCGCATTCGCCACGAGCGCGAGATGGCCTACTTCGAGATCGAGGACACCGGCCCCGGAATCGCCGAGCGCGACCTGGAGCGCATCTTCGAGCCGTTCGCGCGCGGCAGCGTGACCGGTGGCAGCGGCGCGCACGACGGCACCGGCCTGGGCCTGACCATCGCCAAGATGCTCACCGACCTGATGGGCGGCGAGATGACGGTGCGCAGCACGCCCGGCGTCGGCACGCGCTTTCGCATCGTGCTGTTCCTGGCCGAGCAGCGGGCCGGCGCGTCCGCCGCGGCGCCGGCCGTCAAGCGCCGCACGGCCTACTTCGGCACGCGCCGGCGCGTGCTGGTCGTCGACAACGAGGAGGTCGACCGCGAGCTGCTGTGCCAGTTGCTGGAGCCCACCGGCTTCCTGGTGGAACAGGCGGCGTCCGGCGAACTGGCGCTGCAGCATCTGCGCACGCGTCAAGGCGGAGCGCTCCCCGACGCGATCCTGATGGACCTGGCGATGCCCGGCATCGACGGCTGGGAGACCATTCGCCGCCTGCGTGCCGAGGGGCTCAGCGACGCGCCGGTGGCCATCGTCTCGGCCAACGCGTTCGATCGCCGGCTCGACAACGACGTGGGCATCGCCGCCGCCGACTACGTCCTGAAGCCGGTGCGTGGCGAGGAGCTGCTGGAATGGCTGGGCCGCGTGTTGAAGCTGGGCTGGAGCGACGAACCGGGGCCGGCGAAGCTGGCTTTTCCGCCGACCCCGGCGCTGGAACAACCGACGGTCGCGACGGTCGTGGACGACGCGGCGGCAAGGGCTTCGGTGCCCGATGCCACGTCGTTGCACGCGCTCGCCGAGCAGGTGCGCGTGGGCTATCCGCGCGGCATCCACCGCTGGCTCGACCACATCGACGCCACCGAGCCGGCCTGCGCCGAGTTCACGCAGCGCCTGCGTGCGCTCGCCGGCCGCTTCCAGCTCGACGCGATGGCCACGGACATCGCGCACGCGCTGCGCCTGCGGGAGGTGCCGCTTGGCTGAGTGGATGCAGGAACCCCCGGGCGGCGCTGCCGGTGCCGTCGTTGCCGGCGCGCGCCGTGCACCGGGCGGCGAAGCCGCCGGCATGGTGCTGATCGTCGACGACATCCCCGACAACCTCGCCGTGCTGCACGATGCGCTGGACGAGTCCGGCTACACGGTGCTGGTGGCGACCGACGGCGCCAGCGCCCTCCTGCGCGCCGCGCAGGCCTTGCCCGACATCGTGCTGCTGGACGCGCTGATGCCTGGCATGGACGGCTTCGAGGTGGCGCGCCGGCTGAAGGCGAACGAGGCCACGGCGCCGATCCCCATCGTCTTCATGACGGCGCTCACCGACACCGA
>FTKD01000560.1_pt1 | contig 18867 bp, 20 predicted proteins | sample 1658191 | NCBI WGS metagenome assembly FTKD01 (sample SAMEA3914808, study PRJEB12502) | metagenome | biome: forest; material: soil | place: Canada | collected 2011-08-03 | depth 0.3 m
CGCCAGCACCTGGCCCTTCTTGACGCTGTCGCCCGCGTGCACCTGCAGCGTGACGGCGCCGGCCTGCGGCGCGAACAGCGTGGGGCTGAACGCGGCGACGACACGGCCTTCGGCCTGGATGTCGCGCACGAACGGGCCGCGGCTGACGTCGTCCAGGCCCAGGCGCTCGAGGCTGACCGAGCTGCCGGTGCCCCACAGACGGCGCGCCTGCGGCAGGCTCCACGCGGTCAGGGCCAGGACGGCGACGGCCGCCGCGACGGCGACGAGGCGCCGGCGGCCTTGCGGGCGGGCGATGACGGTGTCTTGCGAGGAGGTGTCACGAATCATGAAGTCGGTCCGGGCGGTGCGCGAACGACGCGCTGTTCCGGCTTCATGTTTGCAACGACCGTGCCACCGTCGAGCGACGGTGGATTGCCTTGTGGATCAAGGACTTGCGACCGCGCCTCGGCGAGCGCGGCGTGTCCGCGGACACTCGCGGACAGTGCCTGCGGACAGGCGGGGCGAGCTGTAGCCAGTTCGCCCGCGCCGACCTTACATCGACGCCGCGGACGCCTTCTTGGCCGCCTTCCTGGCTGCCTTCTTCGCCACGCGCTTGTCGTGCTTGGCCTTCACGGCCGCGCTCGCGGCGTCCTCGCCCGCGGGCGTGACGGTCTGGCCGGCCGCGGCCGGGGCGCCGCTGCCTTGCGCCGAGGCGGTGGTGACGGCGGCGACGAGCAACAGGGAGACGAGAGCCAGCTTCTTCATGGGGATCCTTCGAGTTCGTTGGGGAGACCGGCGCCCGTTTTAGCCCGAATCGATGAGCGGCGCACGTACGCAGATGCACGCGAACCCGCGCCGGACGCCCTCGGGCCGTGCTCGCGATATCAGAACAGGCTCGCCCCGATGTTGATCAGCAGCGCCAGCACCGTCGTGTTGAACAGGTAGGCCAGGATGCAGTGCACCGAGCCGATGCGCCGCATGGGCTTGGTCACGAACGACACGTCCGCGGTCTGGCCGGAGGTGCCGATCACCGCGGAGAAATAGAAGAAGTCGCCGTAGTCCGGCTCGGGATCGTCCGGGAAGTCGAGCCCGGGCTTGTGGCCATGGCAGGCCGCCATGTAGTAGTCGTGCGCGTAGTGCAGCGTGAACATGACCTGCATGAAGCCCCACGACGACAGCACCGTGAGCCCCGCCAGCGCCACGTGCGCCCCCTTGTGCCAGCCGTGCAGGTCCTTGACCACCGTCAGCTCGAGCGCGATCGCCACCAGGCTCGCGATCGCCGAGACCACGACCAGGCCCAGGATCGCGTACTTGCCGTCGTCCTGCAGCTGCGCCCGGTGGCGCATGTGGCCGTGCGACGAGCGCATCATCATCACCGAGGCCAGCACGATGTAGAGCCAGGCGCCGACGTTCCACGCGATCAGCCAGCGCGTGGCCGGCTGCGACGCGATGCCCTGGGGCAGCAGCAGGCCGGTCAGCACGCCGATCAGGATGACGATGAACAGCCGCGGCCGGACACGGAACACGTGCAGGAGTCTTTTCAACGGAGGAGTCATGCGTCGGCCTTGGCAAGTGGCGCGCTCGGGTCGCGCGCGATGGACGCATTGTCCGGCGCACCATGCCCGCCGCGACACGAAGCTGAAGCCCCGCTTGCGCAACGCATGCGACGATGCAGGTCGCGGCGGGCGCCCGGCACGCCGACGGCGCCAGCCCCTCGTCCCGGAGTCCGTCCATGCGCAAGCTGCTTCTGCCCTACCTGGCCATCGTCGCCGCGATGATGACGCTGGACGTGATCTGGATCGGCGGTATCGCGCGCTCGTTGTACCAGCACGGTATCGGCCACCTGATGGCCGACCGCCCCGACTTCGTCGCGGCGGTGGCGTTCTACCTGCTGTTCGCCGGCGGCCTGATGGCGTTCGTGGTGCTGCCGCGCGCGCCCGGCGCCTGGATCCCGGCGGCCGCCTGGGGCGCGCTGTTCGGCTTCATGACCTACATGACCTACGACCTGACCAACCTGGCCACGCTGCGCGACTGGCCGCTGGGGCTGTCGTTCATCGACACGGCCTGGGGTTGCTTCGCAACCGGGCTGGCCGCCGCCGTGGGCAAGCGGGTGGCGGATCGCGTCGCCTGAGCGCGGCGCTCGAACTGCGGCGGCGACGCACTCGCCCCGCCGCCGCGAATCGGCTCCGGACCGCGGATCGGCTCGAAAACACCTGTGATTTCATACAGAATGGCGGCATGAGCCACCCGCTGCCCCGCGTGATCGCGCACCTCGACATGGACGCCTTCTATGCGTCCGTCGAACTGCTGCGCTATCCGATGATCCGCGGCCTGGCCGCGGTCGTCGGCGGCGGGCGCCGCCACACGCCGGTGCTGCAGGACGACGGCAAGATGCGTTTCGCGAAGCTGGAGGACTACGTGGGCCGCGGCGTCGTCACCACCTCCACCTACGAGGCGCGCGCGTTCGGCGTGTTCTCCGGCATGGGCATGATGAAGGCCGCCGCGCTGGCGCCGCACGCGATCCTGCTGCCGATGGACTTCGACAGCTACCGCCTGTACTCGCGCAAGTTCAAGGCCGCGGTCGCGGAACTGGCGCCGGTGATCGAGGATCGCGGCATCGACGAGATCTACATCGATCTCACCGACGTGCCCGGCATCCGCGACACCATCGGCCACGACCCGCTGGGCGGCGTGCGCGCGTTCGCGCTGGAGCTCAAGAACAACGTGCACCGCGCCACCGGCCTCACCTGCTCGGTGGGCGTCACGCCCAACAAGCTGCTGTCCAAGATCGCCTCCGAGCTCGACAAGCCCAACGGCCTGACGGTGCTCACGCGCGAGGACATCCCCACGCGCATCTGGCCGCTGCCGGTGCGCCGCATCAACGGCATCGGCCCGAAGGCCGGCGCGCGCCTCGACACGCTGGGCATCCACACGATCGGCGAGCTGGCCGCGCGCGACATGGACTGGCTGGTCCAGCACTTCACCGTCAACACCGCGCAGTGGCTGCACGACGTGTCGCGCGGCATCGACGAGCGTCCGGTGGTCACCAGCAGCGAGCCGGTGTCGATGAGCCGCGAGACCACCTTCGACCGCGACCTGCACGCCAAGCGCGACCGCGCCGAGCTCGGCGCCGTGTTCACGCAGCTGTGCACGCAGGTGGCCGCCGACCTCGCGCGCAAGGGCTACGTCGGCCGCACCATCGGCATCAAGCTGCGCTTCGACGACTTCAAGACGGTCACGCGCGACCAGTCGATCGGCGTGCCCACCGCCGACGCGACGGAGATCCGCCAGCTCGCGGGCCTGTGCCTGAAGCGCGTCGACCTGACGCGGCGGCTGCGGCTGCTGGGCGTGCGCGTGGGCGGGCTCTCGCGCCCGGGCGCACCTCCGCAAACGACCGCGGGTGCGGCCCCGCGCGGCGCGAAGGGCAAGGCGAGCGGGCAGGCGGGCATGGCCAGGCCGAAGAAGGTCGAGGACGAGCGGCCGGACGAGCCGACGAAGCCGACGTTGTTCGAATGAACCGGTATTGGATGCAGGCCAGGCCTGCCTGACGCGTCGCTACACCACGGCCATCCGCGCTGAAGGCCGACACCGGCGAATCCTGCATTTCCCGGTTCACATGCTGCGCCGCACAGGCAAGGAACCGACACTCGGCGGCCCGCGCCAGGCGCTGTCCCGCGCTACCATGGAGGCACGCCGGAGGGCGGGGAGACAAGCCACAATGACCGTGATCACCTGCATCGAAGACCTGCGTGTGCTGGCGCAGAAGCGCGTGCCGCGCATGTTCTACGACTACGCCGACTCGGGCTCATGGACGGAGTCCACGTACCGCGCCAACGAGAGCGATTTCGCCAGGATCAAGCTGCGCCAGCGCGTCGCCGTGAACATGGAGAACCGCACGCTCGCGACGACGATGATCGGCGTGCCGGCTTCGATGCCCGTGGCTCTGGCGCCCACGGGCCTCACCGGCATGCAGCACGCCGACGGCGAGATCCTGGCCGCGCGCGCCGCCGAGAAGTTCGGCGTGCCGTTCACGTTGTCGACGATGAGCATCTGCTCCATCGAGGACATCGCCGCGCATACGAAAGCGCCGTTCTGGTTCCAGCTCTACATGATGCGCGACCGCGGCTTCATCGAGCGCCTGATCGAGCGCGCCCGCGTGGCGAAATGCGGCGCGCTGGTGCTCACGCTGGACCTGCAGATCCTGGGCCAGCGCCACAAGGACATCCGCAACGGCCTGTCCGCGCCGCCCAAGCCCACGCTCGCCAACCTGGTCAACCTGTGCACCAAGCCGCGCTGGTGCCTGGGCATGCTGGGCACGAAGCGGCGCTTCTTCGGCAACATCGTCGGGCATGTCGAAGGCGTCGGCGACGTCAGCCGCCTGTCCGAATGGACGGCCACGCAGTTCGACCCGGCGCTGAGCTGGGCCGACGTCGAGTGGGTCAAGAAGCGCTGGGGCGGCAAGCTGATCCTCAAGGGCATCATGGACGTGGAGGACGCGCGCCTGGCCGCCAACTCCGGCGCCGACGCGCTGATCGTGTCGAACCACGGCGGCCGCCAGCTGGACGGCGCGCCGAGTTCCATCGAGGCGCTGCCGGCCATCGTCGGCGCCGTCGGCAAGGACATCGAGGTCTGGATGGACGGCGGCATCCGCTCCGGCCAGGACGTGCTCAAGGCCGTGGCGCTAGGCGCCCGCGGCACGATGATCGGTCGCCCGTTCCTGTACGGCCTGGGCGCGATGGGCGAACAAGGCGTCACGCGCTGCCTCGAGATCCTGCGCAACGAGATGGACATCACGATGGCGTTCTGCGGCCATCGCGACATCCAGGACGTGACGCGGGACATCCTGTTGCCCGGCACCTTCCCCGTCTAGCCGGGCGGCGCATCCGATTCGACGTCGCGGCAGGCCACTTCACCCGGCCAAGGCGTCTCCGAACGGCTCGAGCGCCGAGCCGTGCAGCGAACGCATCAGCTCGATCGGATCGACCGCCTCCGCCAGGGCGAGCGCGCCGCTGCGCCGGTACGAAGGCGCCAGCAGGCGCAGCGCGACCTCGGTGACGATGGGCGCCGTCGTCGCATAGATGTCCTGCCCGCGCACGCCGGCCGTCCTGGTGATGCCGTCCTGCACGAGGCGAACCACCAGCTCGAAACGCTGCGCCGAGCGCCCGCTGTCGTCCGCCGCGGTGGGCAACGGTGTCGAGGCGTCGCGGACATCGTCGAGCGCCGAGCGGTTGAGCAGCGAGCGGATCTCGCCGACCTTCAGGTGACGGGCCAGCGTGATGATCTCGCTGAACGGGAGTTCGACCATGGCCTGCCGGCCCAGCGGCGCGGAGAAGACCCAGTCCGGCACCCCGGCCGACGGCACCAGCGGCGCCAGGCGCCCGTTCTTCACCACCACCCGCGGCACGTTGTTGCGCTCGCCCGTCTTGCGCGTGCCCTCGGTGGGCCACCAGCGGTCGAGCGCGATCGCCACCGTGATCTCGTCGATGTCACCGTCGGACGCCAGTGCGCTGGCGAGAAGATCGGCAAGGCCGCCATAAAAGGCCGCCGCCGGGATCACGACCCGGCCGGCTGCACGCGCCGGTGCATCGAGCTCGGCGAAGCTGGCCTGCGCGCTGGCCTGCTCTGCCGTCACGTCGATGTAGTGGCAGCCGGCACGCAGCGCCGCTCGCGCCACGGGCGCCGCGGTGTCGAGGAACGGACCGGCGCAGTTGATGACCACCGCGCAGCCGGCGAAGGCCTGCTCGAGGCCGGCCGGATCGTCGAACTCGGCGACGCGCCAGGGCACCGCCGAAGGCGTCGTCTCGTCGAGCCGGACGGCGCTGCGTCCGACCGCCACCACCGGCAACCCGCGGCGCAGCGCCTCACGGACGACGAATTGACCGGTGTGACCCGTGGCGCCGTACACGGCAATGCGCTTGTTCGTGGAATCCATGGGAGCTCCTTGTTGTGATACAGACCTGTCTGTTCTTCATAGATTACAGACAGGTCTGTATCATGTCAAGCATGCATCCCCCACCTGCTCCGCGGTCGCCGCGCGATCCTTCACCCGCTGACCGCTCCGGCCCGGCGTCGAAACGCTCGGTGACGGCGGCTGTGCGCACCGCGGGCGCGGCGGCCGTCGAACCGGCAGCCGCGGTCCGCGACCGCATTCTCGACACCGCTTCCAGGCTGTTCTACGAGCGCGGCGTGCGCGCCGTCGGTGTCGATCTGGTCGTGCTGGAGGCGGCGGTGGCGAAGACGAGCCTGTACCGCTACTTCCCCACCAAGGACGACCTCATCGTCGCCTTCCTGGAGCGGGAGGACGTCGAGTTCTGGGCGCAATGGGACGGCGTTGCCGCGCGATTCCCCGATGACCCGGCCGGCGAACTGGACGCCCACATGCGCTGGATCGGCGAACGCCTGGCCCGCTCGAACTACCGCGGCTGTCCCCAGATCAACGTGGCCGCCGAGTTTGCCGAGCAGGACCACCCGGCCCGCCAGGTCTCGCAGCGACACATGCAGGCGCTGCGCGGCCACCTCTTCGACATCGCCAAGCGGCTGAACGTGCCCCGGCCCAAGCAACTCGCCGCGCAGCTCGCCGTGCTGGTCAACGGCGCCTTTGTCAGCTCGGGCCTGCTCGGCGCCGACGAAGCCATCGGCGTGTTGCGCGCGGCACTGAAGGCCTTGCTGGCGGGTGCGCAGGCGGGCGCTTGAGCAGCACCGTCGCGAAACGCGTCGCAGCCGAAGCTCAGGCCGCCACCGGCAGCGTCGCGAAGTAGCGCTTGAGGTAGTCCACCGCCCCCCGCACCTTCGCCGCCTCGGCCTCGTCTCGCCGCGGCGTGACGGCCCAGACCGGCAGCGCCGCGAACCGCCATTGCGGCAGCACGCGCACCAGCGCGCCGCGCGCGAGCGCGGGGGCGACGTCCGCGTGCGCCAGGCGCGCGATGCCCAGGCCGTGCTCGCACATCTGCTGCAGCGATATCTGGTTGTTGCTGGCGATGCGCGCCTGCACGTGCACGCGGTGGCGTTCGCCGGCGGCCGAGTGCATGTCCAGCGGCATCGTGGCCGGCTGCGACGTGGCCAGCGCGCCCTTGCCCAGGCCCTTGCCCGCGCCGCCGAGCACGAGCGCGGCAAAGCCGTCGTGCGGGCCGTCCACCGGCGTCTCGCGACCGAATGCCAGCCACTGGTGCGCGGGCAGTTGCTGCGGCGCAGCGGGCATGCCCATGCGGGCCACGTAATCGGGCGAGGCGCAGAGGATCACGTCGAAATCGCACAGCCGGCGCGCGACCCAGCTCGAGTCGGCGAGGCGGCCGACGCGGATCGCGACATCGATGCGGGCGTCGATCAGGTCGATCATCGCGTCGTCCACCAGCAGCCGCAGGCGCAGCTGCGGCGCTTCGGCCAGCAGCGGCGCCAGCGCGGGCGCGATGTGGATCGCGAAGCCGACCGGGGCCGAGACGCGCAGCTCGCCGGTGGGCGCGTCGCGCGCCTGCTGCAGCGAATCGGCGGCGGCGCGCGCGGCCTCCAGCATCCGTTTGCAATGCGGGTAGTAGCGCTCGCCGGCCTCGGTCAGCGCGAGCTTGCGCGTGGAGCGGTGCAGCAGCGTCACGCCGCCCTGCTGCTCCAGCGCGCGGATGGTCTGGCTGACGGCCGACGGGCTCATGCCGAGGCGGCGCGCCGCCGCGCTCATCGAACCGGCGTCCACCACCTCCGCGAACACGGCCAAGGGCTTCAGTTCATCCATCTCGGTCGTCTATTCGTAAGCTGCACTTCAAGGTGATGGCGACTTTACCTGGCTACCGGCCTGATTGTGAAGCCGATATCGTTGCGGCATCGTCTCGAAGACAACCTGGAGAATTCCCATGAAGATCGCCCTGATCGGTGCCACCGGCTTCGTCGGCACCGCCGTCCTCGCCGAACTGCTGCAACGCGGCCACCACGTCACCGCGCTGGTGCGCAACCCCGGCAAGCTGGCCGCGCGCCCGCAGCTGGAGGCCAAGGCGTTGGACGCGTATGACGCCGATGCCGTCGCCGCGGCCGTGCGCGGCCATGACGCCGTGATCTCGGCCTTCAACCCCGGCTGGGACGTGCCGGATCTCTACGCGCAGTTCATGAAGGGCAGCGCGGCCATCGATGCCGGCGTGGAGAAGTCCGGCGTCAAGCGCCTGCTGGTGGTCGGCGGCGCCGGCAGCCTGTTCGTGGCGCCCGGCGTGCAGATGGTGGACACGCCCGAGTTCGCCTCGCACGTGCCTGCCAACATCGTCCCGGGCGCCAAGGCCGCGCGCGACGCGCTGACCGCGCTGCGCGCCAACACCGCGCTGGACTGGACCTTCCTCAGCCCGCCGGCATTCCTGGCCCCCGGCGAACGCACCGGCAAGTACCGCGTCGGCGGCGAGCAACTGCTGATGGCGGGCGATGCGCCGGCCGGCATCTCGGTGGCCGACCTGGGCGTCGCCATCGTCGACGAGATCGAGAAGCCGCAGCACCTGCGCGCGCGCTTCACGGTCGCGACGGCCTGAAACGCGCGGCCCCGGAATGACGCAAGGCGGCGACGCGTCGTGCGTCCCGCCTTGTCGTCGTGCGACGCCGGCCGGTCAGTGGTGGCCGATGTCCGCCTGCTGTCGCCGCGCCACCTCGGCGCTGGCGCGCGCGATCTGCTCGACGCGCGCGACGTCCACCGGGCTGGACGAGGCGAACGGCACCTGGCGCTGGCGGCGGCCGACGCCTTCGAGCGGGCCCAGCGTGGCCTCGACCTCGCTGCCGTTGAAGATCAGCAGGTTGACCTGATTGCGCGCGGGCGCGATCGCCAGCACCGGCTCGCCGTTCATCGACAGCAGCAGGTTGCCCTGCCGAACGGTTTCGGTGAGGTCGGACACGGTCGCGCGAATCGCCTTGTGGATCGCCTGCGCCACGGGCATCTCGGCCGGCGCCAGGAAGTCGAACCAGGCGGCGACCAGCGAGCGGGTCTGCTGAGCTTTACGCATGGCGCCAGGTCACTGTGCCGGCTTGCCGGCCGACTCGCGCCGGTGATAGATCTGGAACAGCTCCAGCGCCAGGCGGCGCAGGTTCTGGTCGCTGCACGCGTGGGCGGCGGCGATGCGTTCGTAGGCGTAGAGCTTGTCGTAGCACAGCCGCGCCAGATGCACGGTCTGGCCTTCGACGGCCATCATCGACTTGAAGCGCAGCAAAGCACCCACCCCCAGTTCCTCGGCCTGCATGTGCGTGGTGCTGAAGCCTGCAATCGACGAACGCGCCGCGCGCGGCGGCCGCGCAGCCAGCGCCGCGTCGAACGGCAGAAAGTCGCTGGGGGTCTGCTGAAGCTCGTTGACTTGAGGAACAGGGATCATGGCGTGCCACCTCCGGGTTGCGGACGGCCCGGGACTTCCGGGACTCCACAGCTCGATGGTGCGGGATCCGCCCGGCGCTCGATCCATGGAAAAGGCCGCACGGATGCGGCCTTTTCAGCGATGGCCGGCTAGATGTCGCCCGGCGGTGGCTCGGCCGCCCCCGGCTGCCGGCTGTCGCGGATGAACTGTTCCAGCTTCGCCGACCAGGTGGGCGACTCGGCCTCGAGGTCGGCCAGCGAATGCACCTGGATGCCGGCGTCCTGCAGCATCTTGTTGGCAGCGGCGATGGACGCCACCTGGTGCGGCTTCTGCTCCAGGTAGATCACGCGCGCGATGCCCACCTGGATGATGGATTGCACGCAGCGCGGACACGGGAACTGGGTGGCGTAGATCGTGCCGCCGGTCAGCGGCAGCACCACGCAGTTGAGGATCGCGTTGACCTCGGCGTGCACGATGTAGCTGTGGCGCGAGTGCAGCGGGTCGGCGTCGTCGTCGGCCCAGTAACCCGGATCGTCGTCGTCGCAGCCGCGCGGCAGGCCGTTGTAGCCGACGCCCAGGATCTTGTAGTCCGCGCTGGCGATGCAGGCGCCGTTGCGCTTGCGGGCGTCCTTCGAGCGCGCCGCCGCCAGCAGCGCCACGCCCATGAACATCGAGTGCCAATCCAGCAGGGATCTGTTTTCCATCGCCTTTTGCGTTGCCGTGGTCTTGTGCCGTTTCCGGAGTGTAGGGCGAACCCGGCCGTGGCATCCCGGCGCGCATCGGCGAGAATCAGGGCAGTTGGCGCGTGCGTGTCCCGGTTTTGACAGGCGACATGGCGCGTGCTCCACTACGATTGCAGCTATGGTCCAGCAGCCGCGACCCGCCGTCGCCACGCGCCGAACCGCCTTTTCCAGCAGGAGACCGATCATGCCCAGTCCTTTCCGGCCGGCTACCGAACTGATGGTGCAGTACGCGACCTATCACCGCGACCGCCGCAACATCGCCACCCATTTCCTGGGCATTCCCCTGATCGTGTTCGCGATCGGCATCTTCCTGGCGCGCGCCCAGTTCGACGTGGCGCAGCTGCACCTGAGCGCCGCCTGGGTGCTGTGGGCCGTCACCGGCGCCTGGTACCTCACGCGCGGCAACCTGGTGCTGGGCCTGGCCACCACCGTCGTCACCGGCCTGCTGATCTGGGCCGCGCACCCGTTCGCGGTCGGCAGCGTCGGCGCCTGGCTCGCCTGCGGCCTGCTCACCTTCGTCACCGGCTGGGTGCTGCAGTTCGTCGGCCACTACTACGAGGGCCGCAAGCCGGCGTTCGTCGACGACCTGGTCGGCCTGCTGGTCGGCCCGATGTTCGTCGTCGGCGAGGCCCTGTTCGCCGCCGGCCTGTGCCGGCCGCTGGCACAGGAGATCGAACGCCGTACCGGCCCCACCCTTCTTCGCGACCTCGCCCATCCCGTTGCTTGATCAGAAAAGACCGGGGCTGATCGCCACGCCTGAGCGACGTGGCTGATCTCATCCTGACAGACGTCTCGCCGATCGGCAGCGTGCTCATCATGGGCGCGGGCTCGATCGGCTGCTACCTCGGCGGCCGCCTGGCGCTCGCCGGCCACGACGTGCACTTCGTCGGGCGCCCGCGCGTCCTCGACCAGCTGCGCACGCACGGCCTGACCATCACCGAACCCGACGGCCGCAGCGGCACGCTGGGCGCCGACACGCTGAGCCTGCACGAGGACGTGCCGTCCGGCCTCGGCATCTCGCTGGTGCTGCTGTGCGTCAAGAGCAGCGCCACGCCGAAGGCCGCGATGGCGCTCGCCCGCGCGCTGCCGATCGGCACCCTGGTGGTGTGCATGCAGAACGGCCTGCACAACGCCGAGGTGGCGCGCTCGGTGGCCGCGCGGCTGCGCTTCCTGTCCGGCATGGTGCCGTTCAACGTGGCCGAGATCGGCCCCGGCCATTTCCTGCGCGGCAGCGGCGGCGCGCTGGCGCTGGAAGAGGACGAGGTCACGCGCGCCTGGCTGCCCACGCTGGACGAGGCCGGCCTGCCGTCGGCCACCCACAAGGACATCCGCGCCGTGCAGTGGGGCAAGCTGCTGCTGAACCTGAACAACCCGGTCAACGCGCTGTCGGGCCTGCCGCTGCGCGACGAACTGCTGGAGCCCGACCTGCGCGCCACCACGGCGGCGCTGATCGAGGAGGCGCTGGCGGTGCTGGCCAGCGCGCGCCAACGCACGGTCAAGGTGACGCCGGTGCCCACCGGCTGGCTGCCGCGCCTGATGCGCCTGCCCACGCCGCTGTTCAAGATCGCCGCGGCCAGGATGCTCAAGATCGATCCGCGTGCGCGCTCGAGCATGGCCGACGACCTCGCGCTGGGCCGCCGCACCGAGATCGGCGAGCTGTGCGGCGAGGTCGTGAAGCTGGCCAAGTCCGTCGGCCGGCGCGCGCCGCGCAACGAGAAGATGCTGGGGCTGATCCGCTACGTGGAACTCACGGCGCTGGCGGTGGGCTCGCCGGAACGTGGCCCCACCGAGCCGGCGGAGCTGCGCAAGACGATCGAGACCGCGATCTGAGCTGCCCCGGCCCGGCCGGCGACGTCAGGTCGACTTCGAGATGTTGATCGAGGGAAACTTCGCGCTGAAGTCCTTCGCCTTGGCCGCCACGACCACCGCCACCTGGCGCGCCACGGCCTTGTAGAGCGCGGCGATCTCGCCATCCGGCTCGGCCACCACCGTGGGCGTGCCCGAGTCCGTCTGCTCGCGGATGGCCAGCGTCAGCGGCAGCGCGCCCAGGTACGGCACGTTGTATTGCCCGGCCATCCTCTTGCCGCCGTCGGCGCCGAAGATGTGTTCCACGTGGCCGCAGTTCGTGCAGACGTGGACGGCCATGTTCTCGACGATGCCCAGGATCGGCACGCCGACCTTCTCGAACATGTTGAGGCCCTTCTTCGCGTCGAGCAGCGCGATGTCCTGCGGCGTGGTGACGATCACGGCGCCGGTGAGCGGCACGCGCTGGCTCAGCGTCAGCTGGATGTCGCCGGTGCCCGGGGGCATGTCGATGATCAGGTAGTCGAGCTCGCGCCAGCTGGTCTGGCGCAGCAACTGGTCGAGCGCCTGCGTGGCCATCGGGCCGCGCCAGACGACGGCCTGCTCCGGATCGACCAGGAAGCCGATCGACATCACCTGCACGCCGTGGTTCTCCATCGGCTTCATCGTCTTGCCGTCTTCCGACTCGGGGCGCCCTGCTATGCCCATCATCGCCGGCAGGCTCGGGCCGTAGATGTCGGCATCGAGCAGCCCCACGCGCGCGCCCTCGGCCGCGAGCGCGAGCGCGAGGTTGACGGCCGTGGTGCTCTTGCCGACGCCGCCCTTGCCGGACGACACCGCGATCACGTTGGCCACGCCGGGCAGCAGCGCCACGCCGCGCTGCACCTGGTGCGCGACGATCTTGCTGCCGACGGCGACGTCGACCTGGCCGACGCCGGCGACCGACTTCGCCGCCGCCGCCAGCGCGTCGCGCACGGCGGCGAACTGGCTGCGCGCCGGATAGCCCAGCTCGATGTCGAACGCCACCGCGCCGTCGGCGCCCACGCGCAGGTTCTTCAACTGGCGGCCGGCCGTATACGGCTGACCGGTATGCGGATCGAGGACGGTGGCGAGCGCTGCGGTCAGCGCGGCTTCGGAAACGGACATGGAGGTGGCGCAGCGAGGCGCAGATGAGCGGGAGGGACGCGCGGGCGCGTGCAGACAATGCCGGCCGGGCGCAGAATCGGGATGTGCAGGCAGTCTACCGCGCCCCCTTTGGCAGCATCGGGCACAGGGGCTGCACGGCCGTTCGACGACGGGTCCGCTCAAGTCGCCGACAGCCGGCACCGATAACGACGTCGATACCCGGTCGATCACGAGCTGGCGCCCCGGGGCGCCGGCACCGACCCCGGAGCCGCCCGACACGCGGCTCGCCACCCCAACATCGGAGGGCCTGATGGAACTCTGTCCGCTCGCCAAAGTGCAGCACCGCATCAAGTTCGGCAGCCCGCTGCCGTTCAGCATCCACGACGCCGCCAGCAACCTGCTGCTGGCGAAGGACCAGGTCGTCAGCGACGAGAGTCAGCTCGAGGCGCTGGTGGAAGGCGGCGCCTGCGTCGACGTCGAGGAGTTGGGCGGCGTGCACGCCGAGATCCATGCCGCGCCGCCGGAGCTGCTGCCGTCGCTGTGGCGCAAGCTGGCCGACACGCTGTCGCACGTGCTCGCCAGCATGCCGTCGCCCGGCGCCCCCGAGGCGCTCGACGAGACCGCGCGCTACCTGGCCGCGCTCACCGAGCGCGCGCCCGACCTGGCCATCTTCCTGCTGGTGCGCCCCGACCCCGCCGAGCACACGCGCTACGGCGTCGTGCGCAGCCTGCACGCGGCCGCTGCCGCCTACCTGATCGCGCTGCGACTGGGCTGGACGCCGGAGCGCCGGCTGACGCTGGTCAAGGCCGCGTTCACGATGAACCTGGGCATGCTGGACATGCAGGAGCGGCTGTCGAACCAGGCGCGCCTGCCCAACCCGCTGCAACGCCAGACGATCCACACCCACCCGACCATCAGCCTGGCCACGCTCAAGGAAAGCGGCGTCACCGACCCCGAGTGGCTGCAGGCGGTGGCCCAGCACCACGAGAAGCCCGGCGGCGGCGGCTACCCCGCCGGCGTGGTCGAGGTGGGCGAGATGGCCAGCGCGCTGCGCACGGTGGACGTCTACACCGCCAAGCTGGCCGGCCGCAGCGGCCGCGACAGCCTGCCGCCGCCACGCGCGGCGCGCGACCTGCTGGTGCTGGAACGCGGCAACCCGTTCGCGCTCGCGCTGATCACCGAGTTCGGCGTCCACCCCCCCGGCAGCCTGGTGCGGCTGTACGGCGGCGAAGTGGCGGTGGTCGTCCAGCGCACCGCCGACACCAGCGCGCCCCAGGTGGCCGTGCTGACCGGGCGCCGCGGCGAACCGCTGGCCGACCCGGTGCAGCGCGAGGCCAGCGGTCGCGACTACGGCATCGCGGGGCCCGCCGAGCCCAAGGACCTGCGCGTGCGGTTCAGCCCGGAACGCCTTTACGCGAAGGCCCGTTTCTAGACGCACCCGGCAGCAGTCGCAACACGCTCGCCACGCTGCCCGCCAGCGCGAACGCGCAGCCCAGCCACAACGCCGCCTGCGGCGCATGCGCCTGCGTCAGGTGAAAGCACAACGCCACGAGCCCGGCGCCCAGCGTCTGGCCCAGCAGCCGCGCCGTGGCGACCACGCCGCTCGCGCTGCCGCTGCGCCGCTGCGGCACGCTGCTCATCAACGCCTTCAGGTTGGGGGCCTGGAAGAAGCCGAAGCCGGCGCCGCACAGCGCGGTGCGCCACAGGATGTCCGCCACCGACGCGTGTGCAGGCAGTAGTGCCAGCGCCCCCATGCCGCAGCCCAGCGCCACCAGCCCGATCCCGCCCAGCAGGCCCGGCGGGTAGCGGTCGGCCAGGCGGCCGGCGATCAGCGCCATCACGGCCACCACGGCCGGCCACGGCGTCATCAGCAGGCCCGTGGCCACTGCGCTGTAGCCCAGCGTGGATTGCAGCAGGAACGGCAGCGACACGAATCCCAGCCCCTGGGCCGAGAACGAACAGATCGACGTGGCCGCCGACAGCGCGAAGCTGGGCGCGCGAAACAGGTCGACGGCCAGCATCGGCGCCGGATGGTCGGCCTGGCGCCGCCACAGCAGCGTGCCGCAGACGGCCGCCACCACCCATTCCACCGTCACGGGCGCCCACGCGCCCCCGTGCGACAGCGATTCGAAACCCAGCACCGTGCAGCCGAACAGGCCCGCGCACAGCAGCGCGGCGACGCGGTCGAAGCCATGGCTCTCGCGTCCGGTATGCGGCAGCGCGCGCGCGGCGAACACGGCCGCGACGATGCCGATCGGCACGTTGATCAGGAACAGCCAGTGCCACGAGGCCACCGACAGGATAGCCGAGGCCACCGTCGGCCCGACGGTGAAGGCGAGCGCCACCACCAGCGAGTTCAGCCCCACGCCGCGGCCCAGCTCGCGGGCCGGGAACACGAACCGGATCAACGCGATGTTGACGCTCATGATGGCCGCCCCGCCGATGCCTTGCAGGATGCGCGCGGCCACCAGCGTGGTGAGCGAATCGGCCAGGCCGCACACCAGCGACGCGGCCGTGAACAGCAGCGTGCCGGCCGCGAACACGCGGCCATGGCCCAGGATCTCGCCCGAGGCCGCGAACGGCAGCAGCACCGCGATGACGGCGAGTTGGTAGGCGTTGACGACCCAGATCACCTGGGCCTCGCTCACCTGCAGGCTGCCGGCGATCGTCGGCAGCGCGGTGTTGGCGATCGCGGTGTCGAGGGTGGCCATCGCGACGGACAGCAGGATGGCGGTCAGCGCCAGCGCGTGCTGGCGTCCGACCAGTCCGTCCGCCACCGGCGGGCGAGGAACGCCTGGGGCGGCGGGTTCAGGAGACATCGGTCGGTGCGGCGGCGGCGGGAGGACGAGACGCCATTGCACCACCGGATCGATGCCGGTGCGCGGTCGCGGGCTATTGCAGGCGCCCGGGTCACATGGTGAACCGGGGCGGCCCGCGCCGCCTCACTCGATCGGCTTCTCGACCACCGGCGCGCGCATGCCGATCGCCATCCGGTTCCAGGTGTTGATCGTGGCGATCGTCCACATGAGTTCGACGATCTCCTGGTCGCTGAACTGCAGCTTCAACGCGTCGAAATCGGCCTCGCGATCGACGTGGTGATCCGCGAGCCGGGTCATCGTCTCGGCCCAGTTCAGCGCGGCGCGTTCGCGCTGGCTGTACAGGCCGGTCTCGCGCCAGGTGGGCAGGCTGTTGATGCGTTGCCACGTTTCACCGTGCTTGCGCAGGTCGCGCACGTGCATGTCCAGGCAGAACGCGCATCCGTTGATCTGCGACACGCGGGTCTGCACGAGGTCGATCAGCACCGCACCGAGCGAGGATGGCGCGAGGGCGGCGCTGGTCGCGGCCATCGCCTGGTAGGACTTGGGCGAGATCTGGGTCCAGGGAAGACGGGGTTCGTTCATGAGGGGTCTCGAGTTGAAGTGCGGGATACACACACTCAAGACGTTTCGGTGCCCGGCCTTGTGACGTTCAGTTCGCGCCCGAGCGCCCGCGCGATGCGCGCGAGCTTGTCCGGGTTGCGTTGCGAATGGATGCGCACGATGCGCTCGCCGTCGGTCTCCACAGCCTGCGCCGACTCCAGCGTGTCCGCGACGAAGCGCAGCAGGCCCCACTGGCCGTTGAGCACCGCCACCTCGTAGCGCACCCGGCCCGGGAAGCGCCGCCCGGTGGCGAAATACAGTTGCGCGATGCGCTGGGCGCCGACCAGCGGCACGCCGAAGCTGGGCACGACGCCGCCGCCGTCGCCGATCAGCTGCGCGTCCTCCGCCAGCATGGACTTCAGCGCCGCGAACTCGCCGCGCACGGCCGCATCGGCGAAGCCGCGCAGCAGGCGCAGCTGCGTCTCGCGCGCCACCGTGTAGCGCGGCCGCTCGTCCTTCAGCTGCGCCTTGGCCCGGTGCACCAGTTGCCGGCAGGCCGGCTCCGTCTTGCCCAGCGCCTCGGCCACCTCGTCGTAGTCGGCGTCGAACACCTCGCGCAGCAGGTAGGCCGCGCGGGCCTCCGGCGCCAGGCGCTCCAGCAGCGCCAGGAACGCCACCGACACGTCGTCCACGCGCTCCAGCAACTGCTCGGGCGAGAACGGCGAGTCCGCCATCAACGGCTCGGGCAGCCAGGTGCCCACGTAGTGCTCGCGGGCCACCTTGGCGCTGCGCAGGCGATCGATGGCGATGCGCGTGGTCACCGACACCAGCCAGGCCTCGGCGTTGTCCACGCGCCCGACGTCGGCCTCGTGCCAGCGCAGCCAGGCGTCCTGCACCACCTCCTCGGCCTCGGCCAGCGAGCCGAGCATGCGGTAGGCGATGCCTTGCAGGCGGGAACGGAGCTTGTTGAAGGTGGCGGTGGTGTCGGTCATCTGCTTCGGACGTTTGACAAGCCCTTGTTGTGACAGTGTCGCCGGCCCATGTCGAGCGGTGCAGGCTGCCGAAACGCGGCCAGCCCCGTAGAATTGCCGGTTCGGCCTCGCCACGCGCCAACGGACTTCCGGGCGCCATGCGAGGCAACCACGCCGGACAGCCGCGCCTCGCGCGCCCCGGCGGCGACCACTGGCCACCCATGACCCGCAAACTCTTCGTCACCACCGCCCTGCCCTACGCCAATGCGCCCTTCCACATCGGGCACATGATGGAGTACATCCAGGCCGACATCTGGGTGCGGTTCCAGCGCATGAACGGCGCCGAGGTGCACTTCGTGGGCGCGGACGACGCGCACGGCGCACCGATCATGATCGCGGCCGAGAAGCAGGGCAAGACGCCGCAGGCCTTCGTCGCCGAGATCGCCGCCGGCCGCGCGAAGTACCTGGACGGCTTCCACATCGCGTTCGACAACTGGAGCTCCACCGATTCGCCGGAGAACCACGCGCTCGCCAAGGAGATCTACCTGGCGCTGCGCAAGAACGAGCTGATCGACGTGAAGACGATCGAGCAGTTCTTCGACCCGGTGAAGTCGATGTTCCTGCCCGACCGCTTCATCAAGGGCGAGTGCCCGCGCTGCGGCACCAAGGACCAGTACGGCGATTCGTGCGAGAACTGCGGCGCGGTCTACAACCCGACCGAGCTGAAGCACCCGTATTCGGCGCTGAGCGGCGCCGTCCCCGTGCTGCGCAGCAGCGAGCATTACTTCTTCCGCCTGTCCGATCCGCGCTGCCTCGACTTCCTGCAGAAGTGGACGACCGACACCGGCCGCCTGCAGCCCGAGGTGCTCAACAAGATCAAGGAGTGGTTCACCAAGGACGAGGAAACCGGCGCCGGCGGCCTGGGCGACTGGGACATCAGCCGCGACGCGCCCTACTTCGGCATCGAGATCCCCGACGCGCCGGGCAAGTACTTCTACGTCTGGCTGGACGCCCCGATCGGCTACCTGGCCTCGCTGAAGAACTACTTCTCCAAGGCCGGCATAGCCTACGACGCGTTCTTCGCCGACCCCGCCGTGCAGCAGGTGCACTTCATCGGCAAGGACATCACGTACTTCCACACGCTGTTCTGGCCGGCGATGCTGCATTTCTCGGGCCGCAAGACGCCCGACCACGTGTTCGTGCACGGTTTCATCACGCTGGGCGGCGACAAGATGAGCAAGAGCCGCGGCACCGGCATCTCGCCGCTGAAGTACCTCGACCTGGGCCTGCACCCCGAGTGGCTGCGCTACTACATCGCGGCCAAGCTGAACTCGCACGTCGAGGACATCGAGTTCAACCCCGAGGACTTCGTCGCCCGCGTCAACTCCGACCTGGTCGGCAAGTACATCAACATCGCCAGCCGCGCGGCCGGCTTCCTGGCCAAGCGCTTCGGCGGCACGCTGTCGGGCGATCTGGGCGTCGAAGGCTCGTCGCTGCTGGAGACGCTGCGCGCGCAGAAGGACGCCATCGCCGAGCTGTACGAGGAGCGCGAGTTCGGCAAGGCGCTGCGCGACATCATGGC
>FTKD01005244.1_pt1 | contig 18816 bp, 19 predicted proteins | sample 1658191 | NCBI WGS metagenome assembly FTKD01 (sample SAMEA3914808, study PRJEB12502) | metagenome | biome: forest; material: soil | place: Canada | collected 2011-08-03 | depth 0.3 m
GACGCGCTGTTCGCGCGCAAGCTGCTGGGCCGCCGGCGCGCGCCCGAATTCGAGGCCTGGCTGTTCGCGATGGGCATCACCGACGCGCACGGCGCGTTGCGCAGCGTCACCGCGATGCCTGCGTTGGCACAGGCGATGGCGGCGTCGCAAGGCCTGCTGTCCGGAGCCTCGGCATGACCGGCACGCTGCCCGACCTGGCCGTGCATTGGGACGACGGCGCCGCCCCGACGCACGCGCAGGGGCCGCTGCCCGACCCGTGGACGGCACTGCGCCGCCATACCCCGGCGCGTATATCCCTGGGCCGTGCCGGCACCAGCCTGCCCACCGCCGAGGTGCTGCGCTTCGCCGCCGCGCACGCGGGGGCGCGTGACGCGGTGCACCTGCCGCTGGACGTCGATGCGCTGCTGGCCGACCTGCGCGGCCAGGGCCTGGACGCGGTGGCGGTGGCGAGCCGTGCCGCGACGCGCGTCGAGTACCTGACGCGGCCCGACCTGGGCCGCCAACTCATGCCGGACAGCCGCAGCGCGCTAGCTGGCGGAACCGGCGACGGGCTGTGCATCGTGATCGGCGACGGCCTGTCCGCGATCGCGGCGCAGATGCACGCGGTGCCGCTGATCGCGGCGCTGCAGGACGCCGGCGTCGTCGCCGGCCGCATCGTCGTCGCCACGCAGGCGCGCGTCGTGCTCGGCGACGAGATCGGCGAATGCGTGGGTGCGTCGCTCGTGCTGATGCTGCTCGGCGAGCGCCCGGGCCTCAGCTCGCCCGACAGTCTCGGCGCCTACCTCACCTGGGCGCCGAAGACGGGCCGCACCGACAGCGAGCGCAACTGCGTCAGCAACATCCGGCCCGAGGGCCTGCCGCTGCGCGACGCGGCCGCGCGCATCGCGTGGCTCGTGCGCGAGTCGCAGCGTCGGCGCGTCACCGGCATCGAGCTGAAGGACGACAGCGAGGTGGCGGCCGTCGTCGGCGCGGACGTGCCGCGGCTCGCGCCTACTTGAGCGTCTTCAGGTACGCGACCAGGTCGGCGCGTTCCTTGGCGTCGTCGTCGCCGGGCCAGGCCATCGTCGTGGCCGGCACCACGGCCTTCGGGTCGGCGAGGAAGGCCTCCAGCGTCTTCGCATCCCACACGAGGGTCGACTTCGCCATCGCCGGGCTGTAGATGAAGCCAGGCTTGCTGCCGGCGCGACGCCCGAACACGCCCAGGAGGCCGGGCCCCACGCCGTCGTTGCCACCGGGACTGTGGCAATCGGCGCATTGCTGGAAGGCCATGCCGCCGGCCGCGGCGTCCTGCGCGTGCGCGCCCGCAAAGGCCAGCAGTACCGGCGTGATGACGAACAGACGGCGCAGCAGCATGAGAAGGGCTTTCGAGGAATGAGGCCGCCATGGTGCATGGGAAATCCGTGCGGCGGATGACGGCGCGACAAAGCCCTGCGCCGGCGTCGGACGAAGGCCGCGCGTGAACCGGGGCCGCGACAATGGGCACGCCATGCAACTCCACACCCTGATCGCCTTCACCGCCGTTGCCGCCGTGGCCATCCTCAGTCCGGGGCCGGCCACGCTGCTCGCGTTGCGCAACAGCATGGCCTGGGGGCCGCGCACGGCGATCTGGTCGACGCTGGGCAATGTGTGCGGGCTGTTCTGCCTGTCGGCCGCCGCGATGCTCGGGCTGGGCGTGGTGCTGCAGTCGTCGGCGGTGCTGTTCGGCGTGGTCAAGCTGCTCGGCGCGGGCTATCTGTTCTACGTCGGCATCCGCCAGCTCGCCGGCCGCGGCGTGACGCTGGTGCCGGCCGAAGGCGTCGCGGCCACCGCGCCGCCGGCACGCTCGCGCCTGTTCGGCGAGGCGCTGCTGACCGCCAGCACGAACCCGAAGCCCATCCTGTTCTTCACCGCGCTGTTCCCGCAGTTCCTGGACGCGCACGCGCCGCTGCTGCCGCAGTTCCTGCTGCTCACCGGCCTGTTCATGGGGCTGTCGTTCGCGTCGCTGGTCACCTATTCGCTGCTCGCGTCACGCGCCCGCGCGCTGCTCGCGCGACCGCGCTTCTCGCTGTGGCTCAACCGCAGCGTCGGCGCGATCTTCGTGGCGTTCGGCGCGGCGCTGTTGACGCTGCGTCGCCAGGCGGCCTGACAGCCCGCGGGACGTCGCTGCCCGCAGCGCCGCACCAGGACTTTCGAGAGGCGATATCCTCGAGCGAACACCTGTTCGAGGACGATCCCCCATGACCACCGCACGCCTTCCCACCTACTTCATCTCGCACGGCGGCGGCCCCTGGCCGTGGATGAAGGAGCAGCTGGGCGGCGCCTACGACCAGCTCGAAGCCGCGCTCGCCCGCATGCCCGCGGACCTGGGCCGCACGCCGCGCGCCGTGCTGATGCTGTCGGCGCATTGGGAGGCGCCGCAGTTCACGGTGCAGACGCATCCGGCGCCGCCCATGCTCTACGACTACGGCGGCTTCCCGGACTTCACGTACCGCATCCAGTATCCGGCGCCGGGCGCGCCCGATGTCGCGACGCGCGTGCGCGAGCTGCTGGCCGGGGCCGGCATCGATTCGCAGGAAGACGCCGCCCGCGGCTTCGACCACGGCATGTTCGCGCCGATGGCCGTGATCTACCCGAAGGCCGACGTGCCGGTACTGCAGCTGTCGCTCAAGCGCGGTCTGGTGCCTGCCGACCACCTCGCGCTCGGCCGCGCGCTCGCGCCCTTGCGCGACGAAGGGATCCTGATCGTCGGCAGCGGCCTCAGCTATCACAACCTGCGTGCGTTCGGGCCCGCGGCACGCGCGCCGTCGGCGGCGTTCGACGCGTGGCTGGAGAGCACGCTGGCGCTCGCCGACGCCGCCGCGCGCTCGACCACGCTCGCCGCATGGGAGCGGGCGCCCGCGGCGCGTCTCGCGCACCCGCGCGAGGAACACCTGCTCCCGTTGATGGTGGCACTCGGCGCCGCCGAGGCCGACGCCGCGACGCGCGTCTATCACGAGCGCGAGTTCTTCGGCGGCATCACGGTGTCGAGCTACCGCTTTGGATGAGCCCGCATCGCGGGATGCAGGCACGCTTCCGCTGCTCGCGCTGGCCGCCTCGCTGATCTCGCAGAACCTCGGCGCGGCGATCGCCAAGAGCCTGTTCCCGGTCGTCGGCGTCGAGGGCATGACGGCGTTGCGCATCGGGCTGTCGGCCCTGTTGCTGCTGGCGTTCTGGCGGCCGTGGCGCACGCCCGTCGCGCGCCACGACATCGCCAACCTGGTGGTCTACGGCGCGATGCTGGGCGGGATGAACCTGTGCATCTATCACGCGTTCGGCCGCATCCCGATCGGCATCGCCACGGCCATCGAGGTGACCGGCCCGCTGGCGGTCGTGCTGGCGGCGTCGCGGCGCGCGCTCGATGTCGCCTGGGTGGCGCTGGCGCTCGCCGGCCTGGCGTTGCTGTTGCCGCTTCGATCGCAGGCGGCGCTCGACCCGGCGGGGCTGCTGTTCGCGTTCGGCGCGGCGCTGTCGTGGGCGCTGTACATCGTGTTCGGCAAGCGTGTGTCCATGCTGGCGAGCGGCCAGGCGGTGTCGCTGGGCATGCTGGTGGCGGCGCTGTTCGCCGTGCCGATCGGCATCGCGCACGCCGGCGCCGCGATGGCGGTGCCGACGACGCTGCTGGCGGGGCTCGGCGTGGCGTTGCTGTCCAGCGCCGTGCCGTACTCGCTGGAGATGGCCGCGCTGCGCCGCATGCCGCGCCACGTCTTCGGCATCCTGGTCAGTGCCACGCCCGCCGTCGGCGCGGCCTGCGGCGCGATCGTGCTCGGCGAGCGGCTCGGTGCGCTGCAGTGGCTGGCGATCGGCTGCATCATCGTCGCGTCCGCCGGCGGGGCGGCCACGGCTAGGCGCTCCCCCGACGCGCAGGCCATCGCGTAGCGCGCCGCCGACTTCGTCGCGGCGCGGCACGCGGATGGCTGCGATGGCTTGAACGGTGGAGCCATGTTCGGCTGAAGGACGGCCGGCGTCGATCGGCAACGGCGATTGACACATGGCCGAGCCGGCCCCTAGACTCGGTCGACAAGCACGCGTTCATGCTTGGCCGTCTTCCCAGTGTCCTTTCGAGGCCCGCACATGAGTCGACTGCATCGTCTCGTTGCTCGTCGTCCTGTGCCGGACGCGATGTCTTCGTGCGGTCGCCGCATGTTCGGAAAGCGGCTCCTCGGCCGAGAGACACCGGCATGACCGCGCCGCGACCGCCCGCCGCTTCCACGGCTGAGCCGGGCGAGTCGCAGTCCGGCGCCACGGGCGCGTGACCATGACGGCTCGCGCGATCACCATCGACGAACTCGTCGCCGCGCTGGCCGGCGAGCGCGCGGCCATCGTGCTCGATGTGCGGGATCTGTTCGAATCCGAGCGCGGTCACATCCCCGGCGCCGCGATCCTGCCGCGGCGCCGCATCGAGTTCCGCATCGAGGCCCTCGTGCGCGATCGCGCCACGCGGCTGGTCGTCGTCGACAGCGGCGACCATGTCGAGGCCGGCCAGCGCGACCCGCGCGCCGCGCTGGCGGCGGCCACGCTCGCCGCGCTGGGCTATCGCGACGTGGCGGCGCTCGCCGGCGGCCTGGCGTCGTGGCGGCAGGCGGGCCTGCCGATCGTCTCCGGCGCGCAGGTATCGAGCAAGGCCTTCGGCCGTCGCATCGGCGACCTCGAGCGCGTCCCCACCATCGACGTGACTACGCTGCAGCGCTGGCGCCGGGAGGGCCGGCGCGTCGCGCTGTGCGACGTTCGCAGCGCGGCCGAGCACACGGAAAGCTGCATCCCCGGCGCGGTGGCGATGCCGGGCTTCGAGGTCGTTGCGCACGCGCTCGACCTGGCCGGCGAGTCGGACGCGATCGTGCTGTGCTCCAGCGCCTGCACGCGCAGCGTGGTCGTGGCTCGCACGCTGATCGACCTGGGACTGGGCGATGTCGTCGCGCTCGATGGCGGCATGCTCGCGTGGCGGCTCGCGGGACACGAGTTCGAACGCGGCTCGCGGCTGCGCAGAGTCCAACCGTCCCGGGCGGGGCGGCAGTTCGCGCAACTCGCCGCCGCCCGGCTGGTCAAGCATCATGGCGTGGCGGGGATCGAGGTGGCGGACCTGGCGCCGTTGGTCGAGGCGGACAGCGGCAATTTCCACGCGTTCGACCTGCGGGATCCGACTCGCCATTCGGCCGCGCACGTCCCGCGCAGCGTGCCGGTGGCGAGCGATCGCTTGATCGTCCGCAACGAAGAGCTCGTCGGCATTCGTGGCGCGCCCATCGTGCTGATCGACGACGACGACGTCCGGGCACTGCTGACGGCCGTCTGGATGCGCCGCCTCGGCCACAAGAACGTGCGGGTGCTCGCCGGCGGCTTCGCTGCCTGGGCGACGGCGGGGCTCGCCTCGGCCACGGCGGCCGAGACGCCGCTGGGCTGGCACGAGGCGAGTGCGGCGACACCGGGCCTGGGCGTCGCCGACGTCCTGCATTGGCTCGCCGCCCATGCGCCGGCGCATGTGCTGCACGTGGACACCAGCGCGTCGTATCGGCGGGGCCATCTGCCCGGCGCGGTGTGGCTGCAGCGTGGCTGGCTGGAGGCGCGTATCGGCCAGGTCGCGCCGAGCCTGGGCGACGCCTTGCTCCTGACCTGCACCGAGGGCGCGCAGGCGGCCTTCGCGGCCGCCACGCTGCAGGGTCGCGGGCACGTCCACGTGGCATGGCTGCAGGGCGGCACGCGGGCCTGGGCCGCCGCCGGACAGGCGCTGGAAACCTCGACGCTGCCGCCGCAGGACGACGAGCTGCTGCTGCCTGCACGCCGCGACGAGCAGGCGATGCGCGACTACCTCGATTGGGAGCGGCTGCTCGAGCCGCGCGAATGAGCGCGGCGCGCGCTCATGCGAAGCGGCGGCGGGCGGCGTCCTGGCCTTCGCCCGCCCGCACGATCGCGGCCTCGCCGAACGGCAGCACGCGGAAATCGCTGCCGGCCGGCGTGCCTTCCAGGTGCGCCACCGCGCGCGCGAGCGCCTGCGTGGGCGCCTCGTAGGCGTCGTCGGCGAGGTTGAACGTGGCGAAATGGATCGCCAGCGTCGTCTGCGACTCCAGCGTCAGGCTGGCCTGCAGCGCCTCGTCGGGATCGATGTGCACGCGCTCCATGAACCAGCGCGGCGCGTAGGCGCCGATCGGGATCAGCGACAGCGTCATCGCGCCGAAGCGCTCGCGGATCGCCTGGAAATGGAAACCCATGGCGGTATCGCCCGCGAAGTAGACCTTGCCGTGCGGCGTCTCCAGAACGAAGCCGCCCCACAGCGACTTGTCGCGATCGAACAGGCCGCGTCCCGAGAAGTGCTCGGCCGGCACGTAGGTGGCGGTCACGCCTTCGCAGATGTCGTGGCTGTCCCACCAGTTGAGCTCGACGACGTTCTTCGACGGCACCTTGGCGCCCACGCGCAGCCCGGTCAGCACCAGCGGGTTGTCGCGCTGGACCAGTTGACGCAGCGTGGGCCGGTCGAGATGGTCGTAGTGGTCGTGGCTCAACAGCACGACGTCGATGGGCGGGACGAGCTCGAACGGCACCGCCGGCGGACGCACCCGCTTCGGCCCGGTCCACGGCGTGGGGCCGATGCGCATCGACATCACCGGGTCGGTGAGGATGTTGAGCCCGTCCAGCTGCAGCAGCACCGTGGCGTGGCCGATGACCGTCGCGCGGATCGAGCCGTCGTCGACCTTGGCCAGCGGCGGCGCGACGGGCACGTCCTCCACGTGCGTCGGCCACGGCCCGCGCGAGCGCGTCGCGAGCCAGCGCAGCGCGCTCGCCAGGCCATGCTTGGCGCGTCCGCTGGCGTTGTGGAACACGCCATGGCGGAACGGGGCGGCCTCGAAGGCGTTGGGCGGCAGGGGCAGGGTCACGTCGGCATTTCGGGAAGTCTCCGCTCCGACTGTACGGCCGCCCGGTAGCCGGCGTGTGAACGAGTACCGAAAGCAACGGATGAGTGAGCCATCGTGCCGCGCGGCATTGCGCGGTGCACCCGTCGAGTCCGGCGGCGACCGATCGTCGGACACCCCTGCCGGTCATCGCACGCGGCCGGCGGCTCGTCGCACGGCGGTGGCTGCCGGCAGCAGGCGCGGCGACATTGCAGGCCACGCAATTGCCCGATGCAATTCATGAAATCTGGATTTCGTCCACCTCACGAGGAATCGACATGCTGAATGCGTATCCCCTGAAGATCGCCGTCGTTGCCGCCTGCATCGCGATCGCGTCCGTGCCGGCGCAGGCCAAGGGTTGCCTGAAGGGCGCCGCCGTCGGCGGGGTCGGCGGGCATCTGGCCGGCCACCATGCCGTCGCCGGCGCGGTCGTCGGCTGCGCGGTCGGGCATCACCTGGCCGCGAAGAAGGATCGCGCCGCGGCGCAGTCCGCCGCCGCGCGCCAGGCACCGGCGAGCGCCGCGGACAGGTAGCGCCGCGGCGCCTCCGAGACGTTGCCGGCGGTCGCCGGGCCGTCATCCGTGTCTTGCGCCCCGGGTCGACGCACCCGACACTGCGCCATGCCAATCGATTCGACGCGGGTGCACGGCTCCGCCATCAACGTGGCGCTCGTCACCGCCCGGTTGCGCCTGGAGCCGCTCGACAGCCACCACGCCGCGCCGCTGTTCGACGGGATGCGCGACCCGGCGATCTACGAATGGATCTCGCTGCAGCCATCGATCGACCTGCCGCACCTGGAGGCGCGCTGGGGGCGCGTGGCGCGGCACCCGCTCGTCGGCGTCGATGTGCTGGATTTCGGCTGGGCCGTGCAGCGCATCGCCGACGGGACCTGGATCGGCAAGATGGACGCCGAGGTGACGGCGTTCGGCGTCGCCACCAACGTGGGCTATGCGTTCGTGCCGGCGTATTGGCGCCAGGGCTACGCGACGGAAGCGGTGACGGCGCTGAGCGGGCACCTGCGGCGCCACGGCGTCGTCGAGCAGCGCGCGACGGTCACCGTGGGCAACGACGCGTCCTGCCGCGTGCTCGAACGGGCGGGGTTCGTGCGCGAACGCGTGCTGCACGCCAACGACACGCTGCGTGGCGTGCTGGTCGACGACATCGAGTACGTTCGACGTTAGGGCCTGTTCACACTAATAACGTGCCCGCGTGACCCATCAGAAAGCCCGCCTTCAAGGCGCGAGCGCGCAGGCGTGGTGAGCCCACTCCAAGCGTTCCCTACGGTCACAACGCCGAAGGCGGGCTTTCTGGTGGGTCACCCGGAGGGCCGGTGGCCTGCGAAGCCCCAGGCCGCGTTGGAGGCTCCTTGCGGGCGTCCAGCCCGCCGCGTCGCCTCCGCCTTGCCTGGGGCTACCCAGGCCGCCGGCGCGGGCACGTTATTAGACATCATGGTCACCGCTGATTAGGCGGCCGGTCTCCAACATCGTAGGTTGCACGCCGAGGCGTGTAGAGCTACATGCTGTGACTTGCGTCGTCAGCAACAAGGAGACCGACCATGGAAGAGCGTATCAAATTTCATGTGGGCCTGGACGTCCACAAGGACAGCATCACCGTTGCAGCGGCCGAGCTGGGGCGAGCGCCAGGGCGACTCGTCGGCAAGGTGGCACACGACCTGGGCAAGCTCTTGAAGGTGCTGGCCAAGATCGGCCCGACCGAGGATCTGCACATCGTCTACGAGGCCGGGCCGACGGGCTTCGGACTGCAACGCGCCCTGGTTGCCAAAGGCTACATTTGCGAGATCATTGCGCCATCGCAGATCCCGCGGCGGCCGGGCGATCGGGTCAAGACCGACGGACGCGACAGCATTCAGTTGGCGGAAGCGTCTCGTGCCGGACAGCTGAGCGCCGTATGGATCCCCGACCCAGAAGACGAGGCGATCCGCGACCTGTCGCGGGCGCGCGAAGACGCGGTCAACAGCCGCGTCCAGGCGCGCCACCAGCTCAAGGGCTTTTTGCTGCGTCATGACATCCGCTACATCGGCAAGACTTCGTGGAGCCTGGCGTACTACCGTTGGCTGACGACGCTGAACTTCGGCGCCAGTGCGGCTCAGACGGCGTTTACCGAGTACGCGCTTGCCGTGAAGGCCGCTGACGACCGTGTCGAACGCCTGACCAAGGCGCTGGTGGCTTCGATCACGGGCTGGCGCTTCGAGTCGGTGGTGGGCGCATTGCAGGCACTTCGCGGCGTCGCCGCGATCACGGCGATCGGCCTGCTCGCCGAGATCGGCGACCTCTCGCGGTTCTCGCATCCGCGCAAGCTCATGGGCTATCTCGGGCTGGTTCCATCCGAGCGCTCGAGCGGTGAACGAACGAGCCGCGGCAGCATCACCAAGACAGGCAACGCACACGCACGTCGGCTGTTGACCGAGGCGGCCTGGAACTATCGCTTCAAGGCTCGAATCGGACGAGAGGCGCAGGCCCGCCAGGAGACGCTGTCCGAGCCGATCCGCACGACGGCGTGGAAGGCCCAGTTGAGGCTGACACAGCGATTTGCGGCACTGAGAGAACGCGGCGTGCAGATCAACAAGGCGTGCGTGGCAGTTGCTCGAGAACTGGCAGGCTTCATCTGGGCGATCGGACTGCAAGCCCAACAGGAGAAGGCTCAAAAGACGTGAACGAGAAGCCTCTGCAGGGATCGATCCGATGATGCGACACGGGCCCCGATAGGGCAATCCTCGGTCACACTACAAGGGCGCCGCAAGGCAGATCCCCGACATCTAGAGCGAGGCAGGCCCGCGACGAATCGATGAAGTGCTGGTAACCAATCCGCGGATATGAGTCTGATTCATCGTCGCTGCACCGCTCGTGTCGCATCACCCGATCGATCCAAAACCCATCTCAGCACAACACCTATGCGCTAACGCGATTGACTGCGGCGACCATATGAGTGTGGTGTTGCAGGCTATGAGGAACTCAATAAAGCCGATGGATTTGCCATGTGTCTCATAGCGGCGTCCTTTCCCGTTGATGATGCCTGCGGCGCTTTTTTGCCAGGCGCGCAGCGCCTGGCAAAAAAAGCGCCGCAGGCAAAGCGCCGTCACGCGACGCTCAAGGCACCGCCCACGCGGCCCACGTCGACCTTCACCGGTAGAGCACCTCGAGGAAGATCGCAATTGCCCTCTCCAATGCACACTGTCGTAGAGCATCGGCTCAAGAATCAAACAGGACACTAGCGAACGGCGATCCAGCCCAGCCCGCGAACCAGCAGCAGCAGCGCCACGCCGGCGCTGACGATCGCGAAGCCCTGCTGCAATCGCGGCCCGGCCACGTGCGTCGCGATCAGGCGTGCCAGCAGCGACGCGGCCACCGACCCGATCGCGAACGGCAACGCGATGTCCCACGCGATCGCCCCGTGCCAGGCCGCCGCGCCGACGCCGCCGACGGACGCGAGCGCGATGACCGCGAGCGACGTGGCGACGACGCTGCGCGCCGACAGCTCCGTGAAACGCGTCAGCGCCGGCACGATGACGAAGCCGCCGCCGACGCCCAGCAGCCCGCTCAACACGCCGGCCACCACGCCGGTGAACGCGAGCGCCTGCGCGCACGGGCGCGTCCACACGAGACGCCCGTCGCGCGCGTCGAGCACGCACGGAAGCGCGGCGCGCGTCACGCCGTCGTGGCCGTCGGCCGCATGACGCGCGCGCTGCCACATGCGCCACGCGGCGACCGCGAGCACCGCGGCGAACGCGATCGTCAACGGCGTGTTGGGCACGCGCTGCGCGGCCAGCACGCCCAGCGGCGCCAGCACCATCGCGAGGCCGCCCATCAGCAGCGCCGCGCGATAGCGCACGATGCCGTCGCGCAGCCCCAGCGTCGCCGACATCGCCGCAGCCAGGCCCACCGCCAGCAGGCCGACGGGCGCCGCCGCGGCCACGCCAAGGTGCAGCGCGAACACAAGCAGCGGCACGGCAAGAATGCCGCCACCGGCGCCGGTGAGCGCCAGCAGCAGGCCGACGACGGCGCCGAGCGCGAACGCCTCCATCACAGGGCGGCCGCCCTGTCGAAGAAGCGTTCGGCCCGGAGCGAGGAACGGTGGGGTGCGGTCGTCATCGAACGTATTTGAACAGCGCGCACGCTACGCCACATTCGGGCGCGCGCCCATAGTGGTCGTCCGCATCCGTTGGGGGCTTGTCGGCAACCGCCAGTCGGTGAGAGACTGGGCCGATGGACAGCCAACACGCCACCCTCGATCCGCAATCCCACACCTGGTTGGAACTCGGAGAAGTGCAGCAGTTGCTGCTGGACGCCTACCCCGGGGTCGTGCTGGGCGTGGACGCGCAGAGCCGAATACGCTGGATCAACCCGACCGCGGCCGAACGCCTGGGCTTCGGCCGCGACGAGCTCAGCGGCAAGCCGATCGCCGGCAGCCTGATCGCGCTGGAAGAGCTGGAGGCGCGCGCCGTCGAACTCTCCGCCATCCTCGGCGAACACGTGGTGGCCGACGCCGGCGTGCTGGGTACGGCGTTGCGCCGCGACGGCGTCGCCAGCGAACACGACTGGGTGCTGCGCCACAAGGACGGTTCGCCGCACCCGACCCGCCTGAACGTCGGCGCGCTGCGCGATCATCGCGGCCAGGTCACCGGCCTGATCGCCGTCGAGCCGCTGCACCGCGGCAGCGAAGAGTCGCCGCTGCGCCTGACCCACCACGACAATCTCACCGGCCTGCCCACGCGCGCGGTGCTCCAGGATCGCGCCGAGATGGCACTGCTGCGCGCGGCCCGCCAGAAGAGCGTGCTGGCGATGATGCTGATCGAGATCGACGGCTTCGATGCGCTCTGCGAGCAATACGGCCGCACCGTCGGCGACGACGTGCTGCGCGCCACCGCCGGCCGGCTGCACTTCGAGTTGCGCAAGACGGACACGGCGGTCCGCCTCGATCGCGGCCAGTTCGCCGCGATGCTGGTGGATCTGCACCAGCCCGAGGAAGCCCAGCGAGTCGCCGCGAAGGTGGCGCATGCCCTGGCGGCGCCGATCAACGTGGGCGTCGCGCGCCTGTCGCTGGTGGTGCGCGTGGGCATTGCCTGGTCGCCCGCGCACGGCAACCAGCTGATGGCGCTGCTGCAGGCCGCCGAGGCCGCGCTGGCCACGCTGCCGGCGGGCCAGGGCGGCGTCGCCAGCGGAGGCTAGCCGAGCCCTAGAACGGCGCGACGGACGGCACGAACTCGCCGGCGTCGTCCGCCGGCGCGACGCGCCCTTCATGCGCGCGCTTGTCGGTGCGTCCGAGGTCGTGCTCCATCGCGTGCACCAGCTTCCCGGCCGCACCGTTGACGGCCGCATCGAGCGACTCGGCGTGATTCGTCACCGCGATCGGCGGCCGGCCGTTGAGACGGGCCTCCATCAGGCAGCGCTTGTCCGGCGCCCCGCCCTTGCCCGCGTTCTCGTCGCTCAGGTGCACCTCCACGCGCGTGACGTGCTGCGCGAGGTGCCCCAGCGACGACTCGACGACGCTGCGCGCCCACTGGTCGCGCGCTTCGCTGCCTTCGATGTGGCGGTCGGCGTTGATCTGGATCTGCATGTTTTTTTCCTGGGGTTCGTGTTGTCGTGTCGCGGCAGGCCTCGTGCCCACGACGCCGGGGGCGCCACGGCATGACGATTGCTTGACGCGGGCATGTCAAACGTTGCGGCGCAAGCGCGTCAGCCGCGACTGGATCCGCTTGCGAAAGCCCAGCTTCTCGTAGAGTGCGATCGCGGACGCGTTCTCGGCGAGCACGTGCAGGAACGGCAGCTCGCCGCGCTCGACGATCGCCCGCGACACGAGACGCATCAGATCGGCGGCCAGTCCCCTGCCGCGCCAATCGGGGTGGCAGCACACCGCGCTGATCTCCGTGTGGCCCGGCACGCGCAGCCGCTCGCCCGCCATCGCCACCAGTTGGCCATCCGCCTCGAAGCCCAGGAATCGGCCCAGCTCCGCCGTGCGCGCGAACCACGGCCCCGGTGCCGTCAGCTGCACCAGCGCTGTCATCCGTTCCGCGTCGTCGGCCACGAGCGGCCTGAAGCGCCCCGGCGCCTGCACGTCGCCGGTTGCCGGCCCGACCATCTGCACGAGATTCATGCGGTCCGTCACGTCGAACAACGGGCCGGGCTCGAAGTCGTGATCCTGCACCAGGGAAACGACCTCGCCGGGCTGCATGACGGCAGCGAGCGCACCGAAGCCGGCCGCGGACAGCGCCGGCATGCCGGCGAACAACGCGTACTCCGCGCGGAAGCGCCGCGCCAGGTCGCCGCCCAGCGCCAGGTGGGCCTGCGACGTGGTCAGCGCGGTCCACAGGACGTTGTCGAGTGGATGATGGGGGGCTGGCGTGGCGGTCATGGCTGCCAGTGTGCCTCCTGCGGCAGCGCAACGGCGCCGCGCGTCAGTCGATCTCGAACGACACCAGGAACTCCGCCCCGACCGTCCCGTTGCGCGCCACCAGCGACCAGCCATGCGCCAGCGCGATTTCCTGGCAGATCGCCAGGCCCAGGCCGGCGCCGGTGTCGCGGCGCGCGGCGCCACGCCAGAAGCGCTTGAACAGCTCGGACAGGTGGGCCGGTGGAATGCCTTCGCCTTCGTCGCGCACAGAGATGCCGTTCTCGCGCACGTCCACCGTCACCACCGCGCCGCTGGGCGAGTGCTGGATCGCGTTCTCGATCAGGTTCTTCAGCAGCACGAACACCGTGGCCCGGTCGGCGCGGCGCGGCGGGATCGCCTCGGCCACGCGCAGGTCCAGGTGCACGTTGCCGCGTTGCGCGAGGCGCTGCAGGAAGGTGGCGGCCTCGGCGGCGGCCGCGCCCAGGTCGATCTCCGCCATCTTGAAGTTGCCGGACTCGCTGACCTCGGCCAGGTGCAGCAGCTGGTGCACCTGGCGCGCCATGCGATCGATGTCGGCGAGCAGCAGCTCGCGGTCGTCCGACTGGCTCAGTTCGACCTGGCCGCGGATCAGCGCGAGCGGCGTCTTCAGCTCGTGCGCCGCCGCCGCCAGGAACTCCTGCTGCACGCGGTAGCCTTGCCGCAGCCGGTCCAGTGCCTGGTTGAACGCGCGGATCAGCGGTCGCATCTCGCGCGGCAGCGTCGCCTCCGACAGCCGCGTCTCGAGATTGCGGGGATCGATGCGCGACGCGACATCGGAGGCGCGTCGCAACGGCAGCAGCAGATGGCCCAGCGTCGCATGCACGCCGATGGCGAACAGCACCAGCGAAACCGCGGCGATCATCAACGTGTTCTTCAGGATCGGGCCGACGATCGCGCCGCTGAACAGCGCGGCCGCGCGGTCGCTGATCGCCACCTGCACGAAGTACGGATGGCCGTCGTGCGACAACGCCTTCGTGACGACATGCAGCGGCAAGCCGTCCGCGACGATGTCGAAGCGCTCGCGCGCCGCATCGAAGCCGGCGGGCGACGCGGCGAACGGCGCTGCGCCGGTGTCCGAGGACAACGCCGCCACGCCGCGCGCATCGACGACGCGGTACTTCCAGTCGCGCGTCGCGGCCGTGTAGACCCAGGCGGTGTCGGGCGGTTCGCTCAGCGCCACCGGCGCGCCGCCGGCGTCGAACTGCAGGTGCGACGCGATCCAGTCCACCTGCTGGCCGAGCCCGTGCGACAGCGCGGCGGAGCGGTGCCAGTTGAACGCCGTCTCGAGCGCGACGGCGGCCAGCGCGATGCTCAGCAACGAGGCGATGATGTAGGTGGCCAGCAGGCGCCCGCCGAGGCTGCCGCCCTGGTGATGGCGGCGGTGGTGCGTCAGGTACCAGGCCGCGCGACGGCGCCAGCGCATCTCGCGCCGCAGCGCGTCCGCATCGGCCGGGCAGCGCCGCGCTTTCGCACCGGCGTCCCAGTGGCGCCAGTCGCTGTCGTGCCAGGCGCGCCGGCCACGCTCGGGCTCGCGGCCGTGGTATTGATCAAATCTCATCGGGACGCAACGCGTAGCCGTGACCGCGCACGTTGAGCAGTTGCAACGTCGAATCGATCGCCTGCAGCTTCTTGCGCAGGCGGTGCAGCGCGACGTCGAGCGCGTTGGGCGTCACGGCCTCGCTGAGGCCCCAGGCGGCGGCCTCCAGCGCGCTGCGGCGCACGACCAGGCCTTCGGCCTTGACCAGGCACAGCATGATCTGCAGTTCGGCGGACGGCAACGTCACCGTCTCGGCGCCGCAGCTCATCGTGCCCTGGTCGGGGGCCACGCGCACGTCGCCGAACGCCGGCGTCAGGCTCTGCATCGCGGCCGGGCGGCGCAGCAGCGCGCGCACGCGGGCCGCCAGTTCCTCCATCGAGAACGGCTTGGCCAGGTAGTCGTCCGCGCCGGCTTCGAGGCCTTCGACGCGATCGTGCACGGCGTCGCGCGCGGTCAGCATCAGGCACGGCGTGACATTGCCGTCGGCCCGCAGGCGCCGCACCAGCGACAGGCCGTCCCCATCGGGCAGGCCGCGATCGACCACGATCGCGCCGTACGGCGTCTCAGCGATCGCATGGCGCGCGCTGGCGATGCGATCGAACACGTCGACCTCGATGCCGGCGCTGGCCAGCGCCTTGCGCACGAGCGTGGACAGGCGTTCGTGATCCTCGACGAGGGCGATGCGGTTCATTGCTTCAGGGCTTGGTGGAGTTCGGTCTTCAATCGAGGGCCGTCTTGCCCGGCGCCCAGTAGGCCTTGACGAGCATCTGCGACGGCTTGGCACCGGCTGCCTTGAGCGCGCGCTGCAGCCGCTGGATCGCCAGCGACTGGCCGCTGAGCACGTATTGACGGAACGAGTCGGCGGCGGCGTAGCGCACCAGCGCTTCCTCGATCTCCGCCAGATGCGCGCCATCGGCACGGCGCTCGACGAGCCGCGCATGTTGCAGCATGCCACGGCCCATCGCCTCGAGCACCGCGCGCACCTCGGACACGTCGCCGACCTCGAAGATGAAATGCGTGTCGAGCCCGCCCAGCGGGGTGCCGCACAGCGCGAGCGCCAGGGCCAGCGAGGTCTCGTCGCCGACGAAGACCGTGGAGCGATCGATCGCGGCCAGGTCCATCGATCGCCGCGGACCCATCACGTGGCAGCGGTCACCGGGGGCCACGGCACCCAGCCAGCGGGCCGCCGGCGCGCTGCCGTGCACATAGCCGAGCAGGTCGAGCGCGTCGTCGCCTTCGCCCATGCGAAACGGCGTGAAGGTGCGGAACGCCATGCCGCCCACGCGCACCTGCACCTTGTCGCCGGGCACGCGGGCGAGCCGGCGCAACGCGTCGCTGCGCAAGGACACCAGGCGAAAGTGCGGCGACAGCACATGCACGGCATCCACCGTGGCCTCGTGCGTCAGCAGCTTGAGCACCGCCTGGCCGAACAGGCCGGGGGCGCCGCGGCGCGCGGAGTCGCGCAGGACGGCAGGGGTCGATGCGGTGGGGTTCATGGGCGCGCTCCGGGGAGGGGTTGTCGAGTGCGCTCATCGTGGTCCGGGCCGTCTTTCAGCCGACTTACCGACTGCGGTCTTCAGGGTCAACCCGTGCGTGTCGGCCAAATCAGCTGCCAGTTGAGGTCAGCGAGCGGAACTAGTTCACGTTTCTGTTGTTGCGTGAATACCGGGGCCCCGTGTCGGTCTGGAAACAGAACGACAAGGCGGTAACATGTCGTAACTAGCTCTCATCGGACCCATCCCATGTTCAAGACCAAGCGCAAACGCGCCGTCGCACTGGCGCTCATCGCTTTCTTCTGTACCGCTGCCGCGACCTACGTGGCCGTGGACTGGAAGCGTTTCGGGGGTGGATTCCTGGCTTTCCTCAGGGGCAAGGGCGAGCCGCACTTCGCATCCACGGGCAGCGGCCGGCCGTCAGGCTCGGATGGCGACCATCTGGCGGACGCCGGTGGCAGCCATTCCGCTTCCCCGACGCTGCCGCAGCTGGCGGCCGCGACATCGCATCGCAGGCACACGGCGGGCGCCACCGGCGGCGCCAGCAGCCACAAGTCCGATGACGACCTGTTCGTCTACGGCAACCCGGCCGCCGGCGGCATCCCGCCCGGCAGCTTCATCGTCGCCCAGAACGACGCTCCCTCCGGCGGCAACAACGGCGGCGGCGCAGCCCCGGCGCCCGGCCCGTCGGCCGCTCCGGAATCCAGCGGCGACGGCGGCGTGAGCTCGCCCGCACCGGCGCCGACGGCCGGCAACGGTGGCGGCGGCGGTGGCGACAGCGGTTTGCCCATCACCAGGACGCCGGCGGCATCGCCCCCGCCGACCTCGACTCCACCGGCACCTTCGCCAACCGCGCCGACGCCGGCTCCGGCAGCACCGACCCCGCCGGCGCCCGCGCCGAACCAGTCCGGCACCAGCGCCTCGGATCCTCCGGGCAATGGCACGCCGACGCCGCCGGTGTCGCCGCCGGTATCGCCGGTGCCGCCCGTCTCGGCTGTGCCCGAAGCGTCTTCGCTGGCGATGATGAGCCTGGGGGCCCTGTTCCTGGCGGTGGCGGCCCAGCGCAGGCGCAAGAACGGCTGATCGCCCCGGACGCGCCTCGCGCGCCTCATCGCTCCGACCATCGGGCGCCCCTCTTCGAGCGGCGCCCGATGCGCTTTCCGGGGGGTTGTCGGGTCGTCCGGCCAAGCGCGCACGCGGGAATCCCTAGCTTCGCGCAAACGTGTCTTCATCCTGAACGCTTTGGCCTGTAGCATCCTGCTCGGCAGCCGAATTGGTGCCCGGGCGACCCTGCCGTGTCTTCGCCGACCGGCCCGCGCCGCCCATTTTTCGACGACGCCGAAGAACCGGACAGCAGCGCATGGCCAGGCCCAATTTCCACGACCGCAGTTGGCAAGACCTCGACTGGGACACCTGGGGTCCGCAATTCAGCATCCTCGACCGGGCCTCGTCCGTCGGCGAGCTGCAGAACGGCATCGCCACGCGCTACATGGAAGTGCAGGACCTGCTCTCCCAGCTGCCGCCGCACGCGGGCCGCGCGCAGGCCCTGGTGGCCGCGTGGCGCCAGGAGGTCAACAGCTACGGACGCACCGTGGTCTTCTCCGAATCCAGCCGACTGCTGCGGCGCCTCGACGACCTGTATTCGCAGGTGACGGCACAGCTGCAGGCCGCTCGCCAGGCCGCCAAGGCCGCACGCAAGGCCCGCCAGCGTGCGCTGCTCGCCGGCGCGCCCGCCCCCGCGCGCACGGGCGCCACGCACGCGTCGCATCGCAGCTCCGACCACGAGAGCGACGATTTCGAGGGCATGCGCCACAGCGCGGCCACCGCGCGCCAGCGCAGCGACGACATCCATCCCGGCCAGCAGACCGCCGCGATGCGCTGGGCCGCCGTGCAGGCCGCGATGGCGCGCGAATGCGACGGCTGCAGCCCCGACACGGCCAGGCCCGTCACGGCGCGCCAGTTCAAGGTCGCCGTCGACGCATCCGGCGAGGCCGTCGTCGAACAACTCCAGCCGGCACGCGACAACGGCATGGTGCGCATCGTCGTCGCCGGCAAGACGCAGTTCTGGACCACCGGCCTGCCCAACCTCGAACACCTGGGCATCGCGCGCTTCTCGATCTATCGCCGCCACGGCAACACGCGCCGCTTCGACTACGTGGCCGGCATCCGCCGGCCGGAGGACACGGCGGCGCAGCGCGAGGCGGCCGAGCGCGCCGCTGGTTAGGGCCTGTTCACACTAATAACGTGCCCGCGCCGGCGGCCTGGGTAGCCCCAGGCAAGGCGGAGGCGACGCGGCGGGCTGGACGCCCGCAAAGAGCCTCCAACGCGGCCTGGGGCTTCGCAGGCCACCGGCCCTCCGGGTGACCCACCAGAAAGCCCGCCTTCGGCGTTGTGACCGTAGGGAACGCTTGGAGTGGGCTCACCACGCCTGCGCGCTCGCGCCTTGAAGGCGGGCTTTCTGATGGGTCACGCGGGCACGTTATTAGTGTGAACAGGCCCTAAC
>FTKD01000062.1_pt2 | contig 18563 bp, 16 predicted proteins | sample 1658191 | NCBI WGS metagenome assembly FTKD01 (sample SAMEA3914808, study PRJEB12502) | metagenome | biome: forest; material: soil | place: Canada | collected 2011-08-03 | depth 0.3 m
GCCGTCGTTTGACGACAACCGCCATCAGATAAACCATTGACGATCGGAGCATGACGATGAGCGACGAACGAGAAAAACGAATCCTGCGGCGCCTGGATGATCCCTGGAAGATCGGTCTGTGGGAAATCGATGTGGCCTTCCCGTTCATGGTCTGTGCGTTCCTGGGCGTCTTGCGCGGCGGCGTGTTTGCGTTGTCGGCGGGGGTCGGTTTCGGTGCGTTTCTCGGCTTCCGAATCACCCGCCTCAAGGCCGCGCGCTTAAACGGCTTCTTCTTCCATTTCCTCTATTGGTGGTTTCCGCCGATGTTGCTGAGATTGAAGGCGCTGCCGCCATCGACGATGCGCGAAATGGTGGGGTGATCATGCAAACGAATGACTACAACGACAATCTCGACGATTTGAGGGCCGGGCGTCGGCGCGATCAATATATCCACATCGGCTTCATCCTGATCGTGCTGGTCATGCTCTACCTGCTGGCCACGACGTGGGGCAGCGCGCAAACGATCATCGCGCCTCCCGGCGAAGCCGGCTACTGGGTTTCGCGCAATGCAGCCAGCCAGGAATACCTGGAGCGTATGGGCAAGTGGGTGGCCTTTCAGGAATTGACGATGACGCCCGCCGGGGCGGACGCCAATGAAGAGGAATTGTTAAGGCTGGTGCATCCGAAATACTACGGCAAATGCAAGGAACACATGGATTTGTCGATCGCCAAGTTGAAGCGTGATAACGCGGCGACGGTATTTTCGGTGCAGCAAATCCAGACCCAACCCAAGTTTCTGGCCGCCTTGATCCGCGGGCGATTGGTTACCTACATCAACTCCAGCAGAGTTGACGATGAAGACACGATCTTCTTTGTGCAATTCGAAATGAATGGCGGACGCGCGCAGCTGGTGGAAGCGCATGAGGTAGCGCGCGCCGACCTGGCTCAAATATTGAAGGAAAATTTCCGTGAAAAACTTGGTGAAACACCTGCGGCGGCCGTCAAGGACGGTACTGATCGCACTCATAACGCTCGCTAGCAGCGTCGCTACGCCCGACGCTCTGGCCCTGCAGGATATCGAGGTCACACCAGATGGCGTGACCACGGCGCGTATCTCCCTGCATGAAGCCACGCGCATCCGCGTGGACGGCCAACCGATCACGCAGATTTATGGCGCCGGCGTACAAGACGCCAAAAGCAATCCCGCGGGTAGCCTGATCGTCCAGCCATTGGAGAACCGGGGTGAAGCAAGCGTCATTCCCGCGCAAGGCGCCGAGGAAAAGCCGATTAGCGTCTTTGTCGACACCGCGAAGTCGACCTACACGCTGGTCTTGATTCCTGCTGAGACGCCTTCGGAAACCATTGTTTTGCATGACCGCAGCAAAACAAACCCGGCGACAAGCCACGACGACGGCGTGTCCACCAAGCGCGCATCCAATTATTACCGCGAAATCAAGCGACTGGTATTGGTGCTGGAAGGATCGGAAGACGCATCGGATTTCACCGTCAAAGAGGCCCATGAAGTCGTTAGCTTATGGTCCGAAGCAAGATTCATTCTGACGGAACGCGTCAGCGGCGACGACACGATGCGCGGCGAGCGGTATTTGTTGACCAATTTGTCCGCCAACCCGATGCGTCTCGACGAGCGTGAGTTCTATATATCCGACGTGATCGCGGTCTCGGTCGAAAAAGCGGAGTTGGCGCCGCAGGAAACCACTGCCGTCTATATCGTATGGGAGGCCGATCATGCCCGGTAAATTCACGTCCAACATCCCCGGCCTCAAATCCGCGCTTACCAAACAGATCGGCGCAATCGTCCTCGTTGCTTTGGCGGCATGGGGCGGGTTGTACCTGCTGCTGTCGGGCGGCCCGGAAAAGATCAACGGCAAGCATAGTCCGGATGAAGTCTCGGCCAAGGACGGCACCACGACCAATCTGGCTTCTCCTGGCGACCAGGTCGACACCCGCGATCGCTGGATTGGGAACGCGGGTAGGAGCGTTGCCGATCACGAAGCGCGCCTGTCGTCACAAGAGCGGCAAACCAAAGACATCCTGGCCAGGTTCCTGGCACTCGAAAAAAAGGTGACGTCCGCCCCACCCAATTCGCCACCGTCTGCGGCGACACCCAACGCCACTCCCGCGGCACCCTCAGCGGATGCGGACACCGCATCAGGCGATGCAAAAGGCGGCAAAGGAGCATCACCAGGCAAGCCGGATTCCGCAACCGGCAAGCAAAAGGAAGCGCCGTCAGGCACACCCCGACAATTTCCTGATGGGTCGCCCGGCGACGCCAAATATATGCATTTACCCCTTTCCGGCGACATCAACCGGAATGGCCTAGGCACACCGGCAGGTGCAAACGGCAGAACATTCAACATGGTTGGCGGTACCGGCGGGTTACCTGTGAGAGGGGAAGGTCCGGGAATCGGCATCGTCAAGATTAATACGGGCGACAGACTCGGCGGCAATAGTGCGCCGGCCAACATGCGCAACGGCTTGCCTTCTAAAGTCAAACAAGAGGGTTCGACTTTCCTGCCGATCGGATTCGTTCCGGTGCGTCTTTTGGGCGGCATCGATGCGCCAACCGGCGGCCAAGCACAAAGCAACCCCTTGCCGGTGATGATGGAAATCACCGATATGGCGAACCTGCCCAACCGATTCCGCGCCAATGTGAAGCAATGCATGGTGATCGGCGCGGCGGTCGGCGACCTGTCGAGCGAACGTGGATACATCCGCACCGAACTATTGTCATGCATCCGGCGCGATGGCCGCGTGCTCGAAGCGAAGGTACATGGCTCGATCTATGGAGAAGATGGCAAGCTCGGCATGCGCGGACGGCTGGTGACCAAGCAAGGGCAACTACTGGCGAACTCCCTGTTGGCCGGGGTGGTGGGTGGCATTGGGCATGGTCTCTCGACCTACACCGCACAAACCGCGACGACGATTACCGACGGCACGTCGGCGGTCAATGTAACACCGGGCAAATACGCGGAAGCCGGCATCGGCGGCGGGATCGGGCAGGCCCTTGATCGCCTGGCGAATTATTACATCACGCTCGCCGAAAAGACTTTTCCGGTCATCGAGATCGACGCGCAACGCAATGGCGACCTGGCCTTTACCCAAGGCATCGAATTGGATACCCCCCTGCCTGAACTGGCGGATTTACCGAGCCGCCCGCATGGCAGGCGGCCACTGAACGAGGACAACGATGATGAATAAGCGAAGTGTTTTGGGTGTGCCGCTGCTGTGCTGGGCGCTCGTCGCCTGGGCGGACACGCCGCCTGCGAACGCGGAAGTTGCGACGGCAACCACGCCGGAGGCACGGCAACTGGCGGTCAAACTGGCGCAGCTCTATCCTGGCACGCATTTTACCAGCGTCAAACCTGCACCCATCGACACCTTGTTCGAGGTCACTATGGGCCACAACCTCGCGTATGTGGAATCAAGCGGTCGTCATTTTTTCTTCGGCCATCTTTATGACATGCAGACCAATCGAGACCTGACTGCCGATCTGGTAGCCGATTTGAATCGGATTGATGTGAGCAGCTTGCCAATCGCCGACGCCATCGTGGTGACGAAAGGCGACGGCAAGCAGGTGGTGAACGTCTTGTCCGACCCCGGTTGCCACTATTGCCAGCAATTGGAAAAGACGCTCGACGACATGACGGACATCACCGTTCGGACCTGGCTCATCCCGCTGCAGCCCGGCAGCGATGTGCTGGCCAAGTCGATCTGGTGCGCTCACGACAAAACCCAAGCCTGGCACACCTGGATGCTCACTCGGTCCGAGTTGCCCCCTGCGACTAAAAATTGCAATAGCGCTGCCATCCAACGCAACCTGGAATTGGCACAGCGGCTGCAGACGGTCGGCACGCCCACCCTCATCAGCAGTAGTGGACGCGTGCATAGCGGCGCCATGAGCCGCGAAGAACTGGCGGCATGGCTGGCGCAGGATCGTCCATCCGCCAACGGATCAATATCGACAAGGGATTGAATCGTGAAACGACACCATTGCGCGACCGCTTTTAAACGTATGCCTCACCTTATTCGAATGCTATCGACGTTGACGCTGGTCACTCTCGCGGCCGGCTGCACCAATCTGTCAGGCTTGGATGCAAGCAGCAATTACTCCTGCCCCGCGCCGCCCGGCGTGGTATGCAAACCGATGAGTGCGGTCTACCGGTCCCCGGTGGGAGACAGTTCGGCAAACCCGGCCGACCCCGCAACAGCCGCTGCCCAGGGCGCGAAGAGTCCAAAAGCAGGCGCCAAATCGAGCGGAGGCACATTGCCTGCGACGCCATACCTGGCTGATGACAAGTTTCCGCTGCGTTCGCAACCCAAGGTCTTGCGCGTCTGGGCCGCGCCATATGCCGACACCGACGGGGATTTGCATGAAGAGCACCGGATGTACCTGCAGGTCGACTCCGGACACTGGATGCTTGAACATCGTCAGGCACGCATCCAGAACGCATTTACGCCATTGCGCGCACCCGTCACTGACAAGAAAGCAGGAGCCAATGACGCGGCAAAACCCGATAAACGGCCTGGCGTTCGTCCCGATACCCTGCCGGGCGCGCAGCCCGCGTCAACAGCGGGTTCAATAGATCCATTTGATAGCGCACCCGACATTGGAGCGCCCAAATGACAACGAATACCCCCTCGCTAGGCGCCGCCCTGCGTTCCTCGCTGGAAGCACTGATCGGCGCCGATGCACTGGAAACGGTCAGCAAGCAATTCAGGAAACCCGAGAACGACAATCGCGATCCGGGCATGTTCTCCTCCTTTCTGCCCTACCTGTCGTGGGACGAAGACCGGGAGATGTTCGGTCTGAACGAAGGCAACGGTTTCGTGATCGAGCTGATGCCGCAAAGCGGCGCCGACGAATCTACGCGCGAATTGCTGAAAGCGCTGTATCTGAACTGGCACGGCGGCAGTTCGATTGGTATCCATTTGTTTGGCACGCCGCATATTGCCGGCCAACTGGAACGGTATGTCCAACATCGCATCGACAATCCCGATATCGGCGAGCGGAATGTCTCGGGACATGATCTATCGGACATACAGCCGTCCGAGAACGTATATCGCCGCTTTGCCAAGCGTCGTGCCAGCTTCTATAACCGGGCTGCGCACAAATCGATTACCAAAGGCACGCCCTACGTGCTGCGCGATTTCCGCCTGATCCTGTCGGTAGTCGTCCCTGGCACCAGCCGAGACCATCAGACCAAGGACGAACTGATGGTGCGACGCGATTCGCTCATCTCTACCTTGCGCGCCGCCGGCTTTCCAGCCCGCTTATGGCACCCGGACGATCTGATCAACTGGACCAAGGATCTTTGCAACCCGCACCGGCTGTTCGAGCCTTCCGCGCTTGTGGAATACGATGACGGCCGTCAGATCCGCGATCAAATCGTCGATCTCGATACCCGGCAAGTCGCCAGCCCCAAAGGCATCGTGTTCTCCAAATCGAATCGCGACGAACAGGTCGAATGCCGACTGTATGCCGTGAAAGCGTACCCGCGCAAGTTCGATCTTTGGTCGGTCACCGGCTTGATCGGCGACAACCTGCAGATGTCGTTGCAATATCCCTGCCCTTTCATGATCAGCCTGGGCGTGCATATGGGCGATCCTGCCGCGACGCGTGCCTGGGTGGCGACCAATCAGGCACGGGCCACACAAAACGCAAAATCCAAAATGGCCTCGTACATGCCCGACACGGAAGAAAAGAAAAAGGATTGGGATGAAGCGTTGCGCGTGATGGACCAAGGCGGCGGGGTCGTCAAGCTGTTCCACACACTGGCCCTGTGGTCGCGTCCATCTGAAATGTCGCGGGCGGAATCGTCGGCCGAGGCGATCTGGCGCGACGAGGGATTCGAGCTCAACAATGTGACCTATCTGCACCGCCCCGTCTTGGTCGCGAGCATGCCGATGGCCCTGTCGCCCACCTGTTTCGCGGATATGGTGCGCTTGCGCATACCGACGTCCAAGAGCATCGACAATGCGGTAGATCTCTCACCCTTGGTGGCCGAGTGGCGCGGCACGGCGACACCGGCCATGATCTTCGCCGGCCGGCGTGGGCAAATCGCGTTCTTTGACTTTTACGACAATTTCGAAGGTAACTACAACTTTGCCATCGCCGGCACCTCCGGCTCTGGCAAATCGGTGGCGTTAAACGAAATCGCTTGGAGCTACCTGGGCGAAGGGGCAAAGGTCTGGATGCTCGATCTGGGCCGCTCGTTCGAGCGGCTCTGCACCAAGGCAGACGGGCAGATGATCAACCTGTTTCCCGGCTGCGGCTTGTCCTTGAACCCTTTCACGCACATCGTCGATTTTACCGACGACATCGCGATGCTGCAGGGCGTGGTGGCGAAGATGGCGGCACCGCTCGGCACCCTGGAGAATTTCCAATATCAGGCGGTGGCCGATGGTATTACCATCATCTGGCACCAGAAGGGCAACGCCATGTCGATCACGGACTTGCGCAACCTGTTTGCGACCGGGCGTTTGCGCGAAGGCGACGACAAGGATATCCGCCTGACCGATTTGGCAACCATGTTGTCGCCCTACTCCGAGGGTGGCGCTTACGCGGAATTCTTTCATCCGCCGTGCAATATCGATTTTTCCAAGGACTTGATTGTCATCGAGACCGAAGATCTGAAGCGCTCCCCTTCGATCCATCGCGCAGCGCTGATGATCCTGATGTTCCGGATCACCAGCGAAATGTATTTCTCGCGCAATCGCCGGAAGCTTCTGATCATCGATGAGCTGAAACAGCAAATCGGCACCGATGACGATCCGATCATCGAGACCATTATCGATGAGGCAGCCCGGCGCGCCCGCAAGTACGGCGGCGCGCTAGGTACCGCCACGCAGCAGGTTGACGACTATTACGAGTCGCCCGCCCTGAAAGCCGCGTTCACCCTGGCCGACACCCTGTTCATCATGCGGCAGCGCAAGGAGTCGATCGAACTGCTGGCCGGGTCCGGGCGGCTGTCGATGGACGTCAACAAGAAGAAATTGCTGCAATCGCTGCGCCTGGAAAAAGGAGCGTTTGCCGAGATGTACATCTATACCCCTTCTGGAGAAGGCGTATTCCGGCTGGTACTCGATCCGTCGGCGTTGCTGCTCTACAGCAACCGGCTGGAAGACAATGCACCGCTGGATGCTCGGATGGCGCGCGGCATGAGCATCGACGAGGCGATTGATGATTTGCTGCGCGAGCGAGGAGTGTCGGCGTGAAGAATCTCAATTTTCCCGTGATCGATGAACTGGCGCGCCTCGACACCCCACCGCTGCACCTATCCGGTTTTCCGCTATCGACCCAGCAATGGTTGATGATCCTGTTGTGCAGCCTGCTCAATACCGTGGCGGGATTGGGCCTTTATCATCTCGCCGCACACAAGCACGAAGCGTTTGGCGTGGTCAATTTGGGCCAGGTATATCGCGACAAGGAACAGGAATTCACCAAGGCGATCGCCGCGCCCGGTGTGACAGACCTCGAACGGGATAAAGCGATCAAGTCCGCGCAGGATTTCGCCGAGCTGCTGCCGAAGGCCATGCAGTCACTGTCCGACGAGTGCGCTTGTGTCGTACTGATGGGCAATGCCGTAGGCGGAACGCCAAAGGATGTCATCGACCTGACTCCCGCGCTACGAAAAAAGGTCGGACTATGAGCACAGCACCAACCCGTGAAGAAGTTCCACCGACGAGCATATGGCGTCGGCTGTGGCTTGGCATGATCGACCTGGCCCGCTTTCTCCTTTGCCATTGGCCAGTCACATTCTCGCTTCTCGGTCTTTACGGCATAGCTTGGCACTTTTTGTACGTGAACCTGTCGCCGAGCTTGCCTTACACGCTGGTATGGGTCGAGCGCGGCCGTCTACCTCAACGCGGTGAATTGATGGTGTACCACTGCTGTAAGCATAGCGAAGGGCTGACACCGCCGAATTTGCTTTTCTTCAAAAAGGCGGCCGGGCTAGCGGGAGACAGCATTGACGTTGCCGGCCGGGCAGTCTATGTCAATCACCAGCTTATCGGATTCGCGAAAGAGCGGGCCTCGACGGGACAGCGCTTGATGCCGATTTTGCCCGACGCGTTTGGCAATACCGAAAACGTAACGATACCTGTCGGCTTTTACTTTGCCCAAGGATTGACGGCCGATTCCTTCGATTCGCGCTACCGGCAATCCGGACTCGTCGAGCAATCGGCAATCCTGGGCGTGGCCCATCCCCTGTTTTGAGGTAACCCACCATGCAAAGCACGCTACTGGAGCGCTTATCCATGACAACACGACATGTGACCGCCGTCATGTCGATATTCGGCTTGCTGTTTTTCTCCGTATCCAGCCCCGCCGATGCGATTGATCTCGGCAATATCGGCCCCGTGTATCCGATTGGCGAACGAGATTTCCTGGTGGAAGTGAAAGCGATCGTAAAGCGCAAAGTTGACAACGGGGAGTGGCAGGCCATCGAGCAGAATTTGCGACGCGATACGCTGCGCTCGCTGGAGCATCCAACACCGGTCGGCGTCTTCGCCGTCGCGCAGAAAGACAGCGTCCGGTATTACGATCCCACCACCGTTCTGCAGCGGGATATTCTGGACCCGGAAGGGCAAGTCCTCTTTGCGGCCGGAACCAAGGTCAATCCGCTCGACGTCGTCACGGTGGCGTCGGCATTGTTCTTCTTCGATGCCGACGATCCCAAGCAGGTCGATAAACTCGAACAAATACAAACGCGCCTGCATGGTCAAGTCAAACCGGTAGCCGTGGCCGGCAGCTACCTGGCATTGTCCAGGAAGCTGGACCGACCCATTTATTTCGATCAGGCCGCCGCCTTTACGACCAAGCTCGGCATCGACGTCGTGCCGACGCTGGTATCGCAAGACGGCAATCAACTCAAGATTGAAGAGATCGCTCCAAAATGAATATGACCCATTTCCTCCGCCGCTTTGCCGCGCAATTGCTCGTGCTGGTCTGTCTTGCCCCTGCATTACCCGTCGCCGCGACCGTAACGGACACCACCACGACGTGCGTTGGACGCACCTTCAACCCGGTATCCGACGTATGCTGGTCATGCATGATGCCATTTTCTATCGGCTCGTCCGACGTGCTCAACGAGGGCGACCAGGTCGATATCGAAAATCCCGCCAGTCCCGTCTGCGTCTGCCCGGCGCCGCCGCCGGTGTTTTACCAGTTTGGCCTATCGATCGGCTTTTGGGAACCGGCCTATCTGGTGGAAGTCCCGCGCGCACCGTGGTGCTTCCCGACATTGGGCGGCACCTCCGTCCAGGGTAGCGCCGCACCGGCGCATGGACGTACATCCAAAAAGGACTCGGCAACCAAAAGCGCAGGTGCTGTCGAGCGCGAGGTGTTTTATCACACGCACGTTTATAGCTATCCCCTACTCTATATTCTGGGCGTGTCCTCCGGCAACCCATGCTTACAGCGCGGCGCGTTGGAATTGACCTACTTAACCGAAATCGACCCAAGTTGGAACGACCCGGCATGGAGTTCCGTCTTCAATTTTGAGGCGACGCTATTCGCCAATCCGATTGCCCTGGCCGCATGCGGCGTCGATTGTGTGGCGGCGACGGTCTCGATGAGCCTGCAATCGATGTTCTGGTGCGCCGGCTGTCAGGGCAGCATGTATCCGACCGAAGGATTCGTCCCGCACCACCATGGCGGCGTCGATACCTCGCTGCTGCTGACGCAACGCATCATGTACAAGATGCACAAGGAATTCATTGCCGACGCCTATCACGGCGTGCCGGCGTTATGCACGGGCGGCTACCCGGAGCCCGTGATGGACAAGCGGGCCTACAAGACGCAAATGGTGTACCCGATCCCCAATACGGCTACGGTGGCAGGCAAGTGTTGTCAGCCGATGGGGGCGAATTCCATCACCTGGAACAGCGGTAAAGAGTATCCGACAACGGGCGAGGATTTTGGGTACCTCCTGTTTCGCAAGCGCAATTGCTGCGTGATCGATCAATAAAGAAGGACAAGAAATGGAACCACATGAACTTCGAAGGGTGCGCGAGCTCGCCATGTTGGCGACTCCGCTGCTGCTGGCACTTCTGTATGTGCCGGCGCGGGCGGCACAGGTAACGCAAGCAGATATCGACACAGCCAAAGCGACGGTGAAGGCCGCACAAAAGGCGCTTGACCGGGACGGGGTGCCGTCGCCACAAATTCCCATCATGCCCAACCTGGACGCCTTGCCGCAGCCGGCCGCTAGCGGCAAGCCCGTCCCACCAGTCGATGTCGAAGCGATCGCACGTCACTTCGGTCGGATGGGCAATCCCAACCAGCGCGCACTACCGCAAGACGGCACACCCCGTCTCCTTGCCTTCGTCTCATTCAGCATGCCGATGGAAACGCTGCAACGTATGGCGGCCGATGCCGAACGGTCCCATACCACTCTGGTCTTGCGCGGCATGATCGAGGGCGACATGCAAAAGACAATGCGTGCGGTCAAGGACGTCATTGGTCGGCACAAAGTGGCGTGGTTCATCGACCCGGATGCATTCACCCGCTTTGCGGTCACCTCGGTCCCCAGCTACGTACTGTTAAAACGAGAAGCAGTCGCCCGCGATTGCGGCGGCAATCAATGCTTTGCCGAAGGCGATTTCGCGAAGGTATCGGGCGACGTGTCGATTGACTATGCGCTCGACCACATCGCGTCGCAACTGCCGCATTATCGCGATATCGTGTCTGCCGTGCGCAAGGGCTCCTGAGATGCACGCACATCCTTTAGCGACCAGCCCAAAGCCCTCAGCAAAGCTGAATGCCGCACTTGGGGGGATACTCCTTCTGAGCATCCTGCTCAATCCTTGCCGCGCACAGGAATCGTCCGCACAGATCATGCAGGACGCCAAGACGGCAGGTGCTGCATCGGCGACGGCAATCCAATCCGCGATCACCAATACCAATAGCGCCAACTCGCCACTTCCCGGCATTTCGTCGGACAATTTGACGCAGCAAGGCCAAAACCAGGTAGCGGCGTGTCAGGCCGCAACGTCGGGCACGAGCAATCCGCAATGTGATGCCATCAACGCGGCACAGCGTGACGCTGCCTTGCGAACCTCGCTGGGGCAGCCCGTCACGGCATCCGATCCGAGCGTACAGGCCGCCGAAGCAGTAATACGGCAACCAAGCAGCGTGATCGGAACCGTCGATACGGCCACTAGTCCATGCGCGACGACAGCGCTGACCACGCCGTCGGGACAGCCTACGACGGAAATTCAAAGTTGCTACGACTATTACACCCGCGACATCGGCCTGGTTTGCAAGAATAACTTGCAGGTGAGTATTACGTGGCATTGCAATCCGGGAGATGGCGATCCCATGGCTAGCTCGACATCTGCGTCAAGAGCGATGTGCTATCACCCGCAAACCGATGCCGCAGGCAATCCTGTTCTGAATGCAGCGGGCCAGCAAGTCACGCTCGCCTATCCTGCGTTGCCCAGCATTGATCGATACTGGACCGGTTGCCAGAACTACGAATCGCGGGTGCCGCCCGGGCTTCTGCTTGCCGAGGGCGACAATGCCATGCCACCGCCTGCAACCGGGCCGGGCGTGCCCGACAAGTGCGAGCGGACCAATTCGATCTGCACCTCGTCCGCCCAGACGCAATCCATTTCGGGCATTCCGGTGTCCGCCTCCTGCTGGCAATATACCGACACCTATGATTGCCTGGACCGTAACACACAATCCGATTGCAATGCGCCCTGGGTAGCACGCTGCACGTCGCAGGGCGCGCCGGTATGCGTCGACACCGATCCGCTGAACCCCAGCACCTGCGAAACCTGGCGCAAGGACTTTTCTTGCCCGGTGGCGGGCAGCGCACAGGTTCCTTCCACGGTCTCTGCGGGAACGACCTCGAACTGTTCCAGCCAGACCTTCGCGGACGGACAGGGAAATGTGTGGAATATTGGCCACCCGCCCGATACCTCGTTCAAAAGCGTGGTGACGCGGTCGGAAATATTGCGTGAAACCGGACTGTCATTGAATACCGCCAATATGACTGTACTGGCCGGCGAGGATGATCGCTGCCGGATCGCCTTGTTCGCAGTCGATAACTGTTGCAATGCGGGTGGAACCAATGCGTATACGACCTTGACCGACCGCGCCTTATCCGCTGCGACGGCGGCGCAGGATGGCATGGATCCGATACGGGATTTTTCCAATTACACCTATGACGCCTTGTTCCCCGGCATGGGCAACGTAAAGACCGATTTGACGATTCCGCCGTCGCTCTGGTCCAGTTTGCAGGTGTCATTGCAGTTGTCGGGTTTGATCAATTGTACCAATGAAGAAAAAAACCTTGCACTCAAGCGGGACGCGAATCTCTGTACTGATATCGGTCAGTACTGCTCCGAGGAGACGCCCATTGTCCATATCTGCATTCAGCATACCCATACCTACTGCTGTTTTAATAGCCAACTGGCGCAGGCGATCAACGTGCAAGGCAAGGCACAACTCGGCATCTCGATGGGTACCCCGGAAAACCCGAATTGCGGCGGCCTCACCACCGCCCAATTCCAGAGCGTCAATTTATCGACGATGAACCTGTCGGCGTTCCAAAACGAAATTTCACCGTATGGCGTGGATACGTCGCAAGCGACGGCACAGGCAGTTGCAGCCGGGGCGCAATCGAGTGATTCCAGCAACACGACTGCCCGCACGAAGTCCATGAGCGCGAAGGTCGGTTCGATGAATAAAGCGGCCAACAGCGATTCAACCGGCGAACTAGCTTGTTTTTATGGAGCGGGAAAATGCGGACAATGAAACGATTGACTGTCTTTTGCGCTTTGGCATTGTGCATGGCTGTGCACGCGACGCCAGTGCGCACCGCCGTTCCCAGCATCAAACCGCTCCTGCTGGAGGCACTGTCCCACGGTGAGGCGCATGGCATTCTCGTCGGTGCGATCCAGAGGATTTTCGAGAAAAACTTCAAGACTGCTGCGCCAATCGAGGTCGATGTGAAATGGATCGGAGCGCACCGGCAATCCGGCTGCGCCCGCCTCGAAGTGACCACGCGGCAGAGCGATGTCATCTTGCCCGCGCAAAGCGGCACGCCGCTTAACCGCCCGGCTGCAATGGAAGCACGCTATCAAATCGACTATTGCGAGACCGGCGAATTCCCACGGGGAGAGCAAGAAAAATGAGCGTATTGCGTAAAGAAATCGTCCTGCGATGGATTACCGCGGCAGTGACGGTCATCAGTTTGACCGCTCATGCGGTAGACAAGCAAGCCACCGATAGCCAGGGGAACGCCCCGTTGACGCTCCCATATTTTTCCGAGGCTCGGGAAGAAGGCTGGTTTTGGTATCACGATCCGGCGCCGATTGTAGATCCCCCAAAGCCGCCAGCCGGAGAAAATCGCGCATCACGACCCTTACCGGGGACGGACACGGCTCCCCGGTCCGATGCACTTCGAGCCTTCGACAAATTCAAGCAAAGCGTTGAAGACGCGAAAGACACCATGATCGCCGACCCCACTCCAGACAACGTGCGGCACTACGTGGAGTTACAAACCAAACTGGTCAAGCGCGCGAGCGACGTGGCCGATGCATTCCAGCGCGTCGTATGGGCGAACCCACAGTTCGACTTTACGCAGCAACGCCCGGTGGCGAGCACCGCCTTGCACGCGTATGACATGCAGCAAGAAGAAACCAAACGCCAAACGTTCGACCGGCTCGCGCAAAACAGCGTGTTCTATTTCTTCTTCCGTGGCGATTGTCCTTATTGCCACGCTTTCGCGCCGACCCTATTGAATTTTGCGCAGGCCACGGGAATCAACGTGTTTCCGATCAGCGTCGATGGCGGCAGCCTGCCAGAGTTCCCGTCACCACATATCGATAACGGCATCAGTGATCGCCTTGGTGTCAGCATGGTGCCTGCGTTGTTTTTGGCGACGCCGGCCACTGGCGATATCGTCCCGGTCGGATTCGGCGCACTGTCCGACACGGACCTTGCAGAGCGATTGATCTCGCTGGCAAACCCTGGCGCTACACAAGCGGTGACTGCGGCAACACCTATCAGCCGCCTTGGCGACTTGCCCTCCCCTTGAAGCCGCCCGTGAACCATTGCCGCATTTGAACCGTTCATCACCTGACTACGGAGTCTCCATGTCCCCCAATCACATTGCGTTTTACAAGAGACCATTTCCCGCAACGCGTTGCGCCGCATTCTTCTGCATGATGCTCTGCCTGGCAGGACCGGTGCAGGCTACCAACACCATGGATACCCAAGCGCAGAATCTCTTCAATAGTCTGGGTGACGTGGGCAACGTCACCGCACCGCAGGCGTTCAAGGGTCAAACCATGAATACGTTCACGGGTGGTTCGCTCTACTACCGTGTCCCGCAAAAAAACTATCAATTGGCATCGCTGCAATTGCCGTATATTCGCGGCGGCTGCGGTGGCATCGACATATTTTCTGGCGCATTCAGCTTCATATCCTCCGCGCAGTTGAAAAACATGATGAAGAACATCACCTCGGCCATCCCCGGTGTGTTGTTCGATCTTGCGCTCAAGTCTGTGGAACCCCTGCTCGGCGATTCGGTACAGCAGTTCCAGGGGATCGCCAATTTCATCAACAACCGTAACATCAATTCCTGCCAGGCCGCTAAGTCCTTGATCAGTTCGGCCGGTACCGAGCTAGGCATGAGTACCGCCAGTACCTGCAAAACCATCGCCATGGACTTGGGCATTGCATCGGACGCTACCGACGCAGAATTGCGCTGCCAATCGAATAGTGGCGTGTCCAGCATGCTCAATAATCCGAATGCCGGGCCGCTCAAACCGTTCTCGGGCAATTTGGTTTGGGCGGCGTTGAAGCGCGTCAGTAATCTGGACGACGATGAGCGCACGCTGATCATGTCGATCACCGGCACTACGATTTATCCAGACGCAACCGACGACGCCAGCGAACCGCAAACTTATCCGGCCACCATCACCGATCCCAATCAGTTGTTGATTGGGGACGCCAGCGCCGGGGCAAATAATATGATTGCCTTGAATATCTTGAATTGCAGCGGCGACTTGACGAATTGCCTGATCGCCCCCGGCAGCAGCACCACGACGTCGACCATGCAATCGCTAACAGACCGCGTCGGCGTCCTGATGCGGTCGATCTCCGACAAGATCGCGTCTCGCACGGCCTTAGCCACTGCGGAAGCGAATTTTGTGAATAACGTGCCGATGCCGGTCTATAACATGCTGGCATCATCGAACGCCATCAACAATTCGGCGATTTCGGACTCGGTGATCAATGCGTTCCAGGAATACGTTGCCATCGAATATGCACGGGTCCTGCTGTCGAGGCTGGCCCAGGAGGGAGTCAATGCGGGCGGATTGACCGCGCAATTGAGCGCCTTGCAGCGCGAGCAGCTCAAAAGTCACGTCGAGAACGCCAGAGCGCTGGTGGCACGTCTCGACTCGCGCGCCGTAGAAGCGGCGCAACAGGCGCAGGCCTATACCAGCGTTGCCACCCATATCGAAACGATGCAACGTACGTTGCGGTCGTCCATGCCGCAGCAGGTGGCCGATCTTCTTGCGTATGCAAATGCAGGCGTAGGTCGCTAAACCGGATCAAAAACAAAACGCCAAGGTAGCAGGTTCAAGACGGCAGGACCGCATACAAGACAACGGGAAGTGCTCCATGGGATACGAAATCTACAGTTATGGAAACAACATCGCCTTGTCCGCGCTGTTCAATGCGATCGCCTCCATTACCCAGAACCAGACTTATTTGACGATGGTCTACGTGGTCTTCGTCGTGGGATTCCTCGGAGCATTCGGAACGATGGCCGTCGGTCGCGACATTTGGGCCGGTCCACGGTGGCTGGCGACCGCGATCCTGATCTATCTCGTGTTGTTGGTGCCGACGGCGTCGGTACAGATTATCGATAAAACAAACAACCTGCCACCCCAAGTGATCGGCAATGTCCCGTGGGGACTCGCGTCCCAAGCCAGCGTGGTTAGCGACATCGGAAACATCCTGACCGAGCTTTTTGAAACCGCGGTCCAGGTGATTCCGGCGCCGGGGGGCGGTACCGCCCTGGGACCGGATTTGACCTACCAGCAAAGTGGTTTGATGTTCGGCGCAAAGCTGGTCAAGGATTCGCATAATCTTGCGTTTCAGGATCCCGATTTCAGGAATGAATTCACACAGTTCTTCGCCAATTGCACGGTCTACGATTTGGCGCAAGGCCATCCATCGGCTTCCGCCTTCACCAACAGTACCGACATTTGGCCCTTGATGGCGGACACCAATCCGGCGCGCTATTCCACCATGACGGTCCCCAACCCGGATGTTGCGGGCAGTACAATGACGGATAGCCAGCCATGTCCCGCTGTCTATGCCGATCTCGATGCGAAAATGAATGGGCAACAACAGGCCCTCTTGGCGAGCTTGGGTTTAAAGGGAACGCCGGCATTGCTGGAACAAAGCCCCGGCATTACAGGCGCGACGGCCTTGGCAACGATTGCGGCCTCGGGCGTGCAAAATCCATTGATGGAGGCGTACCAAAGCGCCAATCTCGCGACCGCCGCCACAGACGCGGCGACGATCGTCAGGCAAAACGCCATCATCAACGGCATCAAGGACGGCGGCCTATTGTTGTCCCAGCAGCAACACGATCCTACCGCGCTGATGATGGCGCAGGCGCAATCGATCGCCACGGCGCAAACCAATTCCCAATACATCCTCTCGCAACAGTTGGCCGAAAGTACGCTGCCCATGATACGCAACGGCATCGAGGCAGTGTCGTATGCCCTGTTCCCGATCATCCTCCTGCTGTGCCTGATCCACGGAGGCCAGAAATCGCTTGACGTCCTCAAGATGTACGGACTGGTCCTGATCTGGGTTGCGTTATGGCCTCCCCTCTATGCGATATTGAGCTTCCTGATGAGCATCGCGGCGTGGCAGGAAATCGCAGCCAATGGTTACGCAAACGGAGTCCAAGGCTTGACTTTGGCCACCTCCGGTGCTGTGTATACCGCCTCGATTTCCAAGTTAGCCGTGGCTGGCTATATGACTACCTTGGTGCCCATCGTGGCCAGTGCGGTGGTGTTTGGGTTGAACAAGATTGCCGACGCCGCGTTGACGGCTGCGGGAATTGCTGACCGTGCAGTGGCAGGAGCCAGCAGCGATGTGGCGAAGGGCAATGAATCGATGGGCAACGTCTCCATGAACAAAGTGAGCACGGCCAAATCGGACAACAGTGCTTTCCAGCGGATTTGGGATGATGCCTACGGCCGCACGTCACGTGATATTCGCGATCCGTTCAGCATGCGCTATCAGAGCAACATGAGTAGTTATACGGTCAGTATGTCCTCCGGTGCGGCAATTGCGGAACGCGAGACTGAAGCGGCCAGGAGAAGTCAGGCCCTGGCTCAGGAACAATCTAGAACCGTCATGGAAGCCAAGACAGCGGCCGTAATGACGGCGCTGTCGCAGATGCATAGCAATGGCACGTCGACCACTGGTGGCACCGGATTCGCCTTTGGAGACGGTGGCAGCACACAAAAGACGGCTGAGGCGGTACAGCAAGCCCGCTCCCAGATTGGGAAGGATCTGGGGATTACCGATTCCCAGGTAGTTGACCGCGTGCTCTCGGCCAGTATCGCCGCGAAAGCAAATGCAGGTGTGGATATCGGCGTGGTATCAGCAAAGGTTGAAGCAGAGTTAAAAGCAACTGGGCAATCAAAATCGGCTGAAGAAATTCAAGCAGCAATCAAGAAATCTTGGCAAATTATGGACTCACATAGCATCAAGGATGCTAACGGTTTCATAAACGATTTCAAAAAGACTGACTCATGGCAGAAAATGCAGACCAATAGCAATCAAGATGCCCGCCGGATTGAGTCGTCGATGAATACCGCGCAAAGCGCGCAAGTTGCAGCTTCCGCGTCCATCAGGAAATCGGAAGAGCATCGGGAAACAGCTGAGAAAGCAGCCACCATTGAATCTAAATTCGGCATCAATTTTGCGAACGCTTTCACCAGTTGGCTTAACAGATACTATCCTGGTGTCATTGGTCCCAATCGCAATCCTTCGGAAGAGCGCTTGGCAGATCTCGGCGCTGAATTCATTCGAGACTCCGTAGTTGTCAAGAACGCCGACGATACTTTCAAGATGGTCCAACGCAGTGAGATGGGAGTAATGACCATTACGCCCGGGTCAATTAAGGAAACGGAGTTAAAAGCAAGACTGGAAGGGGTCAAGCTGGGAGCGTCGCTAGGATCGAAGGACACAGTCAATGTAATGACAGACCATACCGTTAACGATCAACAAATATCGGGAACCAAGAGAAATGGCGCAGATCACGACGTCACCGCACCTAAATCCGGCAAGGCCGCCCAAGCGCAATTTGACGCAAAAAAGGCGACGCTGGAGGGAAAAATGAGCGCCAATAATGGCGCGGTTAGCGGAGAAAGTGCGGATCTGCACGAAGATTTCAAAAAACGTGCAAATGCAACTTCACCGATGCAGAACTTGGGACGCACCCCGTGGAGCGATTATGGTGCGTTAGATCAACTGGAAAAAGACAATGGCGGGGAGAAACCAGATGCTTCCGGGC
>FTKD01000365.1_pt7 | contig 18293 bp, 18 predicted proteins | sample 1658191 | NCBI WGS metagenome assembly FTKD01 (sample SAMEA3914808, study PRJEB12502) | metagenome | biome: forest; material: soil | place: Canada | collected 2011-08-03 | depth 0.3 m
AGCATGATGTGAACCTTGTGGCCGTTCGGCGTGGCCCACGAATACACTTCGATCATGGCAGGATGCCTCCTAGGCCCCAAGGGCTGATGACGAACAATACAACATCATGCTGGACGCAGTGCGACGATGGTTTACCTGGGGAGGGGCGCTCCCGGCCTGGGCAGAGTTCGACGCGTGGGCTCGCGACCACCATTGGACGCTCAAACGCACGATCTCACACGATGGCTGGGCCATGGACCACAACCCGCGGCACGCGGGCTGGCGCATCGAATGGGGCCCGGCGCAACGCAGCTTCATGAGCAGCCACGAGTTCCGCATCCGCTTCGAGGTGGCGCAGAACTCCGACGTGCAGGCGCTGGTGCTCGACCGGCCCCTGCTCGCGCGCCTGGATCACGAGGTCTACCAGCAGTTCACCGACAACGTGCAGACCCGGCTCGACGAACAGACGCCCGAGGAGATGCGCTGGCTCGCGATGCACGCGAAGCTGAGCCCGAACCAGATGGGCGTGCCGCTGCGCGATCGCTACGGCGCGATCAGCAACGACACGCCGTGGGTGTCGCGCTGGCTGGCCGGCCCGGTGGCGGCGGCCCTGAAGAAGCGGGCCGACGCGATGCCGATCGAGGCCGTCTCGGCCGAGCCGTTCATCCTGCGGCTCGCGCGCGGCCAGGTGGTGATCCGGCAGTCGGCCTCGATGCCGCGCGTCGGCGTGCTCGAGACCTGCGTGGCCGTGGCCGCGGCCGTCGAGGAAGCGCTCAGGCGGAGCGTTTGACCCGCTTGCCCAGCTCGATCTTCGCGATCGAGTTGCGGTGCACCTCGTCGGGACCGTCGGCGAAGCGCAGGGTACGGGCCACCGTATAGAAGTAGGCCAGCGGCGCGTCCTCCGACATGCCCATCGCGCCGAACACCTGCATCGCCCAGTCGATCACGCGGCAGGCCATGTTGGGCGCCACCACCTTGATCATCGCGATCTCCGACTTGGCCGACTTGTTGCCGGCCACGTCCATCATCCAGGCCGCCTTGAGCGTGAGCAGGCGCGCCATGTCGATCTGGCAGCGCGCCTCGGCGATGCGTTCCTGCGTGACCGTCTGGTGCGACAACGGCTTGCCGAAGGCCACGCGCGCGGCCGCGCGTTCGCACATCAGCTCCAGCGCGCGCTCGGCCAGGCCGATCAGGCGCATGCAGTGGTGGATGCGGCCCGGGCCCAGCCGGCCCTGGGCGATCTCGAAGCCGCGGCCTTCGCCCAGCAGGATGTTGGACACGGGCACGCGCACGCCGTCGAACGCCACTTCCATGTGGCCGTGCGGCGCGTCGTCGTAGCCGAACACGGTGAGCGGGCGCAGCACCTTCACGCCGGGCGCGTCGGCCGGCACGAGGATCATCGACTGCTGCGAGTGCGACGGCGCGTCCGGGTCGGTCTTGCCCATGAAGATGTAGACCGCGCAGCGCGGATCGCCGGCGCCCGAGGTCCACCACTTGCGGCCGTTGATCACGTACTCGTCGCCGTCGCGCGCGATGCTGGCCTGGATGTTGGTGGCGTCCGACGACGCCACCGCGGGCTCGGTCATCGCGAATGCGCTGCGGATGCGGCCTTCGAGCAGCGGCTCGAGCCAGCGCTGCTGGTGCTCGGGCGTGCCGTAGCGCACCAGCACTTCCATGTTGCCGGTGTCGGGCGCGGAGCAGTTGAAGACCTCGCTGGCCCACGGCGTGCGGCCCATGATCTCGGCCAGCGGCGCGTAGTCCTGGTTCGACAATCCCGCACCGCGCTCGCTGTCCGGCAGGAACAGGTTCCACAGGCCGGCGGCGCGCGCCTGGACCTTCAGATCCTCGATCAGCTGCAACGGCGTCCAGCGCCTGCCAGCCTGCGTGTTGGCCTCGATCTCCGCGAAGTAGCGCGGCTCCGCGGGCGTGACGTGCTCTGCGATGAAGGCCTGCAGGCGCGCCTGCAGTTCCTGCGTGCGGGGGGAATAGCTGAAATCCATGTCAGGCCTTCTGGGCGAATTGCCAAGCGAGTTCGGCGAGCGGTCGCGCGCCCGCGCCCGTGGCGCGCGCCTGCGCGCTCGAGGCGGTGCCGTCGACGACGCGGCGTGCGATGCCTTGCAGGATCGCGGCGAGGCGGAACAGGTTGTAGGCGAGGTAGAAGTTCCAGTCGGCCAGCAGCGCGTCGGGGTCGGCCCGGCCGGTGCGCTCGCAATACCGCCGCACGTAGTCGCGCTCCGACGGGATGCCCAACGCGGCGTGATCCAGGCCCGCGATGCCGCGGAACGTGCCCGGCGGAATGTGCCAGGCCATGCAGTGGTAGCTGAAGTCGCCCAGCGGGTGGCCGAGGGTGGACAGTTCCCAGTCGAGCACCGCCAGCACGCGCGGCTCGTTCGGGTGGAAGATCAGGTTGTCCATGCGGTAGTCGCCGTGCACGATGGACACCTGGGACTCGTCCATGGCGCTGGCGGGCATGTGCGCCGGCAGCCACTCGATCAGGCGGTCCATCGCCTCGATCGGTTCGGTGATCGAGGCCTGGTACTGCTTGGTCCAGCGGCCGATCTGGCGCGCGAAGAAGTTGCCGGGCTTGCCGTAGTCGGCCAGGCCCACCGCGCGCACGTCGACGTTGTGCATCGCGGCGATCACGCGGTTCATCTCGTCGTAGATCGCGCCGCGCTCGGCCGGCGTCGCGCCCTGCAGGCCCTGGTCCCAGAACACGCGGCCGTCGACGAACTCCATCACGTAGAACGCGCGGCCGATCACCGATTCGTCCTCGCACAGCAGGTGCATCTTCGCGACCGGCACGTCGGTGCCGGCCAGCGCGTCCATCACGCGGTATTCGCGTTCGACGGCGTGGGCCGAAGGCAGCAGCCTGGCCACCGGCCCCGGCTTCGAGCGCATCACGTACGAGCGCGCGGGCGTGACGAGCTTGTAGGTCGGATTGGACTGGCCGCCCTTGAACTGCTCCACGCTCAGCGGGCCTGCGAAGCCGGGCAGGTTGGCGGCCAGCCAGCGCTCCAGCGCGGGAATGTCGAAGCGGTGGCTGTCGGCGACCGGGCGGGTGCCGGTGTTCTGTTCGGTCTGGTTCATCGGACTTGTCTCAATGCATGTTGTTCTTCAGGGCATCGGAGAGTTGTCCGATGCACTCTAGCGTTCGGCCGCGTGGACCAGCTTCTCTCGCGAGAGCACCACCAGGCGCGTGGGCTCGATGCGCAGCGCGCCTTCGCGCTCAAGCTCCTTGAGCTCCTGGTTGACCCGCTGGCGCGAGGCGCCCACGAGTTGCGCCAGGTCTTCCTGCGCCAGTTGCAGGCCGATGCGCACCTCGTCGCCCTGGTTGATGCCGTAGCTCTTGGCCAGCATCAGGATGTTCTTGGCCAGGCGCGCGGAGAGCGGGCGCGTGTTCAGGTCCTCGACGAGGTTGAACATGATGCGCAGCCGCCGGCAGTTCAGGCGCAGCAGCGCGTCGTACAGCTCCACGTGCTGTTGCAGCAGGTCCTTGAAGTCGGCCTTGCGCACCGACAGCAGCGTGGTGGCGCCGTGCGCATCGGCGTCGTGGGTCCGCGGCAGGCCGTCGAACAGCGCGATGTCGCCGAACCAGGTGCCCGGCTCCACATAGGTGAGCGAAACCTGCTTGCCCGACATCGACACCGAACTGACGCGCACCGCGCCCTTGGCCACGCCGCACCAGTCCTCGGCCGGCGAGCCGCGCGACGCGAGCGGCGCGCCGTCCGGCAGCCGACGCACCACGGCACGCGACAGGATCGCGGCGCGCAGCTCTTCGGAGAGGGAGGAGAACCATGGGCCCGCGTCGATGTTGTTGCGTTCGTCGATTGTAAGAATCGGGTTGTTCATTCCTTGTCCCTGAAGCGACAGCTGCGCGCCCGCCGGTCGCTGGCGGGCAATGCAGCAATTGTCGTCTCAAACCGGAATGTCTCCCGCGCGCAGGTACTGCGCCAGCAACTTCTCCATCGTCGTGAATCGCTCGCGCTCGTGCAGCCATTGCGTCGGCGCCAGGTTGATGCCGCGCACGACGACGTCGTCGACGCCGATGTCCAGCACGTTGATGCAGGCCGGCGACTGTTCCAGGCGGCCCAGGAAGGTGCGCCCGCCGGTCAGCGCATGGCCCAGCAACGCGCGGTTGATGCCGCCGTGCAGCACGCACAGGGCGCAGGTCCACGACGGGTCGGCCAGCAGTTCGTCGAATGCGGGCAGGCAGCGATCCATCATCGCGCCCACCGTCTCGCCGCCCAGGAACTGCAGCGATTCCACATTGGCCGCGGCGCTGAAGACGCCGGTGAAGGCGGCGCGCAATCGATCCGGGGCGATCGCATCGAGCCGGCCCGAGCGGATCTCCTCCAGGCGCGGGTCGCGCGCGATCTCGAGGTGCTGGCCGGCGGCGGCGAGCACGCGCTGCGCGGTCTCGACGGTGCGCGCCAGCCCGCTCGTCACGACACGGTCGAAGCGCACGCCGGCGGCGGCGAACAGCGCGCCGGCGGCGTCGGCCTGCGTGCGTCCGGCCTCGTTGAGCGGCACCGTGTGCGGGGGCACCGGCGTGCCGTCGGCCTTGAAGTAGTCGACCGAGCCGTGGCGCATCAGGTAGAGGCGGCGGCGCGGCGGCGGGCGAGGGTCGCCGCCGGATGAGGGGGCAGGGCGGTCGGCGGGCAAGGAGATTCCGTTGTATTTGAGTTGAAGGTCGCCGGCCGGAAAGCGTCAGCGAAAGACCGGCGGGCGCTTCTCGAAAAACGCCGTCAGACCCTCGTCGCCGTTGTCGTGGAACAGGTTGACGATGAATTGCCGGCGCTCCGCCTCCAGGTGTTCGGGCAGCGGCGACAGCGCTGCACGGGCGACCAGTTCCTTGGCGCCGGCGACGGCGTTCGGGGCCATCGCGGCGAGCCGGTCGGCCAGGGCCAGAGCTTCGGCGAGCGCCTGGCCCTTGTCTGTCACGCGGTTGACAAGGCCCAGCGCCTGCAGGCGCTCGGGCTTCATCGGCGCCGCGAGCCACAGCATCTCGAGCGCCACCGGGCGCGGCAGCATGCGCGCCACGTGCCAGGAGCCGCCGCCGTCCGGCGTCAGGCCGACCTTGGCATACGACATCACGAACTTGGCATCGGAGGCCGCCACCAGCAGGTCGCAGGCCAATGCCAGGGACATTCCACCGCCCGCCGCAAAACCCTCCACGGCGGCAATCGTGGGTTTTGGAAATGCCCGCAGAGATTCGATCAATTGATGGAACAACGCGATCGATTCGGACTGCGCCTGCGGCCCCGTCTTGCGCAATCCGATGATTCGATTCAAGTCGCCGCCGGCACAGAAATGTTCACCGTCGCCGCGCACGATCACGGCGCGGATGGAATCATCGGATTCGGCCACGTTCAGCGCCTCGACACCTGCCGAGTAGACCTGGGGTGACAATGTGTTGCGCGTGGCAGGATCACTGAGGGTCAGAATCAGCGTCGAACCTTCGCGGGAAGTCAGGAGTTCACTGGGCATCGGATTGGCCTTCAAGAGGAATACGGAAATTGTCGAAACCGGAGATATTCAACAGATTGTGTGTTGAACCATATGTCATGTGTGCGCATCATTCTCACCGGATGTTCCCGCCGACAGTTTCTGTAAGCAATCGTGATAGAGTCGATCGGGGTTATCTGTGGCGTCCACAGGAATGAAAAAACACTTTACCGCGCATGTCATTTTCGCCGCGACCGCATTGGCATCCCAGCAAGTCTGGGCGCTCGGTTTCGGACGCGCGGTGCCGGATGCAGTACTCGGCCAGGCGTTCACGTTCACGGTACCCGTCAGCGTCGATCCGGGCGAGCGATTCGGCCTCGATTGCATGTCGGCCGAGGTTTATTACGGCGACACCCGCTTGCCGCCCAACGTGGTTCGCACGGACGTCGAGCGCGGTACTGCCGATAACACCTGGATCGTGAGAATCACGGCGGCGGCGCCGGTCGCGGAGCCGATCGTCGAGGTGGCCCTCAGCGCCGGTTGCGAGCGCCGGTTCACGCGTCGTTTCACGCTGTTCGCCGATCCCCCGAGTCTCGGCACCACGGCGGCCCAGTTGCCGCAGGTGGCCCCGGTCGCTAACGCCGTCGCGCCCGCCGCGATCCCTGCGCAGGGTGGTACGGACGGCGCGTCGTCCAGCCATGCCGCGACGGTGGCCATGGCGGCCCGTGCCGCACGCCATGGCGCCAGCGCCGTGGGCACCGGTCGCACGCACGTCGTGCGCAAGGGCCCGACGATGGCGCTCGCCAACGACCTCGATGCAGCGCCGGCGGCGCGCCACGTCGCCGGCGCCGGGAGCGCCCGCCAGCCGGGACCCCGGGTCGCGCCGCCGCCTGCCGAAGCGCCGCGCCTGGTGCTCGATGCGGGTGTCGCGCACCTCAAGCTCGACATGGAGGACCCGGTCATCCCGCCGCCTTCGGCCGCCTCCGGCGCCACGATGGTGCTGGCGGACATCGACGACCCCGACGCCCGCCAATTGCGCGCGCTCGAACAAAGCATCCAGGCCATCAAGCGCGACAGCCAGGTCCAGCGCGAGCAGACCGCGCAACTGCAGGCGCAGCTTGCGCAGTCGCAATCGCGCAGCGACTGGCTGCCCTGGCTGGCGGGCCTGCTGGCGCTCGCGCTCGCCGCCATTGGCGCGCTGCTGTGGAAGCTGCGCCAGCAGAATCGGATCGCGCACAGCGCGTGGTTCAACGAATCGCAACTGGGCGCGCGGACCGCGCCGGAATCCGTACCTGCGCCGGCCGTCCAGGAGCCGCCGGTCGCCGTGCCGGCCGTCGACCTGCGCGATAGCGATCCGGCGTCGGCCACGGCTGCCGACCTGTCGCTCGATGCGCTGGCGATGGATGACGGCGACGCGCGCGGCCTCCCCGTGCGGCACGACCAGGCCGCCACCCGGCCGCTGGCCCGCCAGGCGATGGCCGCCGCGATGGTGCAGGAAACCGCGCCGCGCGAACTCTCCGTGGAGGAGTTGCTGGACCTCGAGCAGCAGGCCGATTTCTTCATCGCGCTGGGCCAGGAGGACGCCGCCGTCGACCTGCTGATGTCGCACCTGCGCAGTGCCGGCGGCCAGAGCCCGCTGCCCTACACCAAGCTGCTGGAGATCTACCGGCGCCAGGGCGACCGCAGCGCCTACGAGCGCACGCGGGCCCGCTTCAATCGCCGCTTCAACGCCTACGCGCCCGATTGGGACACCGGACCGGCCGCCGGCCGGACGCTGGAGGACTATCCCGAGACGGTGGCGCTGCTGGAAAACGCCTGGCACGCGCCGATCGACGCGATGGCCCTCCTCGAAGGCCTGCTGTTCAAGCGCGACGACACCAGCGAGTTGTTCGACCTGCCCGCCTACCGCGACGTGCTGGTGCTGTATTCGCTGGCGCGCGATCTCTGGCAGCACGGCGGCGGCGACATCCACGACCAGGTGGACGTCTTGCTGCCGCTGGACGACGCCGGCCCGGCCGCGTCGCAGGCGCCGTACCCGAGCGCGCGCGAGGCCAACGAGGTCGACCTGCCGCTGGACGCCCCGGGTCTCGACCTCGATTCGGCGGACCTCGAAGGCGACACCAAGTCCGGCATGCTCACCAGCTTCGAGATGACCGGCTTCGAGTCCGGCCACGGCGGCGGTCGCGTCGACCTGGAACTGCCGCATGGCGAGCCCGGCGTGCATGCCACGCTCGACGAAATGAGCCTGTCCCCGGTCGCGCCGACCAAGCCCAGGCCCGCGCCGCACGACTGGCACGAGGGCGATCCGCCGTCCGACTCCGAGCCGCCCACCAGGCGCTGAACCGCGCCCGCGGCCTTATGCCTTGAGCGCCTGCAGGCGCCGCAACGCCTCGTCCAGCGTCGCTTCCTTCTTGGCGAAGCAGAAGCGGATCACGCGCATGGCGGGCGCTTGCTCGTAGAACGCCGACATCGGAATCGCCGCCACGCCCAGGTCGGTGGCCAGCCATTCGCAGAACGCCAGGTCGGGCTGGTCCGACAGCGCCGAATAGTCGACGCACTGGAAATACGTGCCCTCGCACGGCAGCAGCTTCAACGGCGTCGCCGCGAGCCCGGCGCGGAAGCGGTCGCGCCTGGCCTGGTAGAACGGCGCCAGCGATTGCCAGTGCGACGCATCGGCCAGGAAGGCGGCCAGCCCGTGCTGCATCGGCGCGTTGACCGTGAACACGTTGAACTGGTGCACCTTGCGGAACTCGCGCATCAACGGCGCCGGCGCGGCCACGTAGCCCACCTTCCAGCCCGTCACATGGAAGGTCTTGCCGAAGCTCGACACCACCACGCTGCGCGCGGCCAGCTCGGGCAGGCTCGAGACGCTGGCGTGCGCCACGCCGTCGAACACCATGTGCTCGTAGACCTCGTCGGACAGCACCAGCGCGCGCGTGGGCGCCAGCAGCGCGGCGAAGCGGGCGCGCTCGGCGGCCGTCCACACGGTGCCGCTCGGGTTGTGCGGCGTGTTGACGATGACCAGCCGGGTGCGCGTGGTCAGGGCTTGCGCGAAGGCGTCGAAATCGGGGCGCCAGGTGCCCGGCGTCAGCGGCACGCGGATCGTGGTGCCGCCGGCCAGCGTGATCGACGGGCCGTAGCTGTCGTAGCAGGGCTCGAACACGATCACCTCGTCGCCGGGATGCACCAGTGCCAGCACCGTCGACAGGATGCCCTGCGTGGCGCCGGCGGTGATCGTGATCTCCGAATCGGCGTCGTAGCGGTGCCCCGTGGTCTGCGCGATCTTGTCGGCGACGGCCTGGCGCAGCACCGGCACGCCGGTCATCGGCGGGTACTGGTTGTGGCCGGCGCGCATCGCGGCGGCGACCGCGTCGACCAGGGCGGGATCGCAGTCGAAGTCGGGGAAGCCCTGGCCGAGATTGATCGCGTCGGTCTTGACGGCCAGCGCGGACATCACGGTGAAGATGGTGGTGCCGACGGTGGGCAGGCGGCTGCGCCCGACCAGCACGGCGCTGTCGATTTCAGAGGTCATAGTTTTCTCCCGCCCCGCCGAGCGCGCGCAGCAGCAGCGGCCGCGTCAGGCGGTCGGACAGCAGCTCGGCGAAGGTGAGGACGTAGCCGCGCAGGTACGCGCCGCGGCGGAACGCGACGCGCGTGACGTTGCGGCCGAACAGGTGGCCGGCCGGCCGGTGCACCAGCTCGCCGCCGGGCGGATCGTCGCGCACGGCCATCTCGGCGACGATGCCCACGCCCAGGCCCGACTTGACGTAGGTCTTGATGACGTCGGAGTCGATCGCCTCGAGCGCGATGTTGGGCTTGAGGCGGCGCTGCGCGAAGGCGGCGTCGATGCGCTTGCGCCCGGTGAAGGCCGGGTGGTACGAGATCAGCGTCTCGTTGGCGAGCTGTTCCAGCGTGATCTTCTCGAACTCGGCCAGCGGGTCGTCGGCGCGCATCACGATCACGTGTTCCCATTCGTAGCAGGGCAGCGAGACCAGGTCGTCGGGCTCGGACAGGGACTCGGTGGCCACGCCGATGTCGGCGGTGCCGTCCAGCAGCATCTGCACCACCTGGTCGGGCGCGCCCTGGTGCAGGCTCACCTGCACCTTGGGGAAACGCCGGCGCAGCTGCGCCACCGGCTCGGGCAGCACGTAGCGCGCCTGCGTGTGCGTGGCGGCGATCGACAACGTGCCGGCGTCCTGCTTCGAATACTCCTCGCCGATGCGCTTCAGGTTGGCCACCTCGCGCAGGATCACGTCGATCGCCTTGAGCACCTCCTGGCCCGGCTCCGTGACGCGGCGCAGCCGCTTGCCGTGGCGCACGAACAGGTCGATGCCCAGTTCCTCCTCGAGCTCGAGGATGGCCTTGGAGATGCCGGGCTGGGAGGTGAACAGCGCCTTCGCGGTCTCGGTCAGGTTCAAGTTGCGGCGCACCGCCTCCTGCACGAAACGGAACTGGTGCAGGTTCATGTGGCGATGCCGTCCAGGGGATGGTGGCCGGGCGCGAAGCCGAGCCCGGCGAGGTCGACGGCGGCATCGGCCAGCGCGGCGATGACGTGGGGCGTCTCGCCGAGCGCGCCGTGCAGCGTCCAGACGGTGGCGGCGTGCACCTCGCGCAGCCTGGCCAGCTGGGCCGGCACGTCGCGCCGCACGTGGCCGCCCATGCCCAGGAACACGGGGACGACGTCGACGCGCGTGCAGCCGAGGCCGGCCAGCTCGGCGCCGACGTCCGCCAGGTTCGGCGTCATCAGCTCCAGGAATGCGAGCCGCACGATGGCCTCGGGTGCCTTCGTGCGCACGCGCGCCGCCACCGCCTCGAACGGCGTCGCCCACGCGGGGTCGCGTGCGCCGTGGGCCAGCAGGATCAGTCCGTGAATGGTCATCTAGCGATACCTCACCAGCCAGGCGAACGCCGACATCGACATCAACAGGTACACCACGCTGGGCACCGACGCGGCCACCCACGGCGTCCAGTCGTGCAGCAGGCCCAGGTGCCCCACCACGTTGTTCAGCAGCACGAAGCTGATGCCCAGCATGATGCCGCCGAACACCTTCACGCTGACCCCGCCCGCGCGCGCGTGCAGGTAGGCGAAGGGCAGGGCGAGGGCCACCATCACGAGGCAGGCGAACGGATACAGCACGCGCTTCCAGAACTGGATGCGGTAGGTCTGGGAGGCCTGCTCCTGCTCGGCCAGGTGGGTGCTGTAGCGCCACAGCTCGACGGCCCCCATGCTCTGCACCGGCAGGACCGCGGCCGCCGCGACCGAGGCGTTGAGCGTGGTCGGCCACGCCATCGTGGGCAGCTTCCTCTGATCGACGCGGGGCTCGCTCGTCGGCGTGCGCGGGATCCAGGTCGTCTCGGTCACGTCCTGCAGCGTCCATTCGTGGACGTTGCGGGTGCGCGGCACGATGGCGTGTTCGGCGGTCAGGTTGCGCAGCTCGCGGCCGTTGTTGTCCATCTCGTAGATGCGCACGCCGTCCAGTTCACCCGCTTTGCCGATGCCACGCACGTTGACCGTGATGCTGCGTTCCCCGTCGGGTTCGGCGCGGTGCTCCTTGAGCCAGGCGCCGGTGCTCCCGATGGCCAGGCCCATGCCGAAACGCGCCTTGAGAAAGGCCGCGGCCTGCTCGCTGTGCGGCGTCACGTATTCGCCCAGGCCGAACGTGAGCACCGCGAACAGCAGTCCGATCACGCCCAGCAGGCTCAGGGCCCGGCCCGGCCCGAGGCCCGCCGTGCGCAGGATCGTGAACTCGGAGGATTGCGCAAGCCGCGCCATCGAGTAGATCGTGCCGATCAGCACGGCGATCGGGAACAGCTCGTAGACGTGGCCGGGCTGTTCGAGCAGCGTGGCGATGGCCGCGGCGCTCAAGGTGTAGCCGTTGCGGCCCACGCGGCTCATCTCGTCGACGAAGTCGATGAAGAAGAACAGCGCGATGAAGAAGATGGTGACGAAGAACACCGACCACAGGACATCGCGGTAGAGCAGGTTGCGGACGGTCTTCATCGATGGCCTCGGCGCAGCAGCAGTTGCATCGGATGGATGACGGTGGCGTGCTCGCGCCACCAGATCAGGCCCAACCCGAACAGGAAGGCCGCGCCGTGCAGCCCGATCAGCGCGACGGCGATGTTCAGCCGCCCGTTGCCGACCCAGGCCTGCGAGAGGTTCAGCAGGTTGTAGTAGATGACGAACGCGAGCGCCGCGAACAGCAGGCCCCAGTTGCTGGCGCGCCGCGGATTGGCGGCCGACAGGCTGATGCCCAGGAACAGCAGGTTGGTGGCGCCGAGGATCAGGCCGAGGCGCCAGGTGAGCTCGCCCAGGTAGGCGGGGCCACCGCCAACCACCAGGTCGACGGTATCGACGGCGCGCGGAGACGGCGCGCCCGACGCGCCGCCGCCGTTTTCGCCGGCATGCACGCGGTAGTTCTTGAACTCGACGTGGGTGTGCTCGCCGGTGGTCTTGTCGTTCTGTTCCATGTGGCCCGAATCGAGCACGAGGAAGCGGTCGTTGCCGACGTTCTCGATCTTGCCCGACTGCGATACCGCCACCGATTCGCGCGTGCCGAGGTCGTTCATGATGAAGACGTTGCGTCCGCCGCCGCCCGGCGCGCTGGCCGCCTTCTCGACGAAGAACACCCGGCGCCCGTCGGCCGAGGCCTGGAACTGGCCCGGCGAGGCACGCAACACGTCGGCGCGCTGCTCGAAGCGCTGGCGCAGGTCGTTGTACTGGCCGTAGCTCCATGGCCAGGCGAACAGCATCAGGATGCCGATCAGCACGATCACGGGCCAGCTCGTCGCGAGCACCGGGCGGATGAAGCGAGCCAGGCCGACGCCGCTCGAGAACCAGATCGCCATCTCGCTCTCGCGGTACATGCGGCCGAGCGTGAGGATCACGCCGATGAACAACGACAGCGACAGGATCGTGGGCAGCGTCTGCAATGCCAGCAGCGTGAAGATGAACACGACGTCCTGTGCCGCCACGGCGCCGTTGGCGGCGAGGCCCAGCGTGCGGATCACCAGGTTGGTCATGAAGATGGTGAGGATCACCATCAGCGTCGCCCCAAAGCTGCGCGCCAACTCCTTGCGGACGGTCGAATCGAATAACATCGACCGATTATCTCCAATCGAACACAAGTACCCACCATGGACTTCCAAACCCTGGCCCTTCCCGAAGCGGGCGTCGCCGGCATCAACGCCGACGCCCTCATCGTCGTCCTGCCCGCCACCGGCGATCTGCCCGCATTCGGCGGCGGCGTCGATGCCGCGCTGGCCGACGCGCTCAAGAGCGGCGACCTGGAACGCAAGGCGGGACGCTCGGTCTACCTGCCGCGCGTGGCCGGCGTGAAGGCCGGCCGCGTCGTGCTGGCGGTCGCGCGCGACACCTCGGCCAAGGCGTTCAAGGCGGCCGTCGCGGCGGCGCTGGCCAGCGTCAAGGCCGGCCCGGTCAAGCACGTGGCCGTGATCGGCGGCGAATCCACCGCGGCGCATGCCGAGGCGCTGGCCGTCGCCGTCGGCGACGCCACCTACCACTACACCCGCACCAAGCCGAGCGCGGGTCCGGCGCCGGTGCTGGCCAAGGTGTCCTACGTCGTGCCCAAGGCCGCCGTGGCCACCGCGAAGACGGGGCTGGGCATCGGCGCCGCGATCGTCTCCGGGATGGACCTGGCGCGCGAATGCGCCAACCTGCCGGCCAACTTCGCCACGCCCACCTACCTGGGCGAGCAGGCGCTGGCCATGGTCAAGACGCACGGCCTCGAGGTGCAGGTGCTCGATCGCAAGGCCTGCGAGAAGCTGGGCATGGGCTCGTTCCTGTCCGTCGCGCAAGGCTCCTACGAGCCGCCGAAGTTCATCGTCATGCAGTACAAGGGCGGCGCCAAGAAGGACGCGCCCGTGGTGCTGGTGGGCAAGGGCATCACGTTCGACACCGGCGGCATCTCGCTGAAGCCGGGCCCCGAGATGGACGAGATGAAGTTCGACATGTGCGGCGCCGCCAGCGTGCTGGGCACGTTGCGCTCCGTGGCCGAACTCAAGCTCAAGGTCAATCTCGTCGGCCTGATTCCCACCTGCGACAACATGCCGTCGGGCCGCGCCACCAAGCCGGGCGACGTCGTCACCAGCATGTCGGGCCAGACCATCGAGATCCTCAACACCGACGCCGAAGGCCGCCTGATCCTGTGCGACGCGCTGACCTACGCCGAGCGCTTCAAGCCGGCCGCCGTCGTCGACATCGCCACGCTGACCGGCGCCATCGTGATCGCGCTGGGCCACCACAACAGCGGCCTGTTCTCGCCCGACGACACGCTGGCCGCCGACCTGCTGGCCGCCTCGGCCGCGGGCCTGGATCCGGCCTGGCGCATGCCGCTGGACGACGAGTACGACGAACTGCTCAAGAGCAATTTCGCCGACATGGCCAACATCGGCGGACGCGCCGGCGGCTCGATCACCGCGGCCAAGTTCCTGCAGCGCTACACGGCCAAGTTCCCGTGGGCGCACCTGGACATCGCCGGCACGGCGCATCGCTCGGGTGCGGCCAAGGGCGCCACCGGCCGTCCGGTGCCCCTGCTGACGCACTTCGTGATGGCGCGCGCGAAGTGATCCTGCTCGCGTCTTGACCGACGTCGCTTTCCACACCGGCATCGCGAATCCGCTGGATTACGCGTGTCGGCTGCTGCGCAAGGCCTACCGGTCGGGCGCGCGCGTGGCCGTGCACGGCGAGCCGGCGGTGCTGGATCGCCTGGACCAGGCACTGTGGACGTTCGAGGCGCTGGAGTTCGTGCCGCACATCGTGTTGCCGCGCGATGGCGGCGATGCGGCGCGGCTGGCGTTGTCGCCGATCGTGCTTCTGAAGGGCGAGTCCGTGGCGCCGACGGCGTGCCGGATCGGCGTCACGCTGGGCGGGCATCCGGTGGCCGATGTCGCCGCGTTCGACCGCCTGATCGCGATCGTCGGCCTCGATCCCGAGCATCGCGAGGCCGGGCGCCAGCGCTGGCGCGAGTACGAGCGCGCGGGGCATGCGGTCAGCCACGTCGCGAAGCCCGCCGGCGGCGAGAGTTGATCGACCTTGTCCGGCGCTCGGCGGCCTTGAATCGCGCACAAGTTCACGCGACAAAATCGATCCACCAATGAAAACGCCCGGCGCGAGGCCGGGCGTTCTCTCATCTCGAACCGCGCCGGCGAACCGGCGCGATTCAAAGAAGTTCGAAGATTACTTCGAAGCAGCGGCCGAAGCGGCAGCGGCCTTCTTCTCGGCCTTGTGCTCGACCTTGGCCTTCTTGGCAGCAGCCGAAGCGGGGGCCGAAGCGGCGTCAGCGGCGAAAGCGCCGACAGCGAAGGTGGAAACGATCAGGGCGGCCAGGAGCTTGGTCATTTTAAGTTACCTTAATGAGTTGGAATTGCTTACCCGTCAGGGCGTAGCAGCCCTCAAACGCTTCTCCCTGTCGAGCGGTTGACAGGTTGTCGTGAACTAGAATTTATTTTTTCAGCGGGCTTGCGGCGGCGCTGACAACCAGAACAACGTGGAGCAACAGTCAATGAGCGAACATGTCACGGTCCCGACGGGCGGGCAGAAGATCACGGTCAACGCGGATTTCTCCCTGAACGTGCCCGACCAGCCCATCATCCCGTTCATCGAGGGTGACGGCACGGGCGGCGACATCACGCCGGTCATGATCAAGGTGGTCGATGCTGCCGTCGCCAAGTCCTATGGCGGCCAGCGCCAGATCCACTGGATGGAGATCTACGCCGGCGAGAAGGCCACCAAGGTCTACGGCCCGGACGTGTGGCTGCCCGACGAGACGCTGGACATCCTCAAGGAGTACGTCGTCTCCATCAAGGGCCCGCTGACCACCCCCGTGGGCGGCGGCATCCGCTCGCTGAACGTGGCGCTGCGACAGCAGCTCGACCTGTACGTGTGCCTGCGCCCGGTGCGCTACTTCAAGGGCGTGCCTTCGCCGGTGAAGGCTCCCGAGAAGGTCGACATGGTGATCTTCCGCGAGAACTCCGAGGACATCTACGCCGGCATCGAGTACGCGGCCGAGAGCGACAAGGCGAAGAAGCTGATCAAGTTCCTGCGCGAGGAAATGGGCGTCACCAAGATCCGCTTTCCGGACACCTCGGCCATCGGCATCAAGCCGGTGTCGATCGAGGGCACCGAGCGCCTGGTGCGCAAGGCGCTGCAGTACGCCATCGACAACGACAAGCCCTCCGTCACGCTGGTGCACAAGGGCAACATCATGAAGTACACCGAAGGGGGCTTCCGCGACTGGGGCTACGCGCTGGCGCAAAAGGAATTCGGCGCCCAGCTGATCGACGGCGGCCCGTGGGTGAAGTTCAAGAATCCGAAGACCGGCCGCGACATCACGGTCAAGGATTCGATCGCCGACGCCTTCCTGCAGCAGATCATCCTGCGCCCGGCCGAATACTCGGTCATCGCCACGCTGAACCTCAACGGCGACTACATCTCCGACGCGCTGGCCGCGCAAGTGGGCGGCATCGGCATCGCCCCAGGCGGCAACATGTCGGACTCGATCGCGATGTTCGAGGCCACGCACGGCACCGCGCCGAAGTACGCCGGCAAGGACTACGTCAACCCGGGCTCGGAGATCCTCTCGGCCGAGATGATGCTGCGCCACATGGGCTGGACGGAGGCCGCCGACCTGGTCATCGCGGCGATGGAGCGCTCCGTGCTGAGCAAGAAGGTCACCTACGACTTCGCGCGCCTGATGGATGGCGCGACGCAGGTGTCGTGCTCCGGGTTCGGTCAGGTCATGATCGCCCACATGTGACCGCGATGCGTCGAAAGATGTAGAAATTGCTTTAAAAAGAGGCTCCAGATCATTGATATTATTGGATTTTCTTGTTTTTAACCGATCCGGCGTCTTGGAATGGACGCCCGCTCCCGTCCGACAGGCCCGCCCCGTGCGGGCCTTCGCGTCTCTGCCCTCTGTCCGATCCCGAAACCGCCGTGAACATCGTCGTCCAAGAAGACCTGAAGACCTACATCGATCCGTTGACCCAGGACGAATACGACGCGCTGGAGCGCAGCCTGCTCGCGGAAGGCTGCCGCGACGCCTTGGTGCTGTGGGGCGACGTGCTGGTGGATGGCCACAACCGGTTCGGCATCTGCCAGAAGCACGGCCTGCCGTTCAACACGGTGCAGAACACGCGCTTTCGCACGATCGAGGACGTGCACCTGTGGATGATCGACCAGCACCTGGGCCGACGCAGCGTGTCGGACTTCCAGCGCGGCGTGCTCGCGCTGCGCAAGAAGGAGATCGTCGCCGAACGCCAGGCGGCGGCCAAGGCCGCGGCCCGGGATGCGCACATGCGTGCCGAGGTGCTGGGCGAGGCGGAGCCGGTGTCGCCGATCGATGGCGCGCCAGCGGTCGCGGCCGAGCCGCCGCTGAAGTCGCGCGAGGCCGTGGCCAAGGCGGCCCGCCTGACGGCCGGGCAGGTGACGATGATCGAGAAGATCCAGAAGCAGGCGGCGCCGGAACTGGTGGCGGCGGTGCGCGCGGGCACGATCTCGCTCAATGCGGCCGCCGCGGTGGCCGGACTGCCGATGGAAGAACAGGTCGCCGCCGCCACGGCCGGCAAGGACGAACTGAAGCAGGCCGCGAAGCGGGCGCGGGACGCGAACCGCAAGACCAGGGAAGAGGGCGCCGACGGTGCGTCGCCGGAGGTGCTCGCGCTGCAGGATCGCGTCGCGCAGTTGACGGCCGAGAACGAGTATCTGCGCGGCCAGGTCGCGGAACTGCAGGCCCGGCTGGGAGTCTGACCCACGGGTGGCCCGACCCGGCGGCGGGCGCGCGCCTCGCGGCATATCGAAAAAGGTCGTCACACCGCTGCAACATTGGCGCATCGGGCCCGCGCGACGTGCTACCTTGGCGGCATGCCATTCGTTTTTTTCGTGTCCTCCGACCTGGCGCCGCGCGCGTGGACGGGTGCACGAGAAGTTATCCAGTACGCTCGTCTTGAAATGATCCGCGTCGTCCCGAAATGCGTGCTCTGAGCAAAGCTTATCCGGCAATGCTCTACACCCCGTCAAGGCGACGATATGTCCCATCGTGTCCAGACGCGCGCGAGTCTATAGAATCAATTCATGCCCGAGGAAAACCCTCCACCGCCGCCGCCCGCGCTTCCCAAGCCGAGTCTGCCCGACTCCGGCCAGGGATCCGTGGTGGCCGAACGCAAGGCTGCGCGAACCAAGCCGCCCCGCATGTACCAGGTGGTGCTGCTCAATGACGACTTCACTCCGATGGAATTCGTCGTCATGGTGCTGCAGGAATATTTCAAGTTGGACCTCGAAACCTCCACGCAGATCATGTTGAAGATCCATCATGAAGGTCGTGGCGTGTGCGGACTGTTCACCAAGGACATTGCCGCCACGAAGGTCGAGTTGGTGCTGGCCGCCGCACGTCGCTACGGACACCCGCTTCAATGCATTATGGAGGCCGCATGATTGCGCAAGAACTGGAAGTCAGCCTGCACATGGCGTTTGTCGAGGCGCGACAGCAGCGGCATGAATTCATCACCGTCGAGCATCTGCTGCTCGCGCTGCTGGACAACCCGTCTGCCGCCGAAGTGCTGCGCGCCTGCGCAGCCAACATCGAGGATCTGAGGAAGAGCCTCTCCACCTTCATCCGCGAGAACACGCCCACCGTGGGCGGTTCCGAAGAAGTCGACACGCAGCCGACGCTGGGCTTCCAGCGCGTGATCCAGCGCGCGATCATGCACGTGCAGTCCACCGGCGGCGGCAAGAAGGAAGTGACGGGCGCCAACGTGCTCGTCGCGATCTTCGGCGAGAAGGATTCCCACGCGGTGTACTACCTGCACCAGCAGGGCGTCACGCGCCTGGACGTCGTCAACTACATCGC
>FTKD01000482.1_pt2 | contig 18052 bp, 19 predicted proteins | sample 1658191 | NCBI WGS metagenome assembly FTKD01 (sample SAMEA3914808, study PRJEB12502) | metagenome | biome: forest; material: soil | place: Canada | collected 2011-08-03 | depth 0.3 m
AGCGAGCTGTTCGGTCACGAGAAAGGCAGCTTCACCGGCGCCCTGCGCATGCACAAGGGCATCTTTGAGCGCGCAGAAGGGGGCACCTTGTTTCTCGACGAGATCACCGAGATGCCGCTGGATCTGCAGACCTCGCTGCTGCGGGTGCTCGAGACCGGCACGGTCACGCGTGTCGGCGGCGACCGTGAATTGCCGGTCAACGTGCGCATTGTCGCCGCCACCAATCGCGAGCCGACGCAGTATGTCGAAGAGGGGCGTTTCCGGGTCGATCTCTACTACCGCTTGCAGGTATTTCCCATCGCGCTGCCGCCCTTGCGCGAGCGCGCCGACGATATCGAATTGCTGGCCGACTACTTCCTCGCGCATTTCGGCGAACGCTCCGCCTTGGGACCTGCCGGCGCGCGCAGCCTCTCGGCTGCGGCGCTGGCCCGCCTGCTGCGGCATGACTGGCCCGGCAACGTACGCGAGTTGCGCAACGTGGTGGAGCGCGCCTGCCTGCTCAGCGGCGCGGTGATCGAGCCGGAACATCTGCTGCTGCCTGAAAGCGCCGCCGTTGCCGTACTTCCATCCGGGCCAGCTGCGCCGGCGCCAAAGTCCGCCGGCAACCTGCTGCGCGACGCCGAGCAGGACCTGATCGTGCAAACCCTGGCGGCCTGCGGCGGCAACAAGACCCGCGCCGCGGCACAGCTTGGAATCAGCCTGAAAACCCTGTACAACAAATTGAAACGGTTCGACAACGACGCCGCAACGGGCGGTCGTACTGCAGGGGCGGCAAAACAGCCATGAACATCGTATTGCTGGAAGACGATGCCGACACGCGCGAAGCGATGGCCGCCCTGCTCAGCCTCGATGCGCACCAGGTGGAACAGGCCTACGACTCCGCCAGCTTCAGGCTGGTCACCAGCAATCTGCGCAGCGAAGCCGTGATCTTCGACCTGCAACTGGCCAACCACAGCAACGGCCTGAGCCTGGCCATGGACTACCAGGCGCGCCGCCAGGCCGCGGGACTGGGACTGGCCAAGCTGATCGCGCTGAGCGGCAGCGGCAATCCGGACCACCTCATCGCCAACGCCAGGCTGCCGTTTCCGGTCCACCATCGCTTCGTCAAACCAACCGATCACGCCCAGATTCTTGCCGCGCTTGGCAGCTGAGAAACGTCATGCTGGATCTGCCCGCCGACGCTGCCGCCGCCCCCCCGCATTGGCGCGAGGCGCCGTTATTGAACGCCCGCCTGTTGCTGGCGCGACACGACCAGCTGATCCGCGCCGACCTGCATCAGCCCGCTGCGGCCTCGCCTGCCTTGCTCGCCCGCTTGACCGCGCCGGCCGGCCGTGGCGAGATGCTGGTGGCGTACGACTCTTCCGCGGAAGCCTGGCGCCTGCGTCATGTGGGCGCCGCAGGGGATACACAGCTATGGCAACTGCAGTCGGTAGCGGACAGCCGCGCGCGCCTGTTTTCCAGCCTGCGGGACGTGCTGGCGCAGCAGTTGACCGAAGCTGTGCTGCATGAATTGCGCAATCCGCTCAATGCGATGTCCCTGCATGCCGATCTGATGGCCCGTGTGCTGTCAGCAAACGGATTGGCGGAGCGCGTCCTGCCCAGCGTCGATGTGATCAAGCAGCGCGTGGGCGATTTGCGCGGGCGACAGGATGCGGCGGTGAGACTGTGGCTCGGCGACGCGGCGCTTGCCGAAGCGGCCTGCGCCGACCTCGCCGCCGTGGTCGACGATAGCCTGCGCCTGCTGCGCAGCCATCTGGCGCTGCACGACGTGCGTTTGCGCGGCGTGGACCTGCATCTGATCGGCGCCGTCCGGCTGCGCAGCGGCGCGGCGCAAGCACGGCTGGCGCTGATGGCCCTGCTGCTGATGGCCTGCGCGGGTGCGAAGCAATACCGCACTGCCGACGGCAGCACCGAAGTAGTGATGCAGGTCAGCATCGACGGCCGCACCCTGAGCCTGGAACTGCAAGCCCCGATCGACGGGCACGCGCTGGGACGCGAAGCGGCCGATACCGACAGCGACGGCCTGATGGCCGGGCTCGCGCTGCTGCTGGAAACCGCCGGCATCACGCTCGATGCCGACCCAGGACAGGCGCTGACGCGCCTGTCGCTAGCCGTGGCCTGAATACGACAACCGGCGCAGCCGCGCCGCCCCGGCAGGACTACACTGCGTGGAAGCTTTAGCGTCGAAGGCGGGATCAACCGATGGATGGAACAATTGCTTCGGACAGCGGGCCGCGCCGACTCACTCCGGCGGCGACGATCAATGCCCCGGCCGATCTGAGCGTGGACCTGTATCTGATGCCGGCCGGGACGATGCAGGCCCCGCCCTCCACCAGCCATGTGATCAGCATGCACGCCGGCGCCCCGGTGCAAGCCTGGTGCCGTTGCGAGGGCTTGAGCCAGCGCCGCATGCAAACACCCGGCGACATCGACATCGTGCCCGCCGGCGCCAGCGGCGTCTGGACGGACGAGCAAAGCGCCACCATCCTGCTGCTGCGGCTGGCGCCCGGCTTGTTGCTTTCCACCGCACGCGATCTCGATCTGAATCCGGATCGCATGGTTCTGACGCCTCGACTGCAATTGCGCGACCCGCGCATCGAGCACCTCGCCTGGGCACTCAAGGCCGAACGTGAAGACGGTTATGCCGGCGGCCGTCTTTATGCCGAAAGCCTGGGCACGGCCCTGGCCGCGCACCTGCTGCGCGCCCATGCGCTGCCTTCAGCGAGCAGACCGATCGGCGATCGCGGGCTGCCGGCGCGCAGGCTGAAACGGGTGCTCGATTTTCTCGAAGCCAATCTCGAACAGAATCCCGGGCTGGACGAACTGGCGGCCGTCGCCGGATTCGGCTTGTCCCATTTCAAGGTACTGTTCCGCCGCTCCACCGGCATGCCGCCGCACCAGTACTTGCTGCGGCGCCGCGTCGAACGGGCGCGTGAGTTGCTGCAGCAGGGTCGGCTCAGCGCCAGCCAGATCGCCCTGGAAACCGGCTTCGCCCATCAAAGCCATATGGCGCGCTGCATGCGTCGCCTGCTCGGCGTTACCCCGTCGGCACTGACCCGCGCGACCCGTTGAGGGGCGTCGGCCATCGGCCGAATATGCCGGCGCGCAGCCGAACGTGTGCGACTGCCCGCTCCGCCACGGGCATGCTGCTGCTCCCTATCGGAGACAGCAATCATGCCGAGCCGGCAACGTGTCGAACAATTGATTCAGATGGTCGAACGCGGTGAGTTTGTGGAAGCACTGCAAGAGTTCTATGCGGAGGATGCCAGTGCCCGCGAGAACGGCGACGAGCCCACCAGCGGTCTGCAGGCGCTGGTCGCAAGAGAACGCGCGACGCTTGCCGCCTTCCGTGTCCGCACCCTGCCCACCGCGGCCTTCCTGGTCGATGGCGATCGCGCGGTGATTCACTGGGAGTTCGAATTCACCGATGCGCGCGGGCGCAGGATGCGTTTCGAGGAACTGACCATCCAGCTCTGGCGCGGCGAGCGCATCGTGGAGGAGCGCTTCCACTACGATCCCGCGCAGCGCGGGCGCTGGACCTGATCCGGCTCGGATCTAGCTGCGCGGCTCGCGCGCGGCCACTTCGATCGGCAGATGCGAGGAAGGCGTCGCACTGTTGCCGAGCACGGCGATGAGCTTCTCCAGATCCACCGGCTTGCCGACGTGCGTATCGAAGCCGCTGTCGAGGGCGCGCAGTTCGTCTTCCTTGCGTGAAAACGCGGTGAAGGCGATCAGCGGCACCGCCGGCGGGGTGGCGCTCTCGCGCTCACGCAGCGCGCGGATACGGCGTGCCAGGGCATGGCCATCGGTGTCGGGCATGCCGATATCGGAAATCACGATGTCCATGCGCTGGAAGCGCAGCCGCTCCATCGCCTCGGCCGCCGACGCCGCTGTCACCACGCGCGCGCCTTCGGCAGTGAGCAGGGACTCCAGCACCGAGCGCACATCGGCCTCGTCATCCACCACCAACAGGCGCAGCCCCTTCAGCCGCTGCGCGCCGGCGCCAGCGCCGGTAGCCACGGCCGGTTCCGGCAGGGTGTTCGCCGCCTGCTGGATCGCATCCGTTCCCGGCGGCTCTACCGCATGAATTGGAAAGCTCACGGTGAATTCCGCGCCGCGACCGGCGCCGGCACTGCGCACGGCCACCTGACCGCCATGCAGTTCCACCAGATGCTTGACGATGGCCAGGCCCAGGCCGAGTCCGCCGTACTGACGGGCGCTGGATACGCTGCCCTGCACGTAGCGCTCGAAGATGCGCGGCAGCAGTTCCGGCGCGATACCGATGCCGCTGTCCTGCACCCTCACTTCCAGCCTGTCGTCGACGCGCGACGCGCGCACCTGCACCTTGCCACCGGCCGGGGTGAATTTGACCGCGTTGCTGATGATGTTGATCGTCACCTGGCGCAGGCGGTCGGCGTCACCCACCATCCACAGCGGCGCATCCTGCAGCTCCAGGTTGAGCTGCACGTTCTTCGCCACCGCCGCCGGGCGCGATACATCGACCGAGGCCTGCACGATGTCGGCCAGATCGACGCGGCGCGTGCTCAGCGACAGTTTGCCGGTAATGGAGCGCGACACGTCGAGCAGATCGTCGATCATGCGCGCCAGCGAGCGCGCATTGCGCTCGATGGTGTGGAGCTGGGTGCCGATCTGCGCCGTCGGCGCCGTGTCCTTGCCGCGGATCAGGCGGCTCAGGAACTGGGTCCAGCCCAGAATCCCCTGCAATGGCGTGCGCAACTCGTGCGAAACCGTGGAAACGAACTCATCCTTGGCCTGGCTCGCCGCCTCGGCATCGGCGCGCGCCTGGCGCTCCTGCTGCAGCAGCTCTTCGCGCTGCGCTTCCAGCACCTGCCGCTGGCGCAGATCGCGGATCACCAGGTAGCACAGGAACGCCGCCAGCAGCACCGAGATGAAGCTCGGCACCAGGATCGAGATGCGGGCGCCCTGCCGGGCGTGGGCAAAAGTGGCGTCGAGCGAGTCATTGGCATGCGCCTGGCTCAGGCCCAGGGCGGCGGCGCTGTCGCGCAGTGCGTCCATGCGCTCCTTCTGCCGCTCGGCCAGGGGCGCCAGGTTTTCCAGGCTGGCGGTATCGCGCATCTGCTCGCGCATCAGCACATAGGTCTGCGACTGGTCCAGAAAACTCGCGACGTCCCGCTCGAAGTTGGCCAGCAGCTGCACCGCCGCCGCATCTCCCTGCAGCTCGCGGTGCAGCTGCTCCAGCTGGGCCGGCAATTCGCGGCGCCCTCTTTCGTAAGGCTCGAGGAAACTGGGGTCGCCGGCGATGAAATAGCCGCGCACCCCGTTCTCGACATCCTTGACGTAGGACACGATCAGGTCGAGCCGGCGCTGGGCGGTCAGGCCTGAGTGCAGGCGCTCCTGTTCGTCGAATACCGTTTGCGATGACTGCAGCGCGATCAGGGCATTGAATGCCAGCACCACCACCAGGGCGACGCCGGCGGCGACGATCCGATAGGACAGCGGCACCTGCATCAGTGCCTGCCGGCTCATCAGGTTGGCCCGGATCCATTGGAACGGCGCTTGCTGCGTCATGGCTTTGGCGGCCGGTGGCGTGGAACGATTGGCGGGTACTATATTGTTTCGGAGTCCGGCATAGTCACAAGAGTTCCCCGATGCCCCCTTGATGAGGGGCGCTCCGATTGTGCGGATGCACAAAATTTTCGGCGCGGCGGCTTGCCAGGGTGTCGGTACCGCGGACCGGAGCCATTTGCGGATAGTGGGTTTTCACCACTGCCGGTACCGCTTCAGCCGATGGAAGATGCTTCCGTGCCGCTCGTTCCGTGATGACGGCTATTGAATTTTGGGGTTGAAGGCATCGACCGGAAACGGCCGATGCCTTTTTTACTGCTCCGCATTCATCCGGCCGGCGGCTCGAAGGGAGCCGACGGCGCCATCGCTCAAGGCTGCGCCAGCCGCTGCTCCAGTTCGCTGACGCGGGCCTCCAGCGCGCGCAGGCGCTGCTCGAACTGCCCCAGGGCATCATCCGCCGCCGCGGCCACCGCGGCATGAGATCGCACATCCGGAGCCAGCAACGCCACTCCCGGCGTCGGCGTACCGCACAGCAGATGCGCCTCGCGGGATTCCTTCTGCCCGGCGCCGCGCGGCAATTCGGTCACCAGCGGCTGGGCGCGATCATGCAGGGAAGCCAGCACCGTCTGCAGACCTTCGGCATCGGCCGGGCCGCCGAGAACCTGGGCGTTGGCGCGCAACTCCGAGCCGGTCTGCGCGCCACGCAGCATCAGGGTCACCAGTACCGCCAATTCCGTCGGTTTCAGCAGCATTTGATGCTGCATCTGGTGACGCCATTTCACCACCCGGCCGCTCATGCTGTCGCGCACCGCCAGACGATCGCGCTCCAGCCGGTTCAGCGCCGCACCGACATCACCTTCGCTCAGGCTCATCACCGGGCTGCGCACCGTTTTCTGATTGGCCGCCAGCATCAGGGCATTGACGGTCATCGGGTAGTACTGCGGCGTGAGGATCGATTTCTCGACCAGCGCGGCCAGTACACGCGCCTCGGCGGGAGTGAGCAGGAGTTCGGACACGGTCGGGACGGATGACGGAGAGGGGCCAATCCTAACGCGTTCCGCGCAAGCGGGATGCGGCAGTCAAATGAGAATCGACAGGCCCGGCTTCAGCGACGGCCGCGGCCGGGCTTTTCCGGCAGGCCGTCGAACAATTCTGCGGCGCGCTCCAATAGCTGCGCCCGCCACTGGGTGATCTGGTTGCGGTGCACGTCGAAACGCTGCGACAGATCCGCCACGCTGGCTTCGCCCTGCAAGGCGGCCACCGCGATCTGCGCCTTGAACGACGGCGTATGGCTGCGCCGCGGCCGCCGCTTCTCGGCGGTCGCGCTCTTCTTGCGCGGTTCGCGGCGCGCTTCGATGTATTCCTGGGTGCTGGGACCGCTCGGCGCGGTGCCCGCCTCGATGCGCTCCAGCAGTTGGCGCGCCAGCGGCGACAGGTCCACCAGGCGCAGCTTGGCGTGGCGCAGGCTGACGTCCGGCGCCGCGCGGTGGCGCTGGCCGTCGAGATAGAACTGGATCGGCTCATCGCCCTGGAACAGGCGGGTGAAATAAACGTCGCTGTCGACCACGCTGAGGTGATTGATGGCCGAGCCCGCTCCGCGGCCACGCCGCGCGCCATCCACCGAAACGATCACCAGCCGGCTGTCGTCCGGGTCCGGTTTGCGGGTAATGACGCTGTCGCCCCAGCCGCGAAAGAAAAACGGCACCTCGGCATCGCCGCAGGCGTCGCGCACCTGCCGCACCCACTGCGGATGCGGCGGACGCGGCCTGGGGCCGCGCTCGCCGCCCAGCACGATCCAGTCGAGCGGCTCGTAGCGGCGCAGCGGATCGCCTTTGGGCATCCATTGCGGGTGGCCGTCGGCATCGAGCCCCAGATACTGCTGCACGATGCCTTCGAGCGGCCACAGGATGTCGCGCGTCGGAAGATCGATGCGTTCCACATCCACCGCTCCCAGCAGCGGCTCCAGCACCACGTGCCGCCATGCCGCCGGCACATCGAACAGGTAAGGCAGGCGCTCGGCGTAGCTGGCGCTATCCTCCGCCGCGACACCCAGGCTGAGGTTGTCGGGCAGCCCGCCGCGGCCCAGCAACTCGCGCATACGCCGCTGATGCCGCGTGGTGATATGAAAGAAATGCTGTGGGTGAGCGGCAATGGTCTGGATGACCCGGCTGATGAAGCCTGCCGGCACTTCCGGCTGGAACAGATCCGCCAGCGGCGCCACCGTCACCTGCTGCGGCGTGGTCCAGCGCGCCGGCTCCGCCAGCGCGGCCTCCACCAGCACCGGGCGATGCCGCGCCGAAGCATGCAGCAGACGCCCGGCATTGACGTGGAAACGCGACAGGCGCTCGTGGGCGAAGCAGGAATTGCAGGCTTCGGATACCGGCTGGCAGCCATAAACCAGATTCCAGGGACGTTCGTTGAGGGACAGCGCTTCATCGCGCTGGCGCAGCAACTCGTGATCCGTCACCCTGATCGCTGGATAACGCGTGGTCATGAGTGCTGCATTCCCCTTGGAGCCCCCCGAATCCGGTCAGCCTGTTGTACGGCCGATCCGCTTAGATCTTTACAACAACTTTTGTGCTCCAGCATATCCTACCGGACAGATGTACCGTGTGTCATGCGTCTGCGGTATAAATAAAATTTCAATCAAATTATATAGTTAAAAACAAATCTCGGTATTCCGGCAGAGAACGGGGATGGCGCCCGGTGAACCCGGGCGAGCCGGCGCGGTCTGATGCCGACGACGCGGCATCGGCCAGCCAGGCAAAGGAGTGCGCAATGGCGAAAATGACGGGAGCAGTATTTGTCACGCGGGTGGATGAGGTGGAGCCTCTGATCCTGTCCGAAGCCGGCAGCATCGTGGCCGGCGATGCGGTGCGTCACCATGCCGAGGGGCCCTGCCTGGTGCTGGCGCGGCTCGGCGATCATCTGATGGTGGAAGCGGAAATCGCAGCGCCGTCGGAGTATCCCGAGGCCAATCATCGCTCCGCCTGAAGGCCGCAATCCCGGATCGCGCCTAGAAAATCCCGCAGGAAAGACCCGCGGCCAGGGTTTGGCCGAGTTCGCGGCAGCGTGTCAGAGCCGCTTCATCCGGCTCGCCCTTGACTACCAGCGGCTCCGCAACGCGATTCCAGCCGCAGCCGCCGGCAATGCGCTCGATGGCCCGGATCGCGCCACTGCCGTCATTGCCGGCGCTGACGAACACGGCATAGGCCAGGCCCAGTTTGCGGCCCTCGGAGGGGTAGTAAACGCGGTCGAGGAAATCCTTGACCGCTCCCGACATGTAGCCGAAATTCTCCGGCGTGCCGATCAGCAGGCCGTCGGCCCACAGCAGATCCTCCAGCCCCGCCTGCAAGGCCGGCAGCACGCGCAATTCCACTTCTTCGGCAAATTCGCCAACGCCGCCGCGCACCGCCTCCAGCAAGGCCCTGGTGCGCCCGGTCTGGCTGCTGTAGATGGCGAGCAGGTGTTTCATCCTCACATTATGGCGTCAGCGGTCCTGACGTGACGCAGTGCGCGGTTCGCGGCCTCCGCATCGCCTACCATGGCGCAGGGCAGCCCCCCGAAACGGCGCTACGTACGCCACCCGCTGCCAAAGGCGAACCTGTATGGCCGGCTTGGAGTCGATTGGCGCGTTCCTGGCGTTCTGCAAGCAGCGCAACCCGCGCTTTGTCCATCCGATCCCGCAGCGCACACCTTACGAGCAGATGCTGGTCGATCTGGACGATGGCGATCCGGCGGTGCTGACCGCATTCAACTGGGCCCGGCAGGCGCAGAACGCCTCGGCGGAAGCGGTCATGGCCGAATGGCGACGCTATGCCGAAAGCGAGCGCGCCAGTGTTCGCCACCGGGTGCGGGTCCTGCACTCGCTGACGCCGCCGCCGTCCCAGGGCGCGCTGGACGACTTCCGCCTCTGCCTCGGCGATGCCTGCCCCGAGTTGCTCGAATTCTATCGGCTGCACGATGGCGCCAACCTGTTTGTCGATACCGACGATGGCGGCAACGGACTGTTCTTCTTCCCCATCGCCGAGATGGCGGCGGAGCGCGAGGCGGTGGCCGAGCGGCTGGAACAGCCGGCGCTGGAAACGGTGGAGGACGGCAGGCTGCAGATTTACGGCAAGCCGCCCTGGCTCGATAGCGCCGTGGTTTTCGGCGGCTTCGGCTACGCCCCGGAGCGGCTGCTGCTGCCCACCGAGGGCGAGTATCGCGGCAACGTATTCCTGTTCAGCCATGATCCGCTGCAACTGGTGCGGCTCAGCACCTCCTTCGGCGAGTTGCTGGCCCAGTTGCGCGGGCAACCGGTTGCCCTGCTGGGTGGATACGGCGGCCCCAGCTATCAGGGCGCCTCGGCCTACGAGGTCGATGCGGTCTAGGGCTTGTCTCGCGCGTGGAGCATCAGTCGAGCGGCGTCGACGCGAATTGCGGCAGGCTCTCCGCCCGCGCCGACCAGGCCGACAGCACCGGATAGCGCTCGGCCGGGATCAGGTCGGCGATGGTGTATTGGATGAACCGCCAGGCTACGGCGACGCTGACATCGGCCTGGCTCAGCCGCTCGCCGAGCAGCCAGGGATGCGCCTTGATAGCGGCGGCTTCGAGCGCGTCGCAGGCCGATACGAGTTGCTGCTGGATGCGATCCAGCCAGGGCTGGTGCAGTTTCTCCGCCGGCCGCAGCTGCCGCTCGTAGACGATCTGTACCGCCTTGTCGCAGGCGGTCAGCGCAATGCCCAGCAACTGCAAGGCCTGCCGCCGCGCCATGCCGCCAGGCGGCATCAATCCCTTGTCGCTTGCGGCAAGCTGCTCCAGATAGTCGAGGATCAGGGTCGAATCCGTCAGCACCATGCCGTCGTCGCAGACCAGGCTCGGCGCCTTGACCAGAGGATTGATTTGCCGGAATTCCTCGAACTGCCGGAACACCGACACCGGGCGATGCTCGAACGGCAGGCCGAACAGCTTCAGGGAAATCGCCACGCGGCGAACATAAGGTGAATCGAGCATGCCGATCAGTTGCATGAAACGCTCCGTCTGAAAACTGCGCGGCCCCGGTCTCAGGCGCCGGCGCCGTAATAGGCTTCGCCATAATGAATCCTGCCGGCCGCATCGAGCACCCAGCGCTCGGCGGCGCGCGAACGCTTGCCGGCGAGATTGGCCTCATAGATCACCACCAGGGTGGACGAAGCCGCGTCCCAGTCCGCCGTGTCGAGCTTGAACTCGAGTTGCGCGATCTTCGCCAATGCCGTGCTCCAGTAGCCGCGCAGCGCCGCCTTGCTCTCGACGCGGGCCTGACCGATCAGGCTCTCCGCCTTGGGGCTGACGAACACGGCATCCTCGCTGAACAGGGACAACACTGCTTCCAGGTTGCGCGCGTTCCAGTGGCCGACCCACTGCCGAGCCAGGCGCAGCGCGTCGTCGCCGCTGACCACGGCCCGGTGATACGGGCGGCCACCGGGCGACAGCGCCGGCCAGTCCCGTTCCAGCGCCGCATCGGCGATCCATTGCCGCACCGATGGCAGGGCGGCGACGCGTTCGATATAGGCATGCGCGCGCGGCGATACCCCCAGGCCGTACTGCAGCACGCGCAAGGCCAGGGGTATGTAGAAGGCATCGGCGGCGCAGAAACGGCCGCAGAGAAATCCGTCCTGCGCATCGGCGGCGGACAGGATTGCATCGGCGCGCGCCAGCTGGGCCTTGCCCTGTGTGCTCAAGGTCCGCGGCGCGCCATCGCGGAAAACATCGAAAGAGCATTCCTGGCGGATCGCCGTGAACGAGGCATGCATCTCGGCGCAGAGCGAACGCGCACGAGCCCGCGGCGCCGCTTCGGCCGGCCAGACCCCGGCCTCGGGAAACAACTCCGCCAGCGTTTCGGCGATGGCCAGGGAATCGCCCACGGCGATGCCCTCCGCGATCAGCACCGGCACGGTGCCGGCGGGATGCAGGGCCTTGATCGTTGCCGCCCAATCATCGCGGGTGTACGCAACGACTTCCGTCTCGAATTCGATGCCGAGTTGCCGCATCAGCAGCCAGGCCCGCATCGACCAGCTCGAAAAGCGCTGGTTGCCGATCATCAGCTTGAGCATCGCCCGCCCCTTTGAAGCCGGACCGGCGCGGGGCCTGCCGCGGCGCCGGGTCCGACAATAAAATGTTTTGCTGCCGGCATCCGATCGATTGGCCAGCATTGGCATTTTCAGGCTGGACAGGCCTTCCCGGCAAACGATATGTTTTGAGGACATATCAAGTTTTTCTTAAGGGTCAAAAGTGAATCGCCTGCCGCTCACCGCCTTGCGCGCTTTCGAAGCGGTGGCCTCGCACATGAGTTTCACCGCCGCCGCCACGGCGCTTTACGTCAGTCCGGCGGCGATCAGCCAGCAGATTCGCGCGCTCGAAGCCACGCTTGGCTATCCGCTGTTCGAACGCCTGGGCGCCTCGATCCGGCTTACCACCGAGGGGGCACGGCTGCTGCCGCGGGTCAAGCGCGGCTTCGACGAGCTGCGCCGGGCGATGGAGGAGGCGTTGCGCTCGCAGGATAGCCGGCAAATCAATGTCAGCCTGCTGGCCTCCTTCCTGCAACGCTGGCTGCTGCCGCGCCTGCCCGAATTCCAGGCCGCGCATCCCGACATCGACCTGCGGCTCAGCGCCAGCACCCAGATGGTGGATCTGGGCGATAGCGACTTTCACGCGGCGATCCGTTTCGGTGCGGGCAGATGGCCCGGCGTACAGGCGTGGCTTCTGCTCGAGGACTGGCTGGTGCCGGTGTGCAATGCCGAGTTGCTGCAACGGCTGGGCCCGATCACCTCGTTTGCCGACCTGGGCCGCCATACCCTGCTGCACACCAATACCGAGCCCTGGAACGACTGGGTCAAACCGCTGTTCGGCAGGCGCCACGAGGTGCCGGCCCGGTCCGAGCTCGACGATTCGGCTTCGGCGGTGATTGCCGCCGAGCGCGGCTACGGCGTGGCGATGGCGCGCTGGTCGCTGGTGGCGGGAGACGTGCAGGCCAGCCGCCTGGTCTGTGCGGCGGACTGGGCGGTGCACCATCATCGCGCCTATTACTTCGTCACCACCGCCGCCAAGGCGCAATCGCCGGCGGTGCAACTCCTGGCCGACTGGCTGCTCGCCGCCGCCGCCGCGTTCGCTCCGCCGCCGACCAAACTCAAACGCAAGGCTGTGATGCGGCGCAAATAGCCGCGCCCGGCAAACCTCGCCATATTTGGCGAGATTCTTGCTTTGGCTTGAGGAAGCAAGGGGAGCACGCATCAACGGGGATGCGTGCAAGCGGAGTACTTATGAAAATCGCCCTGATTTTGTCGGGCTGCATGATGGCGGCGCTGCTGCTGGTCTTGTCCACACAGCATCGGGCCACCGATACCAGCAGCCCCCACAGGACCAGCGAAGCCCTGGCCGATGCCATGAGCAGCCACGGCATCGAAGTCGGTGACGCCAGCGCAAGCACCGATACCGCAAGTATCGACACAGCGAGCATCAGCGCGGCGAGTGTCAACGCCACAAACATCGTCGACAGCAACTTCAAGCCCGTTGCCTACCGGCAAGCCGGCACCCGCTAGTCACCGCCGCGGGCCTCAGGCTTGCAGATCGAGGACGATCTTGCCCTTGTGGGCGCCGCTATCCATATAGGCATGGGCGGCGGCCACGTCGTCGAAAGCGAAGATCCGGTCGACCACCGGGCGAATGCTGCCGGCTTCGAGCAGCGGCCATACCTCGCTCAATAGCGCGGCCTTGATCGCCGCCTTGAAAGCCAGTGGCCGCGAGCGCAGGGTGGTGCCGGTCAGAACGGCGCGCTTCAACATCAGCTTCATCAGGTCGAGCTTGGCGCTGCTGCCGCCCTGGGTGGCGATGACGACGATGCGCCCCTCCGGCGCCAGCGCTTCCAGATTTCGCGGCAGGTAGTCGCCGGCCACCATATCCAGCACCACGTCCACCCCCGCCTCCGCACTGTCGCGAATCACCGTGACAAAATCCTCACTGCGGTAGTTGATCGCCCGCCGCGCGCCGAGCGACTCGCAGAAACGGCACTTGTCGTCCGAGCCGGCAGTGACGAAAACCACGGCGCCGCGCGCCCGCGCCAGCTGGATCGCGGCCACGCCGATGCCGCTGGCGCCGCCATGCACCAGCAGACTTTGTCCGGCCTGCAGCCGCGCCAGGTCGAAGATATTGCTCCACACCGTGAAATAGGCCTCCGGCAGCGAGGCCGCCTGCGGCATGTCCAGCCCGGCGGGCAGCGGCAGTACCTGGCCGCAGGGCGCCACGCAGTACTCGGCGTAGCCGCCGCCGGCCAACAGGGCGCACACCGCATCGCCGGGCTTGAATTCACTCACGCCGGTGCCGACCGCCACGATGGTCCCGGCCACTTCCATCCCCGGCCAGGCCGGCGCGCCCGCTGGCGACGGGTAAAAGCCGCGGCGTTGCAGGATATCGGCGCGGTTGAGGCCAGCCGCGGCGACCCTGATCAGCACCTCGCCGGGGCCGGCCCGCGGTGTCGGCCGCTCGGCCACGAGCAAGGCTTCCGGCCCACCGGGCCGGGGCACATCGATGATGCGCATGACGGGCGGCACGAAACTCATGTCGGGACCCCGATCCAAGGCCTGGACAAGACACCGCCAGGCCTGCCGTCCGCCCCCCAAAACCCCGGGAAGTATCTACGGCGCCCACCCTGGTACGGGGTCTTTCGGCTGCGGCGGCCGGCCGGCACAGCCCAATCATCGACCGGGCCCCGGTCCGCGGGGGCAAGCATCCAGGTACCAGTGCATTTCGTCACGAGCAGGACCGGTGTAGTATTTTTCATCTATTAACTTACCTGATCGAACAATAGTTTGAGATAATATTTGGTTTTGCCCATTGCGCTATTTGCGGACTTTGCCTATCGTGGCTGTACCCCATTTCGGGGGCGCCCCTCAGACAAGTGAGTCATCATGTCCATCGCAGAACAGTCGGTCGATGCCGTCGAGATTTGTGACCTGGAATACGATGTAGCCAGTGTCGGCTCAACCGAGTCCTCGGTATCCGAAGAAAACCAGGCCGCTTTCTATTTGGTGCATTACCGTCTTCCCGAAAGCGTCTGATCGGATTGCGCATCCAGCAGGGCGCCTGACGAGCCCCTGTCCGTTCCCTTCAGGCGCAGTCAGGCGTGCGCAACTCCAAGTCGCGAAACGCCGGGAACGACACCACTGAACCCGGTGAACCGGCCGGAGATGACGCGCCGGCTGCCCGGCTGATGCGGGATACCCGGAACAGACGCTTCCAGATGCCGATTGGCCGATCCGCCTCGTCAGGCGGGGTCGATCGCAATTTCCGCGGGGCCGCGCCGGAATCGTTCCGGGATCTCGAAGAGGAATCCCCCCAGCTTGTCGCCAGAGCCACAAACATCGGCGACGCCAGCTTCGAGCCTGTCGCCTACAGGCAGAGCCGCACCCGTCAATCGCCGCCGCCCACGGCGGCCTTCGGCCAGGCCGGTGGCGGCACCCGTTCTTTCCGGGCATCGGCTTCGACCTACCGCCGATCAGCGCAGCGGTCATGGCTTTCACAGCATGGAATTCATGACTTTGCAGGGCCCCGTCCCGAGGCCGTTGGAAGCCCGTTCGGGCAATGACATAGCGCACTTCAAGTCAGCGGTGCCGCATGGTTCCGCGCGGTTTTTTTCCGCATTGTTGACAGCATCACGGCAATCTCCCCGGCATGGCGCACAATGCAATACAAAGTCCGCCGCCGTCGCCGGTTTTGCATCCGGCTCCCTTGACTGTGACAAACGCCCCGGAGAGCGCTTGATGGCCGACTCGTACTGCGAACTACGGACATGCAAGCCCGGCACATCATGGACAGCCGCGCCGCGCGCCGAATTTCCAGCCTGAACGGTGGCAGCGAATGCGCCTTGATCACCAAGCGCTTTCTTCGCAATGGTCGAGCTTTGGAGATATTTGCAAAAATTTTCGCCGTATTTATTAACTATCTATCTATTATTTTTTACTTCAATATGTAATGCTAGTTGGTTTTGTTTACTGTTTATGCCCTCTATTACCACCTAAGGTTGCTCCGCCCCACCACCGGGGTTTTATCAACGAGCAAACAGCCATGTCTTACGAAAATCAGCCTTCCGACACCATCGAAATCTGCGATCTGGAATACGATGTAGCCAGCGTCGGCTCCACTGAGCCCTCCACCTCCGAGGAAAATCAGGCGGCTTTCTACCTGGTCCACTACCGCCTTCCCGAAGCCTCCTGATCTGGCCGGACGCGGGACGGAGCGCTGACCGGGCCTCCGTCCGCGTTTTTTTGGAGTTTTTGTGTTTTTTTTGCACGTTCCCGCGGGAACACGACGATAGGGCGGCAACTCGAATATGAATGACTTGGCTCATGACCCGGGTGAATCAACCCGAATTGGCACGCAGTTTGACTTGGCCGATTCGACACGCCCCGAAGCAGGCTCTCCTGACCGGCAAATCGCAGCCTTCGTCGAGCGGGTCGACCGCGACTTCCGCAGGGAATCGCCGGAATCGTTCTGGGAACTGGAGGATGAATTCCGCCAGTTCGTGCACAGCGGATTCCTGCAGGATCTGTTCAATCGCCAACTGGCCGCGCTGGTGGCCGACCCGACCTACATGGCCGACTGGCGTCCGAATCAGCTCATGATCCACCGCGGCCGCGCCTTCGCGCTGTCGCTGTGGCTGTTTCAAACACCGCGCAGATACATCCATACCACTTCGTTCTATGGCATGTACTCGCCGGTCGGCAAGGAAAGCCTGCATTACGACATCTACAAATTGCCGCAGGGCTATCGCAATGCGGTTTTCGATCCAACGCTACAGCTCGAACCGGCCGGGTCGGGGATCACCAGTCCTGGCGGCATACTGCTGCTGCAGTCGGACCGCTACGTCTACGACTTCAAGGTCGAGCGCCCGGTGCCGGTGCTTAAATTCACCACGGCGTCGTTTCAGACCCTGGAGTGGCTGTTCAACAAGGACAATCTTCATGCCTGGCAGGCCAACGACAGCGAACTTGCCTGGACCCAGATGCGGGTCACCGCTTACGTCCTGGGCAGGCTGGCGCACCAGTCCTCGCTGGAATCACTTGAGCTGCTGGCCTCGCATTCCCATCATGCGGTGCGCTGGGCAGCGATCCAGAATCTCGGCCGGGTCAGCCGCAAAGCCGCATTGATCCACCTGGAGAAGGCACTGGACGATCCCCACCCGCATGTGCGTCGCGCCGCCGGCAAGACCCTGCAGCAACTCAAACACAGCGTTCCAGGATAATCCTCATGGCCATCACCGTTTCCTGCGATAGTTCCCGCCTCGTCAGCCTCGACGAATTCATCGACTATGTCCACACCAATGTGGACCTGCACGACCAGGACAGCGTTCTGGCCGCCGCGCCGATGTTCCAGTGCATCGCCAACGACCGCGAACTGGTGGTACGCCAGCTCAACCGGCAGGTGAAGAACCAGTTCAAGAGTCAAAACGTGCCTTCCGCGCAGGTGCTTTATCTCGGCGAAGGCAAAAACTTCTATCTTCGCGCCAACATCTGGCCTTCCAACGCGGACATCGCCAGCGGCAGGGTCTACCAGGACCAGTTCGCCTACAACCTGGGACACGATCACAACTATGACTTCATGACCGTGGCCTATCACGGACCGGGCTATATCACGGATATCTACGAATACGATTTCGACAAGCTGGAAGGCCGGGTCGGCGAACAGGTCGATTTCCGCTTCCTGGAGCACGCGCACTTCACCAAGGGCATGGTGATGATGTATCGGGCCAGCAAGGACGTGCACATCCAGTTCCCGCCGGAAGACCTGAGCATCACGCTCAATTTCATGGTTTCGACACAGGAAGTGCGGCTGCGCGACCAGTTTTTCTTCGATATGAACAGCAAGACCCTGCTCGACTATCCCGCCGAACTGGATGGATCGCGGCGGATCTCGGTGCTGAAGATGGCGGCCGAGGTCGGCAATGGCGATACGCAGCAAATGCTGCACGATCTGTCGCTGCGCCATCCCTGCCGGCGCACTCGGCTGGCGGCCTTTGAATCCCTGGCCCGGCTGGACCCTGTCAACGCGACTCAGGTGTGGGAGTCGGCCTGCCGCGATCGCGAGCGGCTGGTGGTCCATACAGCGCGCGGACAGCTGGACGCCTTGGCGGCAGCTCGACAGCCGACCCGCAACTAAAAAGGGTTAACCGGCCCTAAACAGCAACCGGGCCTCGCTGCCGCTCATATACCTCGACCCAGCGCTCGAATTCCGCCGCCGGCAGCGCTGGCGAATACAGAAAACCCTGTTGCAGGCGGCAGCCCTGAGCGAGAAGCAGGCGCCCCTGCAAAGGGGTTTCGACGCCCTCCGCGACGATCTGCAGGTCCAGTTTCTGCGCCAGCGCCAACATCGCCGATACGATGGCTTCGGACTGCCGCGACGTTCCCAGTTCCGCGACGAACTGTCGATCGATCTTGATCTTGTCGATCGGCAGGCGCCTCAGGTAGGCGAACGAGGAATAACCGGTGCCGAA
>FTKD01001299.1_pt3 | contig 18007 bp, 14 predicted proteins | sample 1658191 | NCBI WGS metagenome assembly FTKD01 (sample SAMEA3914808, study PRJEB12502) | metagenome | biome: forest; material: soil | place: Canada | collected 2011-08-03 | depth 0.3 m
GCGCAGGTTGAAGAACAGCTTGCGCTGGGACTTGGTCGTCGCGACCTTGACCATGCGCCAGTTCTTCAGGATGTACTCGTGGATCTCGGCCTTGATCCAGTGCATCGCGTAGCTGACGAGGCGCGCGCCCTGGTTCGGGTCGAAGCGCTTGACGGCCTTCATCAGGCCGATGTTGCCTTCCTGGATCAGGTCGCCGTGCGGCAGCCCGTAGCCCAGGTATTGGCGCGACACGGACACGACGAGACGCAGGTGCGACATCACGAGCGCGCTGGCGGCCTTCAGGTCGCCGGTGTCGCGCAGCTCGGTCGCCAGGCGCGTCTCTTCCTCCTGCGACAGCAGGGGCAGGCGGTTGATCGACGAGATGTAGGCGTCGAGGTTGCCCAGCGGGGGAACCAGACTCCAGGGGTCACGGACGGAGAGTGCGTTGGCTTGGGTGGTGGTCATGTAGTCAGTCTGATCGGAGTTCGATCGTTCGGTTCCACGAATATTAGCACTCTCGGTGGGGGAGTGCTTGCCCAGCTGAATGGCCATTCCAGATCGGTCAGAACTAGATTTCAAGAGAAGTTTATTAGTAGTGAATGCTAACTTCATTAATTAGCGTATCGATCGCTACTAAAACTTTACAACTTGAACGTGCATTCCGCCCGCCCACGGCACGACCTTGGCTCAAATGAGGACGATCTGCCCGGCATCAACCGCCGGGCAGATCGAATTCGCTGTCGACCGTGCCTGCCTCCCGCCACGATCTCCTACGGAGCCGCAGTCCCCGTCACTTCGACATCGACGCGCCGATCCGGTTGCAGGCAGGCGATCAACTTCACACTCGGCTTGCTGCCCGGGCAATCCTGCGCCTTCGTCACCGGCTCCGACTCGCTCTTGCCGACCGCCGAGATCCGGTCGGCACCGACGCCCCCCGGCTCGACCAGGTAGGCCTTGACCGCCTCGGCGCGGCGGGTCGACAGCTTCTGGTTGTAGGCTTGCGAGCCCAGGCGATCCGTATGGCCTTCGACGGTGATGCGGTCGAACTGCATGCCGGCGAGTTCGTGCGCGAACTGGTCCAGGGCGACCTTGCCCTGCGGTCCGAGGATGGCGCGGTCGAACGCGAACAGCGTGTCCGCTGCAAAGCTCACGCGGCGCGGCGGCGGCGGCGGGGTCGCCGCGGGCGGCGGCGGCGCGACCACCGCGACGGGCGGCGGCGGTGCCGGGGGCGCCTCGTAGACCTGTGCGGCCATCGCATGCGGCGCGGCCGGGGCTTCGCGCCCGAAAGCGAACACCAGGCCCACCGAGTACAGGTTCACGTCGCCGTGATTGCCGACGGCGTCGTTGATGCGATAGCGCTCGGCCTCGCCGCGCAGCATCAGGCTGGGCGTGAACGCATATTGAAGACCGGCGCCGAACTTGTAGTTGGTCTCCGACTTCGAGGGGTTCGGCGACAGCACGACCACGGCGCCCTGGCCCGCGAAGGAGTCGCGTGCGCTCGCGTGCTGCGCGCCGATCCGGGCGATGGCCGACAGCCGCTCGGTCATCGGCAACGTGCCGACAAGGTCGAGATTGACGCCGTGCAGGCGGATCCGTCCGTCCAGCGAGCCGGCGGGCGCCGTCGTGGACGTGAACCCGAAACGGCCAAGGCTGAAGTAGCCTGCTTCGACGCCGATGTAGCGATTGAACTGGTAGCCGCCGAACGCCTTCCAGGCCGTGTCCTTCTCGTCGCGTGTCATGGCCGATGTCACGAATCCCTGCGACAGCAGACCCGCCGTGATGCGCTCATCGTCGATCCTGGCGCGCGACTGCCCGATGGAGGCGCCGCCGTAGAAGTAGCCGGGGTCCTGCTGCGCGAGCGCCGGGACGGCGATCAGCGAGGTCAGCCCCGCGATGCCGGCGAGACGCCATGGTGCGATGGAATTCATGTTGTTCTTTCTGGCGGTCCGGGGGGGCTGGCGATGGGTCGGGGAGGCGCTTCGCATCACGGCGCCACGATCGTGGTGTTGACCAGCGTCACCGATGCGGTGAGGCCGATGGCACGTCCGACCAGCGTGGTCTGGATCGTCTGGCCGGCCGTCGAGATCGTGACGCCCGCGGGCGCGATGATCGTGCCCACCATCAGGCTGCCGGTCTCGATGCGGGCGGCGCTGCCGACCTGCCAGAAGACGTTGGCGGCGCGTGCGCCGTTGATCAGCAGCACGTGGCGCGGCGTCGCGGGCAGGCCGACCGTCAGCGCGGACGCGCTCTGGAACACCCACATGGCATTCGCGTCGCCCTGGGCATCGAGCGTCAGGTCGCCCGTCGTGATGTCGAAGGTGCCCAGCGCCGAGGTGTACGTGCCCGGCAGCAGGATGGCGCCACCCAGCTGGCCGGCGCCCGGATCGCTGCCTGCAGGCATGGCGGCGAGCGTGTTGTAGGCCGTCTGCGCGTCGGCGCGGGCCTGCGTGGCGATGGCCATCGTCGCCGGTGTGCCCGGAGCCGGCGGCGCGCAGTCGATCGCGCCGTTGACCGTGCCGACGTTGAGTGGCGTCTCCGTGTAGACATGCAGCGCATCGTGGAACCCGGTGATGAGCGTGCAGGCCGCCGTGGAGCCCAGGTTGCCGTTCACCACGGTGTTGATGCCCTGGTTGGTGACGCCCGCGCCGCCGCCGAAGGCGCCGAAGGAGGCCGCAGCGCCGAGAGCCACGCTGGCGCCGCACGACTGCGCACCGGTACTGAAGCCCCAGACCTTGTTCGCGGCCAGCGGGTTGCCGGCCAGGTCCGTGACGGCGGTCGTGATCGTGACGACGAAGGGGGTGTTCGCTGCGAAGCCCGCCGCGGCGGTGGGCACGAAGGTGGCGAGCTTGGCCACCGTGTCGTAGCTGACGGTACCGGCCACGGCGATGCCGCCCGCGGTGACGCCGAACGACGCCGTGGTGATCGTGGACGGGTCCATCGCTTCGCTGAACGTGGCCGTGACGCTCTTCGTCAGGCAGTTGCCGATGCTGGCGTCGACCGGGCTGACCGAGACGATCGTCGGTGCCGTGACGTTGGCCGTGCTGCCCGTCGTGAACGTCCAGACGTAATCGCTGGCTGCGGGCAGGGCGGCGGCGCTGCCGGCCAGGCCGTTGCCTGCCAGGTCGGTGGCCGCTGCCGTGATCTTCGCGGTGAACAGGTCGCCGCTGGCCAGCGGCGAGGTGCTCGGCGTGAAGGTCGCCGTGCGCGATGCGGCGGTGTAGGCCACCGTCCCGGCCACGGCGGTGCCGAGCGTCGTGTCGGTGACCACGAAGGTGGCGGCATTGACCGACGAAGCGGCCATGTCCTTGCTGAATGCCGCCGTGATGCGGGTATTGGTGGGCACGCCGGAAGCAGCGTTGGCCGGTACGGTGACCGTGACCGTGGGACGCGTGACGTCGGTCGATGCCGCCGTCATGAAGCCCCAGGTGTAGGCCGCGGCGAGCGGGATGCCGTTGCTGTCGGTCACGGCCTTCGAGATCGTCGCCTGGCACAGCGTGTTCGCGGGCAGCGCGGCGGCCGGCGTCAGGACGGCGGTGTGCGACGGGTCGTCGTAGGTCACCGTGGCGGTGATCGGCGCGCTCGCCGGGCAAGCCAGCGTGAAGCCCGTGGTCAGCGTCGCGGCGGCCATGGCCTCGCTGAACGTGGCGCGAACGTCGGTGGCCGTGGTCACGCCGGTGACGACGGGCGTGCTCGCGGCGGGCGATGTCGACATGACGGTGGGCGCCATGCCGACGGTCGGGGCGCCGAGAATGGGATCCATGCCGCTGCCGCAGGCGGCCAGGAACAGGGCCAGCGCGGCGGCGATCCAGCCGTGCGGTGAATGGAGAGAGCGGGGAAGTGAGGTCACGGTCTGCGCCTTGCTTGTTTCGGTTCGATGCCTGCGCATCGAGAGTCCTTGCCATCGGGACGGGGCTGGGAAATGCCGGGCAAAGAATCGAAGTGGCATCAGGGCAAATGAACCGGGGTGGGCGCGCCTGTCGATACCGCAACCTCCGGCGCGGGCCGCGCCGATGTTGCTGTTGTTGTCTCCAATGTTGCGTTGAGGCAATAGTCGTGCCCTGACCCGAGGATTCGCGGGAATCAGCTTCCTGGGCCCGGTCAGGGTCGACCGCGCCGCACTCGCGCCGCACTCGCGCCGCCAGGTTCGGCGACCCGCGAATGCCGAAAGCGGCAACAGGCGACGCATCGAACGGTAAGAACGGACGAGAGCCCGATTCGCCGCCGCACGCTGAACGACCGGGGGCCGTTACAGTGCCGCACATGAGCGAAGACCGCCCCGGCCCCGACGACCCGCTCGCGCAGGCGCACGCGGCCGGGCGCGCGGCGCGGCGCAGGCAGGGCGTCGATGTCGCGATAGCCGCCGCGACGGGCGGGGCCGCGGCCCGGTTCGCCGGCACCGACGCGGGCCGACCGCGCGACTGGCGTGCCTATGCGAAGGGTGTCGCGGTGTGCGGCGCAGTCGTCGCCGCCACCGCACCGCTGCAGAACATGCTGGAGCCGTCCAACACCGTGTTGCTGCTGCTGCTCGCGGTGGTCTTCTCGGCGCAGCGCTACGGGCGCGGGCCGGCGGTGCTCGCGGCCTTCGTCAGCGTCGCGGCGTTCGACTTCTTCGACGTCGCGCCGCGCTTCACCTTCGCCGTCGGCAACATGCAGTATCTGGTCACGTTCGCGGTGATGCTGATCGTCGCCCTGGTCGTCGGCCAGCTCACGGCCGGCCTCACCTACCAGGCGCGCACGGCCGCGCTGCGCGAGGATCGCGTGCGGGCGCTGTACGAGCTGTCGCGCGATCTCGCCGCCGCGCTGAGGCCCGAGCAGATCGTCGAGGTCGGCACGCGCATGCTGCAGGCCGAGTTCGAGGCCCGTGCGGTGTTCCTGCTGCTCGATGGAGACGATCGCCTGGTCGTGCCGGACGCGATCGACAGCCCGGCCGTGATCGATGCGAGCCTCGCCAACTGGGCGCTGGCGCACGCGGAGACCGCCGGGCAGGGCACCGACACGCTGCCGGCCAGCGCGATGCGCTACGTGCCGTTGAAGGCACCGGTGCGCGTGCGCGGCGTCGTCGCGCTCGCGCTGCGCAATCCGCAGCGCTTGAACGCGCCGGAGCAGCGCCGCCTGCTCGACACCTTCGCGTCGCTGCTGGCCATCGCGCTGGAGCGCATCCATTACGTGGACGTCGCGCAGAAGACCACCGTGCAGATGGAGTCGGAGCGGCTGCGCAATGCGCTGCTCGGCGCAATCTCGCACGACCTGCGCACGCCGCTGGCCGCGCTCGCCGGCATGGCCGACTCGCTGCAGCTCACCGCGCCGCCGCTGGCGCCCGCGCATGCCGAGATCGCCCAGGCGCTGCGCGAGGCGGCGGTGCGGATGAACGCGCTGGTCAGCAACCTGCTGGACATGGCACGCCTCGAATCGGGCCGCATCGCGCTGAACCTGCAGTGGCAGCCGCTGGAGGAGGTGGTGGGCAGCGCGTTGCGCAGCCTCGGCGCGCTGAACGCCTGCCGCCATCCGATCCGGGTGCAGTTGCCGCACGACCTGCCGCTGCTGCGGTTCGACGCCGTGTTGATCGAGCGCGTGCTGGCCAACCTGCTGGAGAACGCCGCCAAGTACACGCCCGCGGGCAGCGCGATCGGCGTCGGCGCCGCGGCCACGCCCGATTCGGTGGCGGTGTGGGTGGCCGACGAGGGCCCGGGCCTGCCGCCGGGCCGCGAGGAACTGATCTTCGAGAAGTTCGAGCGTGGCCGCAAGGAAAGCGCGACGCCGGGCGTCGGGCTGGGCCTGGCGATCTGCCGCGCCATCGTCGTCGCGCACGGCGGCACGATTCGCGGCGAAACCCGTTCGGAGGGCGGCGCGCGCTTCGTGTTCACGCTGCCGCGCGGAGAGCCCCCGCGCATCGACGAGCCGGGCGGCGACGTCGACAATGCGGGCATGCTCGACCAGGAAATTACCGAATGAGTGCGACCGAAACCCCGGGCAAGGTGCTGGTCGTCGAGGACGAGGTCGAGATCCGCCGCTTCATCCGTCTGTCGCTGCAGGCGGAATCCATGGAGGTGTCGGAAGCCGACAGCGTGCACCGCGGCCTGATCGAGGCCGGCACGCGCCGGCCCGACCTGGTGGTGCTGGATCTGGGCCTGCCGGACGGCGACGGCATCGACTTCATCCGCAGCCTGCGTACCTGGTCGGAGGTTCCCGTCATCGTGCTGTCGGCGCGCACGATGGAGGCCGACAAGATCGCCGCGCTCGACGCCGGCGCCGACGACTACCTCGTCAAGCCGTTCGGCAGCGGCGAACTGCTCGCCCGCGTGCGCGCGCAGTTGCGCCGGCACCCGCGCGCGAGCGCCGACGCGCAGAGCGTGCTGGAGTTCGGCGACGTGCGCATCGACCTCGTGCGCCGCACGGTGGAGCGGGCCGGCGCCGCGCTGCACCTGACGCCGATCGAATACCGGCTGCTGACGCACCTGGCGTCGCATCCGAACCGCGTGCTGACGCACCCGCAACTGCTGCGCGCCGTGTGGGGGCCCTCGCATTCGGAGGACACGCACTACGTGCGCATCTACATGGGCCACCTGCGCGCCAAGCTGGAGGCCGACCCGTCGCAGCCGCAGCATCTCATCACCGAACTGGGTGTCGGCTATCGATTCGTTCCCTGAGGCGGTTCCTCTAGAGGGAAGCGGCTCCAGGGCAACGATAATTCGCGCTCCCGGCTTGTTGCCGCTCAGGGAGTGATCCAGGTGAACGCAGTTCGACGCAGACTTGTCCTCGCAGCGATGGCCACGGCCGCATTCGTGGCGCTCACCGCCTGCGCCAGCCACGAGCCGCCGCAGGAGCATCGCTACACCGAGAGCATCTCGTCGGTGCTGCTGTCCGAGGACGGCAAGCACATGGCAGCGATCGGCAGCGACCACCACTACATCTTCGAGGCGCCCGAGGTGCTGGTGAAGGCGCTGCACTCGCCGGTTCATTCGCAGCTGTCGGCCACGTTCTCCACCTTCCACGTCGACCAGCGCGGCGTGGTGACGGGCGACTGGCTGATCGCGCTGGCCGCCGATGCGCCGCCGGCGTCGCAGCAGGCCGCTCAGGCCGTGGGACTGGTGCGCGGCGTCGACGGCAGCTTCACCGCCAGCGGCCGCCTGAAGGGCCAGCGTTTCACGGGCTGGACGTACAAGCTGGGACGCGAGCAGGACCGGCTGAACAAGGCCTATGTGATCACCGTGACCACCGATGCCAGCGCGGGCGACGTCGCGGCCGACGACGCGGCCACGCCGATCCGCGTGGCCGCCGACGGCGTGCAGCTGATCTACTGGGCCCCGCTGGCGCCCATCGTCGTGCCGATCCTGTTTCTGAGCCGCGCCAAGGACCACTGAGCGCCGCGTTCATGTCGACCGCTGAAATCGATCACCTGGCGCTCACCGCGCTGCGACTGCTGCCCGACGAACCGGATCGCGCGATGCGCCTCTGGGACGAGGCCTTTGCGCGCGCGAACGGGCCCGGCATGGAGCGGTCACTGCTGCGCCTGGACATCGTGAAGATGCACCACCAGGCGCGCTTCGGAGATCGCGAGGCGCTGGGCTCGAAGATGCTGGCCGCCTCGGCGCAGGCGCGAGCGCACGGCTGGCGGGTGGAGTCGTTGCTGGTGGACCTGCTGGAGGTCTTTCTCGGCACGCTGGGCACCGACCACGACGAGGGCTTGCGCGACGTGGAGGCGATCCGCGCCGAGGCCGAGGCGCATCTCGACCCGATCGAGCTGAGCTGGATGGAGCTGATGGCGGGTCACTTCCGCGGCTACCTGGTGGGCTGGGCGCAGGAACCCGAGCGCACCTACCGCGCGCTGAATCGCCTCGTGTCGTCACCCGATGCGCCGCCCGGGCTGATCGCCAACACCCAGAAGAACATCGGCTACAGCCATCTGCTGGTCGGCAACGTCGACCTCGCCTCGACCTACCTCGAGGAGGCCTGGCGCCTGTACCGGCCGCTGCCGCTGACCCCGCGCAAGCTGTCTTCGGTCAAGGCGTGGGCGCAGTGCCTGATGTCGATCAACGACCACCGGCGCGCCGACGCGGTGATGCAGCCTGCGCTCGATGCGCGGGCCGAGCTCGCCACGCCCCTGTACCTCGCCAGCGCGTTGCTGGTGGCCGCGGAGGCCAAGCTGAAGCTGGGCGATCGCCCTGCCGCCACGGCCCTGCTGGAGGAGGCCGCGGCCACGGCGGACGCGGCGGCCGAGCCGGCCATCCTGGTGCACGTGGCCTACGTGCGCGCGCTGCTGCTGTCCGAGCTGCACGACATCCCGTCCGCGGTGGCAGCCGGCGAGGCGGGCTGCGCGCTCGTCACCAGCAACACGCACGAGATCGCCGTGCACAGCTGTCTCGAGTTGACGGCCCGCCTGCAGGCGCAGGTCGGAAACTTCCAGCGCGCCTACGATCTGCAGTGCCGGGTCATCGCGATGCGGCACGACATGGCCCAGAAGTCGGCCGAGGTGCGCCACATCGACCTGCACGTCGACCACCAGACCCACCTGGCGCGCATGGAGATCGAGCACGCGCGGCGCGAGCGCGCCATCGCCGAGACGGCCGAGGCCGCCATCGTGCAGAAGAACCTGTTGCTGGAGCAGCGCCTGCGCGAGGTGGAGCGGCTGCAGGAATCGCTGCGCGAACTCGCCAACCGCGACGCACTCACCGGGCTGTACAACCGCCGCTACCTCGGCGAGGCGCTGCCCGGACTCGTGTCGATGGCGTCGCGCCGGGGCGATCGCATCGTCGTCGTGCTCATCGACCTGGATCACTTCAAGGCCGTCAACGACGTCTACGGCCACCAGATGGGCGACCAGGTGCTGGAAGGCTTCGCCGACCTGGTGCGCGACGGCTTCCGCGCGCACGACCTCTGCTGCCGCTACGGCGGCGAGGAGTTCTGCGTGGTGATGGCCGATACCGACGACATCGCGGCCCACGAGCGCGTCGAGGAACTGCTCGAGCGCCTCGGCGAGAAGGTGTTCGTCAGCGGCGACAAGCAGCTGACGCAGGTGGGCTTCTCGGCCGGCATCGTCACGTTCCGCGCCGATCCGCGCATGGATCTCGACAGGGTGTTCCGGCGCGCCGACCAGGCGCTCTACGCGTCGAAGAACGGCGGCCGCCGCCAGATCTCCGCGTTCGAGCTGGTCTGAACGCCTGACCAGCGGGCCGCCGCGGCGCGGCTTCGCCGTGACGGAATGCGCGGGCGAGCGCCAGCGCGTGACAAGCCGCTTCAGGGACGAGCCGTTCGTGCCGATACCCTGGGTGCACGAATCGCCCTGCGCCGCCCGCCGCAGCGCAACCCACAGGATTCACATGCCCGCCCGTCTCGCGTTCCTTGCCGCCCTGTCGTGCGCCGCCGCCGCGGCGCACGCCGCCAACGTGAACGTGGTCGTCACCGACGCCGCCGGCAATCCGCTGACCGACGCCGTGGTGATGCTCGAGCCCGTCGGCGCGCATCTGTCCGTCAAGCCGATGCAGGGCGCCCAGATCGCCCAGCACGACCAGCAGTTCGACCCGCAGGTGAGCGTCGTCACGGTCGGCACGCCCGTGTTGTTCCCGAACAAGGACACGGTGCGCCACCACGTCTACTCGTTCTCGCCGGCCAAGACCTTCCAGATCAAGCTCTACGCCGGCGTGCCGCACACGCCGATCGTGTTCGACAAGCCCGGCATCGCCGTGCTCGGCTGCAACATCCACGACAGCATGGTCGCGTGGGTGGTCGTCACCGACACGCCGCTGTGGGCCCGCAGCGCGGCCGGCGGCCACGCCCGCGTCGCGGACGTGGCGCCGGGCAGCTACCAGATGCAGGTGTGGCATTCCACGCTGGCCGAGAACGCACCGCCGATGGTGGTGCCGCTCGTGGTTGCGGACGGCGACGTCGAGCAACGCGTCAAGCTGGGCACGGGCGGATCGCCGAAGTGAACGCGCGCGACCGCCGGTGGCGGCGATCTCTCGCCGCACGCATCATCGTGCTGTTCCTGGCGCTGCTGCTGGCCGTGCAGCTCGTCAGCTTCGCCTCCTTGCGCGCCAGCCTGTCCAGCCACGCGCATCGCAAGCTGCCGACCAAGCTGCTCGAAGGCGAGCGCCTGCTGCAGAACCTGCTCGATCGCAAGGCGCAGGCGGTCACCGACGGCGCGCAATTGCTGGCCGCGGACTACGGCTTTCGCGAGGCCCTGAGTTCCAACGACGCCGACACCATCGTCTCCGTGCTGGCCAACCACGGCGCCCGCATCGGGGCGACGGAGGCGGCCTTCCTGAGCAACGACTTCCAGCTGCGCGCCACCACCGCGACGCATCCCGGCGAGCTGGCACCGGTGGCCGCGCACCTCGCCGCGCAGGCGATCGCCTCCGGCCACGCCAACGCCATCGCGTTGATCGGCGGCCGCCCGCACCAGGCCGTGCTGGTGCCGGTGAAGGCGCCGCTGCTGGTCGGCTGGGTGCTGATGGCGTTTCCGCTCGATGGCCAACTGGTGCGCGACATGCGCAACCTGTCCGGCCTCGACCTGACCTTGCTGTCGCGCGCGACGCCGCGCGAGCCGTGGGCCGTGGACCTGACGAGCCTCGATCGCGCGGGCGCCAACGAACTCTCCGAGCACGCCTGGGTGACGTCGGTGCCGGAGGGCGGCATGGCGTCGGTGTTCGCGCAAGGCGACGAGCTGGGCGTGCGCGCGCTGCCGCTCGGTGCCGAGCATCGCACCGACGCCGGCGTGCTGGCACTCGTCTCGCTGTCGATCGACGACGCCGTGCGGCTGCCGGCCGACCTGCAGATCGCGCTGATCGTCATCACGCTGGTGGCCATCGCCGTCTTCGCGGCCGGCAGCGTCGTCACCGCGCGCCGGGTCACGACCCCGCTGCGCGGCCTGGCCGACGCCGCCGAGCGGCTGGGCGCCGGCGACTACGTCACGCCGATGCGCGGGCTGGCGCGCGAGGACGAGATCGGCGAGCTGTCGCAATCGTTCGAGCGCATGCGCATCAGCGTGGCCGAGAACCAGGCGCAGATCCTGCGGTTGGCCTACTGGGACAGTCTCACGGGACTGCCCAACCGGGCGCGCTTCCGCGAGACGGTGGGCAATGCGATCCGCGACGCCTGCGCCGAGATGCTGGCGAGCGGCACGCGGGGCTCGATCGCCGTCATCATGCTGGACCTGAACCGCTTCAAGCACGTCAACGACGTGCTGGGCTACAGCGTCGGCGACCAGGTGCTGGTGGGCATCGCCGAGCGCCTGAGCCGGGCGCTGGCACGCGACGGCGACGTCGTGGCTCGACTCAGCGGCGACGAATTCGCCGTCCTGCTGCATCGCACCGATGCGCAGCAGGCCCACGCCGTCGCGCTGCGCATCGAACAGTCGCTGGACCTGCCGCTGGCGCTCGGCGAGCACAAGGTCGACATGGGCGCCGGCATCGGCATCGCCTGCTGGCCGCAGCACGCCGACGATGACGACACCTTGCTGATCCGCGCCGAGATGGCGATGTACGCCGCCAAGCGCCGCAGCAACGGGCCGGTGACCTACGACCCGGCGATCGACGCCACCAGCGCACAGACGTTGACGCTGATCTCCGAACTGCGCCAGGCCGTCGACCGCAACGAGCTGCGCCTCTACCTGCAACCCAAGCTGGCGCTCGACGACCGCCGCGTGGTCGGCGCCGAGGCGCTGGTGCGCTGGCAGCATCCGCAGCGCGGGCTCGTGCCGCCGGCGCAATTCATTCCGTTCGCGGAGCAGACCGGCTTCATCCGCCACCTGACGATGTGGGTGTTCGAAGAGGCCGCGCGCCACTGGCTGGCGCTGGCCGACGAGGGGCTGCAGCTGCGCCTGTCGGTGAACCTGTCCACGCGCGACTTGATGGACCTGGACCTGCCGCAGAAGTTCGCGGCGCTGCTCGAGCGCCATGGCGTGCCGGCCGCGGCGTTCTGTCTCGAGATCACCGAGAGCGCGATCATGGACGACCCGCAACGCGCGCTCGCCACGCTGGACGCGTTGAGCGCGATGGGCTTCACGCTGTCGATCGACGACTTCGGCACCGGCTACTCCTCGCTCGCCTACCTGAAGCGCCTGCCGGTGGACGAACTGAAGATCGACCAGTCCTTCGTGCGCAACATGCAGAGCGACCGCGACGACGAGATGATCGTGCGCTCGACGATCGACATGGCGCACAACCTGGGCATCATGGTCGTCGCCGAAGGCGTCGAGACCGCCGAGGCCTGGAACCTGTTGCGCGACCTCAAGTGCGACCAGGCGCAGGGCTACCACATGGGCCGCCCGATGCCGGTCAGCGAGTTCTCGGCGTGGACGACGAGCTGGGGCATGCGGCGCCACGCCAACGACAGCGACGGCGTGCATCTGCTGCACTGAGCCTGGCGCCGAGCCGCTTGCTCAGAATTCGTGCTGCAGCCGGAGTCGAAGAACGTTCTTCGGCGAGCCGCTGCCGATGCCCAGGAGCCAGGCGGCGTCGAGCGCGATCGGGCCGCCGAGCGCGTTCGTCTTCAGGAAGATCACCGGCCCCGCCGTGTGCGACTGCTGCGCCGCGGACGCCCAGTGGTTCCACGGGCCCATGGCCCCGAAGCCTTGCGCGCCGAGCTCGATGCCGTGCGCGACCATGCCCTTGACCTGCCACTGGTAGCCCAGTTGCAGCGGCTGCGGTCCGGCGGCGCCCAGACTCCTGGCCAGCGAGGGATTGAAGTTGAGCTGCAGGTCGTCGGTGTCCATCTGCAGGGTCGGGCCGCAGGTGATGCCCAGGCGCTCTTCCGCGCGGTCGTGCGGGCGCGCGACCTCGCACAGCAGGCCGACGTCGACCGGGCTCGCGCCCGGCGTCGTCAGCTTCAGGTGGTTGGTCCACACCCACTCGTCGACCGCGAACGCACCGCCGTCGGTGGCGGCCCATGCCGCGTAGAACGAGGTGTACCAGCGGTCCACGGGCGCGCCGCCCAGGCTCAGCGTCTGTTGCGTCTCGCGCGAGCCGTCACGGTCGTGCTCGGTGCCGAGCCCGTAGGCGAGCTGCCACAGGCCGGTGTCGGCGTAGGGCGTGAAGACGTAGTTGGCCGGGTCGGCGAGCGCCGGCGCCGTGCCCAGGACGAGCAACGCGCACAGCGACGCGCGGCGCACCGGGGCGGCCGCGATGTTCTTGGAAGCCATGGTTCATATATCGACCTCGCAGGCGCGCGATTGAGCGCGGTGCGACACATGCTGGCGTTGCGCAGGGCGCGCTCGTCGATGGGCAGGCGTCAGATCTGCACCCGCGTGCCCAGTTCGATCACCGAATTGTTGGGCAGCTTGAAGAACTCCACCACGCTGCCCGCGTTGCGCGACATCGCCGCGAACAGGCGCTCGCGCCATTGCCACATGCCGTCGCCGCGGGTGGGCACCACCGTCTCGCGGCTGACGAAGTAGCTGGTGCGCATCGGCTCCAGGTCGATGCCGTGCGCGGCGCAATGCTGGAGCGCGAGCGGGATGTCGGCCAGGTTCATGAAGCCGTAGTTGACGCACACGCGCCAGAAGCCCGCGGCCAGCGGCGTCACCACCACGGCCTCTTCGGGCTCGACATAGGCGCGTTCGTGGAAGACCACCGACAGGATCACGTTCTGCTCGTGCAGCACGCAGTTGTGCTTCAGGTTGTGCATCAGCGCCTGCGGCACCGTGTCGGGGTTGGCGACCATGAACACGGCCGTGCGCGGGGCGCGCTGATCCACGTGCTTGGCGAGCGACTCGATGAAGGGCAGCAGCTCCGGATCGTCCTGGCGGATCGAATCGATCAGCAGCTCGCGACCGCGCTTCCAGGTGGACATCACCGTGAAGATCGCCAGGCCCAGCACGATGGGAAACCAGCCGCCCTGCATGAACTTGGTCGAGCACGAGGTCACCAGCAGCAGGTCGAACGCGAGGAACGTGCCGGTGCCCGAATACGCGAGCCAGCGCGGCAGCCCCCAGGCGTTGCGCACGACGAAGAACGTGAGCATCGTCGTGATCAGCATCGTCACCGTCACCGCGATGCCGTAGGCCGAGGCCATCGCCGCGGAGCTGCCGAAGCCCACCGCGGCCATGATCACGGCGGCGAGCAGGATCCAGTTGACGCGCGGCAGGTAGATCTGGCCGGCCTCCGCGGCCGACGTGAACACCACCTGCATGCGCGGCAGGAAGCCGAGCTGGATCGCCTGGCGCGTCATCGAGAACGCGCCCGAGATCACGGCCTGCGACGCGATCACCGTGGCCATCGTCGCCAGGATGACGACGGGGATCAGCCACTCCTGCGGGAACAGGTGGAAGAACGGGTTGTCCAGCGCCTTCGGATTGCGGATCAGGAGCGCGGCCTGGCCGAGATAGTTCAGCGTCAGCGCGGGCAGCACCAGGCCCAGCCACGCGAGCTGGATCGGCGTGCGGCCGAAGTGGCCCATGTCGGCGTACAGCGCCTCGGCGCCGGTCAGCGCCAGCACGATCGCGCCGACGGCCGCGAACACCATCCAGCCGCGATCGGCCAGGAACTGCAGCGCAAGCAGCGGATTGAGCGCGGCGAGGATCGCCGGATGCGCGACGATCTGCTGCAGGCCGGTGAGGGCCAGCAACAGGAACCACAGCACGATGATGGGGCCGAACAGCTTGCCGACGACGCCAGTGCCCTTGCGCTGCACGAGGAACAGCCCGATCAGCACGCCGATGGCGATCGGCAGCACGAAGCGCTTGAGCGCGGGCTCCACCACTTCGAGACCCTCGACCGCGCTGACCACGGACATCGCCGGCGTGATCACGCTGTCGCCGTAGAACAGGGCGGCGCCGAACAGTCCCAGCAGCAACAGGATCGTGCGGTGCCTGGACGTGCCCCGGCTGGCCTGCGTGGCCAGCGCGGTGAGCGCCATGATGCCGCCCTCGCCGCGGTTGTCGGCGCGCAGGATCAGCAGCACGTACTTCAGGGTCACCACCAGCATCAGCGCCCAGAAGATCGCCGAGGCGGCGCCCGTCAGGTGGGCGGCGTCCAGCGGAACGCCTCCTTCGGGGCCGAAGATGGTCGACATCGTGTACAGCGGGCTGGTGCCGATGTCGCCGTAGACGACGCCGACGGCGCCGAGGGTGAGCGGCAGGAGGGCCTGCCGGCGATGAGCTGTATCCATGAAGAGGGCTGTTGCAAGAAGTCACGCAGTGTCGCCGGGTCTGTATAAAAAACACGTAAAGGCCCATTCGCCGGCTCGGCTCATCCATGCGTATTTGGAATGGACTCCATGCCAATTGAACGTTGGATATATATCAGGGAAAGCCCGATGATTCACCTACCCTGAAGCAACAGGCCGTTGTGTCCGAAAGACTGGAGACGGATGCGGTTGCGGAATAGGGAGCTTTCCTTGGAACCGGAGACCCATCATGCTGCTCACCGCACAACGCGCTCAATTGAACCTGGCCGACGACGAAGTTGCCCGCCTGCACGACGCCTGCGACTCGCGCCTGGAAGTCGCCGAAGGCTTCGTCTGGATCACCGTGGACGGCGACCGCAACGACGTCGTGATCGGCGCCGGCGAATCGTTCCTGATCGATTCGAAGGATGTCGTCACCGTCAGCGCCATCCGCGGCGCGGCCTCGCTGCGCGTGCGCGCCAACGTCGGCGCCAACCAGTGCCGCCCGGCCGCCGCGCGCACCCTGGCGCGTCCGAATCGCCTGCAGCAGATGCTGGCGAGCATCTCGCTGAGCTCCGTCGCAGTCGCCTGAGACAGGCCTCGCCACGCCGCTCCCCGCGAGCGGGCGTGGCGACGTCGCGCGGGAGCGCGGCGTCGAGAGTGGCCGTGGGTTCGGCGTGGCACTCGAGTGGCTGATTTGTCCTTGGCGTCCCGCCGGAAGCCCGTATAGGCGGTGGGGTATCTCCGGCCGACCGATCCGCTCGTTGCGCAACATGCGTCCTGACGCCGAATTTCGGGCAGGTCACGGCCATGTAATGGAAACAAGTCCTACTTTCTCCCTTTGCAACCAAACGCACCTTTGCATACTTCCCGCATGCCGGGCATCCGCAAGGCGGGGAGACAACAGATGAATGCATTCGGGCTGAAGTGCCTTGCCGTGTCGTTGATGTTCGCGGCGTGCGCCGCGCACGCCGACATCCTCATCGGCCAGACCGCCGGCTTCAGCGGCCCGGTCGCGGGCGGCGTCAAGGAAGCCGCCGCCGGTGCCAAGCTCTACATCGACCACGTCAACGCGAACGGCGGCGTCAACGGCGAACACATCGTGATCGACTCGATGGACGACAAGTTCGAGCCGGCCATCGCCGCGGCCAACGCGCGCGAGCTGATCACGAAGAAGAAGGTGCTGGCGCTGTTCCTCACGCGCGGGACGCCGCACAACCAGGCCATCCTGCCCGTGCTGTCCGAATTCGGCGTGCCGCTGGTCGCACCGTCCACCGGCGCGATGGTGTTGCACGATCCGGTCAATCCGTGGGTGTTCAACGTGCGCGCCAGCTACCAGCACGAAGCCAATCGCGCGATCCGCCACCTCAGCCTCGTGGGCCTGACCCACATCGGCATCGTGCAGGTCAATGATTCGTTCGGCACCGACGCGATCAAGGGCGCGCTGACGGCGTTCAAGCAGGTCAACGGGGCGCCGTTGTTCGTCGAGGTGTACGACCGCGAGAAGCCGGATTTCGCCGGCGTGCAGAAGACGGTCACCAACGACAGCCCGCAGGCCATCGTGTTCCTGGGCTCCGGCAAGGCCGTGGTCGACGGCGTCGTCGCCATCCGGGCCACGGGCTCGCATGCGCAGATCGTGACGCTGTCCAACAACGCGTCGGACGGCTTCATCAAGTCGATGGGCGACAACGCGGCGGGCACGATCGTCACGCAGGTGTTCCCGTACGAGCGCTCGCTGGCCAACCCGATGGTCAAGCAGGCGCGCGAGTACGCGAAGGCGGCCACCGGCGACGATCGCGTGACGCCCGCGATGCTCGAAGGCTTCGCCGGCGCCAAGGTGCTGGTGGAGGGCTTGCGCCGCGCCGGCAAGCAGCCGACGCGCGAGAAGCTGCGCGACGCGCTGGAGTCGCTGCATCGCTACGACATCGGCGGGCTCGAGGTGTCGTTCAGCCCCGGCAGCCACAGCGGGCTGGACTACACCGACCTGTCCATCATCGGGACGGACGGCAAGTTCCAGCGCTGAGTCGCGCGGGAGCGCGGCGGCAGGGAGCGCCTGCCGCCCGCATCGCGGTCAGCTGCTGAACAGGAAATTCAGCACGTCGCCGTCCTTGACGATGTATTCCTTGCCTTCCGCGCGCATCTTGCCGGCGTCCTTCGCGCCTTGCTCGCCCTTGTTGGCGACGAAGTCGGCGTAGGCGATCGTCTGGGCGCGGATGAAGCCCTTCTCGAAGTCGGTGTGGATCACGCCCGCGGCCTGCGGCGCGGTGGCGCCGACGGCCACCGTCCAGGCGCGCACTTCCTTCACGCCCGCGGTGAAGTAGGTCTGCAGGCCCAGCAGCGTGAACGCCGCGCGGATCAGGCGGTTCAGGCCCGGCTCGGTCTGGCCCATCTCGGCCAGGAACATCTCGGCGTCCTCGGGCGGCATGTCGGCCAGTTCGGCCTCGGTCTTCGCGCAGATCGCGACGACGGGGGCCTTCTGCGCCGCGGCGAATTCGCGCAGGCGATCCAGGTACGGGTTGTTCTCGAAGCCGTTGTCGGCCACGTTGCCCACGAACATCGCCGGCTTGGCGGTGATCAGGAACAGCGACTTGACGATGACCTGCTCGTCCTTCGTGAAGTCCAGGCTGCGCACCGGCTGCGCCTGGTCCAGCGCGGCGCGGCAGCGTTCGAGGATGGCGCTCAGCTTGACCGCTTCCTTGTCGCCGGCGCGGCCGAGCTTGTTGGTGCGGTGGATCTGCTTTTCGACGCTGGCCAGGTCGGCCAGGCACAGCTCGGTCTGGATCACCTCGATGTCGGAGATCGGGTCGACCTTGCCGTTCACGTGGATGACGTTGTCGTCCTCGAAGCAGCGCACCACGTTGACGATGGCGTCGGTCTCGCGGATGTGCGACAGGAACTGGTTGCCCAGGCCTTCGCCCTTGGACGCGCC
>FTKD01001491.1_pt10 | contig 17977 bp, 19 predicted proteins | sample 1658191 | NCBI WGS metagenome assembly FTKD01 (sample SAMEA3914808, study PRJEB12502) | metagenome | biome: forest; material: soil | place: Canada | collected 2011-08-03 | depth 0.3 m
GCGCGCAAAGCTGCACGCACCGCGTGCAAAGTATGCACGCACCGCGTGCTCGAAAACCGAGCAAGCAATATCAGGGCTTGCGCTCGAGTGCGCGCATGAATTGATCGAGCGCCGCGGGCGGAACATCGCCGACGGCGGTGAGCCAGATGTCGTTGACGCGGCGCGTCAGCGTGTGCGTGGCACCGATCACCGTCAATCCCTCGCTGCGATGGCGCTGCGGATTGAACGGCTCGATGAACAGCGAGACGTGCGTGATGCCGTCCGACCAGATCGACTGCAGCACCTTGGCCTGGACGGTGTTGTCGCCCGGCATGTTCAGCTCGCGGCGCACGCAGCCCAGCGACTGGAAGCCCGCGGGCAGCAGGCTCGCCTGCATCGTCCAGCCTTCGGACTCCAGCTTCGTGTGTTCGACCTCGGGCCGGACGACGTGATAGCCGTCGGCCCGGTGCAGTTCGGCGTAGATCGCGTTCGCATCGGGCTTCACGCCGATGTTGACGTCGGAAAAACCGGACGACTCGAGCGTGCGGCCGGCCACCTGCACGTCCACGCGCAGCAGCAGGCCGGTGGCGTGGTCGGCCCAGATCACGTGGTCGAAGCGGCTGTCGTCGCGCGCCTTCAGCAGCAGGCGATCGGCGTCGTGGCCGGCGATGCGCTCGGACGCCTGCACGTGCAGCTCGTAGAACTCTGGAATGTGTTTCTCGCTGCCGCTCACCAGCGCCGGGAACGAGGCGCGCGGATCCACGGGCTCGATGACCGCCACGCGATAGCGCGGCCACAGCGTGCGCACCTCGTCGTTGACGCGCAGCATCGAGCGCGGTTCGCCGTCGAGCGCATCGACGCGTTCCAGCGTGTTGTGGCCTTCGCAGTAATGGCCCACGCGCGAGCTGACGACGCTGGTGCCGGTGCTGTTGACGAAGGTGCCGACGTAGTTGCTGCGCGTGGCGGCGTCGTGGATGCGCGCGAGCCAGCCGCGCAGGTCGCCGGCGCTCTCGCCGCTGGCCGTCGACTGCGGCGGCACGGGCGGTTTCTGCGACTGCGCGCGCGCCGAGCCCGCGCTGAGCGCGGCGGCGCAGACCAGCGCGCCCGAGACACGCGACACGCGCGCGAGCGCGCCGCGCGCACGCGGAGCGCGCGCCGGGGCGGGCAGGCGCAGGCCCGTGGACAGCACCCGGTCCATCACCGCGCGGACTGCACCAGGGAGGCGTTGCGGATGTCGCCACCCGGCATCTGGAACGGGCTGCTCATCGTCGACTGGCGGTGCGCCGCGAGATACGGGGCCAGCTGGTCGGCGTTGGCCTGCGTCTGCTGCGGCGTGGCGGCGCCGCCGTTGGCGGAGGCCAGCACCGCGGAGGCCGGCGCGGCATTGGACGCCAGCGCCGCGCCGGTGCCGTGGTTGAACGGACGCACGATGTTCAGGCCGCCGATCACGGCCAGGAAGCCGGCGGCCATCGCCAGCGGGCCCTGCCAGCGGGCGCGCGAGCGCGCCGTGGCATTGGCCGCGACCGGCAGCGCGACGGGCTCTTCGGCCACGCGCGGCTGCGGCGCCAGCACCACTGGCTCGACGGCCAGGCGCGCGCGCAGTGCGACCAGGAAGGATTCGTCCGCGGCCGGCTCGTTGGCCAGGTCCTCGCTGCGCAGCACGTCGCCGATCAGCTGGTACGCGTGCCAGGACGCGCGGGCGTCGGCGTCGTCGCGCCAGGCCTGGAAGGCGCGCGCGGCTTCGCTGTCGGTGGCGTCGCCATCGGCCAGCGCCGACAGAATGCGCCGGGAAGAGGATCGATCGCTATCAGGCTGTGACATTCAAACCTCGCAACGGGTCATCGGTGCGCCGGGTGGCGGCAGTCATCTGGAAGGTGCAAAAACTCATGGCGTCGTCCTGTTCGGCAGAGTGTGCGCTTACCAGCGGTTGCCATCGCGGGTGTCGAGCAAAGGCCGCAACCGCTCGGCAATGGCCTCGCGGGCGCGGAAGATGCGCGAACGCACAGTACCGATCGGGCAGTTCATCACGTCCGAAATCTCTTCGTAGCTGAGGCCCTCGATCTCGCGCAGCGTGATCGCCTGGCGCAGATCTTCCGACAAGGCGGCAATGGCCGCGTTGACGGTCGCGGCGATTTCCTTGCTGGCGAGCAGGGCCTCGGGGGTCTCGCCGTCGGTTGGTTCCATTCCGCCGCGGTAAGTTTCATCGTCGTCGTCCGAGCCCTGGATTGCCGTGTAAGTCATCACGGGATCGCGCTTCATGTCGACCAACGCCTTCTTGGCGGTGTTGACGGCGATGCGATAGAGCCAGGTGTAGAACGCGCTCTCGGCGCGGAACTGCGGCAGCGCCCGGTAGGCGCGGATGAAGGTCTCCTGGGCGATGTCGGCCACCAGGTCGACGTCGCGCACCATGCGGCCGATCAGGCGCTCGATGCGGCGCTGGTACTTGACGACCAGCATCTCGAAGGCGCGGACGTCGCCCTGCTTGACGCGCTCGACCAGCGCGGCATCCGGATCGGGATTGAGCATCGTCATGGGCGCCCTGCCCCTGCCCGCGCGCCACCGCGCCAGTTCCACAGTGCGCCGCGCAGCGCGGCCCATCGCGTCAGGTCGCCTGCTTCGGTCAACGGCAGCCAGGTCCCGACACCGCCCGCCGCATGGGGCAGGAAGCGCACCAGCATCCAGGAGCCGAGGTCCAGCATCAATGCGGCGTCGCCGCGCTGGTCGGAACGACCGTTGGCATCGCTTGCGAGCACCCAGTCCTGGCCATCCCAGCGGAGCATGCGCTCGCGGGCGGCCACTCTCCTGCACGACAGCCAGAAGACGACGCACGCGATCGCGCCCCCGGCCAGCGCCAGCACGGCCTCGAAGACGGGGTCGGCGAGACCGTCGAGCAAAGGGGTTGGCTTGCCGTTTGCGCAAAAGGCCGCGACATAAGGCAGCGCCCAGGCCAGCATGGAAGCGACAGACGCACCCACGAGCAGCGCCAGCACGCCGCGCCAGGAGCGACCGAGCGTGCTCTTGAACTCGACGGGAGGCGGCGCGCGCATCGCTCGCCTGACTGTCGGAGACTCAGAACCTGTGAGCGGACTCGGCGCGGCCGAGCGGGCCTTCAAAACGTGTCCGATCAAGGCGCAAAGCACAGCCGGGGGGGTTCCCCCGGCGAGCATTTGCAACGCAGAGCGGGCGCGTTTTGAAGGCACGAGCGGGCGTGCCGAGTTCGTTCACAGGTTCTCACACCTTGCGGAACACCAGGGTTCCGTTGGTGCCGCCGAAGCCGAAGTTGTTCTTGACCGCGATGTCGATCTTCATCTCGCGCGCCGTGTTGGCGCAATAGTCGAGATCGCACTCGGGATCCTGGTTGGCCAGGTTGATGGTCGGCGGTGCGACCTGGTGGTGCACCGCGAGCACGCTGAACACCGACTCGATGCCGCCGGCGCCACCCAGCAGGTGGCCGGTCATGGATTTGGTGGAGCTCACGGCCAGCTTCTTCGCATGGTCGCCGAACGCCAGCTTGATGGCATTGGTCTCGTTCAGGTCGCCGATCTGCGTGGACGTGCCGTGCGCGTTCAGGTAGTTCACCTGGTCGGCGTTGATGCCGGCGTTGGCCAGCGCCGCGCGCATCGAACGGTTGGGGCCGTCGACGTTGGGCGCGGTCATGTGGTACGCGTCGCCGCTCATGCCGAAGCCCGCGAGCTCGGCGTAGATGGTGGCGCCGCGCTTGACGGCATGTTCGTATTCCTCGAGCACGAGCGCGCCCGCGCCCTCGCCCAGGACGAAGCCGTCGCGGTCCTTGTCCCACGGCCGCGACGCGGCGGCGGGATCGTCGTTGCGCGTGGACAGCGCGCGCGCGGAGGCGAAGCCGCCGATGCCCAGCGGCGACACGGTGGATTCCGCGCCGCCGGCGATCATCACGTCGGCGTCGCCGTATTCGATCATCCGACCGGCCATGCCGATCGAATGCAGGCCCGTCGTGCAGGCCGTCACCAGCCCGAGGTTGGGGCCGCGGAAGCCGCAGTAGATCGACACGTGGCCCGAGATCATGTTGATGATCGAGGCCGGCACGAAGAACGGCGAGATGCGGCGCGGACCGCGCGCCGCGTATTCGGTCTGCGTGTGTTCGATTTCCGGCAGGCCGCCGATGCCGGCGCCCATCAGCACGCCGATGCGGTCGCCCTCTTCGGCAGACAGCTGGTCGCCGGTCCTGAGACCAGCGTCCTTGACCGCCTGCATCGCCGCCGCCACGCCGTAATGGATGAAGGTATCCATGTGACGGGCATCCTTGCCGGGGATGTAGTCCTCGACATTGAAGCCCTTCACCTCGCCTGCGAAATGGCAGGCGAAGGCGCTGGCATCGAACTTGGTGATCGTGGCAATGCCCGATCGGCCGGCCACGATGTTGGCCCAGCCTTCGGCCACCGTGTTACCCACGGGGCAGACCAGACCAAGTCCGGTGACGACGACGCGACGACGACTCATGTGAACAGGATCCTGCTTATGCCTTGGCGTGGGCCTTGGCGTAGTCGATCGCGAGCTGGACGGTCGTGATCTTCTCGGCTTCTTCGTCGGGGATCTCGATGCTGAATTCGTCTTCGAGGGCCATCACGAGTTCGACCGTGTCGAGCGAGTCGGCGCCCAGGTCGGCCACGAAGGCCTTTTCGTTGGCCACGTCGGCTTCGGGAACGCCGAGTTGTTCGGCAATGATTTTCTTGACTCGTGCTTCGATATCGCTCATGACACTCCTCCGGGAGGTTTGCGTAAAAACGGGCGGATTCTACTTGCCCAGATAACCAGACGGCCGAACCGGCCTTGCGGCCGACACGGCAATCCGCTCAATTCATGTACATGCCGCCGTTGACGTGCAGCTCCGTACCGGTGATGTAGCCGGCCTCGCGAGAGGCCAGGAACGCCACCGCCTGTGCGATCTCCTCGGGCTTGCCGAGGCGATTCAGCGGGATCTGCTGCAGCAGCGCGGCCTTCTGGGCCTCGGGCAGTCCGTCGGTCATGTCGGTCTCGATGAAACCGGGCGCGACGCAGTTGACGGTGATGTTGCGGCTGCCCAGCTCGCGCGCCAGCGCGCGCGTCATGCCCGCGACACCGGCCTTGGCGGCCGCGTAGTTGGCCTGGCCGGGATTGCCGCTGGCGCCCACGACCGACGTGATGCTGATGATGCGGCCGAAGCGCTGCTTCATCATCGGACGCATCACTTCGCGGGCCATGCGGAACACCGACTTCAGGTTGGTGTCGTGCACCGCGTCCCAGTCGTCGTCCTTCATGCGCATGGCCAGGCCGTCGCGCGTGATGCCGGCGTTGTTGACCAGCACGTGGATGCCGCCGTATTCCTTGACGATGCCGTCGATCAGCGCGCTGACGCCGGCGCCGTCGTTGACGTCGAGCTTGACGCCCCTGCAGCCGGAGTGGCCGGCCAGCGCATCGGTGATCGCCTGGGCGCCGGCATCGCTGGTGGCGGTGCCGATGACGCGGAAGCCGCGTGCGGCGAGTTCCGCCGCGATCGCGCGACCGATGCCGCGCGACGCGCCGGTGACCAGCGCCGTCTGGACGTTGCCGCCTGCGAGATCGCTCATGCCAGCAGCCCCTTCACCTCGGCCAACGTGGCCGAGTCGTATAGCGCGCCCGACACCAGCGTGGCGTCGATGCGCTTGACCGTGCCGGCCAGCACCTTGCCCGGACCGCATTCGACGACGTGGGTGATGCCGCGACCGCGCAGCGACTCCACCACCTCGACCCAGCGCACCGGGCCCGCGGCCTGGCGCACCAGCGCATCGCGGATCGCCGCGGCGTCGGCCGGCGAGGCGACGTCGATGTTGTTGACCACGGGAATGGCCGGCGCATGCAGCGTGACCTGCTCCAGCGCCGCCTGCAGGCGCAGCGCCGCCTGCTTCATCAGGCTGGAATGGAACGGCGCGGACACCGACAGCAGCAGCGCGCGCTTGGCGCCCGCGGCCTTGAGCATCTCGCACGCCTTGTCGACGCCCGCCTTGGAGCCGGCGATGACGACCTGCTTCGGGTCGTTGAAATTGACCGCCTCGACGACCTCGCCGGTGGCTTGCGCCGCGGCCACGCAGCCGTCGCGCACGGCTTGCGCGTCGAGGCCCAGGATCGCGGCCATCGCGCCCACGCCCACCGGCACGGCCTCCTGCATCGCCGTAGCGCGCAGGCGCACCAGCGGCAGCGCGTCGGCCAGCGTCAGCACGCCCGCGGCCACCAGGGCCGTGTATTCGCCCAGCGAGTGGCCGGCGACCGCGGCCGGCGTGGCGCCCCCCTCGGCGCGCCAGGCGCGATAGGCGGCGATGCCGGCCGTCAGCATCACGGGCTGCGTGTTGGTGGTGAGGTCCAGCAGTTCCTTGGGGCCGTCGTGGATCAGGCGGCCGATGTCCTCGCCGAGCGCCGCGGAGGCTTCCTTCAGCGTGGAGACGACGGCCGGATGGTCGCCCCAGGCGTCGAGCATGCCGACGCTCTGCGAGCCCTGGCCGGGGAAAACGAATGCGAATGCGGTCATGGGATGGGAAATCTTGTTGTTCTCTTCAATGGACGACGCACGCCGCGTCGTCTGTCTCTCAATAGTCGACGAGCGCTGCACCCCAGGTGAAGCCGCCGCCGACGCCTTCAAGGAGCAATCGCTGGCCGCGCTGGATCTGGCCCGAACGGATGGCGACGTCGAGCGCCAGCGGGATCGAGGCGGCCGACGTGTTGCCGTGCTCGGCCACCGTCACCACCACGCGTTCCACCGGCAGCTTGAGCTTGCGGGCCGTGCTTTGCATGATACGGATGTTCGCCTGGTGCGGCACGAGCCAATCGACGTCGGAAGTGGTGCGTCCGGCCAGCGCGAGCACTTCGTTGGCGACGTCGCCCAGCACGCCCACGGCCAGCTTGAACACGGCCGGGCCGTCCATCTTCAGCAGCGGATCGCCGAAGACCTTGCCGCCGTTGACGGTGCCCGGCGTGCACAGGATCTCCAGGTGGCGGCCGTCGGCGTGCAGCTTGGTGGCCACGACGCCCGGCGTCTCGCTGAGCTCCAGCACCACGGCACCCGCGCCATCGCCGAACAGCACGCAGGTGGTGCGGTCGTCGAAATCGAGCAGGCGCGAGAACACCTCCGCGCCGATCACCAGCGCGCGGCTGGCGCTGCCGGCCTTGATCATCGCGTCGGCCACGCTCAGCGCGTAGATGAAGCCGGAGCACACGGCCTGGACGTCGAACGCCGGGCAGCCGAACGCGCCGAGCTTGCGCTGCACGATGCTGGCCGTCGACGGGAAGATCATGTCGGGCGTGGACGTGGCCACGATGATCAGGTCGATGTCCGCCGCGGTCCGGCCGGCGGCCTCCAGCGCGCGCCGGGCGGCGGCGGTGGCCAGGTCGCTGGCATGGACGTCGTCGGCCACGAAGTGGCGCGCGCGGATGCCGGTGCGCTCGACGATCCAGTCGTCCGACGTCTCGACGCCGCGCGCGGCGAGCATCTCGACGAGGTCGGCGTTGGTGAGGCGGCGCGGCGGCAGCTCGCTGCCGGTGCCGGCAACGCGGGAATGGCGGGCGCCGGTCATGCGGCCTGCTGGACCGGTTCGCCGCCGGTGGGCGGCAGCGCCTGCATCGTGTCGACGATGGCGCCATGCACGCCGTCGAGCAGGCGGTTGCGCGCGGCGTCGTGGGCACGATGCAGCGCCTGGCCGAACGCGAACGCGTCGGCGCCGCCGTGGCTCTTGAACACGAGGCCCTTCAGGCCCAGCAGCGCGGCGCCGTTGTAGCGGCGCGGGTCGACACGGGCCTGGAACCGGCGCAGCACGGGCATGGCCACCAAGGCGGCGAGCTTCGTGAACAGGTTGCGTTCGAACTCCTGGCGGATCATCGCCTTCATCATCTTGGCCACGCCCTCGTTGCTCTTGAGCGCAACGTTGCCGACGAAGCCATCGCAGACGACGACGTCGGCCGTGCCCTTGAAGATGTCATCGCCTTCGACGTTGCCGATGTAGTTGAGATGCCCATGCGCCGCCACCGTGCGCAGCAGCTCGCCTGCGCGCTTGATGACTTCGCTGCCCTTGATCACTTCCTCGCCGATGTTGAGCAGGCCGACGACCGGCTCGGCACGGCCTTCGATCGCGGTGACGAGCGCGCTGCCCATCACGGCGAACTGCAGCAGGTGTTCGGCGCTGCAATCCACGTTCGCGCCGAGATCGAGCACGCAGGTGAACTGATCCTTGCTGTTGGGCATGAACGCGGCGATCGCCGGGCGATCGATGCCGTCCATCGTCTTGAGCAGGTAGCGCGACACGGCCATCAGCGCGCCGGTGTTGCCGGCGGAGACGCAGACGTCGGCGGCGATGGTGCCGGCCTCGTTGGCCTTGAGCTGTTCGATGGCCACGCGCATCGACGAATCGCGCTTGCGGCGCAGCGCCGTCTCCACCGTGTCGTCCATCGTGACGACCTGGCTCGCGGCGATCAGCGTGCAGCGCGGCCAGTCGGTGGCGGGCGCCAGCGCGCCGGGGCTGCCGACCAGCAGCAACTCCGCGTCGGGGTGGCTGTCGAGGAAGGCCTTGCAAGCCGGCAGCGTGACGGACGCGCCGAGATCGCCGCCCATGCAGTCCACCGCCAGGCGAACGCGCGTTCGGGGTGTCAGGGGTACAGGATGAATCACAGTCGGGATCGGTCGGGCCGATCTAATTCCAGCAATCCAGGACCATATCAGACGTGCCTGTCGGGAGGCCACATGACAACCCGAATGACCCCGCACCGCATCGGAAACAGCGATGCGGCGCCATCGCGCGAACAGGCGAAAGACGCTGCAAAGCGGGATGCTGGCGGGTGGGTTGGCGCACGGGCGTTCCGCGGCCGAAGCTGCGAGCACGCCTGAAACCGCTACCGAAGGCGCGCACGGTGCCCGGAAGCCGGGCGGCGCAGCCAGACGATGCCGAAAGAGGCACCGCGAGCGGGACGCGACGAGTCGCAGCCGCCTGAAAAATCAGGCGTCGGCCTTGGTCTTCAGGACCTTGCGGCCACGATAGAAGCCGGTCGGGCTGATGTGGTGGCGCAGATGCACTTCACCCGTGGTGGCTTCGATCGCCGTACCCGGGGTCGTCAGCGCATTGTGCGAACGGTGCATGCCGCGCTTCGAGGGCGACTTCTTGTTTTGCTGAACAGCCATTTTGAAACTCCTGGGAACGTCGTTGGGCTCAACGACCGTTCTGTAAACCCGTGCCCTTGCATGCGGAAACGGCGACGGAAAGCCGCCCCGAACGCTGCAAAACCAATGCAGCAGCCGGGCAAAGATTGGGGAAAGCCTGTGATTATAGCGCCTTTGAGGCCTGCCGCCAAGCCATCGCCAAGTATCCCGACAACATCGAGCAGGGTCAGCTCGGCCTGCTTCCGCTATCGCAACAGAACCCGCGAAGTTCGGGCCTTGCTGGCGTCGAGCGCTCAGGCTGCCTGGGGAACGCGACGATCGGACGTTCCGATCAGGCTCTCCGCCGGGATGCCCAACTGATCGTGGAGGCGGCGAATCATGCCGATGCTGAGCTGGCGCGTGCGGTTCAGCACCTCATAAACGCGGTTGAGTTGCCCGATCATGGGCACCAGGTCGGCGGGCGTGAGGGCGGCCTGTTCCATGTGAAAGCGAATGGCCTCGACGGGATCAGGTGCTGCAACCGGGTAGTGCTTGCGCTCGAAGGCCTCGATCAGCGTGCAAAGCACGTCGAAACGATCACCCTCGGGGGTGCCGGGTTCCGGTTCATGGTCGAACAGGGGGGAGACTTCGGCCAGTGCGGCACGGTAGTCGTCGTCGGTACGGATCGGGCGGATTTCCATCACTTCATCTCCACGGTGTCGGCGTCAATCTGGTCGAACTCGCGATGCGTGCCGATGAACTTGACGTACACGCACCCGAATCGATAGGCAACTGCCGCCACGAGACGGTAATCGTTGCCCTTGATGTTGAACACGACCCGACGGCTCTTGAGCACGCTGGCCGTTGCAAACTGGGCCTTGATGTCGGCAGGGGCCGCCCACTCCACCGCCCGGATTGCCGAAGCCCAGGACAGGAGGGCTTGCTCGGCGGGAGGATGCTTTTCCCAGAATTGCTTGAGGTGGCTCACGGCGATCAGGCGCATGGCCGAATCATAGTCCCATTTTGGGACTTTCGCAAACGATGCCTGGCGCGCCCACCGCGCACCAGGCATCCGAGCGCACCTCGTAATGGCCTCGCCCAACGACAGAGCGACTCGCCGCGAAAGAGCCGCGTGACGGGGCCAGTCAAGGCCCCGCGCGCTTATTTCAGGCCGGCAGCGTCGCGCAGCACCTGCACCTTGTCGGTGCGTTCCCAGGTGAATTCCGGCTCTTCGCGGCCGAAGTGGCCATAGGCGGCCGTCTTCTGGTAGATCGGGCGCAGCAGATCCAGCATCTGGATGATGCCCTTCGGACGCAGGTCGAACAGCTCGTTGACCAGTTCGGCGATCTTGTCGTCGGGGATGATGCCGGTGCCTTCGGTGTAGACCGTGACGTTCATCGGCTTGGCCACCCCGATGGCGTAGGCCACCTGGATCTGGCACTGGCGCGCCAGGCCGGCCTTGACGATGTTCTTGGCCACGTAGCGCGCCGCGTACGCCGCCGAGCGGTCGACCTTGGTCGGATCCTTGCCCGAGAACGCGCCGCCGCCGTGCGGGCACGCGCCGCCGTAGGTGTCGACGATGATCTTGCGCCCGGTGAGGCCGCAATCGCCTTGCGGGCCGCCGATGACGAAGCGTCCGGTGGGATTGACCAGGAAGCGCGTGTCCTTCAGCCATTCCTTGGGCAGCACCGGCTTGATGATCTCCTCGATCACCGCCTCGACGAACTCGGGCTTCATCTTGGCGCCGTCGCTCATCTCGGGCGCGTGCTGGCTCGACAGCACCACGGTGTCGATCGAGTGCGGCTTGCCGTCGACGTAGCGCATCGTGACCTGGCTCTTGGCGTCCGGGCGCAGGAACGGCAGGCGGCCGTCCTTGCGCAGCTGGGCCTGGCGTTCCACAAGGCGGTGCGCATAGTAGATCGGCGCGGGCATCAGCTCGGGCGTCTCGTCGCAGGCGTAGCCGAACATCAGGCCCTGGTCGCCGGCGCCCAGGTTCAGGTAGTCGTCGCTGGCGCGGTCGACGCCCTGGGCGATGTCGTTGCTCTGCTTGTCGTAGGCGACGAGCACGGCGCAACCCTTGTAGTCGATGCCGTATTCGGTGTTGTCGTAGCCGATGCGCTTGATCGTGTCGCGTGCGACCTGGATGTAGTCGACGTTGGCCTGCGTGGTGATTTCACCGGCGAGGACGACGAGGCCGGTGTTGCACAGCGTCTCGGCGGCGACGCGCGACAGCGGATCCTGCTCGAAGATCGCATCGAGGATCGCGTCCGAGATCTGGTCCGCAACCTTGTCCGGGTGACCTTCCGAAACGGATTCGGAGGTGAAGAGAAAGTCATTCGCCACGTGTCAAAGCTCCAGCTGCGCGAGTTCGAGGGAAATCGTGCGTTCGGCCGTCTTTGCGCTTTAACTACCCGGCGAACGCTTTAGTGGAATTTATGAATCGCCCCACAAGTTGTTCAGTTAACTCGGCGATGTTCCCATTCTACGGGGTTCCGGATCACCCGGCTGCGGACAAGGCGCTGCAATCCCACGCTTATCAGACGATGTCCGGGCCGCCGTCGCCGTCCTTGTCCTTGCGCAGCAGCGCCAGGCTGGCGAACGGGTGCGCGGTATCGGCCTCGACGATCTCGACGTCACCGAACTGCATGGGAATCTTTTCGGGGCAGACGTCGTGGCGCGGCACCAGCGGCAGCGCCAGCAGCATCTCGTCCTCGACCAGCTCACGCAGGTTCAGCGACTTCGGCAGCGCGAGGACTTCCTCCTCCATCTCGTCGTCGATCGCCGCGGCCGTGGCCTCGTCGTCGACGAAGCGGAAGTGGCGATCGACGTGCACGGCCTCGTCCAGCGGCAACAGGCAACGCTGGCACTGCAGCACGACGTCGGCGTCGGCCAGCAGGTGCAGCCAGATCTGCTTTTCGCCGCCGACCGGGCGCAGCGAGCCCACCGCGCGCCAGCGCACGCGGCGCGTGAGGTCGCTGGCCGACCGCGAGGGCGCCGGCGGCGCATCGGCCGAAGTCTTCGCCTTCAGCGGCGAGCCAGCGTCCGGCGGGCATTCGCTCTCCGCCAGTCGCGGCAGCTCGGCGATGGCCCAGTCGCCCTCGGCCTCCTGCGCATCGGCGGCGAAGTGGGCGACGTTCAGGCGCAGCGGATCGATGGCAGATGAGGTCATGGCGCGATTTTAGTCCGCGGGAACAGGCCCCACGCCACCAGCAAGCGGCAGACCGGCCCCTCAAGCGACAATCCGCCATGCTCCCCGAACCCGCCATGCCGCCGTTGATCCTGGCGTCCACCTCGCGCTATCGCCGCGAATTGCTGGAACGCCTGCGCATTCCGTTCCGGGCCCTCGCGCCGGAAACCGACGAGACGCCGCTGCCCGGCGAGGCCCCGGCCGCCCTGGCGGAGCGCCTCGCGCTCGCGAAGGCGCACGCGCTCGCGTGCCGGTTCCCCGACGCGGTGGTGATCGGCGCCGACCAGGTGGCCGACGTCGACGGCGTCGCCATCGGCAAGCCCGGCAACCACGAACGCGCCGTCGAACAGCTGCGCGCGATGAGCGGCCGGGCGATCGTGTTCCAGACCGCGCTCGCGGTGGTGCGCGCGGCGACCGGCTTCGCCGAGGTGCGGCGCGTGCCGGTGTCGGTGCGCTTCCGGTCGCTCACCGATGCCGAGATCGAGTTCTACCTGCGCACCGAGCAGCCCTACGACTGCGCCGGCAGCGCCAAGTGCGAGACGCTGGGCATCGCGCTGCTCGATGCCATCGAATCCGACGATCCCACCGCCCTGATCGGCCTGCCGCTGATCCAGACCAGCGCCCTGCTGCGCGCCGCGGGGCTCGATCCTCTGCAGGCCCGCACCCTTTCCGCTATCGGATCCGCCCCATGACCCGTTCCCCTCAAGCCCTCGGCCGCCTGCTGCTGATGCCCAACGCGCTCGATCTCGGCGCCGAAGAGGTGCCGCTCACCGACGTGCTCGCCGGCGGCGTGATCACGCAGGCCAGCAAGCTGTTGCACTGGGTCGTCGAGGACGCCCGCAGCGCGCGCGCCTTCCTCAACCGCGTCAACAGGATCACGCCGCTCGCGCAGCCGTTGCAGCAGACGCTGATCTCCGAGCTCCCGCGCGCGCCCAAGGGCCCGCAACGCGCGATTCCCGGCAAGGCCGCCAAGGGAGGCGCGCCGGTCAAGCCCGAGGTGGCCACGGCGTCGCCGTGGGAGCTGTTGCTGCTGCCTGCGACCACCGGCGCCGACATCGGCCTGCTCAGCGAAGCCGGCCTGCCCGGCGTCGCCGATCCCGGCGCGCTACTGGTGGCGGCGGCGCACGACCTGGGCATCCCCGTGATCGCGCTCAGCGGCCCGAGCTCGATCACGCTGGCGATCGCGGCCAGCGGCCTCAACGGCCAGAGCTTCGTCTTCCACGGCTACCTGCAGACCGACATCAACCCGCGCCGTGCCCGCCTGCGCGAGCTCGAGGCGACGTCGAAGCGCCTGCAGCAGACGCAGGTCTTCATCGAGACGCCGTATCGCAACGCCGTGATGCTGGAGGCCGCGCTGGAAGTGCTGCAGCCGACGACGCGACTGGCGATCAGCTGCGGACTGACGCTGCCGGACGGGTGGTCGATCTGCAAGACGGCGGCCGAATGGAAGACGGCGAAGATCGAACTGCCCGACCGGGTCCCCGCGGTGTTCAGCCTGTTGGGCTGATCCGCGCGGCTACTTGAACGTCGTCGACATCGCGATGCCGCGCGGCATCAGCATCACCGTGCTGCCCGTCGCGTTGCCGGAGGTGTCGACCCGGCGACCGAACCAGTCGCCGACGACGTAGCCCAGCACGGCGCCGGCGACGGTGTCGGACAGCCAGTGATCGCGCCCCGTCACGCGGGCGAAATTGGTCAGCGCGGCGACGCCGTACAGCCACGGCGCGTCGTAGCGCTGGGCGATCGGCGTCAGGACGCTCCAGGCGAGCGTCGAATGCACCGAGGGGAACGAGCTGTCGGAGCGCTTCTCGTGGCCGAAATCCGTGGCGCCCCGGCCTTCGAGGGGACGCGAGCGGTCGACGGCCACCTTGATCACTTCGGCCATCGCCACCGACGTCAAGCCGGCCTCGACGCTGGCGAACGCGACGTCGCCGTCGTTGCTGCCCCGGCGCGCCAGCCAGGCCGCACCGGCCAGGCCGAACTCGGCGTACGGCAGCGCATCGCCGACGTCGCGCAACACCTTCAGCGACGGCTCGCGGCGATGATCGTACGCATAGTTGTTCGCAGCGCGGTCGAACAGCGAGGCGCCGCCGATCAGCGCGGTGGCGGCGAGCACCCGCATCGTCGTCGAATCATGGCCCGCGGCCGCAAGACGGTCGGCGAACTGGCTCGGCGAGAGGCGGCCGAGGTCGTCCAGCGCCATGCTCATCTCGAGGCCGAGGCGGGATTCGATGCGCACGCCGGTGGCGGTCGCAACACGATTCCAGTCGAATTCCGGCGTCAGGCTGGCCGATCCCACGTGCCAGCTGCGCCGCGCGGACATGGCCCACAAATGGCCGGCCGATGAGGCATTGTCGGCGCTCGCGAGGGTGCCGATGCTCGAACCGACGTGCCCGAAATCGACCCGGAGCGAGCTGTCCCATTCGGAATTGATCCACCCCAGTGTCACCAGGCGCCCGTCGGATCCGATGCTGGCGCCGATCCAGCGATTGCCCGATGCGTAGCCCGGAAAGGCGTAGTTGCGGTAGGCGCAATTCGGGATCGAAGCGCCCCTGTAGGTATTCCTGCAGCCGATCTCCGCCGCCTCGAAATAGAACCGCGTGATGCCGTCGGCCGACCAGACCTCGGTGCCCAGCAGGTTCAGGAACTTGTACGGCAGATGTCCTCGATCGTCTTCGCCGATGAACTGGCCGTACGCCGCACATCGCACCGCATCTGGGCATCGGACGCGGATGTCGTAGCCGGCGAGTCCGTTGCCGGAATCCCGGCTCTGAGCCGCCTCGGTCTGCGCATTGGCGTGCGCCCCCACCACCGCACGGGCGAAACTGCCCAGCGTCTCGGGATGGCCCTGGCCGCCGAATTGGACCATGCGCGTGAGGCCCAGTTCGACATTCGAGAACGGCTTGAACGTCAAACGCGTGCCGGAGATCAACGAGTCGCTGCCGGTGACGGGGGTCAGCTCGCCTTCGGTACGCGCGAGGAAGAAGTCGAGGTTCCAGGGGCCCAGCCACGACAGCCACGGTGACTCCGATTGCGCCGCGGAAGCGCGCTGAAAGCCGATGCCGTCGAACGCCGGTGCGTTGTTGCTCAACGGCAGCGCGCTTTGCCAGCCCGGCCCCCACCACGAGCGATGGGCCCAGGCCTGGGCCTGGAACCCGAATGCGTCGACGGCCACCGCGCTGTCATCCAGTCGCGCCGTCGTGCGGTACTGCCCGGTATCGGACGTGGGATCGAGCCGGCCGCCGATCTGCATGGCCAGGTGCGGCCCGTCCAATTCGCCCGTCCGCAACAGCAGGCTGCTGCCCGGCGTCGCGTCGTCGCCGAAGCCGGAAAGCGCATCCGAGCGCCCGCGCACCGTCAACGAAACGAGGCCACCCTGTTGCGCATGCAACTCGGCCTGCACCAGGGCACGCGCATTGGCCAGCGCCGGCGGCAACCCTGGCGGCAGGGCATCGAGGGCCCGCTGCACGGCGTCGCGCGGCAACGGCCACTGGCTCACGGTCAGCTGCAGGCCGCCGTCGTCGACCAGCACCTCGATGGCGTTGCGCGCAGAGAGGCTGGGCGTCCACGGCACAGAAGCCGCGAAGACCGGCCCCGCCAAGGACAACAACAGCACGATGCCCCAAGCCGCGCACGCTTGCGCAACAACGCGGAGCGGGCGCCCGGCGCCGGTCCAAATCGATTCCATCCATTCCACCCTGAATTTTCTTGTCAGATCATCGACGCATGTCATGCAACACGCGTGACACTGGCGTGCCGTCCGTCACGTTCACGAACGCCTCGCGATGGGCGCATTCTCGCCGGCCTTGCGCCGTCCTCACGACCGATCCGAATGAAATTGCAACCACCTCTGCGCGCGGCGACCCGCAGGCTCACCTGGCCGCTCCAGCGCCGGCTCGCCAATCTGATCTATCCCACGGGAACGCAGCCCTCGGATTTCCTCACGCCTCGTGGCGAGCCGGCCTTGGTGGCGGCCGATTCGGTGTCGTGGCGCGTCTTCAGCAATCCAGTGGCGATGCTGGTCGGCGGCGTCACGGCCGTGCTGCTCGAGCTGGCCGAGCCGAGCGTGCGCACGGGCGTATGGGAACACACGACGTTTCGGGAGCAACCGCTGCCGCGCCTGCAGCGCACCGGCTACGCGGCAATGATGACCGTCTTCGGGGGTCGCAGTCGAACCGAGGCGATGGTCCGCCGCATCAACGAGGCACATGCGCGGATCGGCGGCCACACCCCCGCGGGAACGCCGTACCGCGCGACGGATGTCGACCTGCTGACCTGGGTCCACGCGACCGCGACATTCGGCTTTTTGCAGGCCTACAGGACCTGCGTACGCACGCTGCCCGCCGTCGAACGCGACCGGTTCTGGGCCGAGAACCTGCTGTCGGCACACCTCTACGGCGTGGCGATGCCGCCCGGATCGGAACATGAATTCGAGGCGTTGCTCGACCGGATGCAACCGCGGCTCGAGCGCTCCGGGATCGTGCTGGAGTTCCTTGCGATCATGCAGCGCGTCGCGGTATTGCCCGCACCGCTGCGCGGGCTCCAGCGCCTGCTGATCAGGGCGGCGGTGCAGAACCTGCCGCCGCAGACAAGACAGCGACTGGGACTGGACGGGGCGCACTGGCGCGTGAAGCCCTGGCAATGGACGCTGGTGCGCGCGCTTGGCCGCGCTGCCGACCACCTCACGCTCCCCACCCTGCCGGCCATGCTCGCAAGGCAGCGACTGGCTGCGGCGCGACACCCCTGAGACGTGAAAACGGCCCGCTGCGCGAGCGCAGCGGGCCGTCAGCCGGCGAAACGGGCGCCGCCTGGGCGCCGAGCTTCAGGCCTTGGTCGTCATGCCGCCCAGCAAGGCCGCGACCTTGCGCTTGGAGCGGATGTTGGCCGACAGCGCGGCGCGACCGACCGGCGCGGCAGGCACCGCGGCCTCCCATTCGGGCGCGACGGTCGAGGTGGTGCTGGCCTCGTACGGGCGATCGAAGAACGGATCCCGATTCTTTTGCGGCGACGGCGCACGCGGCGGCGACGGAGCGCGCACCACAGGCGCGGCGGATTCGCGACGCGGCTCGTCGTCGGCGAGCTGGCGCAGCGGGCGGCGCGGACGTTCGTCCTGCACCTCGAACGGCTCGAGCTCGATCTTCTTGTTGATCAGCTTCTCGATGTCGCTGATGTTGCGCGCATCGTCGCGCGTGACCAGCGTCACCGCCAGGCCGGACGCGCCCGCACGGCCGGTGCGGCCGATGCGGTGGACGTAGTCCTCGGCGTTGAACGGCACGTCGAAGTTGAAGACGGCCGGCAGGTCGACGATGTCGAGGCCGCGGGCGGCCACGTCGGTGCACACGAGCACGTCCACTTCGCCCTTCTTGAACGACGCCAACGCCTTCAGGCGTTCGTCCTGCGACTTGTCGCCGTGCAGCGCGGAGGTGCGCATGCCGTCGCGCTCGAACGTGCGCGCGAGGCGGGCGGCGCCGAGCTTGGAGTTGACGAAGACGAGCGCCTGCGTGATGGCGCGATCCTTGAGGATCTGGCGCACGACGGCGCGCTTGTCGTCGTCGCTGACGCTGTAGAAGTGCTGCTCGACATTGGTGGCCGTGGCGTTGGCACGCGCCACTTCGACCGTGATCGGATCCTGCAGGTAGCTGTTGGCCAGGCGCTTGATCTCGGGCGAGAACGTGGCCGAGAACAGCAGCGTCTGGCGC
>FTKD01001403.1_pt4 | contig 17951 bp, 17 predicted proteins | sample 1658191 | NCBI WGS metagenome assembly FTKD01 (sample SAMEA3914808, study PRJEB12502) | metagenome | biome: forest; material: soil | place: Canada | collected 2011-08-03 | depth 0.3 m
GTGCAGGGCGCGGGCCTCTGGCTGGATCAGAAGCAGGAGAACCGCAACAAGGCGGTGGCGATCGCGGCCGGACGCAAGTTCTTCAACCAGGATCCCAACATCCTGCGCTTCGTGATGGAAAATCCCACCGACCGCGTGACCTACGGCGACCTGCGCATGATCCGCGCGGAGTTCGACGACCTGATGCAGCTCTCCATCGAGGCCGGCACCATCAAGCATCCGATCGCCTACGAGACCTACGTGGACGAGAGCTTCACCAAGGCGTCGCACGCCACGACCATTTCGCTGTGACCCGAATCGGCGCGCCCGCGCCCCTGCCGCCCGACCTGGAAGAGAGATCTTGAACCGCGTCCTCGCCCTGCTGCTGTCCTTGTCGTTGTCCGCGCTCGCCTGCCATGCCACGGAAGTCGACAGTCTCAAGGCCGGCGTGTTCTCGCCGCCGCACCCGGCACCGGAATTCACGCTCGCCGGCTCGGACGGCGCGCCCCTCACGCTGGCCCGTTATCGCGGCAAGGTCGTGGCGCTGGCCTTCGGCTTCTCGCACTGCGCCGACGTCTGCCCGGTGACGCTGGCCACGCTCGCGCAGGCGCGCAAGGCGCTGGGCCCGCAAGGGCGCGACATGCAGGTGGTCTACGTCACCGTCGACCCCGAGCGCGACGACGCCGCGCGCATGAAGTCGTGGCTCGCGGCGTTCGATCCCAGCTTCGTCGGCGGCACCGGCAGCAAGCCGGCGCTCGATGCCGTCGACAAGCTCTACGGCGTCTCGGCCACGAAGGTGGTGACGGCCGGCGGTTACTCGTTCGGCCATTCGTCGTCGGTCTACCTGATCGACCGCGACGGCCGCCTGCGCGCGATGATGCCCTACGGCCACGGCGCCGAAGACTACGTGCACGATGTCCGTCTTCTGATGCAGAAGTGAGGACACCCGGGATGCGCGTTTCCCGCGGTCCGCGGTGGCTTCTTCTGGCCGCCTTGCCATGCCTGGCCGCGCTGGCCTGGGCGGCGCTGGCGCCGATCCACGCGGACTCGCGCGACGAGCCGTTCGAGATCCCCAAGGGCACCTGGGCGCGGCGCATGGCGGGCAACAAGGTGGAGATCCTGCCGGCCACGATCCGCCTGACGCTGGGCATCCACGACGTGCTGCTGCTGCGCAACCTGGACGACGTGCCCCAGGTGTTCGGCCCCACGCTCATCATGCCGGGCCAGAGCTTCCGCTTGCCGTTCGAGCTGGCGTCGACCTACAGCTTCGCCTGCACGGCGCACGCGAGCGGGCAGATGAACGTGATCGTGGAGCCGCATCCGCGGCCGGGTTGGGAGCGGCTGCGCTGGCGGGCCGAGACATTGACGAAGGAGACGTGGTGGTCGAAGAAGGCGGGATGAACAGTCCTCGAAGGAGCCGCACATGATGAGCATGGGCAAGCTCGGCAACCGGCTGGGACGCAGGCTGCTTCTCACGCTGCCGCCGTTGCTGGTGATCGCCGCGCTGGTGGCGTTCTGGTGGTGGCTGGTCGTCAAGACCGAGAGCCCCATCTTTCCCACGCCGTGGCAGGTCGTCACCGGCGCGCTGGAGCTGGCGCGCGACGGCACCTTGTGGGATCACATCGGCGCCTCGCTGTTTCGCGTGGGCACCGGCTTTGTCCTGGCCATGCTGGTCGCGATCCCGCTGGGCCTGTGGATGGGCTGGGTGTCGGGCGCCTACGTCACGCTGAACCCGATCTTCCAGATGCTGCGGCCGATCTCGCCCATCGCCTGGATCCCGCTGGCCATCCTGTGGTTCGGCGTCGGCAACGTCTCGCCGATCTTCCTCATCTTCATCTCGTCCGTGTTCCCGATGATCGTGCAGACGACCTCGGGCGTGCACACCATCGAGCGCCGCTACCTGCGCGCCGCGGCGAACTTCGGCGTGTCGCGCGCCGTGCTGTTCCGCCGCGTCGTCATTCCCGCCGTGCTGCCGCAGATCATCGTGGGCATGCGCATCGGCCTGGGCGTGGCCTGGCTGGTCGTCGTGGCCGCGGAGATGATCGCGCTGCGCTCCGGCCTGGGCTACATGATCATGGACTCGCGCAACGCCGGCAATCGCTACGACCTGGTGATCGCCGGCATGATCATCATCGGCCTGATCGGGCTCCTGCTGGACGGCGCCACGCGCCTGCTCGAGCGTCTGAAGACAGTGAAGTGGCGCTATGTCCGCTGACAAGATCGAAATCAGCAACGTCAAGAAGAGCTTCGACACCGACGCGGGCCGCCTGCCCGTCGTCGCCGGGTTCTCGCTCTCGGTGGCCGACGGCGAATTCGTCGCCATCGTCGGGCCGTCCGGCTGCGGCAAGTCCACGCTGATGAACATCATCTCGGGCTTCGAGCGTCCCGATGAAGGCAGCGTGCTCATCGACGGCGTCCCGGCACGCGGCCCGAGCCCCAAGGGCATCGTCATCTCGCAGCATGGCTCGGTGTTTCCGTGGCTCACCGTGCGCGAGAACCTGATGTTCGGCCTCAACGGCAACGGCCACGGCGACAAGGCCGCGCTGGCCGACCACTACGCCGAGGTCGTCGGCCTCAAGGGCTTCGAGCGCAGCTACCCGCACGAGCTCTCCGGCGGCATGCTCAAGCGCGTGGAGATCGCCCGCGCGCTGGTGGTCAAGCCGGAGATCCTCTACATGGACGAGCCGTTCTCCGCGCTGGACGCGCTGATGAACCTGCGCATGCGCACGGAGCTGCTGCGCATCCTCGCGGAGGAACGCCACACGGTGCTGCTGATCACGCACGACGTGGAAGAGGCGATCTACATGGCCGACCGCATCATGGTGCTGTCGCCCCGGCCGACCACGATCCAGGCCACGTTCAAGGTCGACATGCCGCATCCGCGCAAGCTTTCGAACCCCGAGGCGCAGCAGTTGCGCGAGGACATCCTCAAGGAACTGGGGCTCTAGCGACAGGGAATTCCTCGATGAATCTTGACACGACACATCTCGTCGCCATTGCCGCAGCGCTGGGCTGGGCCAGCGGCCTGCGTCTCTATGCCGTCGTGTTCCTGACCGGCATGGCGGGACACCTGGGACTGGTCACGCTGCCGCCCGGCCTGCATGTGCTGCAGCAGCCCATGGTGTTGTGGGCCAGCGGGGCGATGCTGGTCATCGAGTTCGTCGTCGACAAGGTGCCGTGGCTCGACTCGCTCTGGGACACGGTGCATACGGTGATTCGGATCCCTGCGGGCGCGATGCTCGCAGCCAGCGTGTTCGGCGGCGACCACGAGTCCTGGGCCATCGTCGCCGGACTGCTGGGCGGCACGCTCGCCGCGACTTCCCACGCGGCCAAGGCCACGACGCGCGCCGCCGTCAACACGTCTCCGGAGCCGTTCTCGAACATCGCCCTGTCCCTGACCGGCGATGCCGCGGTGCCGACAATGCTCTGGCTCTCGTGGGACCATCCGTGGACGTTCTTCGCCGTCCTGGCGATCGTCCTGGTCGTGATGGTGACCCTGACGGTACGGCTGGTCCGGTTCGTGGGCGGGGCCGCCAGGCAACTTCGACGGCGCATGGCAGCGGCGCGCTCGCCCTCGGCCTCGCGCGATCGGTGAGATGCGCTGATCCCCGAGCCAGGACGACACGCGATGGATCGGCGCTGAGGGTCGAGGGCCGACCGAACGCATTCGGCCGCGCAGGAATGTGAAATCGAGCTCGGGAACCGCCCGGCGGGCCCTCGAAATCCGCCCGCCGGCACCGAAAAGGAGATACCCCGACCATGGCTCCTTTCCTGATGCTCGCTATCGACCCTTCCGCCATGATGTTCACGAGTGTGCTCGTGAGCCTCGTAACGACGCTGGTCCTGCTGCTGTCGCCGACAGGCGCGGAGCAACGCGAAGGCATTCGGCTCCGGGTGGCGGGCGATGCCCACTCCACGAGTCATTGCGACAAGGTCAGCAGCACCATGGTGCCAGGCTTCATCCTCGGCCTTGTACCGGGCGCAGGAACACCCTCAGGATCTGCGGCGACCGTGAAGATGCGAGGCCCGGTGGCATCGAGCGCCAGGGTGCGCGCCGACGGCTTCGTCCTTGCCGTCTGCTCGACCTTGTAGCTGTCGGCTGAAACGACCGAAAGCGTGCCCTCGCCGTTCGACGTGAACACCTTGTTCGACGTCTTGTCGAAGGCGACAGCGTCGCAGCCCTTGCCGATGCCGACTGTGGCGAGGATCTCTCCGGTCGAACCGGAAATCGCCAACATTTTCTGGTTGCGGCAGACCGCGAACAGACGATCTGTCGCGGCGTCGATGGCAAGCCCGGTGGGCTCGTTGCAGCCGGCCGACATGTCGTGACGAGCCAGCACGGTGAGCTTGGCCGTGTCGATCACGGCCAATCCGTTCTGTTCCTCGAGATTCACGTATAGCCTGCCCTTGCCGTCGACGGCCATGAATTCCAGGCTGCCACCAATTTCGACGGTCGAGATGACCGCGTTCGTCGTTGCGTCAATGACCGTCAGGTTTCCCGCGTCGCCGTTCGCGGTGAAAATGCGCTTCGAAAAGGGATCGTAGGCGATGGAGTCCGGACTGTTCAGGACGGGTATCTTTGCCAATACCTTCAATGACGACAGATCGAAGACCGTCACCGTCTTTCCGTCGCCGTCGCTGGTGAAACCCTTGTTCATCGCCGGCACGAGCGCGACACCGTGCACACCCGCGGTGCCGTTGATCGACCCGACGATGCGTCGAAGGGCCGTGTCGTAGACGTCGACGTGATCACCACGTGTGATGAACAGTCGCCGGCTGGCACCATCGAAGGTGAGGTAGTCCCATCTCGCGTTGCCAGGAAGGCTTTGCTGATCAGCGACGTGATAGTCCGGCTCGGTTGCGTGAGCAGGCGCCCCCCACGTCAAGGACAGCGAAGCGATCAGAGCGAAGATTCGAGGTTTCATGGTGTGAACGGATTGTGCGCAATGCATGGTCGGTGTGCCCTCGGCCGGCGCGCTGCGCCGTCAGGTGAGATGCCTGCAATGCCGACTGCAGTCCCGATGCCCGGTCGGCGGCAGTACCCTGCCAAGTCGTCCGAGAGTGTTGCGTCAAGCCGCACTGGTGTCCATGCGGCGATTCCAATCCATTGATATGAAACCAGAATCACTGCCCGCGTCCCTTCCCTCCGGGGAGCCGGTATCAGGTGCCGCGCAGTCGCCCGTGCAATCGGTATTGCGGGACTGCAGTCGTGCCGTGGCCAATCCAGCCGATGCCCAGCCGTTCCTGGAACGCGCAATGCACTCGACTCTCGCAAGGCGCAGATCAGTGCGGGAGCATCGGCGAAACCATCATGCAGCGTCGATTCCGGATGGGGAATTCGATGCCCGGGATCGTACCGACAGGGCCAATTCAATGAACTGCCGCGCACGCGAGTTCACGTCCATCCTTCTGCAGGCGACATAGAGCGTCGACACGGCGTCCGTGTCGGACAGCGGCTTGAATACGACGCCCGCCAGCTTGATCGCCCTGAGGGCCTCGGGCACGATGGCGATGCCCAGCCCGGTGGCCGCGAGGCCGATCAGGGTCGACGCTTGCTGGGCCTCCTGGACGATGCGCGGTACGTAGCCTCGCAGTTCGCACAAGGCGAGCATCTGCGCAAATATCGTGATGCCCGTTTCACGCGGGTAGGCAATGAAGGCCTCGTCGCGCAGGTCGTCAAGGTGGAGTTCGCCTTGCTGCGCGAGCCTGTGACCCTCCTGCATCACGACAACGAGTCGATCCTCCATGAGAGGCGTCAACGAAATGTCCGACGGGACGTTGGCGGGCAGGCGCAGCAAGCCGATGTCGATGTCGCGATTCTCGAGTGCTGCGATCTGGCGCTCCGATGTCAGTTCGCGCAACGACACGCTGACGTTGGGGTGCTGCGTCCGGTAGTCATGTATCAGCACGGGAAAGAACGGCGCCAGGGAAGACGCATTGGTGAATCCCAGCCGCAGGTGACCCACCTCCCCGGCGACCGTCTGGCGCACGGTCTCGCGGGCAGACTCCATGCGCGCGAGGATGGCCCGTGCGTCCGGGAGGAGGGCCGCCCCCGCCTCGCTGAGTGCGACATTGCGCCGGTTCCTGACGAACAGGCTGGCGCCGAATTCCACCTCCAGGGCCTGTATCGCGAGGGTGAGCGGCCCTTGGGAGATGCCGAGCTTTTCCGCCGCCCTGCGAAAGTGGACCTCCTCCGCAAGAACGACGAAATAGCGAAGGTGACGCAGGTTGCAGGTTTCGGCTTTCATCTTGAATGGCCCGGATCGTCCCTGGCGGCGGGCACGGAAGACACGAACCGCCGATCGCAGTGCGCGTCGCGCGAAACTTCGACGCTTTCCAGCAACCGGATCACTGCACGCTCTTCGGTGCACCAGCGCGCAGCGCCGCCAGCAGCCACTTGACGTGCTCGCTCTCGTCGTCGGATCGGTGCGCTAGGTACAGGGTCGAGACAGCATCCTTGCCGACCAGGCGCTGGTAGGTGACGCCTTTGAGTCGTATGCATTGCGTGTCTGCAGGCACGATCGCGATGCCGATGCCTGCGCTGACGAGCCCGATCATGACTGATGGTTCGCGCGCTTCCCGCACGATGCGAGGCCGGAATCCGGCTTGCGCGCAGAGCTTGAGGACAGGCCAGTACAGGCCGATGCCGGCGTCGCGCGGATAGGTGATCAACGGCTCGTCACGGAGGTCCTTGATGCGCACACTTGACCGGATGGCCAGCGGATGATCCGAGGGCATCGCGGCGACGAGTGGAGCGTGGTACCACGGTTCGATCTCGACGCCGGTCGGTGGAACGACATCGGGCTTGCGGAGAATTCCGACGTCGAGCGTCCGCTCGTGCAGTGCATAGAGCTGGTCCAGGGAAGCCATTTCGTGCAGCGTCAGCTCGACTTGCGAGCGGGTGCCGACGAACCTCCGGATTGCCGCGGGAAGGCGCTCGGTGAACATCGCCGACGCGGTGTAGGCCAGTGCGAGCCGGCCGGTCAGGCCGTTCGCCGCATTGCGCGTGGCCGACTTGGCCTGTGCGGTGGCCTCGAGGATTGACCGTGCCCGGCTCAGCAACTCGTGTCCCGCGGCCGTGAGGAACACGCGCCGCTTGTCGCGCACGAAGAGTTCCGCCCCCAGTTCCTCCTCGAGCGCGCGGATCTGGGTGCTGAGCGGCGGCTGGGCCATGTGCAGACGCTCGGCCGCTCGCGTGAAATTGAGTTCCTCGGCGACGGCGACGAAATAACGCATCTGGCGGATGTCCATGGGGGTCGATTCTGAAGGCTTCTTGACGCCTTTCGATACCTTTTCAGTATGGAAAACCATGCAAAACGAGTATTTCCAAGTATCCAGCCGCGACCCTAGGATGTGCCAGGCCGGCGGACGGGCAAGTGACAGCGGAAGTCGGCACGGCACTTCGACGCCGAGGCGAGCATGCTGGCGTTCCCACGTCGTCGTCGTCAGCGCGGGCGCATGACGGTCAATTCAAATCAGAAGGAGTCCATTGATGTCCGCAGTTCCGTTGGCTGGAGCGTCAAGCCCCGCGTCTTCAACTCCGGTCAGGAGCAGGATCATCATCGTCGTTTGCTTCCTGGTTGCATTGATCGATGGCTATGACACGCTGATGCTCTCGTTCATCGCGCCGCTGATCTCGAAGGAATGGGCGATACCGCCGGGCGCTTTCGGAAATATCTTTGCCGCGGGATTCGCAGGAGCGGCAATCGGAGCTTTCACGATCGGTGCAGCAGCGGATCGCTTCGGGCGCAGGAACCTGTTGTTCCTGTCCATCGTCATCTCGGGTGTCCTGACATCTGCATGCGCCTGGTCGGACGGGCCGCCGCAATTGATGTTGCTGCGATTCCTGTCCGGACTCGGCCTGGGCGGCGCTATCCCGACTGTCTCCGCGCTGGCAGCGGCGCATGCCCGACCGGACCGGCGGACAGTGGCCGTGTCGCGCATGTTTCTCGGCTTCCCCATTGGCGCGATCGCGGGTGGCGCGATCACGGCTGCGTTGATGCACGTGGTCGGCTGGCGTGGCATCTTCATCGGGGGCGGCATCGTCACGTTGCTCCTGCTGCCCCTGTCGCTGGTGGTGACGGACGCCCGGAACGGCGCGCCGGCAGGGGAGGAGGCCGTTCGTTCGACGCGGCCGCTTTCGAAGCTTGTCGCGGATGGCAGGCTGCCCGGCACGGTACTGCTGTGCGCCGCCACGTTCCTGATATTGCTGGTGAGCTACTTTCTCATCAGCTGGACTCCGACGGTGCTGACGCTGAACGGCATGAGCCCCCAGCGCGCGGCGTTGGCAGCGGTGGTGCTCAATGTGGGCGGTGTCGTCGGGGTACTGGGAATGTCGTTCGTGATCGCCAATCGGAGCCCCTTCCGGCCGATCGCGTTGTCGCTGGGTGTGTGCGCCGTGCTGATCCCGATCTTTGGCTTCTTCGTGGCGGCCAGCGGCGCCGCGGCTTTCCTGTTGATCTTCCTGCTGGGCCTCCTGCTGATTGGAGGCCAGATGAACATGCCGGCCCTGTGCGTGCACTTCTTCCCTGCGGAGGTTCGCGCCACGGGCGTCGGCCTGTCGATGGCAGTCGGTCGACTCGGCTCCATCGCCGGACCGCTCCTGGGCGGCATCCTGGTCTCGGCGCATCTCGCCTGGAGCCAGCTGTTCTTGTTGGCTGCATTGCCCACGATCGCTGCGGCGGTCGCGATGAGCTTCATCGGCAGGACCTCCCGGCGCGGGTGATGCATCCCGGGTGCCGGCTTGCCGCATCACTGGCGTGCTGTCGCCTGGAGGGACGGGAGCCTTTTGGCGCACTTCGCGCCCGGCGCGGCACGCCCCGAGCAAGGTGCTTCAGCTCTGAAGCTGATACTGAAACTGTATCGATAGCAATCCAAAACAAGTATTTCCAAGTATCGAATGGGGCTCTTACGATTTGTACGACCGGATGCATCGTGCGGCCTCAGGCCAGACCAGGGCGATTGATCGCTCGCCAGTTCCGGTCACCGGACAGACATCGCAACAGGCCTCCTGGATTCAGTGAAAGCTCCCATGAAAAGACTCTCGCCTTCAACCCCCCGCCCGCAGTCGCACGGGGCCCTCGGCGTGCATTCGCGGACCAGGCACAGCGCGGGCGCCGCGTCGCGATGAGTTCCAACATGGACTGGTGGGACTGCGGGGGCGTCCACTTCGTCATCGATCGACTCGCCAAAGGGCTGCCGGTCACGGCGCTGGGCGTGCGAAGCGCGCGTGCGCCCGAGATCGCTCGGCTTGCCAAGGCCAGCGGCCACGACGTGATCTGGGTCGACATGGAACACAGCGCACTGCCTGTCGATGTCGCGTCCCAGATATGCGCCTGCGCGTGCGATCTGGGTGTCGTGCCGTTCGTGCGCGTGCCGGAGCGCGAATATGGCGTGATCGGCAGGCTTCTCGACGGCGGGGCGATGGGCATCATCGCGCCGCGCATCGAGACTGCGGAACAAGCCATGGCGGTCGTCGAGGCCTGCAGGTTCCCTCCGATCGGTCACCGCTCGGCCGTGGCGATCGTTCCGCAGTTGCAGTATCGACGCATGCCGCCGGCCGCGCTGTACGACGCCGCAAACCGCGCCACGCTGGTCAAGGTGCTGATCGAGAGTCCGCTCGGGATCCGCAATCTGGAATCGATTGCAGCCGTTCCAGGCGTGGACATCATCGGGATCGGCACCAACGACCTTAGTGCGGAACTCGGCGTGCCGGGAGAGTTCATGCACGCGCGGGTGCGCGAAGCGCACGATCATGCGCTGGACGTCTGCCAGCGTGCCGGCAAGCCACTCGTCATCGGCGGAATCTCCGACACACGCTACAGCGCGCAACTGATCCGCCGTGGCGCCGCACCATTCCTCATGACCGGCATCGACACCGACCTCCTGCTTGCCGCTGCGCACGAGCGCGTGCGGCAAGCGCTCGCCTCCCTTGAAATCAGCCCATGAACAACGAAATCCTTCAATCGGTTCCGATGCGCGACGCGGCGACGCTGACCCGCCCTGGCTTCATCATGCCTGTCGGTGCCTGCGACAGCCATGTGCATGTGTTCGGTCGTGAAGCGCGCTATCCGCGCGTGCCGAAGCCGCACTACACGCTGCCGGATGGCGCGCCCGCCTTGCTGCACGGCATGACCCGCGCGCTGGGTATCGAACACTTTGCTATCGTGCAGCCGAGCTTTTACGGCACCGACAACCGCTGCATGCTGGACGCACTCGACGAATTCGGTCCCCGCGCGAGAGGTGTCGCGATGGTCGATGACGACATCGACGACGCCGCGCTCGATGTCATGCATGCGCGCGGAGTGCGTGCATTGCGACTCGACCTGTTCCTGCGCGCCGCGTGGCCGATCGCGGAAATTGCCTCCTACATCCAGCGCAGTGCCGCGCGCGTGCGCCGGCTTGGCTGGCACATCCAGTTCTATACACCGGGGCGGGTGATTCGCGACCTGGTTCCCATGTTGGCCGAGATCGAGACCGACTTCGTCATCGACCACATGGGCTACATGCTGGAGAGCGACGGCCTGACGCGCGCCGACTTCGATCGCCTGATCGACGTGCTGGCGAACAGCCGTGGCTGGATGAAGCTGTCGGGGCCGTACCGGCTGGCGAAGGACGGCAATTTCGCCCGGCTCAAGCCCTACGCGCGCGCGATCGTCGATGCGCTCGGCGAACGCACGGTCTGGGGGAGCGACTGGCCTCACATTCCCAACGGCCAGATGGACACAGGGTCGCTCCTGAACCTGCTGGCCGACTGGGTGCCCGATGCAGTGGAGCGGGACCGCATCCTCGCCACCAACCCGCAGCGCCTCTACGGCTTTTCGAAATGACACTCCCTTCCACATCGGAAACGGGCGGTACGATGCTGCGCGAGGTGCAGCGGCTCCCGAGCTCGGGGGCACGTGCGGTGCAGCCGTTCGTGCACGACGGTTCGACCTACCTGGTGATCGCGCAGCTCGCGCAGGACCAGCCCGGACAAGCACCCTCCATGGGAGCGGGCGACAGCGACGTGGCAACCGTGGTCTATCGCCGGACCACCGGCGCCGGCTTCGTCGAACACCAGCGCCTGGCGGTGCCTGGCGGCGAAGACGCCGAGTTCTTCGGTATCGGCGAGCGACGTTTCCTTGCCACCGCGAGCCTGCGCACCGGGCGCGGGCCGTACACGATGGATGTGGAATCAGTGCTCTACGAACTGATCGATGGCCGTTTCGAGCCCTTCCAGCGTTTCGCGACCTTTGCCGCCAAGCAATGGAAGCATTTCGCCTTCGACGGGCGCGTGTTCCTGGCGCTGGCCCAAGGTGTGACGGGGCATGACGGTGGCACCGCTGCGAATGCGAAGTCCTGCATCTTCGAGTGGAACGGCGAACGTTTCGTGCCATTCCAGGAGGTCGCTTCGGCCTGGGGTTACAACTGGTGCTTCATGGAGATCGACGGCCAGCGGTTGCTGGGTTACGCCGACCACGTCGAGCCCTCGTGCCTTCTGGCATGGAACGGGTCGAGGTTCGAGCCCTTCCAGGAGCTCGAGGGCAAGAGTGGGAGGGCTTTCTGTCGCTTCGATGCCCACGGGCAATCCTGGCTCGCTTTCGCCAATCTGCTCGGAGAGTCCCTGCTCTACCGCTGGAACGGCCTTCGTTTCTTGAAGCATCAGGTTCTCAGCGGACCGGGCGGCCGTGAATTCGAATGGCTGCCCGGGCCGTCCGGCTCGGGCCGGCTCGTCCAGGTCAACTTCATCCACGGATCGCGCGAGGCGCCACAACCGGTACTGAACTCGTTCATCCATGAGTGGAACGGCAGCAGCTTCCAGGTTGTCGACCAGTTCCCCACCTCGGGCGGCACTGATGCCGCGGCCTTCACCGCGGACGGAGAAACGTTCCTCGCGGTCGCCAACAGCCTCGACGCGTTGCTCCGGTTCCGCACGGACACCTGCATCTATCGGTATTCGCCGCGCTGACCGGCGGCCTCTGACCTCACCAAGAACGGGAGACTGTCGATGTCCTACCAACCCGCCGCCGCCTTCGCCGGATTGTTTCGCGCATTCACCGGCGAGGCGGAAAGCGTCGGCTCTTTGTTGACGCAGCAGATGAACGATCAGAGCGCGGACGCCCCCATGCTCGTCTCGACGGCGTCGGACATCGTTCTCTTTCCGGGTGCGGGCGCCCCCCCACGCTTCGAGAGCTTTCGCAAGTCGACACGCGGTTTCATCGAACTCACCGCCATATCGCACCTGCCGCTGGCGTTGGCGTACCTCGCCCGCATGCGCGAGCTCGGGCAGCGCGACTCCGATTCCCTGAAAAGCGTCGAATCCTTGATCTGGCACGCCCAGCAGGTGCAGTCCGTCAACACACTGGAGATGTGGCGTGATCACGTTGCATTGCGAGCCTTCCAGGGGCGTGAACAAAAGATCGTGGAGATGGTGGACTACACCGTGGCGACCTCGCTCGCCTACTTGCGCAGAGCGCAGTCCGACCCGTCGGTGCTGGACTTCGCGGCGCTGCGCAGCGGCTATCTCGACGCCTCGCGGGATCTGTTGCCGGTATCGATGAACGAGGTCATGTTCGCGACGTTCTGCCTGGCCTATATCGACATCGCGTACCGCATCGGCAACTGGTTGCGAGAGCTGCGGATCGACTGGTCCCGTGCGATGGTGCTGGTCAGCGGTCAGTCGGGTCGGCCCACCGCTGGCGCGACCTGGTCGTCGAACAACATCTGCCACTTGATCCACAGCACCGCCGACGGAATGCTCCCCGCAGATCGACTCTATGTCGCACCGCACGCGCCGAGCTTCTCCGTGGCGGACATGCCCGACGCGCAGGGACTCGTCACGCTGGAGCAAAGCTATCGCCGTCTGTGGTGCCACACGCGCGCCTCGGTGGAGGTATCGCGCCAGGCGTTCGAGGGGTATCCGGCCTACCAGTTCTCGCCCGATGAATTGCCGGGGATGCCGGCGATCCGGTCGGTCGACGACCTCGCGACCTGCGTCGCACGCCTGCGCCGCATCATGGAGGATCCACAACAACTGCTCTCGAATTGCGTCGCCGACTATGTGGTCGACGGATTGCGCCTGAGCGGCAATCGGCCGGAAGAAGTGCCGATCCCTGGTTTCAGCAACGTGAACTTCGCGAAGCCCTGAGGCGTCAACGCGCCAGGCGGATTTTGAATCCTCGTCGGAGGTTTTCATTGCGCCAAGAAATGCGCCAGACGCCACTGATTCAACCGCCATATCAATCGCTTGAAGTCCTGGACTGGATGTACGTTGTCGCGTAAGCAATACTGATCCGCGATGCTCATGGGCATCGGAATACGGCGGCAAGTCCTATAAAGGTCAACCGCAGACGAAGCGATTCATGCCATCTCGGCAGGTTGCTTCTCTAAATATAACTTGGAGACAAATCGATGAAGCACGAATTCCGGCGTACTGCCCTCGTCTGCGGGACCTTGGGGATTCTCTTGACCAGACCCGCGATCGCACAGGATCAGCCCGTCGCAGCGAGTCCCGCCGAAAACAATGGTTTGCAGCAAGTGACCGTCACGGCGCAGCGCCGCGGCAGGGCTGAAGATGCCCAGAGCGTGCCGATCTCGATCACCGCGCTGTCAGGCGAAGAGCTCGACAAGTTTCAGATCAAGAATGTCGAAGATCTCTCGCAATACACGCCGAGCCTGCATGTCTTCTCCGAAACCGTCGATTCCGCCTTCTACACGATTCGCGGCATTGGCCGGACGAGCGACGATCTGAGCGCAGATCCGGGGGTCGCCGTCTTTCTCAACGACATCTACATGTCGCGTCAGGCGTCCTCCAACGTGGGCTATTTCGACGTGGATCGCGTCGAGCTGCTGAAAGGCCCGCAAGGCACTCTGTACGGAAAGAATGCGACCGCCGGTGCGATCAACGTGATCACCCGCGAACCCACCAAGAGATTTTCCGGCTATCTGGAGGCCAATCTCGGCACCTACTCCAGGGAAGACTTGAAAGGTGCCGTCAGCGGCTCGCTCATCGACAACTTGCTCTACGGTCGGCTCGCATTCACGACGGAACATCGCGATGGCCTCTATACGAACCTGACGACGGGCCAGAGGGCCAACGACGTCGACAACAACGGCGTCCGAGGCACGCTCAAGGCCACGCCGTCGAAGGACCTCACCCTCAGCCTGATCGCGGACTGGGGCAAGAACGATCAGCACGGTTTGCTCAAGAGCATCATTTCGGACACGCCGGGGACGCCGTACGAGTTCTTCGTGCGCGACGGGTCTGGCGCGCCGCGCCCCGGTACGACGCCGCTGCCCGTGCAGGAGTCGAACCTCCTCTCCGCGCGCTCGGCGATCAACGGAGGCCAGGGAGTCGAGTCCGATGGCGTGGCCTTGAATGTGCACTATGCCGCGTCGGCGTTCGACGTGCTGTCCATCACGGGTGTTCGAAGCCAGAACAACCATATGCTCGAAGATCTGGGGCGAACGCAGAACATTACGGCATATACGCAGGCGAAGGAAAAGACATCATCGGTCAGCCAGGAGTTTCGACTGGTATCGAACCGCCCGAACGAACTGGGCACCGAGAACAAATTCTCGTGGACTTCCGGCCTGTACTTCTTCCATGAACAAGGGGAACGTGTCCACGATATCTACTGGAATGTCGCGCCCTTCAGCTCGATCACGAATTTCGACCAACGTATTGTCACCAATTCCTTCGGGGCATTCGGCGAGGTGAATTACCGGATATTGGATCGCCTGATGTTCACGGGCGGCGTCCGCGAGACCATCGAAACCAAGGACTACCACGTGATCGCGTCTTCGATTCCAATCCCCGGAATCGACGGTGCTACTGCGGACTCTCCCCTGATCGATGTCGACTACGACACGCGGGCGGCGCGCCGCTGGAAGAAGGTATCGCCGAAGGCGGTGCTGACCTACCAGATTGCCGACCGCATGTTGACCTACGGATCGGTCGCCAAGGGGTTCAAGAGCGGTGGCTTCCAGGGCGAAGGTGCTGACCCGCCGTTGCAATCCTTCAACCCGGAAGACGTCACGAACTACGAAATCGGGTTCAAGGGAGAATTCCTGGATCGACGATTGCGTTTCAACTTTGCTTTGTTCGACAGCGACTACAGGAACCTGCAGCTGCAGACCTTCGACCTGAACGGTTCTCCCACGACCAGTACCGCTGACGCGACAAGCAGAGGGTTTGAGGCGGAAATCAAGGCGCGTGTCACTGATGCATTGACTCTGGGGACGAGCGGCTCGTTTGTCGATGCCCGTTACAAGCAGTTCATCGATGTTCAGCCGGGCTTCTCAGACGCTGCACATGCCTTTGACGAGAGCGGCAAGCCTCTTGCGTTGGTGCCGCGGTACGACATCAATGCAAATGCCGAGTACGCGCTTCCCATCGGCAGCTATGGCACAGTGACTTTCCAGGCCGCCGCCGTCGCGGTTGGCAAGACCGCCGAGTTCAACGCCGTCTGGTCGCAGAAATATGCCAAGGGCGATCTTCGCGTGATCTGGGAGCCCGTCGGCGATCACTGGCGCCTGACCGCCTGGGTGAACAACGTCACGAACAAGCTGTACTACCGGGGGGGCGGTCCGGTGTCCAAGTACAACACCGGGGATGTGCGCCTGGGATTGATCTCCGATCCGCGAACGTTCGGCCTGACGACCACGTACGAGTTTTTCTGACGATCGTGCGGACCTGAAGGGCGGCCGTCGCCGGTCCAGGTCGGCGACTTCAGCCTCGAGGCGTTCGGTCGCCATCCCGCGCGACTCGGGGCACGCGCTCGGTGAAGAAGGCCAGGGGCACAACGATACTCGTATGCCCGAGCAGCAAGGAAGCGCGCCGAGGCTACGCAACGTGGAGTGTCAGCTCTTCGCCTTGCGCTTCACCGGCTTCAGTTCGCGTGGCACGCGAATGCCTGCGAGGCCATTGAGAAACAGGTCGCAGACGATCGGCGCGATCGTCGCGTGCGTCAGTTTTCCACCGGGCTGAAGCCAGGTGAACATCCAGTTCAGCATTCCGAACAGGAGCATGGCCACCGGCTTGTCCAGTTTCGCGAACCGCAGATCGGGACATCTGACCGTGATCGCGTCGGCAAAGCCCCTGACCACCGTTCGCTCCAACTCCTGGATCTGACGACGCGCGTCGTCAGGAAGGAACTTCACGTCTTCGGTCAACACGCGATGCGAATGCTGCGCGTCCGCATACTCGGTGAGGAATCGGGTGATGAGCACCTCCAGCCGGTCAGTCGGCTGGATCAGTGAATCGGCTTCAACGGAACGGACCAATTCCACCAACTTGGTGACGTGGCCGGCCGCGATGCTGACCAGCAATTCGTCCTTGTCACGGTAGTAGTGATAGAGCGTCGCCTTGGACAGGCCGCTGCCTTCGGCAACGTCGTTCATGGACGTCCCCTGGTAGCCGCTGCGCGCAAACAGTTCGGCGGCGCTGGAGAGGATCGCCTCCTTCTGATTGTCGTAATTGGGTGCGCGGGTGCGGGCCATGAAGTGACGTGATCGAACGCTCCCCGCGACACGGTTGTCGACTTGAGGGACGCCGCAGGCTACCACACCGCTGAGCGACCTCAATGACGGAAAGATCGATTCATGAACCCGAAGGCCGCGAGAAATCAGTAGGTTACCGCCGTCCAGACGTCGCAATCTGAGCCTGCGGTGCGGCGTTCCGTGAGCCTGTCCGCTGACGAGGCGGCGATTCGTGGCCCCTGGGTTTGCGAGGTGTTTCCCCGCCGTGTGAAGCGTTCCGGCTTCGACGTTCTGGACGGCAAGCCATGCACCGAGCAACCCGGACGTTTAGCCCCTGTCTGCCCATAGGTGCGGCTATCGCCAACACACGAACACTGCGGCCGCAGTGCTCAATGCCAATCGAAAAATTGGCGCGCTGGTCGACGTGGCGGCCGTTGGCGCTGTGCTGCATGGGACAACTTCCTGGTCGCTGAAGCCGCCCGCCTGCCTGGCGCTGCTGGCGATCGCCTTCGTGCGGCAGACGCAAAAAATGTTTAGCGAGGGTGCGTCCAGCGGCGCGTCCGCCGCGTAAGTGCCAGCAATCGATCGGCTCCAGGCGGATCGACCACCCCGGCTCTCGCCGGATCGACACTTCAGACGCGGTCAACATGAAACACCTTCTTCGCCCCTGCTTCGTCGCCATCGCCGTGATCGGCCTCGCTGCCAATGCGCATGCCGTCACCGATCCCCCAGGCGATTTCCTTCCCAGCTTCACCGGCAACCACAGCGCTGCACTCGACATCCTGTCGGCCGATGTGAGCTTCGACCCGGTGCACGACGACTTCCTGCTGCAGGCCACCGCGGCGGGCCCCATCGCCGGCGTGAACGGTGCCGCCTATGTCTTCGGCTTTGATACGGGCGGCGCAGCCAGCACGCCGTTCACATCGATCGGCAAGCCCGGCGTGGCGTTCAATGCCACCGCAGTGCTGAAATCGAACGGCACCGGCACGGTCGGCACGACGCCGGTGACCACCCACATCGTCGGCGACGAGATCTTCGCGTTGGTACCGGCGTCGCTGCTGCCGTCGCATGGACTTTCAGACCAGGACTACTCCTGGGCGCTTTGGTCGATCGACTCCAACGTCGCCGGCCTGCCTCGCAATGCTGACTTTGCACCCGACGCGAACATCGGCGTGTCGGCCGTACCGGAACCCGCCAACATCGCCCTGCTGGCAGCGGGGCTCGGACTGTTCGGGTTCATGGCCCGTCGGCGCGCGAGCGTCGCGGCGCACTGAAACGGTCATACGGCGGACGTAAGATCGCGCGGCAGCGGCCGCGTCGGTTGCGCGGCCGCTGGTCGAACGACTCTTTCAGCACAAGACAACGACCATGGTGCATCGAACGGATCAGCCCGACAACGAAGACTTGACGCGCTGGCTCTCGCGCGTGTCGCTCGGGGACCGGCGCGCATTCGAGCAGCTGTATCGGGCGACATCGACCTACCTGATGGCGATCGCCTGGCGCGTGCTGCA
>FTKD01001023.1_pt2 | contig 17878 bp, 20 predicted proteins | sample 1658191 | NCBI WGS metagenome assembly FTKD01 (sample SAMEA3914808, study PRJEB12502) | metagenome | biome: forest; material: soil | place: Canada | collected 2011-08-03 | depth 0.3 m
CTCCTCCGATTTACCGCGGCTGAATGCCGCGCACGGTCGAGTGGCAGCGGCTTCATGACGAATGGTTCATATTTGATTTTTTGCCCCGAAAAAGGCAGACCCGGGCAGGCCCGATCGCTTAAAGTCCGCACTCACCACCCCGATGCGGAGAACCGCCGCCGGCGCTTGCCGGGAGGCTAATTCATGATCGACCTGCGCAGCGATACCGTCACCCGCCCCTCACCGGGCATGCTCAAGGCCATGAGCGCCGCCGAAGTCGGCGACGACGTCTGGGGCGACGATCCCACCGTGGCGAAACTGCAGGCCGCCGTGGCGGAACACGCAGGCAAGGAAGCCGGCCTGTTCTTCCCCAGCGGCACCCAGAGCAACCTGGCCGCGCTGATGGCGCATTGCGAACGGGGCGACGAATACCTGGTCGGCCAGCTGGCGCACACCTATCGCCATGAAGGCGGCGGCGCCGCGGTGCTGGGCAGCATCCAGCCGCAGCCGATCGACAACGCGGCCGACGGCAGCCTGCCGCTGGAGAAGATCGCCGCGGCGATCAAGCCGCTCGATGCGCACTTCGCGCGTAGCCGCTTGCTGACCCTGGAAAACACCATCCACGGCATGGTGCTGCCGGCGGCTTACGTGGAACAGGCGACCGGCTTCGCCCGCAGCAAGGGCCTCGCCACTCATCTCGACGGCGCGCGCGCCTTCAATGCGGCCGTAGCCTCGGGCAAGAGCCTGCACGACATCTGTGCGCCTTTCGATTCCATTTCCATCTGCTTCTCGAAGGGACTCGGCGCGCCGGTCGGCTCGGTGCTGGTCGGCAACAAGGCGCTGCTCGCCCGCGCGCACCGCTGGCGCAAGGTGCTGGGCGGCGGCATGCGCCAGTCCGGCGTGCTCGCCGCCGCCTGCCTGTATGCGCTGGAACACAATGTTCAGCGTCTGGCCGAGGATCACGCCAATGCCGCGGCGCTGGCGAGCGGCTTGCAACAGATCGCGCAGATCAAGGTAACGGGACAGGCGACCAATATGGTGTTCCTGCAAATCCCGCAGGACCATTGCGCGCCGCTGGAACTTCATCTGAAGCGGCGCGGCATCCTGATGCAGGGGGTCTACGGCGCACGACTGGTGACGCATCTTGATGTTACGAAGGCGGACGTCGGGATCGTGGTGGAAGCGGTGAAGAACTACTTCGCCGGGATTTGAAGTTCCATCCTGAACCCCCCTCTCCCCACGTACGTGGGGAGAGGGCTGGGGTGAGGGGCGCGCGGTCGGAAAAGTGGCGCAGTTTTTTACCGAGGCGAAAGCTTAAAGCGGCCTCCGTACCAAGCTCATCCTTGCAATCCCTGGCGCGGCTTCACCGTTTCGCGCACCCCCGGCCCGGCCATCCCTGGCCGTGCGTTCGCAAATAAACGATGACATTGAGTCATCGTTTATTTGCTCACCCACCAAGGGTAGAACGGCGGCATCTCCGAAGCCTTGCCCTTGAACGCCGGCGCGCGCTTTTCCAGGAACGACTGCACGCCTTCCTTGCCGTCCTGCAGGCTGGTGTAGTACACCGCCAGCGAATCCACCTTGTGCGCTTCCAGCGGGTGCGGCTGTGCGGCATTGCGGTACATCATCTGGCGGGTCAGCGCGATGGCGACCGGCGAACGGTTGTCGATGATGCGATGCGCCAGCTTGTAGGCTTCCGGCAGCAACTGGTCCGGGGCATACACCGCCTTGACCAGGCCGCCGCGCTTGGCTTCTTCGCCGTCGATGATGTCGGCGCTGTAGGTCCACTCCAGCGCCTGGGCGATGCCGACGATGCGCGGCAGGAACCAGGTGGAACAGGCTTCCGGCACGATGCCGATCTTGCCGAAGACGAAGCCGATGCGCGCCTTCTCCGAAGCCAGGCGCACATCCATCGCCAGCGTCATGGTGGCGCCAATGCCCACCGCCGCGCCATTGATCGCAGCGATCACCGGCTTCTTGCAATCGAAGATCGACAGGGTGACGCGGCCGCCGGTATCGCGCAGCCCCTGGAAGATCACCGGATCGTCCAGGCGTTCGTTCATGTCCCGCAGCGTGGGCGTCAGCGATTCGTCCAGGCCGAACACGTTGCCGGCCTTGGTCAGATCCATGCCGGCGCAGAACGCGCGGCCGGCACCGGTCACCACCACCGCACCCACCGAGTCGTCCTCGCTGGCGCGGCCGAAGGCCTGCACCAGCTCGTTGGCCATCTCCACGGTGAAGGAGTTGAGCTGGTCCGGACGGTTCAGGGTGAGGGTGAGAATGCGGTCGGTGACCGACCAGTCGAGGGTGTTGTATTTCATGTCTTCTCCGAAAGTTCGCCGGCAAGTGTAAAGCGCCCGGTCTGACTTTGCGGACACCGCCGGCCGCCGCGAGACCAGTCCACCGCGCGCGAACCTGCAATTCCGAAAAGGACAGGGGGCGCCAGGCCCGTAAATTTCAAATGGCATGGTCGGGCGCCGCGCAAAGAAAAAGCGGATCGCCGGAACGATCCGCCTTCACTGGGACTGATTTGCCGCGAACCGCCTTAGTTGGTGCCGGCACCCGACGAGGAACCACCGGTGGCGGCGCCGCCCGAGGAACTGCTGGATGAGGACGACATGCTATCCGCCGGAGCGGTCGAGGGAGCCGCTGCGGCAGGCGCCGGGGCCGGCGCCTCGTTCTTGTTGCATGCGCCCAGAGCGGCGCCCACAGCAACGATGCCCAGGGCGAAGGCGATATTCTTCAGCGTGTCCATTGACTTCCTCCATGAAAATGAGAAGTTGCTTTGCTGGAAATCCAGCCGGGCGGACAGGCGACACAGGGTCACTGGCCTGCGGCAGCCTTCACCGCCCGCCCATCAATGGACCGCCTCGTTGCCTGACAGTTCATTCAACCCGGCCAATATACGCCACTCCGCCGCTGCACTCTTAGCTGCTGATCTGCGGATTCGCGTCGGATTTCGCGGGTAGCGGGTCTTTCGACCCGACGTCGCAATCCCTGGTGTCGTCGGCGCCGATGACCGCGTAAGGCCTGAACTCGGGCGCGGCTTGCGCCGCCGCGTCCTGCGCCAGGCGCCACTCGTTCATACGCTGACAGAGCAGAGCGGCTTTTGCCTCGATGACCTTGGCCCCCTGATCGGCTTCCTCGCCTGCCTGGTCGGCGGTGCCGTGCACGATGCCCTTGAATACCTGACCGATGGTGTGCAGCGCGAAGTCCGCGCTTTCCACACCCAGATTTTTCGCCTGATCGGTGAAAACCACGGCGCTGGCATTGTATTTGGCCAGGGCGACCTGGGCCCGGGGCGATACCGGAACTTCGGTGCCGCCTATGCTCAGCTTGCCTTCGCCGGTGACCCGCGCCTGATCGTGCCCCTTGAGCTTGATCACCACCGTTCCATTCTTCAGCGAGACCGCACCGCTGTCGAAAAACACAAAGCCGTGATGGCTGGAAGCGGCATGGCTGCAGGCCGAGAAGGAAATGGCCAGCAACAGGATCAGAAATCTGGCGTTGACGTGATTCATGGCAACCTCGATGGCTCCGGGACACGCGGCGCCTCGATGGCTCCGCTTCGATGTCGGCGATTGGATGCAGCGGGAGGGCATTCCGGATGCACCCAGAATAAGCCGGCCAGTGGATGAACGGGGTTTGTTAAGTCCGGTTAACAATCGTATAGTGCCGGAGCATGAATACCCTGGCCAGCCGCATCATCGGAGCGCGCGAGGAACTCGACATCAGCAAGGCCGAGTTGGCGCGCCGGGTGGGCGTCAGCCGCGCCACCGTCTCCATGTGGGAGTCGGGACAGATCGAATCCCTGCGGGACGACAACCTGCTGCTGCTGGCCGAACTGCTCAAGGTCAGCCCCAGGTGGCTCAACTCCGGCAAGGGAGTCAGGACCGTGGCGGCCGAGGCAGCAGCCGGCACGGCCATCGGGGAGCCCGCCGCCCACTACACCTTCGTCACCCGCGTGCACGGCCCCAGGCTCTCCGCGGGCGGCGGACGGATCAGCTGGGAGCACGAGGAGATCGACAACTCGCATGCTTTCCGCCGCGACTGGCTGCAGCGCAAGGGCCTGGCGGTGAAGGACTGCCGCATGGTCAGCGTGGAAGGAGATTCCATGTCGCCCTTCCTGCGCAGCGGCGATGTCGTGCTGGTGCATGTGGCGGACCGCGCCATCAGGAACGGCGAGGTCTATGCCATCGCCATCGGCGACGAACTGCGCGTCAAGCGCCTGCTGCGGCGGGCCGATGGCAGCGTGGAGATTCACAGCGACAATCCCGCACCGCAATACGCGATGGAGCTGATCGACGCCGACCAGATCGAGCGGCTCAATGTAATCGGCAGAGTGGTGTGGAGAGGCGGATGAAAATCGCGGATCATCACGCTCCATAAATCTTCATTAATCAGGCCGTGGCCGCAACATCCGCTCCCCGCACACTCCGCATCAACGGCTACGACATGAACTATGTCGAAGCGGGCAGCGGCACGCCGCTGCTGCTGGTGCATGGCAGCCTTTGCGACTACCGCTACTGGCGGCCGCAGATGGAGCCCTTGAGCGCACAGCGCCGCGTCATTGCGGTGAGCCTGCGCCACTACTGGCCGGAAAACTGGGACGGCGCCGGCCCGGGCTTCACGCCGCAACAGCATGGCGACGATCTCGCCGCCTTCATCACGGCGTTGCATGCGGGGCCGGTGGACCTGGTTGGTCATTCGCGCGGCGGAACGGTGGCCTACATCCTGGCGCGGCAACATCCCGCACTGTTGCGTTCCCTGGTGCTGGCCGAGCCGGGACTGGGCGTCGGTCCAGCGAATGGCGGGCCGCCGATGGACCTGAGCCGCAGCGATTTCCGTCAGCGCGCGCTGGCCCTGCTCCAGACAGGCGATGTCGACGTTGCCCTGTCCCTGTTCATCGACACGGTCAGCGGCGCGGGAACCTGGGCGCACATGGTGCCCTGGCTCAAGCGCATGATGCGCGACAATGCCAACACCCTGTTCGGCCAGGCCGCGGAATCCTACGAAACCGTGACGGCCACGACGGCGCGAACCCTGCACCACTCGCCGCTGCTGATTGGCGGCGCGCAAAGCCCGGCGCCCTATCCCGCGGTGCTGGACGCGCTCGCCACCCTCCTGCCTGGAGCGCGGCGGATCACCATACCCAATGCCTCGCACGCGATGAACCTGTGGAATGTGACAGCTTTCAATCAAGCGCTGGAGTCGTTCCTGCCCAGGTAGATTTCAAACGCGGCAGCCGATTCCACAGTTTCTGCACAAATCCCGCACCAGCCCGGCATACGCGCTCACTAGCATCGGCTGTGGGTCAATCCCGCCCGCCGTACCGAGCCGCGCCATGTCATCTCCGCACATTCTCCGATCCGCTCCGGCCATGCCCCTTGTCCAGCCCGCGACAGCGGGCGCCATGGGCGGAGATTCCATCCAGCGCTCCAGCGAATGCCTGCGCTTCATCACCGGCGAATGGCTGATCAACGAATCCTGGCGCGACGTCTTGCCGGGCCGCCGCAATCCATCAAGGGTTCGCCATCGGCTTTATTTCCAGCACAGCGCCACCGCGCCATGCGAAGCGATGGGCGAGATCGCCGCGAGCGATACCAGCCCCGCTGCGGCCGCGAAGTCGCCGCCGCTACTGTTCCGCAGCGGTGAACGCCGCGCCATTGTGTTCGGACACACCGTATTCCAGCGTTGGCAGGGTCAGCAGGCTCCGTATTGGTACCGGGTCACGACGCAGCCGTTTGGCGCAGCCGCATTTTTTCTACGCAGCTATTTGAAACAAAGGGATGCCGAAGCCGCCCTCGGCCACGGCCTGAGCCTGCCGGAAATCCCCTACGATTTCGGTCATGTCGATCTCGAACGCAACGTGCTCGTCACCTGCCGGCGGCTGGCGGATCCGCGCTTCCCGCAGTTCCTGGTTTACAGCGCGCCGGAATACGGCGTGGCCTGGCAGTTCGACGGCGAGCGCACCCGTCGGGTCAACGGCATCCGCTGAGGGGCTACACTGCCGCTGTCAACGACTCGGCCCGACCATGCCCGAACTGCCGGACCTGACGGTATATCTGGAGCGCATCGAGGCCAGCGCCCTCAATGCGCCCCTGTTGCGCCTGCGCATCGGCAATCCCTTCGTGCTGCGCACGGTGGAGCCGACACCGGCGGCGTTCGAACAGCGGCGCCTGCAAGGCGCTTCGCGCATCGGCAAGCGCCTGGTATTCGAATTCGAAGGTGAATACTTCGCCGTCATCCATCTGATGATTCTGGGCCGGCTGCACTGGAAGAAGCCGGCTGCGGCCATCCCGAAAGGCTCCGGCCTGGCCGCATTCGATTTCGAACACGGCACGCTGCTGCTGGTGGAGCACGGCAGCAAACGTCGCGCCGCCCTGCACCTGGTTGCGGGCCGCGAAAATCTCAAGGCCTTTGACCGTGGCGGACTGGAAGTGCCGCGGGCGAGTCTTGCCGCATTCGCCGCCGCGCTGGGACGCGAGAATCACACGCTGAAACGCGCACTGACCGACCCCACGGTGCTCAGCGCCATCGGCAATGCCTACTCCGACGAGATTTTGCATCGCGCGAAACTATCGCCCTTCAAGCAGACGCGCACGCTCAACGCGGAGGAACAGCAGCGGCTGTTCGACGCGACGCGCACCGTGCTCGACGAGTGGACCGAAAGACTGCGTCGCGAAGCCGGCACAGGCTGGCCGCAGAAAGTCACCGCATTCCGTCCGGAGATGGCCGTGCATGGCCGCTACAAGCAGCCATGTCCGGTGTGCGGCGCGCCGGTGCAGCGCATCGTCTACGCCGACAACGAGGCCAACTATTGCGCGCGCTGCCAGACCGAAGGCCGCCTGCTGGCGGACCGCGCCCTGTCACGCCTGCTGAAGAGTAACTGGCCCAAAACCCTGGACGAGCTGGAGCACTGAGACCGAGGCGCACCGCTCCTCAAAGCAATTGTGACAATGCGCAAGACTTGTGACCGCCACATTTTTTGCAGTGCAACGAAAACGATGTTCATCCACAACCGTCATGCCCTGGTCAGAAAATCGTCACAACCGGTAAAACGTACGCAGTGACGGGCCTTGTGGCAGATGGAATGCACAGTTGTACAAAAGTTATCGACAGGCCCTGTGGATAGCCCCATAAGCATCGGACTGAAAAGATTTCAACTGCGCTACGAACCCGCGCAGCAGCCATGATCGGCTTGCATCAATGCAGCCGCGGACATTCCGCTGACCATGCACATGACGTGGTTTGAGCCGGCTGCTTGCCTCGAACCTATTCGGCGAGCAACAACACACCCGCACAGCGAACATACAGGGCAAGAGCCAGCGCCAGGCAGGCCACCAGATACAAGGGCAGCGAGACCAGCAGGTAAATCGCGATGCCCGCAACATCAAGGAGATCCGCGGTGAGATTCCGGTTGGCCGTATCGGGCCACAGCCGGCTCAGCTGGATGTAGTCCTCTCGCACCAGTGCATCGCCGGAGAAAAAACTCCGAGTGGGCTTTTCAAGTTTCACAGGCTACCTCCCAGGTATCCCATTTGTTGGCGGCGGAAAGTCCGACGCGCTTTTTCTATGCCCCATTTCACAGCAGACGCTGCTTCCTTGCTGCACCGCTGGTACACCACCGAACACCGCCTGGCGGGAAGCCTTGACCACGACAGACAGACGGCTGAAACGCGGAGATATTCGGCATCTATTGCGGATGTGCCGATCGATCAACGTGATAAGCAAGCCTCACGGAAGTTTGCCTCGTTCCCTTTTTTAATTTCTCTTGCGTACTGATTACAGCGCCGATCATCCTTGACCGTGAACCGACTTTAGTCGATTGCACTATCGCTTGTGAAGAGTTTTTTCATCTGTTTGAAATGAAAGTCGACGACACGTCGTGAACGACGGCCTTCGCCAATCCATGCACTGTTTGAGGGCGTCCATCACACCGACTTGATTCGGCCCGGGAAAAATCACCGCGCCCCTTATCTGAGCGCGGTACTTGTGAAATTTTTCACCGCATCAAGCAGTGTTGATTGCACCTGTTCCGCGTTCACCTGCATGGCAAATATGACAAACGTGGCAAATGCGCGGCGATGAAATCGAGGGTCGCGCGCGCAGGCTGGGAAGCACCTGGCCAGAATTCTCTCCAGACCGCCCCGGGCCGTCCCACCGATCTTCGGCATACCAGTATTCCTCCTCGATCCAACTGGTATGATAAGATGATCAGATGCCCAGTATGACGTCGTTCCACCAGGTTTCACGACAATCACTGTCGGAGTCGGTCTACCTGCAGCTCAAGGACCGGATCGTGCGGCGCGAACTGGCGGCTGGCAGCGCCCTGCCCTCGGAGCGCGAACTGTCGGAGATGCTGGGAGTGAATCGCGGCGCGGTGCGCGAAGCGATCAAGCGCTTGCAGCAGGCCGCGCTGGTGACGGTGCGCCAGGGCGGCAATCATGTTGTGCTGGACTACCTGGACGAAGCCGGACTGGAATTGCTGCCCAGCCTGCTGCTGGACCGACGCGGCCGCATGAGCGGCGCGGCGGTGCGCTCGATCATGGCGATGCGCTCGGCGCTGGCGCCGGACATCGCCGCCGCCGCCGCCGAGCGCGGCGGCGATGCCCTGGCCAGGGAACTGCAAGCTCTGCTGGAGCAGATGCGCAAGGCCGGCGACGATGTCGCCGCGCTGCAAAACCACTGCTTCGAGTTCTGGAAGGCGCTGGTGGTGGCGGGCGGCAACATCGCCTTTCGCCTGTCTTTCAATTCGATGCAGAAAACCTACCGCCAGGTGTGGGCGTTGCTGACCAGGGTGATGGAAGCGGAATTCCGCGATGTGGCGGGATTGACCAGGATCGCCAAGGCTGTGGCTGCGGGCGACGCGGAGGCTGCGCGCACGGCCGGCCGGCGCCATGTGGAAATCGGCCGCCAGGCGCTGCAGCGCGTTCTCGATGCGGGTGGAGGCGATTGAGATGAATCAGGCGGCGCAAGGCAGCGATGACCAGGCGATAGTCGCGGCGGAGGAAACCGCGCGGCGCAATCCGATGCGGCCGCCGGAGACCCTGCCGCGCGAGCGGCGAGCGGCGCTGCGGCTGTTCTGGATGCATCCCAGCCCCTTGCTGATTGCCGGCTTTGCGCTCGGTTTCGGCTGCTGGCGCGGATGGATGGCGCCGCTCGGCTGGAAGGACGCGCTGGTGGCCCTGGCGGTACTGGCCTACTTCCCGTTCAACGAGTGGCTGATCCACGTCTACATGCTGCACTACAGGCCGCGCAAACTGTTCGGCCGCACCATCGACTTCTATCTGCCACTGACCCATCGCCGCCACCACGCCGATCCCTGGAACCTGAAGTGGGTTTTCATTCCACGGCACGTGCATGCACTGACCCTGCCGGCCGTGGCCCTGCTGCTGTGGGCACTATGGCCGTGGAAGCAGCTGGTACTTACCGGCGAGGTGACTTACCTGCTGCTCGGCCTGCACTACGAGTGGGTGCACTACCTGGCGCATATTCCCTGGTGTCCGGACATCGCTCACTACCGGCGCCGCGTACGCGAACACCGCTACCATCACTTCCGCAACGAGAATTACTGGTGGGGCGTATCGATGGGCAGCGGTGACCGCTTTTTCGGCACCGCGCCGGCGGTGGAAGAGATCGACCGCTCAGGCACCACCAGCACGCTGGGTTTGCGCAAGTAACATGCTCAGCCCTGCCGGGCGGACACCAGTGCGGGAGCACGCTCCACCCGCGTGCTCCACCACACCACCCCGATCAGCAACACCTGAATCACCAGGCGCAGGCTGAGCAGCGCCGGCGGAAACTTGGGAAACAATTCCGGGTGCTGCCACATGTAGATGTTGGCCGGCGATACACAGACGATCAGCAACAGCAGACCCCATCCCGCCCACGGCCGCGTTGCCGGGGAGATCAGGCCGAATGCGCCCAGCAGTTCGAACACGCCACTGGCGTAGACCGCCGCCAGCGGCCAGGGAATATACGGCGGCACGATGCCGGCAAAGAAATCCGTGACAACGAAGTGGCCGATGCCGCCTCCGAAAAACCACAGGAAAACAAAAACCAGGCCAGCGCGCTTGTACTTGGACATGAGCTTGTGTCGGCATCAGGGGAACGGCGACCGGGATCCGGCCACGCCTCATTTTGCATGGTTTTGCGGAAAACCTGCGGCCGCCCTGACCTGCGCCCTACGGCAATGGCCTGGGGACGGCATGAGGCTCTACACTTGAGTCCTTCCACACGCTCTTGCCATGCCCATGCAACCACACCGCCTTGCTTTCTTCGCCGGCGCCGCACTGCTCGGCCTGCTGCTCGCCGCCTGCAACGGCGGGAAGCACACCATCGAAGCCGACGCCGCGCCCGCCGCGCTGCCGACGCAGCAAGCGCCTACCGCGAGCCACATCGGCCACGTCTTCCTGCTGGTGCTGGAAAACGAGGACTACGAAAACTCCTTTGGCGAGAGTTCCCCGGCGGGCTACCTGGCCAAGACCCTGCCAACACAAGGCGCGCTGCTGCCCAACTACTACGGCACCGCGCACAACAGCCTGGGCAACTACATCGCCCTGATCAGCGGCCAGGGCCCGAGCGCCGACACCCAGGCGGATTGCCACGACTTCGTGGAATTCAGAACCAGCGCGGCCATCGACGTCGACGGGCAGGCGGTGGGCCAGGGCTGCGTCTATCCCACCGATGTGCGCAGCCTGCCGGACCAGCTGGAACAAGCGGGCTTCAGCTGGCGCGGTTACATGGAAGACATGGGCAACGACCCGCGACGCGAAGCAGCCGCATGCGGCCACCCACCGCTCGGCGCCAAGGACCCGGCGCGGCGCGCGCAGCCCGGCGACCAGTACGCCACCAAGCACAACCCCTTCGTCTACTTTCACCGCGTCATCGACGATGCGGCCCGCTGCGACCGGCATGTGGTGAATCTGAAACAGCTGGCCGCCGATCTGGCCAATGCCGACAGTACGCCAAACTTCGCTTTCATCACGCCCGGGCTGTGCCATGACGGCCATGATTCGCCCTGCGTGGATGGCGAGCCGGGCGGCCTCAACTCGATCAATAGCTTCCTGCAGCAATGGGTGCCGCAGATCCTCGCATCACCCGCCTTCCAGAAGGACGGCTTGCTGATTGTGACGTTCGACGAATCCAGCGGCGCGCAAAGCGATTCCTCCGCCTGCTGCGGCGAGGCCGCGGCGCCGAACGCACATCTTGCGGGCATCACCGGCCACGGCGGCGGCCGCGTCGGCGCGGTGCTGCTGTCGCCCTTCATCAAACCCGGCACCGTCTCGGCCACGCCCTACAACCACTATTCACTGCTGCGCAGCGTCGAGGATATATACGGCCTGCCCTATCTGGGATACGCCGGGGCGAAAACGCAGCCGGGATTCGGCAGCGACGTCTACACGCAGCAGATGCCGGAGTTTCCGGCGAAGCGCTGAAGCACGGTTGGGCGGTGCCGCGCGACCGCGCCGCCAGCCCGATCAGGCCGCCTGCGACCCGCCGCCACCGCCAAACACATCGCTGCGCGCCTTGTCGACGCGCGCCATCTCGCCGTGAAAATCGAAATCGATGGTGTCGGTCCCGGCAGGCGGCACGGCCGCCTGCTGCGCCGCCGCCCTCTGTTCCAGCAGGGACAGCAACTCCGGCGCCGGCGCTATTCCCGCCTGCGGCTGGAAACGGAAATCGGAAGGCAGCAGTTCATGGCCCATGGCGCGCACGCGCTCCCAGGCCTCCGGGCTGAGCACCGTTTCCAGCGGCAGGGCCACCTCGGCAAAACCCGCGGCGCGGCGCGCCTCGAACAGACGCTGCGCCAGACGCAAGCGGATGTCGGCGCGTCCCGGCTGCTGCGCCAGCAGCTCGCGCAGGCGGGCGATTTCAGCCTGCTCGGTTTCCGGCGGCGGCGGCGCCACCAGGTCCCTCATCGATTCGCGCGCGAGGCCGCCACTGGCATTGGCCATCAACATGCTGGTCGACACCGCCGGCACTCCGCCGGTCGACACCGCCCGCCGCGCCGCCATCGCCCGCTTGTGCTTGCCGCCGGCGAACAGCTTGCGCAAACCCCACAGCACCAGCAGCAGAGCCGACGCGCCAATCAGATTGCGCGGCTGCCGCCAGGCCGGAGTTTCCCCGGGCAGTTCCCGCACCGGATCGGCGGCCTTGTGCAACAAGGTCACCGGCACCTGCCATTCACCCACCGGCTTGCGCAGATAGTCCCTGAACTCGGCAATGCGGTAAGCCGGCTCGCTGCCGATCGACGCGGCATCCGGTATCCCCAGCAGGCTGCCGACCATGGGATGTTGCGGGTCGGCGGCAGCGAAATCGTCGATGTTGGCCTCGAACACCGCCAGCATCACCGCATCGGCGTTGCCGGCGCCGGCATGGGCGAAATGAGCGCCGATGCTGGCCAGGGTATCGCCCTTCTTCACCTGGTAGTTGTTGAAATATTTCGGGCGCGGCGCGATCACTATCTGCGAGGGGGCTGTCTGCGACGGCGCCGGTGCGGAGGCGGCAACATCGGACAAGGAACCGCTGCGGGCGGCGGCATCGCCGTAGGCAATCGCCGTCTTCTGGTCCTCTTCCTTGCCGATGGAGATGGCTTGCGCGCCGTCCGGCACGACCGCGGCGGCAGGGGCCGGTGTAGAGGCAGCCGGCGCAAGCTGCCCCGGGTTGACCGATTTGTTGACCACCGGCCCAACCAGCGGCTGCGGCGCGTTCAGCGGCGAGGACTTGCTCAGGTCGGGAATGTCGTACAACACGGTGAGGTCGCGGCTCACCACCACGGATCCCGCGCCCACTTCCAGGTGCAGGCGCATCGCCGGCACCGTGACCCGCGACGCGGTGCTCAGCACAATCGCCGGAATGCTCGGGTCATAGCTGGCATGCACCGAGGCGGCGGCTCGCTCTTCGGCATCGGCCAGACCCGCGGCCGGGGTCAGGCGGTAGTAAATACGTGAAATCTCGTCATCGGCCAGGGTGATGGGAACCGACACCGACAAGGGCTGGCCGACCGCGGCATGGAGTTGCAGCTCGCCATCGATCGACAGCGCGCGCGCGGCGCCGCAGCAGGCGAACAGGGCGAGAACGAGTAGTCTTGAAAAGCGCATGTGAACTTCAATCAGAAAATGACGGATTCCTTCCAGGGCCACCGTCAGACGGTTGCATCATCGCCGATAACCGGCGACGGCTCCATAGTAATACGGGGGGTGGGGGCAGCTTGGGGCGGGGTCGATTTCCATGCGCGTCCGGGTGCCGCCCCACCGGTCTTCCGTGCACAAGCGCCGTTCGACGGGCGCGATCCTGACTGACGATTCATCTGTGGCATACCACTTGCGTTGCTTTCCAACGCCGTTTCCACTCGAACCGTGCCACCCAGGCGCGCCTGGGTCGTTTTCATGCATAAACTGGTCACCGTCACCCTGCTCTGCCTCTGCGCCTGCTGCGCCATGCAGGCCCAGGCGCAGGACGAGTTCCGGGCCGGGCTCAGCCTGCGCGCCGGCTTTGGCGGCCAGGCCGACGGGGACTGGGCGCCGCACCTGCTCGCCAGCTTCGGCTCCGGCCCGCAATTCGTGCAGCAAAGCCGCAGCGCGGAATCGCAATGCCTGATGACGGCCGGCGACCTGCGCATCAGCGGCGCCACGGCAGCCTCCTCGGCCTGCGATGCGGCGCCGCTGGTTCAGTTCGACCTCAGCGACGGCGGCCTCAGCTCGGCCAACCTGCTCGGACTCAACCTGATGAAAGCGCCCACCGTGTTCAGCGGCTACCACCGCGACCTGCTCAGCGACAACAGCGAGTGGGTGCGCTGGACCCTGAAGCGGCAGGCCAGCGGCGATCTTCCCGCCCCCGCCGGCGTCACGTCCCTGTCCAGCGCGTCGGACCTGAAATAGGCGGGCGTCGCTTCAGCTGGCAAATTGCGCCAGCAGCAATCCGCCGTCCAGCAGGGCCAGCGCCGCCGTCAGCGCCATGGCGGTGTAGCGCGCCAGCGGCGGCAACTGGAATTCCCGCATCAGCGAACGGCGCGAAGCCAGCAACACCAGCGGCAGCAGTGCAAAGGGCAGGGCCAGGCTGAGGATCACCTGGCTGAATACCAGCAGGGCGTCCGGTGTAGTGCCGCCGCCGGCACTGATGAACAGGCAGGCCAGGATCACCGCTCCGAGCCGGGTAACGATGCCGCGCAGCCAGGTGGAGCTTTCGCGGCCGCGGAAGCCGCGCGTCAACAGGCGCCCGGCCAGCACACCGGTGATGGCCGAGCTCTGCCCGGCCGCATACAGGGCCGCGCCGAAGATCAGCGCCGCGCCCGCGCCCAGGCTCAGGCGCACCGCGGCGTGCGCTCCCGCCAGGCTGGACACTGCCGGACCCTGGCCGCCGAGCGAAGCCGCCGCCACGGCCAGAATGGCCACATTCACCAGCATCGCCAGGCCCAGCGCCACCGCCGTGTCGCGCGTCGCCAGCTGCATTGCCTGGCGGCGCAGTTGCGGCGCGATGCCGCGCACGCGCTCGGCCACCAGGCCCGAGTGCAGATAGAGATTGTGCGGCATCACCGTGGCGCCGACGATGCCCAGCGCCAGCAGCAGCGCGTCGCGGCTGTGCAGCAGGCTGCCGCTGCGGGCGACATCGTGCGCTGCCTGCATGAAGTCGGGCCGCGACCGCAGCAGCAAGGCCATAAAACTCAGCCCGACCACGGCCAGCAGCAGGTTGACGATTTTCTCATGCACGCCCGGCCGGCCGTTCGACACCATCATCACGCCCAGCGTGGCCAGCGCGCTGAAGGCCAGCCCGGCACCGAAGGCAAGGCCGAACAGCAGCTGCAAGGCGATGGCGCCGCCCACCAGCTCGGCCAGCGCCGTGGCCACGATCGCCAGTTCACCCGCCAGCCAGGCGGTCCTGGCCAGCGGCGCCGGCAAGTGGCGCGCGCTGAGTTGCGCCAGATCCTCGCCGGTGGCCACCGCCACGCGCGCCGCCAGGGTCTGGAACAGCAGACCCAGCAGGCTGGCGGCGATCACCACCGTGATCAAGGCATAGCGGTAGGAAGAGCCCCCGGCGATATCCGTGGCCCAGTTGCCGGGGTCCATGTAGCCGACCGCCACCAGCAAGCCCGGTCCGGCCAGGCGCCGCAGCGACCTGGTTTCCGCCACAGCGGGGAATGTCGGCGTTTCACGGGCAATCATCGCGCTCATGGCCATAACCGTCAAATAAGAATTATTCTCATTAAACGATCAGGCCAAATGCAACACAAGGCAATTTTTGCTATGCCTCCGATGGGCTTTGGCTATCATTCCCGGGGCCGCGCCGCGCCATCGCGGTCAAGCTGCCGCTCAGGTCCCGTTGCCCAACTCCAATAAAACAATCCGGCTCAACCATCATGTCTTTCCTGTACCGCTACCTGCTGATCTTCATCGCCTGCGTCGCGCTGCTGCTCGGCATCCAGATTCCGACTTTCGTCGACCAGTTCGAGAAACGGCTGGATGCGCACTTCCAGGAAGTGCAGACCAACCTCAAGGGTTATCAGGAAATCGCCGACCGCGACTTCAACGGCTCAATGGAGGCGCTGATCCGCCGGCACAAGGAAAGCACCGACATGGTGTTCCGCGACGAGGCGGCGCCGATCGAAACGATGTACCTGCGCTACCTGCATTTCAACGACCAGCGCAGCGCCATGCAGACCAGCCTGCCCGGCCAGGTGCTGTATCTGGTCGAGCACGGCGATCGCGACCTGATTCGCGAAACCTACGCGAACTATTCCTTCGCCATCGCGCTGGACAGCACCGCCATTTATTCCGGCTTCGCCCTGGCCGGCATCCTGTTGCTGCTGGTGGAATTCGTAACCGGCGTCTTCGGCCTGGTCACCGGGCTCGGACCTGCCAGGAAAAGTTCGCGCTTCTAAGGCGACTCATCCGGCGCGCCGTGCGGCGATGGCGCCGATCAGTTGCCACACCGCTTCGGCGGCGGGCGACAGCGAACGGTTGCGGCGCCGCACCAGCATGATGTTGCGGTGGACCTGCGGCGTCAGCGGCCGCGCCACCAGCCCCGACTGCGGAAACGGCAGGAACAGCGCGGGCACGATGCTCAGGCCGATGCCCACCTCGACCATGCGGAAGGCGGTGCTGAGATGCCCGACCTCCTGCACCACCTCGAAACGCACGCGCTTCGCTTTCAGCGCGCGGTCGATCAGCGGCCGGCTGCCGGAGGAATAGTCGAGCAGCACCAGCTTTTCGCCGTTGAGCGCCGTCCACGGCACCTGCTCGCGCTGCGCCAGCAGGTGATCGGCACGGCACACCAGGCGGAACGAGTCGGCCATGATGTGGTGGGTGTGCAGATCCTCGGCCTGCTGCGGATCGATCGCCAGACCGAAATCGACTTCGCCGCCGCGCACGCTGTCCAGCACCAGCTTCTGGCTCTGGTCGCGCATCACCAGGGTAATGCCGGGGTATTGGCGGGCGCTGGCCGAGATATATTCCGGCATCAGTCCGGCGGAGAGGGTCGGCGCGCTGGCCACCCGCACCTTGCCGCGATGCTGCTCGCCGGCGCTGCGCGTCTCCAGCAGCACGCCCTCCAGTTCGTCGATGAGCCGGTCCAGCGCGCCGGACAGCTTGACTCCGGCCTCGGTCAGTTCGACTTCGCGGGTGGTGCGATCGAGCAGACGCAAACCCAGTTCCTCTTCCAGGTCGCGGATGCAGCGGCTGACCGCCGGCTGGCTCAGCCCGATCTTTCCGCCGGCGCGGCTGAAATTGCGGGTGCGTGCCACCGCCAGGAACACCTTCAGTTGGCGCAGCGAGACATTCATATCAATAACTCATGAAGTCATTTTATAAATCAATTTGTATTCTAAATGAAACCGGTTTGAAATAGGCGCCGTACAGCCATGGCATCGCTCCAATGATGACGCGCCAAAGCATCGGTATCGACAATTTCACCCTGGCCCTGGTAGCCACCGTCACCACCGCCAGCCTGCTGCCGGCGCACGGCGCGATGGCCGCCTTCTTTGACGACGCCACGGTCTTCGCCATCGCCCTGCTGTTCTTCCTGCACGGCGCCAAGCTGTCGCGCGAGGCGGTCATCGCCGGCGCCAGCCACTGGCGCCTGCACCTCACGGTGGTGGTCAGCACCTTCCTGCTGTTTCCCCTGCTCGGCTTCGCCTTGAAGCCGCTGCTGTCGCCGCTGGTAACGCCGGAGCTGTATCTGGGCGTGCTGTTCGTCTGCGCCCTGCCGGCCACGGTGCAGTCCTCCATCGCCTTCACCTCGATCGCCCGCGGCAACGTGCCGGCCGCGATCTGCAGCGCTTCCGCCTCCAGCTTCATCGGCATTTTTCTGACGCCCCTGCTGGTGGGCGTCCTGATGGGCGCTCAGACACCCGGCGGTGGCGGCGACAGCCTGCACGCCATCGGCAAGATCATCGTGCAGCTGCTGCTGCCCTTCATCGCCGGCCAGGCGGCGCGGGGCTGGATCGGCGGCTGGGTCGACCGCAACAAGGGCCTGCTCAAGTTCGTCGACCAGGGCTCGATCCTGCTGGTGGTCTATGTCGCCTTCAGCGCCGCGGTATTGCAGGGCCTGTGGCACCAGGTTCCGCCGCGCTCGCTGGCCGGATTGCTGGTGGTGAACGCGGTGCTGCTGGCCCTGGCGCTGCTCTTCACCCGCTACGCCGCGCGCCTGCAGGGCTTCGACCGCGCCGACGAGATCACCACCGTGTTCTGCGGCTCCAAGAAAAGCCTGGCCAGCGGCATACCGATGGCCAAGGTGCTGTTCGCCGGCCATGCCATCGGCGTGATCGTGCTGCCGCTGATGCTGTTCCACCAGATGCAGCTGATGGTGTGCGCGGTGCTGGCGCAGAAATATGCGTCGCGGCGCGAGGACAAGGTCGTCGCGACGCCGGCTGCCGCCGTTGCGCCGAAGCGCGCCTGAG